>Ga0310827_100184_pt1 | contig 72223 bp, 58 predicted proteins | sample WT_ome_2_FD_201309 | JGI IMG/M metagenome (GOLD analysis project Ga0310827, IMG submission 201309) | Sorghum-adapted microbial communities enriched on wild type (WT) sorghum from Joint BioEnergy Institute, Emeryville, California, United... ... | reverse complement strand
CATAACATGTGGTAACCAACCCACGGATAGCAGCGTGCCGACCGTCGCTCGCATTTTTGCTCTCGCGCCACGTGCTCAGGCAGATTTAAAACCGAGGGCTTGACAAAAACGTTCATAGCAACGGACTTCTTGAAAGGACTAATCCACTTCCATGTCCGTACGTTAAGGCAATTCGCTTATGGATATTCATTAACCCTGTAACTTCAGCGGATTTGCTATGACCTGCAATTCGCTGGTTTAATGCTTGAATATCATCATCCGTTAATCCTGTCCCATTATCTTCAATCGTGATCACAGCCTCATGCTGATCCTTATGAAACGCAACTCGCAAAAGACCTTCTTCTTGCATTTTCTCTAGGCTATGTTCATAAGCGTTCTCGATAATCGGTTGGATAATCAATCGCGGTACATGGATTTGTTCCATAGATGTCGGCAATTCGCCGAAATCCACCTGGATTCGCCTTGAAAATCTCATCTTCTGGATTTCGGTGTAAAGTCGAGAATGCCTGGCTTCTTCTACAAGCGGAACGTCATCTTCATTATTGCGTGTAATAAAGCGGAAGTACTCTCCAAGCATTTTCGTGAATAATTCAATTTGCTCAACATCTCCGGTCTTCGCTAGTGAACTCAAAATAAAAAAACTATTGTATAGAAAGTGCGGATTAATCTGGGATTGAAGCTGCTTCAATTCTGATCTTTGCATCATCAATTTTTGTTTGAAGTCTTGATCGATCAAATTTTGCAGCTTGATGAGCATCTGATTGAATCGGTCGTACAAATAGCCGAACTCATCCTTCTTTTTATGCGATATTTGAATGTTAAACAGCCCATCTTCCATTTTTCTAAAACTTTGAACTAGGAGGAGTAACGGTTTGTGAACCATTTTGTAGGTCGATGCGCCATAAAAGATGATCGCCAACAACGTAGTTCCTGCAAATAGCCAAGCCCAAGTTCTAAATTTATTAAGCGGTCGTTTCACCACTTCGATCGGCAAATAGGTATAAACCGAAAGCCCCAATTTATCGGAGTAAGCTTTGTCAATTAAATATTTATTAACGGCTTCCTCGACAGGCAGGCGAGCGTTTGAAATCTCCTGTAACACTCCGTTCATCAAACGCTCTGCTTCTTCATGGCTCGCCATAGTAAATCCGGAGTTCTCTGATACAAGAATAGCTCCACTTTCCTCATACAGATTGATTTGCATCAAGGATTCCCTCAGTTTATGTACATCCAGCTCAATCTGGACGATAAATACCGGATCTGTTCCTTTGGCCGTTCCATATTTAGCCGCGGCCAGATGAAAGGTGTCGTCAATCTGCAGAAGCCTTGAATCGCTTCTTTCCCTGGCCCTGTTCATTTCCTTATACCGTACGGCATCAAAAGGAGTTAGCGCGGTCATCGCCGAAATCGTCTTATCCATGCTAGGGATATGCACGAATACGTCTTTGATGTAAGCGCTGCTATTTTTAATGGAGACTAATCGGGGTAACAAATAATTCAAACTTGTCTTTCGTTCAACGTTACTCATCATCTCCCATGTCAGCGCCATTTTGTTTAGCTCGTCATCTTGAGAAATATCATATTGCTGAAATTCCAGCCATTCGATTTCCCGGTTCAAATCATCCAGATATGTTGTGATCTGGGCTTGAGTATTCTTTGAAATCTCATGACTTGCATATCGATGACTCCAGTTATATAAATAAATCCCCATAATGATCAGCGGTAGAATGACGAGGAGATAAGTCGCTACCAGTCGGATAAAGATCGTATGCCTAAGCGAATTTACAGGTAATTTGAGCAATTCAACTCCCCCGATGCATAAGTAAGTAGCTTTAACGTCGATTTTTCTTCTCGGCATACCATTGATTGACTTCAGACGTGATTTGCGCACCACCAAGCTTAAGCCAGTCTTGCACGAACATGTCAAAGTCATCAATCGGATCACCCAAAATAATATTTACAAATAGATCATGCTGCATATGATCCAGGATGGTCTGCTTCTCAAGCATCGTTTCTGTCGGTGCACCAGCGAAAGCATCAAACAACAACTGATTGTTGCGATGATAACTGTCCAAAATGCTCATCGCTCCAGTGCGACCATAAATTTTCTCCCATCCCCAACCGGACTCGCCTTCTTCCTCACCATTTAGGTATCGATTCATTTTGTTGAGAATAAATCTGGCTTCGCCTTCTAATCGATCCTCTGTACCAAGGCGATGCGCTTCCTCAATTTTTAGGTAGGCATCCCAATTTTTATTAGCGGGAAAAGGCGTAACAGGGGACAATCCCCAAACCGGTACCGTGCTGTTGTAGTACTTCTCATACTCGGCAGTCATCCCCCAGTTTTTCTCAAGATAGAGATTAAACAGTTTCAAAATCACCTCAGGGTGTGGATATCCCTTCCGTATAGCGTAAAAATAGCTGGTATTAAATTCCAACGGAACCTTTACCTGCTCCCCGGCCTGGCCAACGATAGGGTAAGCCTTCCAATCAGCGTTCGGATCAGAACCTCGGCTCGATTGCAAGAAGAAGGAACTCCATTGTTCCCCGTAAACCATTCCAATTTTCCCATCCGTAATAAGCTGCTTTGCCTTACTTCCATTTTTGAAAATAAACTCGCTGTCAATTTCGTGGTTCCGATACATCTCCTGCAGTGCCTTCAGAGCCTCCTTCACCTCTGGCTGAATTCCTCCATAAACGAGCTTTCCATGTCCATCCTCCAGCCAGATATTCGGGTAAGCCCCATAACCGGCCATAAATCCGCCCAATCCCATGACAGGGTCCCATAAGTAGTTCGTAGCCGCCAGCCCATACGTATCTTGCAGGCCATTTTGATCCGGGTCCATTTCTGTAAACGCTTTCGAAATCATTAATACGTCATCCATGGTCTTCGGAGCTTGCAGCCCCAATCGCTCTAGCCAATCGGTTCTGATCCAAAGGAACACTGCGCGTTCGATCGAAGCATCCGTCAGCGGAATGCCCATCAGTTTACCGTTGATCATTCCCGACTCCAATGTACCGTTTCCCTCTTGCTGGAGAACCTCTTGCGTTAGTGGAGAGGCGTATTTCTCATAGGCTATCGTCAAGTCCTGAATCAACCCGGCGTGACTCAATTGTCTGAGCTGCTGGGCATTCACTTTCACGATGTCCGGGATGTTCCCTGAAGCCAATACAATCCCTAGCTTTTTGTGATACTGCTCACTTCTTACGACCCAATCGTTGTTGAGTTTAATCCCAAGCACTTGCTCATATAATTGACTCCAACGATTATCATCGATCGACTCATCAGGCAACGCTTCTATAATATCTTCCAAACCATCATCCAATTCTCTCACCAAAGAGACTTCGATTGGCGGATCATATTTGCTCAAATACGTATCGGCATACACATTCTCATTGGATGTTACCGGCTCCTGATGAAGCTGATCATGGTTACTTTGATAACCGTACACGGGCACCAGGATCAAACCTAATACCAAAGTGCTCACCATGAATTTGGATATATTCTTCCCCCGAATCAGCAACCGAGACCACCCTCTCCCATAGATTGATTGTATAATTATACTCAAATTCCACTATCTATCAATACCTTTCTGTTTACATCATATCCCGTTCTTTACCACTTGATGATCCATCCAACGCTTCTTCCAGGCACAGTAAAAAACCGCCAACCTTAATGGAGCGAATTTCTAAGGTCATCGTTCCATGGCAAAGTTTGGCGGTTTCATATAAGGAGTATCTATCTTCGGTTGTCCTGCAATAATTAGCCTACAATTCCTGTACGCTCAATACTTTCTACAAAGTACCGCTGAACGAACAAGTAAATAATGATAAGCGGCAGAATGGCCAGTAAAATTCCCGTATCCTGAACCATGCTTAGGTAAAAAGGATCTTCCTTGGATGGATCACCACCTAGCAGAATCGACAAGTTATAAGGTAAAGACGACAGTTGGGTGGACATGACTTTGCTTGATGTTAAGTAAGTGGTTGTATAGAAACTGTCATTCCATTGCCATACGAAAGAGAATAACGCTGTCGTCATGATCGCTGGAATCGCATTAGGTAACATGATGCGCATAAATGTCTTACCAACCCCAGCTCCATCAATATAGGCCGCTTCCTCTATTTCCTTGGGAATCCCACGGAAGAATTGACGGAAGATAAAGATATATAGCCCGGCCTTCAGCGAGCTGGCCGTCAGCGAAGTCAAAACAAACGGCCAATAACTGTTGAGCAAGTTGACCGACTTGCCGGTCAGAAGTGGAATGACCCCCAGCAACGTAAAATCTTTCAGATTCAAATAAATCGGGATCAAAATCGTCGTGGGTGGAACCAGGATAGTCAGAATTACGCAGGCAAACAAAATATTGCTCCCCTTAAACTTCAATCTGGCAAAGCCATATCCCGCAAGTGCGCAAGAGGCAGCCGTCAGGAAGGTCGTTGTGGCTGACAGCGTGAACGTGTTAAAGAGCGTGTGCCAGTAATCCATAATCGCTATCGCATCGCGAAAATTGTTCATTGTGAAATGTTCTGGAATCCACACAACAATCGGGGAGTACAGATCGGTCCGATCTTTAATGGCTGTCGAAATCTTCTGCAAAATTGGATATAAAATGACGAAGGACAAGCCTGCGATCAGCGTGAATCGAATGAATGACCAGAGCCATCGTTTCCAATTCTCAAGGGATAACCAATGCGAAACGAACATGTGCGCTCACCTTTTTCTATTCGTGGTAAAAGACCTTCCTGGATACGAGGTACGTACTGATCAGCAATATGAGTGAAATGGCTAAGAAATAAATCCAGGCCATCGCCGAGCTTAGACCGAAATCAAATTGGGAGAAAGCTGTAGTTCGAATTAAAGTGACGAGCTCATTTTGCGAGAACGAGTCGATGATCGTATAGATCATATTCACGAGAATGAGCGGGCTAACCATCGGAAAAGTGATTTTCCAGAAAGCCTCATACCCTGTCGCTCCCTCGATCTTGGAAGCTTCATAAAGCTGTGGAGAAATCGTCTGAATACCTGCCAGAAAAATCAGAATCTGAACGCCGGAGAGACTTACAATTTCATAGATTCGATCCACAGCTCCTGTCAAGTAGTTGACAATCGTCTCACTGACACCAACTTCAAGCATCAATCGCTCTAATTCAAAGCTGCTTAATGCATTAATTAAGCTTCCTGAGTTCGCATTTTGCTCGTTAACTGCCATAACAAGACTGGTGCTTTCCAAGGTCAAAATTACACCAGATGTAAGAATAACCGGGAGAAAAAATATCGATCTCGCAAAAGAGCGGCCAATAAATTTCTGGTTCAACACGACGGCGATGAACAAGCTGAAAATTACAATGAGCGGTACGTTAACCACCATATTGACAATTGCCTCAGTAAGCTTTCGGTTGAAGTTGGTGTTGACGGTGAAGGCCGTCATGTAATTATTAAACCCAGTCCAGGTGGAGCTAACCCCCTGGGAATTAGCGTTGACCGTACTGAAGCTGTATATCAGCGATGTAAGCAGAGGGATCAGGAAGAACAGGATGAAGCCAAGTAGCCAGGGAAGCACGTAGATAAATCCCCATAAAGCCTTCTGTTTCCGATAACTCCATTGATCCGCTCCCAATTTCCGCATGATGAACTTCATGGCGCTTCACCACCCGTCATATAGCTTTCGGCTTCAATCCGAACGCCCTCTGCCTCCACCGGAGTACGGTTATAATTGACAATGACATAATTGCCGTTCCCATAGACCGTTTTATAGACGCCATCCGTTAGTTTCTCATGCTGCGCGATCGGCTCATGGCGAACCTTGGATAGAAATTCATTCACTTCCTTATAGATGCGAACGGCTTCATCCATCCATAGTTCATAATTGGCGGAATACAGCCTGTTGAATTTCGTATCCTTGATTTTGTGATTAGGTGCATAAAACCATTCGAAATAAACACCTGAGCCGTACTCCAACGTCTTCAGAATATATTGATTGGCATTGGGGTATGCCGACAAATTATAAGGCTCCCCGGTATAATCCAGATGTCCGCGCACCACCATTTGATAGAATGGAATTTCCTCATCTTCAATCTTGAAACGGCTGCTCGACATCGGGGCATAGGTAACATCGGTCAGATAAGGCAGGGCGTAGGCATTTCCACCGTCAGCCATCATCTTCAATTGGGCAGCAGCCATTTGATGCAAGGCTTCCACAGAGCGCTGCTCGGATTCCGTACGGTCAATTTGACGGCGTTTCCGAAAATCGCTGTCTAACTGGGAAGCCAAATCGCTAAGTGAGATGCCAACAGCATCATACTTATGGAAATCCTTTAAAAATTGCTCCGTATAATCGTTAATGTATCGCGGAGATATCACATAAGCAGGCGGTTTCGAGCGATCCCGCCAATTTAATGCCAGATCGAGCGGATAAATCTCTGCAGGAACGCCGCGAAGCGTTCGGGATGCTTTCTTGGCTTCATTAAATTGGGAGCCTGACAGCGCGGTGAGAAAGGCGACATCAGGATATAACGTTACATCGTTTCCCTTGGCAAAAGAAATCAGTTGTCTTAGCCCCTTATCTCCGCCCAGCTTCCTGTCTACCGAGATATGACTCGGAACAGTATGATCCAGCCCCTTATTGAACCAGCCACTATACCTTAACTTGATGTCACCGACACCTCTCTCCTTCAACTCTGTCACAATGATTTGCGCTTGTTCAAAGGTCGTCAGTGGCTCTAATGCCTGATAGGGAATGCCTGCAAAATGCTTCTTCTTGCTAATACTTCCCACCAGCTGCAGATAAAAGGGGGTATTCTCCTCCCTGGCCTCGGCTAGTGCAGCAAATCCGCCTTGCTGCTCCAGATACTGCCGATAATAATCAGCAATTCCTTGATAAGAAGCTGATTGTTGATCTAAGAAAGCATAGCGAACGGTGAAATCGCTGTTCATCGGATGTTCCTGGAACTTCGGAATGGTGCGTTGCTGACCGTTAGCATCCAGGCTCAAATCCCCTTTGTTCACGACGGTGAAGGACGGATAGACATAGTTATAACTATTCAATCTGCCACTTACATCCGCATTGATCGTCGCAACTGCAGCCCCTTCCTCAATGATACCAAGCAGGGCGCCGTTCTCTTTAATCAACCCAAATACCGGAAGTCTGACGGTCTGGCTATACTCTTCCGTGTCTAATTTGCTGACACTCCGATCGGTCCCATACACATTCTGTTGATAGGAAGGATATCTTGTCTTTCCGTTATTAAAATGGATTAGTGCCCCCGAACCATCTGGAACAAGAATCGATCCCTTCTCTGCTAACCCGCCGGCACCGAAGAAGCTCAGAAATGAAATCGTATGAATCGGAAACTCCTCCGGAAAATCAATGCTGGATGCTGGAATTTTCGCAATCAAATGGTCGCCGTCCAAGGTGTATTCAATTGAAACATGGAAGATACGCGCTTCAGGTTTGGTTTGGTTTAACTGATTCTCCTCAATGTCGTATAATAAATCCTCTTCCGTATATCCCGCATCTTCCATAGCCTTTAACGCACGTTCAAGCTGAAGCCCCTTAAGCGCGCCGTCGGAGCGAACATATACCGAATGCTCCGCATCCTCTGTGTAAGCAATCTTTAACGTCCGTTGCCCCGTACGGTCCAGCTTGCTTAACAGATTCTCAAAGCGCGATTTGCTGATTTTCATGGGCATATCATCGATCGTTTTTTGGTCTGAACCAAACCGATAATTGACCCGGAGGCCATGTTCGATTTCTTCCATTCCGATTTGCTCGTAGACAGCGCTGTCGGAATACGAATTGACAGAGTTTAGCTGTCCGAAATTATTATAATAATCAAGCTTGAGTTGAGCAGACAACAAGCTCTTGTTCACACCAGAGGCCAGCGGATCTGTATCTCGATCCTGAGGGTTACTCAGCCAAACCTCTCCGCTTGCCTTATGAACAATGGCAATAACACCCGTCTGATCATCCGCGAGAAGTTGCAGTTGATCATTCTCCACGATGCCTTTCAATCCCCCAACGCGGGGATTGACGAACGATGCTGTAAGTGTGGCTCCCGTCTCAAAGTTCGCTTTCACCTCTTCGCTTTCATCCCTATTCTGATCGGGTCCATCCGAACATCCGCCCATGAGCAACGCTGTCAGCATACTGATAACAAGCAGAACGTATCTAGCGGATATGCTCATCTTACCTCCTCCTTAAATTCTCATCACCAATTCTTGATAAATGACGGATACGAAGGCCACGATTTGCTGGACCAAGCTGAAGAATAGCAAACAGATAAAAGCTATAAATCCCATAGCCACCAGGGTCAATAAAATCGTTCCCATCGTTTTGGATGGGGAGAACTGATGCACCGTCATATTTCCGATAAACAGCAAAAATATAAACCAGAGCAAGGCAGCCGAATTGGAAAAGTGAAAAAAAGCAGCTTCTTCCAGCGATATCAGATTACTCAGCCAGATCCATGGAAATTGGATAAGGATCAGCGGCAGGAGTGCAAAGCAAGTCGAGGTGAATATTTCGACAAATTTCCCTTCTCCATCCATCAAAGTCGTCAATGACCAATTCGCCACGCACCAGAACAGCACCGGGATAATCACATAAAGAACTTCCATGATGCTGTTCATCTGTTCGGGATTGTAAATATTTACAATAAAACCGCGATATTGACTCCCTAAGATGTTGGTTAATACAAGCAACAACAGCACACCGAAGGAAATCATTAGCGTAAACTTTCGGTCAAGGTTATATTTCAGATCCCAAAAGCCCTCAAAGGGATGGATAATGAGCCGCAAGGGGAAGCGGTACCAGTCCTTATTCACACAGAAGCCCCCTTTTTTCTGACGGTGATTTTGCGAACTCTTACGAACGCATAAATGCTGCATATGGTCAGTACGCAAAGGGTCATGATCCACGGAAAATGCTCTCTCATAATCTCCTTGCGATAGAGCAGGAAGGCTTTCGAGTAGTTCCTGGTGTCCATGCTATGCTTAAAGTTCTTCATGGCTTCCTCATACTCTCCCTGCCGCAACAGCGCCTTGCCGATCCCTGCGTATGCAAATTCCAGATTGGCATTCCTGGTGATCGTTTGACTGAACAGCTCGTAAGCCCGCTCTTCCTCACCACGGTAGTAACTTTTGACCGCTTCATTTAAGGTGCGTCCATATTCCGTAGAGCGAAATACGGTAATCTCACCCAGTGCCTTATCCAATACAAGGAAATCATCGCCAAGCCGTTCGATGGCAACAGGCGTATGAAACTGACCCATTTGATTACCGATCCCGCCAAACACATACATCAGATGGCCGTCCCCGGTATAGGTAAATACCCGCCCTCTTGTCGCGTCAAGGACCGAATAGATCTCGCTATCTGACACATCAACATCAATCAGTCTGGGTGGTCCTTCCTTGCTGCGGTAATAAATATCACCTTGCGGGTCGAAGTACCCTGTTCTTCTTAAAATGTCATTGCCTTGTGCATTAAGCTTCTTAATGTTGTCTCCCCATTGATCTGCATTCGTTGCATAAATAAATCCTTCTGAATCAATATCCAGATTGGTAAATTCCGTAGGAGTATACATCACCATCTGGCTACGCTGGGTTTTGGTTGAAATTTGCTTCCAGAAATATTCGATAGGATCAACATGAACACGGTTCGCACCGATGAAGGAGGTAAAACTTCCTTCTGCATTAAATTCCATAAATCCGTCAAAGACGCCACCAGCCATGACGTAAATCCGTTTTGCCTGATCCATCACCACACGGAGCGGCTCAAACTTAAAATTATCTTTTATTAGATCAGACTCCGGGGAATCAATCATCTTAATCAGTTGAAAATTAGAATCCAGGTGAACCACCCGGTTATTTCCCGTGTCCGCGATGAGTACATCCCCTTGATCCGAGACGAAGATGCCTTGCGGATTTTTAAATGTATCTGGCACTCCATCCTTTATAAAAGAATCCAAAACGGTGACCATCTTCAACTGATCATCCAGAATGACAACTCGGTTGTTCCCAGAATCAAGAATAAAAACCTGATTGTCTCTGGTAACATGTAAATCGTTCGGTTCCTTGAATTGCCCCGTCCCCAATTCCAAACCACTGAACAATTCCGTTGCCAAATAAGCATGTGGCGCTGGAGTCGCATCCTTCCAGTATGAGAAATTATAAGTATCCTGTTCCCCCTCGGCACTGGCCTGCCCAGCCAGAGAACCGACTCCCAGCATACAACAGATCCATATCACTAGAGGCGCTTTCCACTTCTTCACGATGTTCATCACTTGAGACATGCCTCCTTCCTAATCCTTCATTCCGGAAGTCGCCATCGTCTGCATGACGCTACTCTGGGAGATGACAAAGAGCGTAATCGGAACGATCATCAGAAGTAATGCAACGGCTGCCGCAACACCAGCTCTTGCAATTCCCCCTTCTGTAATCTGTCCCAACGCAAAGTGCAAGGTTTTCAAATTCTCACTATAGATGAAGTTGCCTCCATTACTTCCCCACAAGTAAGGGAACTGTAAAATCATCAATGTCAACCAGGCAGGTTTCACATTCGGCATAACGATCGACCAGAAGATGCGATACTCACTGGCGCCATCAATTTTGGCCGCTTCAAGCAAAGCGTCAGGGATTTGTTCCATAAATTGCTTCATCAGAAACAGCCCCAAAGGAAATGCCAAAGCGGGGACGATGAGCGAAGCATGAGTATTAATCCAGCCCAGCTTAGACATGACCATGTAGTTCGGAATCGCAGTCACGTGAGGCGAAAACATCAGCGCAAGTACGACAATCGAGAAGAGCATTTTTGAACCCGGAAACTGATACTTGGCCAACGGATAAGCCGCTGCAGATGCCAGCAAGATATGACCGGCCGTGCCGATCAAGGTAATGAAAAAGGTGTTCGCAAAATAACGAGACAACGGAACCCAGGAATTCCCCATTAACGCAATCAAGTCCAGAAAGTTATCGATAGTTGGATTCCTTACGAAAAATCGCGGAGGAAATATAAACAATTCGTCCAGCGGTTTAAACGCGTTATTCACGGCATAGATCAAAGGAAGGGCCATAAAAGCGCCGAACAGCGTGAGAAACGCAAACAGCAAGAAGTTAACGGTCAAGGAGCGATTCAGCGTTCTTTTGATCCGGAACTTATGAAGGATCATTTTGGCTGTCAACGTTACTCACCTATCTTTCTCAACATTTTTTGCGTTAACTTGTTCGTTCCTACCATCAGCAAGAACAGGAAAGTCGCAATTGCCGAGGCATAGCCTAGTTCAAAGCGAATGGTACCATAGTCCATCAGATGGGTAACTATCGTGTGTGCCGCATAATTTACACTCGGAAAACCGGCTAGAGCGATGGAGATTTCCGCGACGGCAAAAGCAGTCGTAATCTGCATGACGGCCCCAAACATAAGCTGCGGTCTCATCGACGGTAGCGTAATATACCACAACTCCTGCCAGCGATTCTTGATGCCATCCATCGCTCCGGCCTCAATCAGCGATTTGTCAAGGGTTTGCAGACCGGCGATAAACGCCAGAAAGCTGGTTCCCAGACTCAGCCAAAGCTGTACGATGATGACGATCCCAAGAATGTATTTCTCATCGAGCAGCCATTGAATCGGCTCCAGAATAATGCCAATTTTCATCAGGAATCCGTTTAAATACCCGTAACTATCCCCGGAGAAAATGATGAGCCAAATAAAATACACGTTACCGGATATCGAAGGAGCATAAAAGATCAATGTCATGATCGCTCGCACTTTTGGCGATAGCTCATTAATAATCCAGGCAAATACAAAGCAAGCGATATAACTGATGGGGCCCGTAATGACCGCAAACATCAATGTATTCTTCAAAGCAATCAAGAAGATATCATCGCCCAGGAACAATCTGGAGTAGTTCTGCCAACCGATAAACCTTGGAGCTTCCAGCATGTTAAAGTAAAAGAAACTAAGAACGAAGGAAGCGACAACCGGGATGACGGTGAACAGAAAGAAGATGATCATAAATGGGCTCATCAGCACATAGTAATGTTTGCTTCGTTTCAGTTCCCTTTTGAGGTTGACCCAGCGATTCTTCTTCTCTTTGCTATGAGGTGTGAGGCTCTTCGCGGTTTGAATGGCTGATTCTCCTTGCATCGATTACCGAACCTCCCTGTGAATCGGCAAATTGAACTCCTTCCGCTTAATCTCGATTTCATCATTGATATACAGGATATAATCAGATAAAGCCTCTCGCGGATTTTCGTTCGCATTGACCACTTTTCTAAATGCATTGTCCAGATGCCTTCCTGTGAAATAACCTCCTGGTACCTGCGGAATACCTCGCACCCACTTCCACTGGTTCTCCAGATTGCGGTAATCCTTCATCGGCCAAGGCAACTCTTCAAGTGCATGGATATTGGCCGTCGGATAACGGGCAGCCTCCCCCATCAACCCTTCCATTTCGCGCCCATAAGCGATTTGGATGTCTTTTGAAGTCCACCATTTGATAAATTCCCATGCTTCTGCCTTGTGACTGGAATTCTCAAGAATCATGACCGCCGTGGTGTGACTGGCCACTTCATGATTCACGGCGCCATCCTCACGAACCGTCCCCGGAACCATGGTAAAGTCCCACAGCCCCTTAATCTCCGGAGCCATGACGGTCAGCAGGTTATACGTTGTATAATCCGCAATCCCAATCGGCATCTCGCCTGTCCGAAAACGATTGGGAAAGTCCGCCTGCAGCGGGAATTTATAACTCGTATAGAACTGCGTCCACTGCTTGAAGGCTTGCATGGAAATATCCGAGTCGAGCGCACTTTTCGTATCCTGATCACGATAAAACTCCCCGCCGTTTTGATATAGCAACATGGCAAACGTCGCATTCGGAACCAAAGTCGCGTTCGGCCTTGCATTAATCGCTTCCAGCGGCAAGTAAAATTCCATATTATGCTTTTGAAGAACGGAAATCATGTGGTAGACATCTTGCCAGGTTTCAGGCGGTTCTAATCCCAGCTCTTTCAAAATATCTTTGCGATAGAACAGCATCGGGAAGATCTGTTGCTCCGGCAAGGCGTAGATTCCCCCGTTGTACTTATAAGGTTCTAGTCCACTGTCACGGAAACGGGTGGCCACTTTCTCGAAATCGTCGAATGTAGTCAAGTCGGCTGCTGCACCCCGCATCGCATAGTTGACCGGTACATCCTCACCGATTTGCATCGCCACATCTGGCCCTTCTCCTGCAAGGGTCGCAGGAAGAAGAATATTTCCTGGAACTAACCGCAAATTCACGGGAATGCCTGATTCGGGTGTAAACGTATCGTCAATTAATCCTTTCAACACCTGAGCCTGATCGCGTCCCGTCGTTACCCATACAGTAATTGCATCTTTACCATCTCCAGTGTTGCCAATTGTATCGTAATCCTCGGTGTACGAAGCTACATAGGCGCCTAACTCATGTTTGGCAACTTCGATCAACGAGGCATCGGCCTTCGGCAGTTTTTGATCCGGTGAATGAATGATCAGATAATCCAGCAAGAGAGGTTGTTCCTTCACCGTCAACATCCAGGTGCCAAGTCCACCTACGTTCACTTTATACGTATCCAGCCGCTTGGCGATCGTCTCAGGTTGATCCACAAACTCCCTCAGTTGCCGAACCATCGTATGCAAAACAGCCACCTTATCGCTTCGTTGTCCTGTGGCTTCTTCCAAATAATCAGCTACACTCTGAATGATCTCTGCCTGATGACTGAACACCTCAATCATATCGGGAATTCGTTTCTCCAACTGATAATCCCGATACTTATCCGGCTTGTTTGAAGTAATCATGAGTATTTTGCGGTACATCTCATTGAGTTCCAGAACGCTGGACTCAATTGTTTGCAACAGGGGAGCGATGTCGCCAAGGGATACCATCATTCGGAGGGTATGTGTTCCCTTGGTCAAATGAAATAGATAAGGCTCCTCCTCGCCCAGGACATTCATTTGCCAGTCCCGGCTATATTGGAAACGAATTCGCTTCATTTCATGAAAAGGATACTCACCGTCAATCATAAGGCTTCGAGTGGCATAGACACCGCGAAGCTGGTTTTGTTTCTGCTTTAAGGCAATCTGATATAAACCGTCTTCTTCCACCTCGAACTCCCACTCAATCCATTGCCCTGGAAGTTTCCAGTTGACTCCCCCAATCGTATTCACTCTCATTTTGGAGACATCGTAGGGTTCAACGGTCGGGCTAGAGCGGTCAGACAACGGATACAAGGTGGGAGACGATTTCCGTACCGCATCTTCCGCCTGGATGACAATGTATTGACCTTGAGCTGGCTTCACGCCGTCGCTCTCATAATCTTTCGTTAATTCCTTGTACGTTTTATGAACTGGGCTCTGATATAACTCGATATAATCAATCGCCATCGGTTCTCTCAAGGACGTTAGTGAAAGCTTTTGCTTGCCCTTGTCGAAATAAAAGGAATAAGGCTCATCGTAGTAGCCATATCTGTCATGAAATGATGCTAGCTGCCAGGCAGGCTGTTCGACCTGTCTTGGTCGTAAATCATTGCCCCGGTTATCCCGTCTGATTTCTTGGTCACGATTGCTCCATATCCTGTCAAACAGGATGATCTCTGCCTCCTTGAAAGGAACTACATCGTTAATGGCAAACTGTCTTTCGATCGCTGAGCTTTTCCCTTCCATCGGGAAATAGTGGATGCGAACATGATATAGTCCAGGTTCATCCACATCGACCTCCCAAGATATCGCTCCTGTCTCCGGGGTAATGACCGCTGTTCCGTTCAAACCATGCAGATGGTTAACGATCTCGAAGCCTTCTCCATCGGTGTGTACAAAAGATTCACCCTCGATCCGGATGATACGGTCCGGACGCTTCGCAGAAGCATAGTTTTCCAGATACTGAATGTACCCGTTATTTCCTTCCGTATTGGTGATCGCGATAAAGTCGGCAGAGGCTTGAACATAGAACCTTGTTCCCGAATCAGCAGGATAAACGGCCCAAAGAAATAAAAAAAATATGGCGGTGACGAGTATGGCGCTGCCAAAGCGCTTCTTTCGAGTGTTCAATGGCTCCCCTCCCCAACATTAATCCATCTAGCGATCGTCCCTGTAGCAGAGAAGTACTCTGTACAAGGACGAACCGTTCAACACATGACCGACCAAATATTAAGGACCATGTACTTCGTCGATGGCTGATTGGAAGGTTGCTTTATATTTTTCAACGAGGGTGGATACAGATACTCCCTCATTCAGCTCGGCCACGAATTCCCAATACGGAAGATTTGGATAAGCTCTATGATCCAAGACGATCAGGTTTTCCACTACTGTACGGGCATTGTTAAGGTCATCCTCCGTCGTAAATGCCGTCTCAAAGTCCGCTTGATCCGGGTAATCATAGATGGAATCGATGTCGTTGATTTTCTCCCAAATATAGAGAAGTTGTTCCGGATTGCTGACCGTTTTAGGGATCGTTAAAGCCTGATAGGCCCCCTCAAGTGAGTGGTACGTTTTTGCACTTGGCCCTTTAGGAAATGGAACGAAGCCGATATCATAATCTGGCATATCTGTCTTAATCCCGCTCAGTTCATAGAAAGCACCTGCATACATCAGCGTATTCCCCTGACGGAAGAACTGGCCTGGTTCTGTCCAGTCCCCGCCTTCCTTGGGTCGTCCAACTTTCTCGGTATTTAGCCTGGAGACAAAATTAAGCGCTTCCAATGTAGCCGGATCATCAAGGATTTGCTTGTCTTCTCTGGTCAAACCCGTGTTATTGGAATATAGGGCATGCTCGATCAGGGAAGAGCTCGCTAACCCCCAAGTATCCAGCTTACCGTCGTTGTTGGTATCCTTGTTCGCGCTTTTGGCCACTTCAATAAAGGTATCCCAATTCCATGTATCCTCATTAACATATTCTTGAAGCGGTTTGAGCCCCAACTGATTCATCAGCGTGCGATTGTAGAAAATTCCTTGCACCAAATTTCCCCGTGTCTCGCTAAATCCATATCCTTTTCCTTCATAAGAGAAGAATTTAGTGGGTAACTGGTCAAAAGCCCGGGTGTTCTTGGTGTACTGATCCACAGGCCACAGCAAATCCTGTTTGACCAGCATTGGAATCGTATAATTCTTGCCTAATCGCACGATATCGCCAATCGGTTCACCCGCGATAAGAGAAGCTGTCACTTTATCTTGATACTCTCCGAAATCAATAGGCACATATTCTACCTTGAAGTTATGCTTCTCCATCAAGGCTTCCAGGTTCTTCTTGCGCTGAATATTGTCCGGATTATTCTCCGGGATGGTCATATCCCACCAGGAAACGATCTTGATCGTTTTGCCCCCTAAATCGAATTCCATCTCCGGTGTTCGATAAACTCCCTCTTCTTCCCCCGTGTTTGCACCATGATCGGTACCCTCATTCGTGCTCTCATTAACACGATTCGTTCCGGGTTCAGAAGCATTTTGAGATCCATTGCCTGCCCCTCCGCTACATGCGGAAAGAATCAACAACAATCCCAAAATCAAAACCATTACTTTGCGAACACGCATCTCTTATCCCCTCTCCAAGTTTAGTAATGATTGGTCCATATTCACCCAAAGTGTAGCCCTTACATTTCGGAGCAACAACCGGGGGAAATCGAGATTTTCCACCTGTGCAACGTTAGATAGCAAGCGCCAAGCTGACGAATCGAATTCCCGCTGTGCCAAAGAGTAAAGAACGGGTAGAAATCTAAAAAATGGTACATTGTAGAGTGCATGAACTGAAGACATAATGAAAGCGTAATCATAAACAGTGCAACTGCTCTTTAGGCCGATGTGCTGAATCGAATGGGGAGGGAATGATGATGATGAAGGCGCTCTATATCCATCTAAATTGCTCAAGCCATAGCGACTTCCTTCACAACCTTGACTGGCATAAATACGGGGTCCATTGGGATCGTTGTGAACATGATGGTGACGCCTTGATGGATTTACTCCAGGAAAACCCTTATTCACTCGCCATGATTAATTTAAACGGAAATCTCTACAGAGGTCTGGAATGTTGCAGACAAATACGGCAACAGCACCACTTCCCTATTATTGTCATTGAGGACTCCTTGGACTTTATGATCATTCGTAAAGCCCTCAAGCTTCGGGTTAGCGACTACTTGCCAAGCACCTTGCCTGCGGAAGAGTTGATGCAGAGCGTAACCAAAGTATGTGCGAAACACAAAAAACATAAGGACGATATCATTCATCAAGTGAAGAAGTATGTGAACCAACAGCTCCATAAAAATATCACGCTAAAGGAAATATCCGACCGCTTCCACTTCAACCGATCCTATCTGGGGCAGAAGTTCAAACTTCATGAAAATATGAGTTTTAATGAATACTTGTTCATTCAGCGTATGGAGAGAGCCAAATGGCTGCTAGCCAACACCGAACTTAAAGTCTACGAGATAGCAGGTGAGGTGGGTTATACGGAAATTGACTGGTTCTACAAGCGTTTTAAAGCTTATACCGGTGTAAGTGCCAACGAATATCGGAAACGGGTAGCAAGTTAGTTGAAACATAAAATAGACAACTTTAGTTGCCGGTCAGGGAGAGGGTCCCTGGCTGTTTTTTTTCATGCGCTAATCCCCGCACCTAACCCTCCAAGGTTATGAACTCCTGCCTTTTCGTCCATACTACACCTACGTCTGTAAATGAAGGACAAGTGCTGCCTGATTCGGATTTCTTCTTCGCCGCAATCGAGCCGACAATCACGCACCGAAAGGGAGGTTTTACAACTATGAATCCTCATCCCTCCGGCCCTTCCCCCCAACCGGCCGCGTTGCCAGACCTGCACGCCCCGATTCCCATCGACTTCGACCGGAGCTGGTTCAACGAACTGGAGACCCGGCATCAAAAGGGCGGCCCCTGGGACGATTGGAAGCTGTTTAACCTTGCCCTTGAGGCCGAAACCGCTTCGCTTGTGACCAGCTTTGAGGAAATGCAGTGCTTAAAGCATCTGAACAACGTCACCCCGCTGCCCCATCAGACCGAAACCGCCCGCAAAGTTCTGTTTGAGATGCGCGGACGGGCGATTTTGGCCGACGAGGTAGGTCTCGGGAAGACAATCGAAGCGGGCTTAATTTTAAAGGAATATATCGTGCGTGGATTAGTGAAAAAAGCGTTGATCCTGGTGCCCGCCTCCTTGGTGCTGCAATGGGTGCGGGAGCTGAACCAGAAGTTTGGCATCCCGGCTGTCGCCCAGAAGAAGGAGCACTCCTGGCACAACGACGTGGTGGTGGCGTCCATGGATACGGCCAAGCGCGACCCGCACAAGAACATTCTGCTCAACAACGAATACGATCTGGTGATCGTGGACGAAGCCCATAAGTTGAAAAACAAGAAAACGTCAAATTACCAGTTCATGCTGCAGCTGCGGAAAAAATATTGCCTGCTCCTCACCGCCACCCCGGTGCAAAACGACCTCGGCGAGCTGTTTAACTTGATCACGCTCCTGAAGCCGGGACAACTGGGCGGTCAAAGCGAGTTTGCCGCCAATTTCGTCGTCGACAAGCGGCTGCCGAAGAATGAGGAGCAGCTGAAGGATGAGCTGGCCAAGGTCATGATCCGTAACCGGCGCGGCGACGGAGAGTTGGAATTCACCAAGCGGATCGTCCGCAACATCGATGTGGAGTTATCCCCTGAGGAGAAGAACCTGTATGATGGGGTCACTTCCTTTGTCAAAGACCAATATCAGGCCAACGGCGGCGACCTGAACAGCATGCTGTCCCTCGTCACCCTGCAGCGCGAGGTGTGCAGCAGTCGCGACGCCGTGTTTGTCACACTGGTGAACTTGTCGAAGAAGCTTGCTCCAGACTCCCCGATCCGCGACCGGATATGGGATCTCGTCGACCTGATCCGTCAGATCAAAGCCAACAGCAAAGCGGAGAAAGCGATGGAGCTGATCCGCGAGATGAACGACAAGGTGATCGTGTTCACCGAGTATCGGGCGACGCAGGAGTATTTGCTGAAATACTTCCGCGAGCGCGGAATGACGGCGGTGCCGTATCGGGGCGGAATGAATCGCGGCAAAAAAGACTGGATGATGGACCTGTTCCGCGGCCGAGCCCAGGTCATGATCGCTACTGAAGCGGGCGGCGAAGGGATCAATCTGCAGTTTTGCCACCAGATGATCAACTTCGACTTGCCATGGAACCCAATGCGTGTGGAGCAGCGGATTGGCCGCGTCCATCGTTTGGGGCAAACCAATGACGTCCATATTTATAACCTGTCCACCAAAGGCACGATTGAAGAACACATCCTTCACTTGCTGCATGAGAAGATCAATATGTTCGAAATGGTCATCGGCCACCTGGATGTGATATTGGAACGGTTCGAGAAGCAGCATTCCCTGGAAAAAAGCCTCTACCAAATCATTCTGGAATCCGGCAGCGACGAGGAAATCGCCAGCCGCGTCGATTCGCTGGGACGCGAGTTCGATACGATTAAATCCGAGCTGGATGCAGAAGCCGAAGACCGCGGGGACAGCGGCGGCCTGCAGCAGCTCTTGGGAGGTTAAACGGTTATGTCGATGACCCGAGAGCAGATTCGCGATTTTGTGATGACTTATTTGGAAGCGACGGAATGCCAGTTTCTCGAAAAATCGCCCCATCACGTCACGGTGAAGCTCTCCCCCCGCGCCGACCGCGATTTGACGAACCGCCCTTATTATTGGGGGTTCATCGATCGGACCGGAGCGGAGCCGGAAACGATGTCGTTTTCGTTTATTTTTGACCCGGAGGCGCATCAAGCGGCTGAGAAGGCGAAAGCGGCTCGAGAGCAGGCGAACGCCGGGCAACCGATGGAAACTGCCCAGGAAGACACTCTGCTGGGGCGTTACTTTGGCGCGGTCCGGCCGCTGCCGGTGCTTGGCCCCGGACGGATTCAGCGCGAAGAGCTGGCGTTTGGCAGCCCACGGCTCAAACAGATTTTTGAGGCGGCGCGAAAAGGCGGCCGCTACGTGTACTTGTTCGAGGAGCCGGGGCCACGGCAGCGAACCGCCCTGCTGCCCGCCGCTTATGAGCCGTGGCTCGGGGTTTGCTTTAAAGTGGAGTTCTGCTGCGATATGAAGCGGGAGGAGCTCCATTTTTACGGAGTATCCTTGCAGTCTGGTACGGTCGATGAATCGTTTCAGTCGCGGATCGCGGGCAAACCGCTGGTTCCCCGATTGCCGGAGAATATCCATATCGAGCCTACCCGCCTGTCCTTGGATGCCGGTCGGCTGGCATTAGAACAGCGTCTGACCGAACGCATCCAGGCCTACGACGACATCTGGGCGAAGGAAGCCCGCGAACGGCTGAGCGATGAGCTGGCATTGATCGACACCTATTACAAGGATTTGATCAAGGATCCTGAACCCGAGCGGGCACAAGGCGCAATGGAGCAATATGAAGCGAGACGGGAGGAAATCCGCTGGCAATACGAGCCGAGAATTGTCGTATCCGCCTTGGGCTGCGGCATCTTTCATCTGCGTTCGCCGAGGTGACGACAAATAGACGGATCTCGCTAAAAGACCGCAAAAATAGAAGCGGCTGGCCGCCCATCCGCGCGACAGGTTGTAACATCCTTTTTGAACCGGCTTCGGTACAATGGACAAGCCATCGAAATCTACAGGCCTAGGTGCCAAACGAATTGCCAGGGAGGCGATCTCATGCTGCAACCGCGTTATTCCCGAACCCACCTGAAGAAACGATCGATGACTTGCAAAATTCTCCTATGTGCAAGCATCTTATATAGCGCTGCCAGCGCGGGGTTGCCGCTGGCGGGCGGTTCCGGCGGCCTGAGCACGGCGGCCGCCGAAGGCGTGAGCAGCGCAGCCGGCGCGTGGAAGGGGCCGGCTGCGCTGGCGGCGGCGCTCGGAGCCACGGCGGATGCGCCAGCGCCTGAGGCGCTGCGGCGCTTCGCCGCCGAGGCCATCGGCAAGCTGGCCCAGGTGGAGCCGTTTACGGCCTGGGCCAGCGCCGCCGCCACCATCGAGCCGCTGGGACCGGGCACGCACAGCTGGCTCGTCACCGTAGCCGCCGGCGGCGCTGCGGGAACGCCGCGCGGCTACCTCATCATCTCCGCGACAGAGAGCGGAGATTACAAGCTGGTCGAATACGGAATGGGTGCGTATTCCGTATTCGACCCGGCGCTGCTCGAGGCCGCCCTGCGGCAGAGCGGCCTCGGCGCAGCCGCTGCGGGACGCGTGACCGCCGTCCCGCTCTACGCCGGCCCGGCATTGGCCGCGTGGAGGGTTCACCTGCCCGAGGGCGGTGAACCCGGCTACGTCAATGCCGCCGACGGCGAATGGCTGCCCGAGACGACGGGCAGCTGGGACAAGCAGGCGGGCGGCTACGCGCCGCCGCGGCTGGCCGCCGGCAGCCGCGATGCCTTATCGCCCGCCCCTATGGTGTATACGTCATCCCGCTTCGACCCTTACGATAACCTGCTATGGATGACGGCCAAGCCTTTGACGTTGAAGCCGAACAACTTCATCGGTCAATTAACATCAAGCCAGAAGCTCGTCTATGCGGCTTCCGGAGCCGAACGCACTTATTCCTTCCCGCTGCCGGTCTACGGCTATCAAATCTGGAAGAACGACAGCTTGTCCGAGTCACCAACCGCCCCATCGGCAGAAGCTGGGGCCGAAACCGAGGCCGTTTACGTCGTTACCGGCACCGACACGACCCTACGGGTGATCGCGCTGGATGCCTTGATGGCGAGCGGGAATTTCATCACTTTTTGAAATGCGAGACCTGACAAGAGCACTGCTGTTTGCTGGCAGTGCTCTTTATTATAATTCCTGCAAAAATCACGATTCCCCCGAGAAAAACTGTTTTTTTTGCAGTTTTCTTCAGACATCTTCTCAGGCCGCTCCCTACGACCCCGCCGCCGAACCCGTACCTCCCTCTGCGGCAGCCTGTGCCGTCAATCGTGCTGGCCTGCGAAGCAGCTGGCGCAAGCTGTCCAAATTGGTCAGCACCGTGCCGGCAATAATCGCAACCCCGCCCAACACCGCGAGCCATCCGGCCGTTTCGCCGTAAAACAACACGCCAATTGTCATCGCAATCAGCGGCGATACGTACAGCCAAGTCGAGGGAAACACCGGGTTAGTCTTGGCCACCAGCCAGTAAAACAAGCTGTGTCCCACCATCGACCCCACCACGGTTAAATAGATGAGTGAGCCCAACACCGTCGGCTCCAGCAAATCTCCCATTGTCACTCGTTCGGTAAAAGCCGACAGGAGGAACAGCAGCAAGCCGCCGTAGATCATTTGTGCCGCATTCAGCGCAATCGGCGAGACGGCAGCAAAATTCTCCGTGACTCGTTTGGTATATAACGCGCCGACCGAATACACCACTTCCCCGATCAACACCGCCGCGCAGCCGATCGCCCAGCGGGACCCGGCCTGAACTGACACCATGTTGGGCAGCACCAGCAGCATGACGCCGGACAAGCCGATGAGAATGCCCAGGACGGCGCGTCCCGTCGCTTTTTGCCGCAGCACCATCATCTGCATCAACAGGATCATGAGCGGCCCGGTAGCCGATAATACCGCAGCGACGCCGGAGGTGACGTATTGCTCCGCCCAGTACAACAAGGCGAACGTCCCGAAGGTCAACAAAGCGCCTGTCACCAGCATCTCCTTGCGCAGCAGCAGAGACCACTTCGCTTTTTTCCTCCAAACCATCCACAGAAACAGAATTGCCCCGGCGGCGAAGAAGCGAGCCCCTGCCGTAAAAAATGGAGGCGCAGCATGATCCACGCCAATTTTGATCGCTAAAAACGTCGTGCCAAACACGAGACACATCATGAAATAGTTGATCACAATCATCGAAAATCTTCCCCTTTCAGCTGTTGATCTGTATCATACAGGAAAGAGAACAGAACAGATGACACGGGATAGAACAGATTCTCGGTTTTTCGGTTTAAAATAGAACTCACGGCACAACGCAAGGAGGATGACGATGAACGTAAGACCAAAGCTGGCACAACCCCGGAGAGTTCGGTATACGCAAGTGATCGAGTATATTTTAGACCGGATTGATCGGGGGGATTGGAAAGCGCATGATAAGCTGCCCTCCGTACGTGAGTTAGCAGGCGAGCTGCAGCTTCATCGATTAACCGTCTTCCGGGCGTACGGGGTGCTGAAAGAGCGCGGAACCATTTACGTCAAGGAAAAATCCGGTTATTTCGTGTCCGGAAGCCGACCGTCCACAAAACCTGCTGTACCCGAAGATGGGAGTCCCCCCCGTTCCAACCAGGGCACCGGCAGAGCAGGCGGAACCACGTCTCCTCCTGTCGCTTGGCACAGGACCGGGTATCTGCAAAATTCGTTAAGCGAGATTCACCAGATCCCCGCCGTCTACTCGTTCTCCCAGGCGCTCATCGACCCGAATCTGCTGCCGAACCTGTTCCTGTCGGACCACGTGAAGCAGGTGTTCGACCGTTATCCTAAGCTGCTGGGCACGTATTCGTCCGTCCAGGGGGACGAGGAGCTGCGGGAACTGCTCTGTGCAGATATGCAGCGGAAAGATAAGCTTCAGGTCTCCCCCGACGAGCTGCTGATTACGACTGGCGGACAACAAGCGATCGACCTGTTGGCGGGCGTTTATCTTCGTCCGATGGATTATGTCTTGGTCGAACGCCCAACCTACAGTTCGGCGCTTGATTGCTTCCGTCAGCGAGGCGCGCGTCTCCTGCCAGTGGAGATTCATCGGGACGGATACGATCTCGACCTTGTTGAGGCTTATCTGAAACGCCATAAGCCCCGGATGTTTTATATGAATCCCACGTTTCATAATCCGACGGGATATACCGTGCCGGCCAGCCAACGCAAGCGGCTGGTCGAGCTGGCTGAGCGCTACGGCTGCCTGCTCGTCGAGGACGACGCGGTTCATGACGTCTACTTCGATATGCCGCCTCCCCCGCCGCTTTATTCCTACGATACCGAAGGCTGGGTCGTATACCTGCGCAGCTTCAGCAAATATTTGGCGCCGGGGCTGCGCATTTGTGCCGTTGCCGCTCGCACGGCGGTCATGGCCCCGCTGCTGACGGCCAAATCGCTGGCCGACAACGGCACGCCGCTGGTCAACCAGAAGCTGTTCCAGCACTGCTTCGAGTCCGAGCGGCTCCAACAGCACCTGGAGAAGCTGCGGACGGCGCTGCAGATTCGCCGGGACGTCATGGAGCAAGCACTCGCCCCGGGCACCGGATGGCAGTGGTACCGTCCGCAAGGCGGATTGAACTTGTGGGTCCGCCTCCCTGCAGGCATAAACTCCAATCAACTGCTCACCGAGGGCATCCGTCGCGGGTTGACGTTTGTCCCCGGAACGATCTGCGATCCCTTGGGAGAATTAGATGAACGGATCCGGCTTAGCTTTTCGTTTCAAAATGAGGCTCAGATTCGCGAAGGCATTCACCTGTTGATCCAGTTAACAGATGAGTTCGTACAACGAGGATAAATTGAAGCATAGGGTACGTTGACGCAGGGTAGTGAGTTGCAAAGCAGGTCACGATGAAGATGGCGTTGACGAAGGCTATAGCAAGACCAAGGATGCCTCTGCACTATGCTAACTTAAACAGCCGCCCTCTCCCTTTCGGGACAGAAGGCGGCTGTCATTCATAACCGGGTTCAAGCTTTGGCTTGCTCAAACTTCCCGTGAGTGGGAGGCCTGTTCTTTTCTCTGGACTTCTTTCTTCTTTGGCTTGGGAAGCTGCCCCGCCCACAAGGAGATGGAGAACGGGATCATGCCGAACCAGCGCCGACTCCACGGTTCCTTCGCTTTCGACCGCTCACGGCGGATTTCCCGCGGAGTTTCCACGTAATCTACCACTCGTTCGGTGATATATTTGACCAGCTCGTCACCTTTAGCCATGGAGATAAGCTCCTTTCTCGCTTTGTCGTTCTTCGTTAGCTTTAGTTTGTGCCGTTTCCCCCTGCCTTAAACCCACAAATCCTCCAGGCATCTGACGAAGCCGCGGAATGCATGATTTCTCCGCCGCAGGTTCACTCTATAGAGGAAGTATCTCCTGAAAGGTGAGACAAATGGGAAAGATGATACGATGCCTGATAACACTCCTGTTCACGGTCTCCGTTGCCTCGGGAAGCTGCGGTGTTGCGACTGCGGCGGATGAAGGCAATGACCTCAGGCATGCCTTCCCCGAGCCGGTGATCCTTATCGATGCCGGCCATGGCGGAATTGACGGCGGCACGTCCTATAAGCAATTTCTAGAAAAGGACATCAATCTCGAAATCGGGCGTCGGCTTTACGTCGTCCTCCGAAGCCACGGCTACCGCGCGATTCTTAACCGAACTGGTGATTACGCATTAAGCGACGACAACCGTTGGCTTCAGAGCCGCTCACGGCACCTGCGGGATTTGGCACAGCGCAAGGAACTTAGCGAACAGTTGCCAGCATCGATCGTCGTCAGCCTGCATGTCAACTGGGGGCGGAACTCGGCGAAACGCGGACCGCTTGTACTCCACCAGAACGAAGGACGCAGCGCGATGCTGGCTGCTTCGATTCAACGGTCGCTGGAGCGGTTCTACCAACTGGACATTTCCCGAAGTCCGGAGCTTGGCAAACCGTTTTACTTACTTAACCATGTTGATTGTCCGGCCGTCATTGTAGAGATGGGCTTTCTCAGCAACGAGGAAGACCGCGCTATTCTCACGAACAGACGCGGTCAACAGAAGATTGCCGAAGCGTTGTATCGCGGCATCGCCGAATACTTTACGGTAATGTAACCCCCGGTCCCAGCTGTAGGCTGGGACTAAATTGTTCCCATACCAGCTCACTCGTTCCGATGAACTCAACGCCTTCGGATTGTAAGATCGGGATATTTTTTTTCAAAGCAGCCGCTGTTTTCTTCCCTTGTATACCAACATGCCCAATCGTGACGCAGCTATTGCGCTCCCCCTTCTTCAGCATGTTCAGAACTTGCCGCAGTTGCTTCGTCACGTGGGCTTCACTGCCAACATCGTCCAGAAAAATATTGTTTTCCAACCGAGGCAGCCCCATCGCCTCGCTTAAACGGGGAACAACGGACCGATAGTTCGTTCGGCTGTCAATGAAAAATAACCCCCGCTCACGGCACACCTGTAATACCACCGACATCACCCGCTCATCCTCGGTGACCTTCGAGCCCATATGATTGTTCATTCCAACGGCGTAGGGAACTTGGTCAATCGCAGCTTCTACCCTCTGCCGGATCTCCTCGTCCGACATGCTGGTGAGGATCGCCCCAGGTCCTAGCCATTCCGGCTTGCCTTGCTTGGGCTCCATCGGCATATGAATGATCACATCGTGCCCGCGTTCATGCGCGCGCCGTGCATCCTCCTGCGTCGTTTCCAAGAATGGCATAACCGCCACGGTTAATTTGATCGGCAGGTTAAGGATTTCCTCAGTACCTTCCATCCCGTTGCCTAAATCATCAATAATGACCGCCACCTTGCGGGAAGCAGAACGCGGTTTAAGGGATGCTTTAGAATCATGCGCTGCTGACTTCAATTCACTTGTTTCCGTACTGGAGTTCTCCACGAACTGATTTGCTGATGGCGCGGCTTGACCGCTAATCGAGGTCGTTAGCAACAGTGCAGTAAGACCGCCGACCGCCAGGATCAGGATTCGTCGAACCATTTGATTGAACTCGGACATGAGGTTTCCTCCTTTCTTCTTGTCAACGATGGGCTAGATCAAGCTCCCGCGATATTCTCTTCGCCGCGTAAGACAGGTCCATGCCAGATCAATGGCAAATAATAAGAGCAGCACCGGACCCACCACCAGCCAGACAGCAGAAACGCTTCGATAAGCCTGCTCCGCCAGAGGGTGCACCACTTTCAGCATCAATATCGACAGAACGACCCAATACACCGAGAACTTGAGGCAGATATGCCCTCCAAGCTGGAAGCGCTGCCCCGAATAATCCCACCATCTGCGACCAAACAACATCAGCAGCAAGCAGCCGCTAACTCCTTCCACTACGGTTGGGATGATGCAGCACAGCAATCCGGTAAGCAGCGGCCGGTGTCCTCCTTCCTGGACAAGCCACAGCAAGAGAATCGGGGCCACGCCGTACATTGGCTTAAACGGTCCTTTCATAAAGCCTTCCTTCCAGAACACGCCTTGCGTAAAGAAGTTGTACACATTTTCGAGCAGCCAGCCCAATAACGCGTACAGCAAAAAGTAAAAAGCGATTTCCCCCGTCGTCAATCCACACCAGCCTCCTTTTCTGCTAGTATGACTGTCCCTGTCGGGAAACATGCGCTGCATCGCCTTAACCCTGCTTGATATAAAAAAGCCCCTGGGGAGAAGCACTAAAACAGGCTTCTCCCCAGGGGCGGTTGGATGGCTACATCCCCAGCACCGGATGCGGCACATACGGTTCTTCAAGACGGGCCGCTCTTGATTTTTGGAGGAATCATGATCTTGCATTCTCATTATAAGCCATTTAGTCCTGTACTTGGATTTTCTTCAACTTCTGGACCCAACAAAACAGAAACGACTTTCGGCAACATTAAAGCCGACGTTTGCGCTGCAATGATCCCTGACTTTAAACGGACCAATTTCTGCGATTGCATTCATCATTCGCCTTGGCACGAGTAAGTCCTGATCTGGGTAACTAGTGCAAATGACTGACAAATCCCAAGGAGCTTCAGTGAGATCCTCTCGCTGGAGCTCCTTTTTTTGTCTCATAAATAAGGGAAGGATTACGAATAATTACAGTATAATACAACACCGGTTTAATGGAGGGACAGTCATTGAGCAAAGTTTCAATCAGCCCCAAACAACTGTTTTCGTTGATGATTTTGTTCGAGTTTGGGACGACGATTGTAGTCCCCCTGTATTCGTAAAATTGTCGGACCTGTTCTGGCTTGGCCTTTATCGTTGTTTATATTGACGTATTTCTGTTATAATGCTGCCCTCAATTTAAGAGAGGCTGGAGGAATGTTGGTAACCCTGTATATCTTCGATCATATCTTTAAGCATAGTTCATAATTACCTGCACGCTTCTCCAGTATAATTACCCTTTTAACCTCTCAACTTCTTGTATTGTGTCGTTTATCTCTTCCATGAGGTAAAATCGTTTTTCCTCTAACTGAAAAACAATATTATCGCCAATCGTAATTTCTTTATCTCGCAACCCCCATACTTCTTCTGCAACATATGGGATGGCTTCTGAGAGCATCCGAATAAACTCATCCGCCTTTTTACGCCGATATTTTTCTTGTTATATAAAAGAAGTGACCTCGGCTTGAATACGATTCTCTTTTCTAAATAAATTGAACATATTTATTCATCCTCTCATTTTTTAATAAAAACAAAAAAAGCCGATTTTTTGCATGAATAATCCATACAAAAATCGGCTTTTAAAAAATATCTATTTTGGATTTTTATTTTTGCGGATTTATTTAGTAGAGTGATAAGCGTAGTGATAATATCCGAGAAACTTGCCTCAGTATATTGATATCCCGTCAGTGTGATAATGTTAATACTAGGCGTGCCAACTTCTCTCAGTTCATTAAGTTCGAAATACGAATCCGCCTTCTTTCCTTCTACATCCATATAACGCAGAAGCTTCCTTGCAGACATTAGAACACTTTACAACTTCGACAGCAGTTGCTCCCGGTGCGTGAGACGCTATAGATCCATCAATTTCCTCCCATGTGAAAACTAAAGTCCTTGATTGTATCCCGACAAAAAAAGGGGGGTTAAGTCAGAACTTCTCTCGCCGCTTCTATAAAAGACAACAGGATGGGTGAAAGCCACTTGTCTTTATGCCACAACATCTGTGTATACACATGCAGATCGGGAATTTGCCAGGGAAGGGCAACAAGTTCACCGCGCTCTACCTCGGCTTCCGTTACGATTTCTGGGAGAAAAGCTATACCTATTCCCGAAATGGCGCATTGTTTAATGGCTTCTGCACTTTGAAACTCTAAATACGTAATGCTGTCAATGCCCTCTTTCTCAAATGACCGGTCAAACATGGTTCTATAAGGACAGCCTTTTTCATTCGTCAGGAACACTTCTCCGTGAAAATCCTCCAGCTGCAGCTCCTTTTGCCTAGCAAGCGGGTGATCCGGAGCAGCAAACAGGCGGAAGGTTTCTTCCAGTAGCGGTTCTACGGCAAGTCCGCTTGAGCGAATGGGCTCGTCAAGCATGAAGACGATATCTGAGTTCCCCTCAAAAAGCGATTGTTTGAGCTCTTGATTGGGAACGGAGCTGAAGATCAGACGAACGCTGGGATGCAACGAACGAAAGCGCCGAAACACAGCAGGAAGCCGGTACACACAAATAACCTCATTGGCACTTATCGTCAGAGTACCGTTTAAAGACTCGTTATCATGAACAACGCTGCGTGCTTCATCCAATTTGTCCAGAACGCTCCGGGCATGAATCAAAAAACGTTTACCCGCTGCGGTGAGAACCAGCTGCTTGCCCAAGCGGTCAAAGAGGCGAACGTCCAGTTCCTCCTCCAAAGCTTTTATTTGCATGGTTACGTTAGAGGGTACGTAGTTCAGCACCTCTGCGGCCCGAGTGAAATTTAAGGTTGATGCAACCGTACAAAACGTATTCAGTTGACGCAGCTCCATTGATCGATCCCCCATACCTTCAAAATTATTGAATACTATTGTGAATTATGTTCACTTTCTCTGAGAGTATCACGACTCTATACTAAACACAAGAAATCACATCTGATCTTGAACATGTGGTTTCATTTTGAAGGGAGGCCTCTATGATGGATTATGAAATTTTTAATTTGGGTGATGTCACCTTGCAATCAGGAGTGATTTTGACGAACGCTTTTCTAGCATATAAGACTTATGGGACACTAAATGCACAAAAAGATAATGTTATCGTCTATCCGACTGCATTTGGTGACCAGCATACTCAGAATGAATGGCTGATTGGCAGCGGAATGGCCCTGGATCCGGACAAATATTTTATTATCGTTCCCAATCTGCTGGGCAACGGGTTATCTTCATCTCCCAGCAACACAGCCCCTCCGTTTGACCGAGCTCATTTTCCCAAGGTAACCCTCTATGACAACGTTAGTTTCCAGCATCGGCTGGTGACCGAACAATTTGGCATTCAAAAGATCGCACTCGTAGTGGGCTGGTCCATGGGCGGCATTCAAGCCTTTCAGTGGGGGGCAAGTTACCCGGAGATGGTGGAACGAATTGCGCCTTTCGCGGGAATTGCCAAAACTTGGCCTCATACTTTTGTGGTGCTGGACAGTCTGAAGGCCGCGCTGCTGGCAGGAGTAGGCTTTGATTCAAGCAAGCTAAACCAGCTGACTTCCGAAGACATGCGCGCCGTTGGCCGGGTTTATGCCGGATGGGGACTGTCGCAGGCGTTTTATAGGGAGGAGCTGTACCGGGAGTTAGGCTTTGACTCCTTGGAGGCCTTTGTGACCGAGGTCTGGGAACATAGCTTCATGAAGATGGATCCGCATAATGTACTGGCCATGTTAGAGACAGGCCAGCATGCAGATATTAGTGCGAACCCTTCATACAACGGGGATTTTGAGAAGGCGCTTAAAAGCATTAAAGCCCTAGCCTGCATCATGCCGGGGAGCACGGACCTCTTCTGCTCAGCCGACGATAATGCATACGAAGCCAAGTTTATGCCTAATGCCGACTTTAAGCCAATTCCGTCCATCTGGGGCCATTTTGCCGGCCGTGGAATCAACAGTGCGGATAATCTGTTTATTGATGATAACCTGAAACGCTTGTTAGCCCTTAGCCCTCACGAATAAATGATCTTTAACTGGGCCCTGGCTGAGGGGACTGCCTTCAGATAAGCATTCAGCTTATATACACCACAGAGTCTGTATCGCGTTATACTGCCCGTTCAGCACCACCATGTGAGTCTAAAACTTATTTTCTCAGTTTAAACCAGAACCTCCAGGCTCCTGCATTCGACAAGTTTCCGAATATGCAAAAGAAGCTCTCGATTCACCATTAAGGTATATCGAGAGCTCTTCTTCGTGAACACGGTTTAATAAAATAAACCATTCTCATAAAAACAGTTTTTCTTCAAAGAACTACTGTCATTTTCTTAGCAATCTCAGATAATTTTTGTTTTTTTAAAAAGTCCTCCATTTTCTCTTCAGCCGATACCATCACCTTCTGAACTAAACACTCTGATCCATGATTCATTTCGCAGTCGAATAAGGAGGCGGAGCCTTCAATGGCATGAATCACGTCGAGAAACGAGATTTCTTCCCAATTCCGTTTTAAGCGATATCCACCATTGGCTCCTGAAGTCGATTCAATCATTCCTGCCTTGACCAGCTTGGTAAGGATTTTGGATAAATACGTTGGAGAAACCTCTTGTCTCTCCGCCAATTGCTGTACGCCGATAAGTTTGTTCGGCGGGAATGCGGCAAGAAAGAGCATCGTATGAAGAGCATAGTTTGTCGCTTTAGAAAATTTCATAACGTGATGTTCACCTCAATTATGGACTTTATGTGCCCATAATAACTTTTTATATTGGCTTATGTCAAATATCGCCTCCCTTATTACTCCTTTATTCGTTGTAACTGGCAACACTCCAAGACCTACGATTCCACTGAACCTTTACCATATGGAACAAAGAAGGTAAGAAGAAAACCACTCGCTGCAACGAGGGCTAGTGACCAAAATGCGGCTTGAATTCCTTGATGCATATTGATCGGAAAAGATAATGAGCTGTAATCTGCGGTAATTGTCACCAGGGTGATGAGCAGAGCCCCGCCCATTGACATGCCCAATGTACGTATGGCCGTGGTCATCGGCGAAGCGTAATTCATCATCGAATTCGGCAAGCTCGCCATGGCAAAAGCAGTAATTGGGGTCATCATAAAACCGACCCCGGTCATAAGCAACGCATATAACCCTACCAACAGACCATACGGAGCGTGAATCGATAGCGCTATCGTTAATAGAGCCGTTACGGCGGCTATCCCGAAGAAGCCGATCCGAATCAAATAGCGACCGCCATAACGGTCGTAGATTTTACCCGATACCACTCCGGACACCCCCATCAGCAATGCACCTGGGAGCAGCATTAGCCCCGATTCTCTAGGCAGTAGTCCCCTGACATTTTGTGCATATATCGGGAGCAGCAGTTCCACCCCGGCCATCACAATGAACAGGACTACGCCTATAATCGATGCATAAGTAAATCTCGGGTAACGAAATACGTTGAAATCAAGCAAAGGGACGGCCAGTTTGAATTGGCGCTTCACAAACAGAAACGACAGTGCGAATCCCACGATAAGGAAGGTCAGCGCAAGCTGAATCCCTTTTCCCTGATCGCTAAGGATACTAAATCCATACAACAGACTGCCGAAGCCCAAACTTGAATAAAGAATCGATCTCCAGTCCAATTTCGCTTTATGCGTATCCCAAACGTTTTCCAAGCAATAATAGGCGACAAACAGGTTCGCGATCGCTATGGGCGCCACCCCATAGAATAAGATTCTCCAAGAATGATGTTGAATCACGAAGCCGGAAATCGTCGGCCCCAGTGCAGGGGCGAGTCCCACAATGAGACTGGCCAGTCCCATCGCTGCCCCGAGTTTTTCCTTTGGGAACACTAGGATAATCGTATTCAGGAACACCGGTACCAGCAATCCGGCGCCAATCCCCTGAATAATTCGTCCGCATAGGATCAATGTGAAGTCGACGGAGAAGCCGGCAATTAGCGTCCCTGTCGTAAAGGCCCCAGCGGATGCGAAAAACAGGGTTCTCGTCGAGTATTTTCCGATCAGGAATCCCGTCACAGGGATGACAATTCCAGAAACCAGAAGATAGACGGTGATCAGCCATTGCGCCCGATTGACCTGGATTCCAAGGTCAAGCATCATTTGTGGCAAAGCCGTGTTCAGCATGGTTTGCATGAGTTGTGCCAAAAAATTCGCGACGATTAGAGATGCGACAATGATTACAGGTTTTCTTTTCATAACGTTCCTCAATTTACTACGGTCACTCCAATTTGTAGATATTGCAGATATTTTTTATCCATTATATAGTTAAAGAAATTACTTATGGGGAAATTCTTGGACACCGGTGTACATGCTCTGATCCTTCAATTGAATAAGCACCTTGCCAAAACGCCCACCCTGCTGGATGACAACCTTATCCGTCGGATAGGTCCGTTCCAAATAATTGGCTATGATTTTCCTATTCTGGTCGTCCGCAGTCAAACCGAAAATTCTCAGCCATTCCATAACCTCCTGGAGCGCCGTGTCTCTAGATACTTCTGTAGATTTCATTTCCCGGGTTACGAGCGACTGATAGGAATACCCTTTGAGATACAGTAAATGGAGCAAATAAGCCATTTCCAAATGTTCCGTTTTCATGGGCTGATCAGTGACCAACGGCCAAATCTCTTTTACCAGACTGTGCTCCCTGGAGCCGACAGACAGGCTGATATAGCAATACTGTCGTGCGCAGCTCAGCACTTTCTCCACACTGTCCCAATCGACAATAACCGGGCACATGGAGACAAATACGAAATCAAAGGCTTTTTCCCACCCCTTTGCTTGAATATCAATGTCTTCAAAAGGCTCAGCCACAATCTCTACATTCCCGTTCTTTAATCCCGTTATATTACTTTTCAATAGCTCAACTAATGGAAGACTAGGCTCCACAGAAGTAACACTAGCCCCTCTCTCCGCAAATGGCACTGTAAATCCGCCTGAGGCCGCTCCAATGTCTAATATGGAGATATCTTTAAATGTCACACCCTGACTTTCCAGCCAATTCATAATCCGTTTTGTTCTTCGCCTGCCTTCTTCGCTAAACGCCTGCTCGTTAAATGACTTTGCCCTATGGTCAAAAGTATGTGCTGGATCAATTCCAGCTTTTTTCATTTTGCTAACCGCTGTATCTGGATCATTCTTCCAAGCTGCTTCCCAAACGGCATCATTAAAAAAATCGTTCGTCATCATCCTCTTCATCCCTTTCTGTTATATGTAGCCATTACACTTATGACTTTTGAAAAATGTCCTTCTCTCTAAGAAACTTTTTCCCCAAGAGAAGGACATGTCCACTTAGAGCTAAACGAAATCTTCTTCTGTCAGCTCCATGTTGATGCCAATCGCCGCTTTGCTTCCGCCTGCTGCAGCAAAAATCAACTGGGAAGGCATTACGTAAGCTGCATCCCCGGCGGCATACACACCTGGAACCAAGCTTTTGCCCCACTCATTTGTGGCGATACCGCCAAACTCATTTACCTCGTAACCAAGCGAACCCTGAAAAGACGCCTTCGGTTTCCATTCCGGTGTAATGAATCCTCCCGTTCTCTCGATTCGCGTGCCATCCGCAAATTCCACCTGCCGCAATTTCCCCTCATGACCGATAAACATCGTTACTGCTTGTTCAACCACTTCGATGTTTCTGGATTTCAACAATTGTTTTTGATCGTTGTCCAGAACAGCATGCCCATTTGTACAAATCACAAGATCTTTACTCCAGGTATAGAGCAGCTTGGCCATATGAAACACTCCAGAGTTCTCGGAAACAACAATTAGCGGCTGATCTCGAAGCTCCCAACCATCGCAGTAGGGACAACTGAACAAACTTGTTCCATAACAATCACGTAAACCTGGAATATCCGGGAAAATCTCCCTAAGTCCCGTGGTGATCAGTAATTTGCGTGCTTCAATCTGTTTTCCGGTTGACGTCACGACGACGAACCTGTGATCATTCCGGTGAATCTCGGTTACCTCCCAAGGTAAAAGTTCAACGGAGGGATACCCCAGAACCTCCTCATATGCAATACGCCTAAACTCGGCTGGTGTCACACCGTCTCTTGTTATAAATCCATGAGAAGCATGTGTAACCGCATTTCGGGGCTGGCTGTTATCAAATAACGCAACACTGCGTCTGGCTCGCCCAAGTACCAGAGCCGCATTGAGTCCTGCCGGGCCTCCGCCGATAATAGCACAATCATAAGTCAAAAGAATCTCCCCTTTTTTGTTGATTTATTTGGAGGCAACAAGCTGCTGCAGGGCACCTTTCGACAATATGCCTATTTCTTTATATAGAGGCTGTCCATCTTTGAATATAATGGTTGTCGGTATGCTCATAATCTGAAATTGTGAAGAGGTTACCGGATTTTCGTCTACATTAACTTTAACGACTTTAATGGAATCATTTGCTTCCTTTTCAAACTCCTCTAATACAGGTGCAAACACTCTGCATGGACCGCACCAAGCAGCCCAAAAATTCACTACTGTTATCCCTTCCGTCTGCACCATCTCTTTAAAAGTAGAATCTTTCGCATGTTGAATAGCCATCGTGATCTTCCTTTCAATTAAATATACTATGGATATATAATATCTTTAATTTGTCATAAAATGGGTCTAGTAATCTTGTCCGGCGTTGTTGCCAGTAACCAATAAATAGAACATCACCTCAAACGCATAATCAGTTGCTTGTGAATTTTCATAGTACTCCTCCATTTCGAATTAAAGACTTCATGTATCTATGATAACTTTGTTTTGTATAAGATGCAAGTCAGTCTCATGAAAATTTAGCCATACCAAGGCCAGTTGCATTCTTTTGGCATGTGATCGAGCCAACAACAGCGGACAGGCTATGGTCTTTTGCATCCTAGTCTGCCGCTGTTGCTCTTATCGGATCGGTATTAGTTTTCGTTAAAATTGATCGGCGCAATGCCTTCCGCTCGCCACACCGTGCCTCTTTTCTCGTACTCGAATAACTTTTCTACAGCATTTGCGATTTGGGGACCTAACTCACGATCAATCAAATACAAGGCCACATCAAGACCCGAAGTCACGCCTCCCCCGCTTACGAAGCGAGGACCATCTTCAACGACTCTTGCTTCAATCAGAATTGCACCAAGAGCTCCTAACGCTTCCATGCCTATTTGATTGGTAACCGCATGTCTATCTTTCAACAAACCTCCCATCGCAGGCAGCAGTGTACCACCGCATACTGTAGCTACAATAACATCCTTTTGAGTACATTCCCGCAGCAGCGAATACTTCGTATGGTGCTAATGCGTCCAGCAGATCGAAACCATCGAACAAGACGATTTGAACATGCATCCTTTTGTCTTTGAATGGATCATTATTTTCTTTTGAATTCGCACTTGCTGCAGAGGTAACTAGACATAGAACTAGTACAAACGACATGAGTACTCCTATAATTTTTTTCATCCTACCACTGCCTTTCTGGATCGATTGATATTTCTGATAATGATGTTAGGAATGATCAACAGCAGCACAATAGAGCCGTAAACCCCTATTGTATAGCTGGTAGCGTAGTTGAGACCAAATCCCTGATAAAAAAGGGAGGTGATGAGATGAATTGTCATGTTCGTAAAACAAAAGGCGTAACTTCGGATCATCCAGTTCCGGTGCCGAATGATGCGTTTCTTTTTGATTTGTACAAGCGCCGTAATGGTGATAAACAGCCATATTAGATTAAGAGCGTTGAACCCCATACTGCTTATTTTTCCTCCGGTAGCATAAGGAGCCATATATCCGGAAGTAATCACGACAAGAAGGACGGATACTAAATAAACGTAGCCGTTTATACGGTGGAACTTGCGGCTTTTTTCAAGGACGCGGTTGGAGAAGTTGAGCAACCCTGTCGCCATGGCGATGCAGGCAAACGCAACATGAACGTGCATAACGTTGATCCAGACCGGAAGATTAAGTTCGCGCTTCAGGCCGATTTTATGGCTTATAAACGCCTTTGCTTCGGGATCGATAATAAAATTGGCCACCAAAGCGTAAAGGATAAATAGAATACTGATGCAGGCCAAAAGGCCGTATGATATTTTCCACTCCTTCATGCGATCCATCCCCTCATTTTAATTGCCAAATCGCATTTATGGGTTAGGTAACACGCTTGCCTGTTAATTTGGATGCAGGCAGTATGCCGGCCCTGGCGAATCCAATCATGTCATCTCCACGCACGGTAACTTCGAATTTTAGATTTAACCTCATAGGTTTCGTGACGCGCAGCGACCAGGTGAGCTTATTGTCCTGAAGTAAGGGATTTATAAACTCGACCGTCTCATCCCCTTGTGTAGCCTGGCCTTGGACCAACCCATTCCTTATGGAAATGGAGAGCTTGACCTCCAGTTTTCCAACAGGCGTAGCAATTGTTGTATCCCAATCCCCGTCGAAGTCAGATTCTCCGGGTAATTTTATATCCGGGGTATCATAAATCATCCCCATATTGTTCGTCGCGTTCGTTTCTTCGTCGGTCTCTGCCTTGTGAGAGCCAGGCGCCCTTCCTTCTTCCCGCCAGACCGTTCCTCTCCGTTCGTATTCGAACAGTTGCTCTACCGCGTGCGCGATGCGCGGTCCAAGCTCGCGTTCCACCAGATACAGCGCTACATCGAGTCCCGAAGTAACGCCGCCACCAGTGACCAGGTTGCCGCTATCCACTACGCGTGCAGGAACGGGAATGGCTCCGGTTGCTCCAAGTACATCCATGCCCAGATGATGCGTTACCGCTGGTCTGCCCTCCAAGAGCCCTCCCATGGCCAGTAACAGGGAACCGCCGCAAACCGTGGCAACGATGATGTCATTTTGCCCGAGTGCTTGCTCAATCATTTCAACCAATTCGGTATTCAGTGCCCGCGACAGAATGGCTGGGGGCGAATTCGGCCCATCTCCTTCGACGTCGCCCGACGCGCCAGGTACGAGAATGATGCCTGTTCGTTCCGGGTTCAGTCTGCCACTCGCTTCAATTTTTAACCCGTTGATGCCGCTGGTGACGATTCTCGGCCCTTCAGCGGTAACGAATTCTACGCTTAACGCGTGTTCAGCATACATTGCCGCGGCACAAAAAACCTCGTAAGGTGCAATGGCATCCAGAAGGTCAAAGCCATCAAAAAGCACGACTTGAACCGTTAACATCCATAATCCTCCTCATATTCAAAGTCAGTCGATTGATTCTCGAAGCTGCGGATCGTATCTGGGAAATATGTCAACCTCCTTCATCCGTTTTTTGCGTAGAAAAGCCCTAACTCGCGATATTTGCTGTCCGACTCGGCAAGAAGTATCGTAACAAACGAGTATCTCAAATGAAGTTGGATAAAGGTCACAAAACAATAAACAAATCATCACAAATTAGGTGGTTCTGTTTGTTGCATGGGGTTAAATGATAAACTAGTTTTCAAAGGTGGGATATTCATGAGTGAAATCAGTACCATACTGGTTGTAGACGATGATCAAAGCATTGTTGAACTATTGAGCGACTTTTTAGAGTACGAAAATTTTCGCGTTATAACCGCTTGTGATTCTATTCAAGCTTGGACATTGTTTGAGCAGAATTCCATTCATTGTATTGTTCTTGACATCATGATGCCGGGTCAAAACGGGTTTGAGTTATGTCGCCGGATTAGGGAGAAGAGTAACGTTCCGATCCTTTTCTTGAGCGCACGCAGCGACGATGTGGACAAGATTCGCGGCCTGACGCTCGGCGGTGATGATTATATTGTCAAAACCGCTTCACCCGGTGAAATTGTAGCCAGGATTAAAGCTGTACTACGACGTTCTGTTTCCCAACTGCAAATGAGTGAGAGAATCCTGGATTTTGGCCGCATCAAGTTAAATCTATCCACAAGAGAAGTGTTCGTGGATGGGAAGAGTATAGTGCTCACCCCGAGGGAATATGAATTATTGCGATTATTTGCCGAACACCCCAGGCATGTTTTTTCATATGAACAGATACTTTCGAAATTTTGGAATGGAGTAGGCGACAGGCATACGATTCGGGTGCACATCGGTCGACTTCGCGAAAAAATTGAATCCGATCCGAACCATCCTCAATACCTAGTCAACGTATGGGGAATAGGGTATCGCTTCGAGGGAGGTTAAGATGAGAACACTTCGTATTCGTTCGTTTACTTTACTGCTTTTCTTTTTCATAATGCTAGTGCCGTGGATCTTTTATGTGACAACACACTTCATAGAGACAAACACGCTCAGCTTCGCAAAAAATGGATCTCAAGCCGAGATTCTGCAAGGACAATGGATCGAGAAGATCGTACGGCTGATCGAAACCAATTCGGACAAATGGAGGGATCCGAATTGGCAAAACCAATTGCATCATGAGTTGCAACAAGCGAAAATGGAAGCGGCTATTCTATCTGCATCAGATCAAGAAATTTACCGTTCTAATCCGCAGAGCCATGGCGTATTGCCTTCTACCGAACGGTTCTCCATTATAGAGGACGGTCATTTACTTGGAAAGGTCATGATTTATCTTCCGAAGTCAAATGCGGCTAAGTTCATTTCGATATTTACCGGGCTATTGTTAGCTTTTTTTATTGTCGGTGTTGAAATGCGAAGGTTTCTTCTAAAGCCTCTCGAAAAGATGAGCTTTGCAGCTAGAAAAATCGCTGCAGGAGATTGGGATGTAGAGTTGCCTAGATCCTATATCACCGAAATCTCTGAGGTACGCGATGCATTCGAAGTGATGGTGAATGGAATGCAAAAAGCTTTTCAAAAACAAGCGGAATTGGAAGAAGAGCGCCGATTCGTGATTACAGCTGTTGCTCATGATTTGCGTACCCCATTGTTCGCCTTACGAGGTTACTTGGATGGTCTGGAGCAAGGCATTGCCCAATCCCCGGATAAAATAACCAAATATTTGGCGGTTTGTAAGGAAAAATCGGCGCAATTGGACCGGCTGGTAGAGGACCTGTTCACATTTACAAAGATGGAGCATGTGCAGATGGATCTTCATCATCAGAAGATTGATTTTAAATTCATCATCCTGAAATCGATTGACAGTTTAAGTCCGCTAGCTCGCCAAAAGAACATCTCGATTTCGACCCATATTGAAGACGACTGCTTCATTAACGGTGATGTGCATTTATTGGAACGAGCGATGAACAATTTGTTGGATAATGCCGTCAGACACACACCCTCGCATGGTGAAATTGTTGTTCAATGTGATAAAGAAGGTAACAAGATAAAGTTTATGATCCGTGATACCGGCCCGGGCTTCTCCTCGGAAGAACTACATCGAGTTTTTGAACCTCTATATCGCGGTGAAGCATCTAGAAATCGTTCGACTGGAGGCAGCGGATTAGGGCTGACCATTTCACAAAGAATTGTAAGGCTTCACGGAGGTGAGCTCTCCGCAGGTAACCATTCGGAAGGCGGAGCGCTGCTAACTGGTTGGATGCCTGCAGCTGCGCCTGATTAAGATATTGAGTAATCAAAAAGGCTCCTGCTCTGCTAGAAACAGCAGATCAGGAGCCTGTCATTGATGAAGTGATGCGGTCGAGAGGACTCGAACCTCCACGGGGGGTTAGCCCACACGGACCTGAACCGTGCGCGTCTGCCAATTCCGCCACGACCGCATAAATAGTTGATGCAATCATTTGCAGCAACAAAATATATATTATCACTTCTTTTTCAGAGAGTCAACAGGAAAATCCTTAATCTATCGTTCTGATCAAAGTTCAGAGGGGCTGGTTTTACACTCCAACTCCCTTTATACTTTATATTTGATACCTAAAAATATCCCGCAGTATGAACTTGGAAATGGAGACCTTAATCAATGTTGACTCATTCCAATCCTTCTATTAAGAAACAGATTTATGACCGAATCTCATTTCTCGGCACCGTCTCCAAAGCCGATTTAATGAACGAATTTTCACTCACCCCCAGCAGCATGACGCGGTTCCTGGAGGAGATGACCAACCGGGGGTTGCTCGTCATTTCCGGGCTGGGGAACTCGACCGGCGGCCGCAAGCCAATCTTGTTCCAAACCAATCCGAAGTACCGGTATATCTTAGGGTTGGAGATTTCCCGAATTTACTCGGTTCTCGGTTTGTATGATATGCATTTGACCCCGTTGTCGTTGGCTCGTTGGAAAATGGATGAACACATGACACCGGAGGTGCTGGCCGACCTTGTTACCGATACGGCCAAAAGGTTTCTTCATGAGCATGGCATCACATCCGCCGACGTACTGGGCCTGGGCATCGGGGCGGTAGGCCCGTTGGATCATCAGAATGGCATCATCCTCGAACCGGAGTGGTTCCCCGCGCCGTCCTGGCGCCACGTCCCGATCTGTGCCATGCTTGAAGAGAGATTGGGTATCCCGGCCCAGCTAGATAACGGCGCCAACACCGCGCTGATCGGCGAACACTGGGCCCTGCGCTCGGACACGATCCGCCATGCGCTTTACGTACACGTCGGCGTGAATATCCGGTCCGCCGCTATGTCAGAAGGCCGGATTCTTCGGGGCGCCGCCGATACCGAGGGAGCGATTGGACAAATGATCATTCAGATGAACGGACCCAAGCTCCGCAATAAAGGCAACTCCGGTGCCTTGGAGGCTTTCGTGTCCGTGCCTGCGCTGGAAGATCGAGTACGTGCAGAGCTGGAGAGCGGTCGCAGCAGCGTCTTGTCCAGCCTAGCCCCGGAGCAGATCAACTTCGCGACCCTGGTGGACGCGTTGTCGCAGGATGATCCGCTGGTTAAGGAACAATTTCAGGAGACGGCGGTCTGCCTCGGAACCGGGCTGGCCAATCTGATTAATGCGTTACACCCTGAATATGTTGTGTTGGGCGGCCCTCTGATCAACGCGCACCCGCTCGTCTTCGATACGACGGTGGAGGTCGCCAAGCAGAATGCGTACCATTACCCTCAGTATAATCCGCTCTTCACCCAAGGGCAGCTGACCGAATCCGCCGTAGCCACAGGAGCCGCCTTGATGGTGCTGCAGCGCTGGTCAGGGGAATAGAACATCACTCAAAAGGCGTTGTTTACACAGCGCCTTTTGCATGTTTCTGAGCGTTGCCCTCCTATCCCCTTCCACTCCTGCTGCGATACTCACTAGGGGACATACCCGTGAATTTCTTAAATAGCCGCGAGAAGTATAACGCATCGTTAAAACCTACGGAGGAAGCGATTTGGTCAATGGTTAACGGGCCGGTGAGCAGCTCCTTCGCTTTCTCGATCCTGACCTTCGTTAAGTATTGCTTCGGTGACAGTCCTGTCCGGGCCTTGAAGGCGCTGAATAGATGGGCGCGATGGTACCCTAAATTGCGCGCCAGCTCTTCAATACCGATCTGCTGCGGATACTGCAGCTGGAACCAGCGGATCGCCTGCTCTACCTGCCGGTCGATCATCGTTGGCTCTTTCGCTGCGGTACGAGGCAGGTGCTCCCGATTCACCCTTCCGAAATGATGCAGCAGCAGCGTCATCCAGCCCGCTGCCTCAAGACTCTCCAAATGCGGAGGGTCGCTTTGACGAAACGATGATCGCAGGCGAGCGTATAACTCCCGTAGTTCCTCCGGCTCTTCAGAACTTACCACCGGTTTATCCGGTGTAATGCCAACATCCGCCAACTGCCGAAGGACCCCCGGTCCTCTTAACGCCACCCATGCGTAATGCCACGGATCCCGCGAATCTGCTTCGTAAGTGAATAGTCCCTCAGGAAAAATGACAAAGGTATCCCCTTTCTGGCAGGGGTATTCCTGTCCTCCCCAGGTAAACATCCCCTTCCCTTCAAACACCGTATGCAGCAAAAAATAGTCATGCACGGACGGCCCAATGCGATGGTTCGGGTGCGGCCGTCCTTGTCCGCTAAACAAGACCGTGATGTCCCGCTCCCGGTCATCAGGGTTCATATGGACTTCAAACAAGTCGTGCTCGGGAATCAATCACCACAACCTCCTGAAAGCATAATGGCCTGCTCTCCCTAGCGTAAGGGATGGCAGGCCAAAATACAACATTCCTCCATACTTCCCTTTCATTCCTCCATACCTTTCTTTCAGGTGGAGAGCTATATTGAGGAGGAAAAAGGAGGAGATCTAACATGTCCAAAATTACATTTATCGGGGCTGGAAGTACGGTATTCGCCAAAAACGTGTTAGGCGATTGCATGTTGACTCCCGCGTTGCAGGGCTTCGAGCTGGCTTTGTACGATATCGACCTGCAGCGCCTCAAAGATTCGGAGAACATGCTAAACAATCTGAAGCACAGCAGCGGCAGCACATGCGTCGTGAAAGCCTACACCGATCGGAAGGAAGCGCTGCGAGGGGCGAAATACGTGATCAACGCCATCCAGGTCGGCGGATACGATCCGTGTACGATTACGGATTTTGAGATTCCGAAGAAATACGGGCTGCGCCAAACGATCGCCGATACAGTGGGGATCGGCGGCATTTTCCGCAACCTGCGGACGATTCCTGTCATGCTGGACTTTGCCGCGGATATCCGTGAAGTTTGCCCGGACGCCTTATTCCTCAACTACACGAACCCGATGGCTGTGCTAACCAACGTCATGAATACGTATGGACAGGTCCGTACCGTTGGTCTCTGCCACAGCGTGCAGGTTTGCGTGCCAGGATTGTTCAGCAGCCTGGGGCTGGACGCTACAGGTGTTCAGGCGAAAATCGCGGGCATCAACCATATGGCTTGGCTGCTCGAAGTTACCCGGGACGGCGTTGACCTCTATCCCGAAATCAAACGCCTTGCGGCACAGAAGCAAGAACAGCCGCATCATGATATGGTTCGGTTCGAATTGATGCTGAAATTTGGATACTACGTTACGGAATCATCCGAGCATAACGCCGAATATCATCCTTACTTCATCAAACGGAACTATCCTGAACTAATCGAACGTTTTCAAATTCCGCTGGATGAATACCCGCGCCGTTGCGTCGAGCAAATCTCGAATTGGGAGCGCATGCGCGAGGAGCTCGTCGGCAACCGGGAACTGACGCATGAGCGCACGCACGAATATGCTTCGTACATCATGGAAGCCATTGAAACCAATGTTCCGTTTAAGATCGGAGGCAACGTCATGAACACAGGGCTGATCCCGAACCTGCCATCCGAAGCGTGCGTGGAAGTTCCCTGCCTTGTGGATGCCAGCGGCGTAACGCCTACCTATGTAGGAAATCTGCCGCCGCAATGCGCTGCGTTAAACCGGACGAACATCAACACCCAGCTCTTGACGATCGAAGCGGCGATTACCCGTAAGAGGGAGCATATCTACCATGCTGCCATGCTGGATCCCCACACGTCCGCTGAGCTGTCCATCGACGATATTATCGCGATGTGTGATGACTTGATCGAAGCGCATGGGGATTGGCTGCCAACTTATCATTAATGGCGAGCCCCTCGTTATTTCACCGACCCGATCATCCCGGCCACAAAATGCTTCTGCATCACGAAGAAAACGATGGCCGTCGGGAGCGTCGAAATGACAATCGCCAGCATGATCAGCCCGTAATCCGGTGAATAGCTGGAACCCAGCGTGGAGATCAGCAGCGGCACCGTCTGCTTCTGCGGTGTTTGCAGCACGATCAGCGGCCACATATAGTTGTTCCAGCTGCTCATAAACGTGATAATCGCCGCTGCCGCATACGTTGTCTTCATCGTAGGCACATAAACGCGGAAGAACATCCCCAGCTCGGATAAACCGTCGATCCGGCCCGCTTCCAGCAGCTCCTTCGGGAACATCTTGGTGCTCTGGCGGAAGAAGAAGATCAGAAACGCTGTCGTCATCGTCGGCAGCACAACCGCGGCCAGCGTGTCGATACCGATCAAGGGCAATAGATTGGTAATGCGGCCGAACATGCGGTAGAGCGGCACCATCAAAGCCGCAAAAGGCAGCATCATCGACAGCAGCAGCACGTTAAATACCATGTCCTTCGCTTTGCTGCGGTAAATCTCGAAGCCATAACCCGCCAGTGAAGCGATCAGCAGGGCGAGCAGCGTCGTGGAGACGGAGACGGCCAGCGAATTCTTAAGCGCATTTAGGATATCAACGGAATCCAGCAGGTTGCGCAGGTTCGCCATAAAATGGGAGCCTGGCAGCAGCTTGCCCCGGGTGACGTCCACCGACGGGTTCGTTGAGCTCACGATGATCCATAGAAACGGAAAAATCGAGACAAACGCCGCCACAGCGAGGAAGGCATACATCGAAAATCGTTTGGCCGCTCTAAGCATCGCGATCACCTGCCACTTTAAACTGGATGATGGATAAGAGTATGATCATCACGACAATGGAATACGACACCGTTGCCGCATACCCGAAATTTGCCGAGTATTTAAACGAGAGATTGTAGATGTACTGCGAGATCGTAGAGCTGGCGTTCCCAGGTCCGCCCTGCGTAATGTTCATCACTTCGTCGAACAGCTGCAACGTGCCGATGGTCGAAGTGATTGAAGTAAACAAGATGATCGGTTTCAGAAGCGGAATCGTAATCCGGAAAAACTGCGTCACCGCCGACGCCCCGTCGATTTTGGCCGCTTCGTAAATCGTCGGCTCGATATTTTGAATCCCTGATAGGTAAAAAATCATGTTATATCCGGTCCAACGCCAAGTGATCGCGATAATGATCGTTACCTTCGCCCAGAACGGGTCGGTGATCCAGGGGATCGGTTCGGATATGAGGTGCAAATGCAGCAGCATCAGATTCACTAATCCGTCGCCTGCAAACAGATACTTGAAAATGACCGAGTACGCGACCAGTGACGTGATGCAAGGCAGGAAAATCGCCGTGCGGAAGAAGCCTTTCCACTTCAAATTCCGGTCATTTAAGACGACGGACAGCACCAAAGCCAACAACACCATGATCGGCACCTGAACAACCAGGTAAATCAATGTATTTTTGACTGCGGTCAGGAACATGGAGTCTGTAAACAACCGCCGGTAATTTCCCAGCCCGTGATAGGTCAGGTTCGAACCGGTGCCGGTTTGCAGTGATAGGATGAAGGCTTGGATCATCGGATAGAAATAAAACCAAGCGATCATCAGCACCGCAACAATGACAAAAGACCAACCGACAATCGAAGTTTTCCAGCGCAAGCGAAGTGCAGGCCCGGATGCTCTCATTGATTTCATCTCCTTCTCTTTGTAGTCCGCAAGGCCGCCTCAGAACCAGTGAAACCTTGGAACTGGGAACAGCCCAAGGTTTCATTAGTTCCTTTCGCTTCGCTTATTGCAGCTGGGATTCAGCCTGAGCTTGAGCGTCGCGCATGACGCTGTCCACATCTTTGCCGTTTAAGTAATTTTGGACTTCGATGACCAGAATGTCCTCAATCGCATAGGTGTGCAGCCCGTAATTGACCTTAGGCACTTCTTCCGTCCACTTCGCGAAATCTGCATAAATCTTCTGGCCGCCAAAGAAATCATCGGCTTTATCATAAGCAGAACCGCTGGAGGCTGCCTTCAGCGAACCAATCGCACCGATCTTCTCCAGCAGCAGGGAGTAGAATTCGCTGTCCGAACCAAACGTTTCCGCGAGGAAATTCGCTGCCGCGTCCTGACCGTCCAGGTTCATGACATACCATGAACTGCCGCCAAGGCTCGAGGCGTTCACGGAATTGGCGCTGCCCGCCAGTTTCGGCGTTGGGACAACCGCCCATTTGCCGGATTGGGAGGCCTCGGCTTTGACGGACGGCGTAATCCAGTTACCTGTAGGCACGGTCGCGACATCTCCGTTGTTAAAGGCCGCCAGGAATTGGCTCCAGTCCGAATTCATCTTGACGATATTCGCATCAAACATCGCTTTGTACGTTTCCAGCGCTTCCTTGATTACCGGATTGTCCGCCAAGTTTGGCGTTTTGCCGTCCTCCTTCAGATACCACTCTCCTGCTGACTGCGCCATCACCCGAATTAACCCGAGGTCGTTGGGATCTTGAGTCAGCATATCTTTGCCGGTAACTTCTTTGATCTTCTTGCCGATTTCGATATATTGGTTCCAATCGATGTTCGTCACATCGTCCAAGGTATAACCTGCTTGCTCCAGGTAATCCGTCCGCACATACAGCCCTGTTGCTCCGGAATCGAACGGAACGCCGTATTGCTTGCCGTTATAGCTGGTTGGCCCGATTTTGTACTCGGCGAAATCCTCTGCTTTGATCACATCAGACATATCACGGAATGCATCCGGATAAGCCTGCAGGAAGTTTTGCGCCCGGTAGTCTTCAATCAGCACAATATTGGGTAGCCCTTTGGTTGTTCCCGAATTGAGCCCGGTGTTCAACTTCTGCACGATATCGTCCTGCGCATATTCTACGATGTTCACCTTCACGTCGGGATGCTTCGCTTCATAGCGTTCTTTGGCCAGGTTCAATGCCGCAATGTTGAAGTTGGGATCCCAAGCCCAAACCGTGATTTCCTGGCTGCCTTGCGACGCTCCCCCGCCGTCTCCTGCACTCGAATCGGCTGAATTGCCTGGATTTGCCGCGTTCCCACCGTTTCCTGAAGTTCCGGAACCTCCGGAACAAGCAGACACCACCAGCGTTAGCAGTAAACTGGCTAGCAGCACAATCAAGCTTTTTCTCATTTCGGTTCATCCCCCTCGTGTTTAATGATGGGCAGCGCTTTCAACCCGTAAGTAAGCGCTTCCTTTTACTCGCTTTTAGGATAGCATTGCGGTCGAACCGGCCGTTAGGAATATCTTTGTGTGGTTTGGTGATTTTCTTGTCCGTGTGAAGGAGGGGATTTCGCGGCAGTGGTCTATTTTTTGGAAAATGGAAAAATCTTTAGACCGCATCCCCGGTAACCTCCGTTTCCTCCATTAACGGGAGCACAATGCGAATTTGCGTCCCTTGCCCTTTAACACTGGAGATCTGTACACCGTAGGACTCTCCGTACAACAGCTTGATTCGGTGATTAACGTTCTGAATACCAATACCCGCAGGCTTCCGTCTCCGCCCCTTGGAAGCGCCCGAAACTGATTCGTCAGAGGTGTGCTGCTCCAGCATTAGTTCTTGTCCGCCATTTTCCATTCCGTCCCCGTTGTCTGCCACTTCGCACACAAGCGAGTGCTCTGTTCTCGAGATCAGGATGTAGATCGTCCCTTCGGTTTTGACGTTAAACGCATGGAAAAAGGCGTTTTCGATAAACGGCTGAAGCATCAGCTTCGGAACCTTGCAATGCATACAGTCAGGCGACACGAAATAGCTTACCTTGATTCGGTCGCCGTACCGGACTTGCTTGATAAATACGTAGTTTTTCAAGTTCTCCAGTTCCTGCTCGATCGTGATCGTTTCGTTGGCATTGCTGATCGTATTTTGCAGCAGGGAGATCAGCGCATTAATCGTCTCGGCGGCCGTCTCCTTATTGCCCTTCTGCACCAACAACTTGATCGAAGCGAGTGTATTGTAAAGAAAATGCGGGTTGATCTGCCGCTGCAATGCGGCGAGCTCGGCGTTCCGCTGCTCCTTCTGCGTCTCCAGCAGCCGGTGCACATAATCGTTCAGTTCGTCCAGCATATAGTTAAACGCCTTGCTCAGCTCTCTTACCTCATAACTGCCGCTGACAGCGATATAATTGCGGAAATCCTTCTTTGTGATGGTCGACATCAGCCGAACCAAACGGGTTAACGACAGCGTTAATCGGCGTGAGATCACGAACACAACTAGCAGCGCAGCGCCAATGATAGTCAAGCAGATCAGCGCCAGTTGGCGGATGTTCATGATCTGCCCGGCGGTGTACTGCCGGTCGATCAGATTCACTAGATAGAAATGATAAGGCGGAAGCTCATTCGCCAGAATGATGGCATCTTGACCAAACGCTGTACCGTTTAAATAATCGAGCTGGTCGCGCTTCAGCGTCTCCACATCGCGTAGCAGCTCCGGCGACTTGCCGCCGATCAGCTCCGTGCGGTTGCTGGAGACCACGACTCCAGAAGGATCGAGCACCAAAACATCGTTGCCGTTGCTGGTAAAGTTGGCAAAAAAACGCCGAAACTCTGACTCCCGTATCGCGATATAGAGCATCCCGTAACTAAGCCCGCCGGTTCGGTCGACCAACGCTTTCGTAGCCACAATAAACCGTTCCTTGCCCGCTTTCCCGTCCCGCTCATCGTATTGGTACAACACTCGCAGCGGCTCGGCGGCAGCTTGGCGGGTTAACGGATCGTCGGCAAGATCCTGCGGCGACGCCGGCCAATAATACGGATCGGTGGAATAGCTGCGCCCATTAACCCCGATAATGGTGACAGCAACATCATATGCCCCCAGATTGGACGAGATTTGCTCCATCTGCTCCGCCATGCGGTAGTAAACCTTCGACATCGCCACCGAATTCGTATCCCCGCCGGTGAGATACGTCTTCACCGAACCGCTTTGCGAGGCAAACGTGACGGCATTAACGACGGAATCGTTAAATGATTCCAGTCCAGTATTGATCTGATTTAATACCTTCCCGTTGGTGATACTGAACGTCTCAGCGAACAGCCGCTCCGCCATGCGGATGGTGATCAATGAGGTGAGCAGACACACGGCAACGATGCTGACGGTCATGACGATGAACAGTTTGGAAATCAGACGGCTGCGGCGAAATTTTTCGATCAACTTCATCCGTCATCCCCTCTTGGCGAGCTGCTGCCGCCGGTATTCCCGCGGCGACAATCCCGTATGTTTTTTGAACACTTTGGTGAAATAACTCGGGTCCGAATAACCGACGCGGCTGCCGATTTCCGAGATCGGCAATCCATCTGAACGCAGCAGTTCCATCGCCTTGGCAATCCGAACCCGGTTCAAATATTCGCTGAACCCCTCATCATTGTGAGCAGAGAAATAACTCGATAAATATGACGGATTAAAATGAAAATGCCGGCTAAGCGAGGTTAAGGTGAGCGGCTCGCCATAGTGCTCGTCGATATAGTCGAGCAGCAGCTTCATGTTACCGTCGCCGGGGAGCGGAACGCGGGCGGCAACGATCGATTCTACTTCGCTTAAGAACGTGTTAAACGCCTGCAGAGCACCCGTCGCATCCTGCGCTTCATCGATCGCTTTGAAGTAAGCGTATTTTAACCCGTCCAGTTCCTTCGCCTCACGATGAAGCTCCAAGGCAGCAAGGGTGACATGGAAGACCGCATTCCCCAGGAACGATTTGAATTCAAATGGCGTTTGCAAGTAACAACCGGCCGCTTCGGCGGCAAGTTCTCGCATTCGTGCAAAAACTTCCTCCGCCTGCCCCCGCTTCAGCCCGGACAGTAATTCCTTCATATCGAACGCAGGAAGACCGCGAGCTGGGGGCAACTCATCCGCCTGTAGGACGGTTATCCCCGGAAAATAAAACCGATAGCTCAGCAGCTTCAGCCAATCCTCCCGATACATACTCCCCAAATCGTTTAGCTCCGCAAATTTGCTGCCGATCACCCACGTTGTCTCCGGCATCGCCTCCGCCTTGTTCCGCGCGTACTCGCGAATCGCCTCAATCACTTCCTGGCTGTCGGCATCGGAAAAATTCAGCAGCATCAACAACCGTTTGTCCCCGGTAACAATACTTTGGAGCCGCACCGGAACAGACAGCTCCTGTAATCGGCTCTCGAGCCCTGCCGCAAGTCCCTCCAGATACCCTTCCGGCTCCCCGGCCATCCACCCGGCATCCGTGCCGGTCAGCAGGAACCGCTCGTAGGGGAAAGCTGCCGCCAGCCGTGCATCCCCCTCCTCCGGCGCGTATCCGTCAATCAGCCGTTCAAGCAAACGGACGAGCGGCAGGTCACCGCGCGCAGCTTCCTGGAGCGCCAGCCCGGGGATTTTACGGGCAGTTCTTTGCAGTACCTGCAACAGCTCCTCCGTCTCCAGCTTGGGCTTGAGGATGTAGTCCGCGACACCGCTCTGGAATGTGGAACGCACATATTCGAACTCCCCAAAGCTGCTGAGCACAATCACCTCGACCTGCGGGTAACGGGCTTTCAGCACGCGGGTAAATTCCTCCCCATCCATCACCGGCATGACAATATCCGTAATGACGATATGCGGTGACAGCTGCTCCACCAGCTTTAACGCCTCTTTGCCATTCGCTGCTTCGCCGACAATTTGAAATCCATGCTGCTCCCAATCCAGATGATGCTTAATCCCCTGCCGTACCAACAGCTCGTCATCAACGATCAGAACCCGGCAAAGCTCTCTCATATCGATCCCCCCAGCTTCCATGAATGTTCACTCCTGATGACAGCGGTTACAAAAAAAGTGAACCGGCGGTCTCCCGCCGCTCACCGACACCGCAGATCCAGCCGATAATTCACAGCGTATTCCACCTCTTTGAATCCTTCTTGAAGATATAAGGCCTTCGCCCGTTCATTTTCCGCATTCACGCACAGGATAGTCCGGTGATAGCCGCTTTCCCGGCCAAACTCCATGGCCCGCCGCAGCAGCAGACGTCCCAGCCCCTTCCCCTGATATTCAGGGAGAAGCGCCAACGAACCGATGTTCATGATCGGCGCATCCAGATATTCATCGTCCGAACAGCGCACGATGCCGACCGGCCGTCCCTCATGAACCAAGAAGATCATCCCGCCGTCCAGATAATCCGCCTCCTTGGCATACTTCGCCGCCATATCCGGTGTGATCGGTGTCTGGCTGCCTTTTAACTGGGAGAAGCCGGCGTTCCGCACGGCGCACCAGGCTCCCTCGTCCTCCCCGGGACGAAACCCGCGCAGACTGTAGCCTTTCGGAATTTCATAGGGCACAGGCTCCAGCTGCTCGTTCACCAACAGGAAGGAGTACCGCTCCACCTGAAAACCAAGCTGCGGAACGATCTCCATCAGCCCGGGATTGACGGACGGGACAAAAATAAACATCTTGTCCAAGCCCTCGCCATGCTTCACGATTTCGTCAAGCAAGCGCCGATACACCGCCAGATCTCCCGTCTCGCTATGCAAAATGCGAAAACGCGCCTGCAGGCCTTTCCGCTGATAGGCATCAGCAATAATGGAAGCAGTGCCAATCAACTCTCCCTCCCTATTAACAGCGATATAGGTGGGGTGTTCTTCGTGAATTTGAAATTCCGTCAAATCCTCTTCATACAGGAAGGAATCGTCGACCTCTTGACGATGCTTCCGGCAATACGCCTTGAAGTCCTCCAGCCGCTCCGAACTTAAGGCCGATATCTGAATGTCCATATGGGGTCCTCCGCCGATAGTTATTTCCAGTCGTCCCTATTATATAAGACCGGGTCAATGGCGCACTATAGCATCTTCCTTCCTCCCGCTTAATATATTTGAAAGCAGGAAGACGCAAGGAGGGTGGATGATGGAGCTTAACCAGAATCAAGTCCAGCGTGCGATGTTCTTAGCCGCGGTGTGCAGCCAGACCTATGCGCAATTCAAAAATCCAGACGGTTCATTTGTTCTTCCGCCTCCTTATGCGCTGTACGATACGCTCGAAGCGAAATCTTTGATTGGAGTATGGGAACGTTTCGGATTTATTTGGCATTCGCCGGAGGAGATCATCATTGCTTTCCGTGGAACAAGCTCGGCCTCCAATTGGATCGCTGATGCCATCGCAACCCAGCAGAAATTCAAATGGGCCAAGGATGCTGGCAGCACACACAAGGGATTTACCGGGATATATGCATCCGCCCGCCGCCAGCTCTACTCCGCGCTGCGTCGGCTTCCCGAAGACAAACCGCTATATCTCACCGGTCACAGCCTAGGGGCCGCATTAGCCACGCTATGTGCAATGGATATCGCTGTCAATACGAACCGGGTTCCCATCCTGTTTACGTTTGGTTCACCTCGCGTGGGAGACCCGGATTTCGTTCAGGCCTTTTCGCAGCACGTCCCCAACAGCTACCGGATTCATAATGAATTTGATGCGGTGACTCACATCCCTCCAACTGTGTTCAAGCTGCCCAAACAAGCCAAAACCTACTATTACCGACATGTCCCCGTCTCGTATCCCTTGTACTTCGCCGACACTTCATTATCTACCAATCATGGAATCGGGAGCTATTTTGCTGAACTGGCGAAGCTCGATCCGGGTTACGCCCAATATTTATCCACTCTAAGTCCAGGCTTCTGCCCAGAACCCACCTGAGTATAGAAAAAAGCCGCTGCCCGGCATCATATGCTTAGCTAGCGGCTTTTGGATTCATATCGGATTATTTACTTATTACTTAAATGAATGCGGAATACATCACCTGCCTGCCCACCAAAGACGATCTTCCCGCCGGCCGGCAGTGGAATGGAATTTTGCTTACGAATGATCGACGAGTGGACCATCAGCCCTTGTTCGTCATATACGATGAAGCCGCCGCTACCTTCCATGTTCACGGTCATCGTCCGTCCGGCCAAGGAAGGCTGAATGTGAAACCATCTTGCTTGGCCGCTTGGTTGAATGGTGATCTTCGATTCCTTACCGGCGTAAAGGCTCGGAATCCCGTCCTCGCGAATGTAGGTTTGACCATTTACATCCAAAATCTCTGCGCCGCTGGACTTCGAAAATTTGAAATCAAACGCATCCCGGCCGTTCATATTCGGAATTTCCATCACGTTAACCGCTTGATTCGCATCCACGATCTTCGCGCCGTTGGCATATCCGTAATCCAGATCAAGCGCTAACGTTTTGTTGATAATGGCCGTGGACAAGTAGAACATCGAATTGATTTTTTCGTCCAATGCGTAGTACGTTTGTCCGTCTCTGGCTTTCCATAGTTCCTTCACCGTTTGGCTCAGCGGTTGGGCTTCCAACTTCTGATATTCGTAGGATACCATATGCATTTGGCTAAGCCCCGGGAAGTTCAAATCAGTGTCCAGCTTCAAATAGATTTTGCCGTTGGTTTCCTTCACAAAGCTGACATTCGTGGCGCCATCGCTGCTCGTAAATCGACCATTTCCTGTATATACATACGTTTGTTCCGGAATCAGCCCGCTCATTTGCGCGGGTAATTCGAATTCCCCTTGCTTGATCTCCACCTTCATCGTTTCGCCGACCATGCCGTATAGCCCCGAATATGCTTGCAGCTCTTTAGGCATTTCAACTTTTACTGGAGCCTCGAAGGTTGGATCAGGTTGAATCTCGTCAATCCAGCCTTTCTCATTCAAATACTCCAGTAAGACTCTAGCGGCAAATGCACTGTTATAGAACGAGCTTCCTCCCGAAGAAAGGACGGAAATCGAGATGTGCTGTTCCGGCAAAACGATCAGTCCAGCGTGATACACGATCGTATCGCCGCCTTTCGATAAAGCGGTGATGCCGTAATCACCAAAGGGAGCCAAATCCACTGCGTCCCAACCCAATCCGTAGTTAAACACATTGGATTCTTCTTCTACCCAGATGCCGTTGCGATATTCGTGGGCTTGCATCGATTTCGCTGCAGCCTTGGACAACAGTTCGGGGCGGTCACCCATCAGCACCTCTGCATATTTCACTAACTCTTCAGCGGTGGAGTACAGGCCGCCCGCACCCAGGATATTGGCATTCTCAGCTGGCAAAACCTCTTCCACTCCCGGAAAATAAGCTTTCGCCAGCTTCGCGCGGTCAAAGGTGTCCAGCGGCGTTTTCGTATTTACCAGTCCCAACGGTTGGTTGAAATGTTGATTCAGGTAGTCGGAATAGCTCATTCCGCTGACCCGCTCCACCAATATCTCCAGTAACGTAAAACCGTCATTACAATAAACCGAGTAAGCGCCTGGATCGGACTTCAAATGCTCGGAGCGCAGCTTGCGCAGCAACTCGTCATGGCTTTGAGTATCGTTGTCATCAAACAACATGCTGTTCTCATAGTGGGTCCCATACAATCCGGACGAGTGGTTTAGCAGCATGCGCGGCGTAATTTGGCGATAACGTTCATCCGCCATTTTAAAGTCTTTGATATACGTCGTGAGCGGTTCATCCAAGTCAACGAGATTGGCGTCAACCAACTGCATCGTCGCCGCAGCGACAATCATTTTGCTAACTGAGCCAATTCCATACATCGTAGTAGGAGTCACTGGCGCTCCCTTCGCTTTATCCGCTAATCCCGCTCCATCCGACAACGTGATTTTTCCGTGGTCCATAATCGCATATTGCAGGCTGGTCACATCGTAATCAGCGATCACGGTTTGAGCCAGCGCCTGCGCTTTGTCCTTGATGGTGCTTGCTTCCGCTTGAACGCTTCCTTGACCTACCGGCACGATCAATACCAGCAAGAACGCCAGGAAGCCAAAGATCCATTTCTTCATGTGATGATTCCTCCCTGTACCTTGATCTGTGTTTTACAGGTCTTATCGTACAGGAAGGCAGATGGGAAGAGACGTATTTGGTTCCGAAACGCAAAATTTAATCCCTGAACGGCAAAATCACCATGTTATTAAACGTCTTATTGCCGGTTTCGATCGTCATGTTCCCGCCGTACTTGTCACAAATGCGGGAGATGTTGGTGAGACCGATGCCGTGAAACTCCCGGTTCGGCTTCTGGCTCTGCAGACGGGTCACGTTCTGCTCCGTATGGTTCAGGATTTGAATCGTGAGGGCATGCTCGTCCGAGCGGATGCGAATCAGAATATAGCGATCTTCCGCCACCCTGACTTTCTTGGAAGCTTCCAGGGCGTTATCCAGCATATTGCCAAGAACAACGCAGAGGTCATAGCGGTCGATGTTCAGCTCCTGCGAATGGAGCTGCAGCTGTGTATCGATCCGAATGCCGTTCGCTTCACCGATGTTAAGCGCATTGGTCACCAGCGCATCGATTACGAGATGGCCGGTATTTACCCGATGATACGCGTCTTCGACCTTATTTAGCGTAACCCGAATATGCTCTAACGCTGCAGCCGTATCCCCGCGCTTCATGCACTCTTCGATATATAGAAAATGCTGGTTCGTATCGTGGATGATGCGTTTAATCGACTTGAAGCTATGTACCGTTTTTTCATAGTTGGCGTCCTGATAGTCCATCTGCCTCTGCAATTGGAAGTTCTCCTGCTGGATTTGGAACTTATCCATCATCGTGTCAAACATATAGATCACCAAGACATTCAGGAGCAACAACCCAATGACCCAAATGAAGAAATGCAGATTCTTCTCACTGGTCGCCGCCAGCAAATTGACCTGATAGATGCTGAACACCGGCACGAACAGAAAGAGCAGGTAATAGCCGGGCTTTAACGGATACGTCCGCCGTTTGGCCACCATCCGGATCAACTGAATGACGACAAACATCAAAATGCAGGACAGCAACAAGGTTTTCGCGGACGCCGTAAAATTGGTAGGTTCAAAGTCCCGAAATTCATCCGCATCGAGCGTATAGAAAATAAAAATGGACAGCGAATTCACAATCGACATCAACACGCCGTACAACACGGTAAACATAAGTTTATTTTTCAACTCAACCTGGTACGTATCCGCCAGACTATAGATCAATAGCAGTGCCACGCCGGAGGCAAACCATTCCAAATCAAGCGTCAAATAGACCGATGCCAACAACGCGAATAGAACAAAATGCGCGAATCGCTGCGGTTTACGGGTTGCTCTTCCAAACACTGAATCAAAGAAGAAAATAATCTGAAACCCCAGCACAAACACGCTGCTGATCAGAATCGGAAGATTAAATGGAATCATGGGTAATATCCTTCATCACCTTATATTTGGTATAGAAATCCTTTACTTCTTTCACTTTCGAGCGTCCGATTGGCAGCTCCAGCCCGTTCGACATCTGTACGAAATTGCCCGCAAATTTAACCACGTGGTTGAGGTTGATGATAATCGAACGATGGATTTGTAAGAAATGGCTGTCCTTTAGCGCTTCCGCATACTTCGAGATCAGCCCCTTACTTTCAACCACCTTGGAAACGGTGATGAACTTGAGTTTATTTTTCATCGTTAGGCTCTTGGCGGATTCGATCGCGATAATCTCCTCATGCTTCAGCACCACTTCTTCATAGCCGGACTGGACGATCAGAAATTTCTTCTCTTGCGCTTGGAAGTAATGACAGAGCTTAAGCACCTTCTCCTCCAGCACGGAGGGCTCAACGGGCTTAATCAGATATTGAAAAATAAACACGTCCAAGCTCTCCACCATATATTCAGGATAACTCGTCAAAAAGATAATCTGCTCATCCAGATGCTGAAGCTCCCGGATTTTGCGGGCCGCAGCAATGCCGTTGATCCCGCCCATCTCCACATCCAAAATGAGAATATGAAACGGCGTCTGCCCTTGTTCATAATGGGCTACCAGCGCCTCTCCCGAAGGAAACTGTTCGATGTCAAATTCGATATTGGATTTAAAAGATAACGCCAGCAGCATCTGCTTGATCTGCTCACGCTGTTGCTTCTCATCATCACAAATCGCCACTCGAAACAATGCGGCCTCACCTCGCTTGTATGGATTACTCTCTTGCCCGCAGCTTTACGCGATTATCCCTTTCACTCCGCTGTTCACTATGCCTAGTATGCAAAAAAAGCTCTTAAATTCTACAGGAGAATTCAAGAGCTTCTAGCAGTTTAAACGATGCGGTCGAGAGGACTCGAACCTCCACGGGGGGTTAGCCCACACGGACCTGAACCGTGCGCGTCTGCCAATTCCGCCACGACCGCTTAATGTGATCTCTCCGCGAAAGCCGTTAAACCATTTTTCGCGGCGACAAGATATAAAATATCATGCGCCGCGAAAAGAGTCAAGGATTTTTTTCAATTTATTCCACTGTAATGGCATGCAACTCGACTCGGCCCGTCTCCACACTAACGGTTAGCGTGGTCTTCGCGGCCTCAACAAGTACGGCGCTGTAGCGGCTGACATCTTGGCTTGGAGAAATCGTCAGACGCGCGCGCTCAACCCCATCTTGCTTCAATGTGATCACCGTTTCTTCCCGGCAAATCAACTCCAGCATCGCCGTGTTGCCTGCCTCGAGTCCGCAGAACGAATAGGCGGCAAACTCGCCGTCCGCAAGCTCGAGCGCGAGATTTTGCCAGCCGCAATCAAACCCGAACTTCTTCGGTTGCGGCTCATCTGAGATCGGCACGATTTTCATGCCCGTTTGGGCCCGGTATTTATAAATGTTCCCTTCCGTGCGGCGTCCGCTGAACGAGATGCCTCTGCCCGGCAGCTCATCAAAATCTGTACCGCGAACCCGAGAGCCCGGCTTGCGGAAGACCGCCGCGGTTACCTCTGGACGAGGAGTGCAGTTCTCTACCTTGATGTTATCTAAATAAGCATCAAGAATCTGCCGTGCGCGCTCATAACTTGGTCGTGCTCCGCCCTCGACATAAGCCAGCAGCTCGTCCCAGCCATCAGGTTTGTTCACCGAATACGGCGAGTTGGCGCGCTCCATCTTCTTCCACGGCCATAAGTTGTAGCCGATCCCCAGCGACAAGGCTAACGGATACATCGCCGCAAACCACTCCAGCTCGTTCTCCCCGGTCTCGCCAAGCCATAGCGGTTGATCCAGCGTCTCGGACAGCTTAAGGAACTCCTCGTACGCTTCTTTGCCGGGTTTGCAAGCGTATCGATGGAAATGGATCACCATATTGGGATCATAACGTTTATAAAATATTGCCGTATTCGTCGCCCAGTGATGCCCTTCCACCGACAGCAGATGTCGGTCGTCCATTTCCCGAATCGCTGCGATTACTTCATCATAAAATGCCGCCAGCCGCCGAACGAGGTAATCCTCGTGTTTGCCTTCCATCAAACCGGGACGAACCGGCTCATTTAACAGGTCGTACCCGCCGACGATCCAGCGGTCGCGATACCGCCGCGCCAACTCCTTCCACAGCTGGATTGCTTTGTTCCAGCTATCCTCATCGGTGAACAAGCGAGGGAAATCGTCGATCGAGTCGTCGATGTTGGCTCCGGTCTGTCCGCCAGGCGCTCCATGCATATCCAGAAAGGCGTAGAGGCCAAACTCCTCACACCAATCCAAACAGCGGTCGATCAATGCAAACCCGTCCTCTTTCCAGCGAATGCCCGGCTCGTCCTCCATCAGCAATCTCCAATTAAAAGGAATGCGGACTGAGTTATACCCCTGCTCCGCCATACGCCGGATATCTTCGCGGGTCACGTAATTCTCTCGGAAACGCTTCCAGAACTGCTCGGCATAATCTGCTCCGGCCAACTCCTGAATGACGGCCTCAATCCGCCGCGGGCGATCGAACCGGGAGTGATGGGATAACCACATATAGCCTTCGCATAAGAGCCAATTCCCCAGTCCCCAGCCCGTCAGCAGGATCTCCTCTCCATCGCCGTTGACGATTTTTGTTCCTTCTGCGCGGAGAAAGCCTTTCACCCGCGAGCGGTCCGTATGTTCGTGCATCGTTCGAGTCCTCCCCCTGTTGATCGGTTTATACGCCATCATTATAGCACCCTGCTGCTGCCTGGGCGGAAAATCCGATATTTGCGTCCTCAACCCGAAAATTGCACCCCTCTTAATGCCGCTCCACTAAAGACTCCGGCTTGGCGGTTCGGAGTGAGCGGCACCCCGTAAGTTCTACATCCTCCCCGTGTTCAATATAAAAAGCCGGGCCCTCGTGGTTTTCAACCGACACTTGGTTAAATCGTACGTCCCGGACATTTCCCAAATAGAACCCGCGCCGCACCATCTCCTCGATTCCATCCATCATGGCAGGACGGCCGGGAATCGCGTCCTTGGCCATGGAAATCTCGATATGGTCGAAGGTAATTTCGGAAATGTACTGCTCCGCCAATCCATACAAGAAGCCGGCAGCGGCATGCACCTCGCGCGCGGTAATGTCGGAGAAATGAATCCGGCGGAACTGCGGGGTTTCCTCCGTGATGGGATACGGATTTTTGTCCCACACATATTTCTCCTTACCGCGTGGACCGCAAAAATAATATAGATTCATAATAAAAGGACAGATCACGTTATTCATCACGAGGTTGCTGACGCGGATATCCTCAACGATACCTCCCCGCCCGCGACGGGACTTGAGCCGAATGCCGCGGTCGGTGTGCTGGAAGACGCAATTCGAGATCGTCACGTTCCGGATACTTCCGCTCATTTCGCTCCCGATCACCACCCCGCCGTGACCGTGAATCATCGTGCAGTTGGTGATGGTAATGTTCTCACAAGGAACCCGCTCCGCCGTCTCCTCCGTACCTGCCTTAATCGCAATGCAGTCGTCCCCGACATCGATATGGCAGTTGCTGATTCGCACGTTCGAGCACGATTCCGGGTTAATTCCGTCCGTATTCGGGGAATCCGCCGGATTCAGAATTGATACGTTGTCAATCGTCACGTTGTGGCAGCAAATCGGGTTGACCGTCCAGCTAGGAGAGTTCATCAAAGTGACGTCTTTAATCGTTACCCGCCGGCAGTGGTCGAAGCTGATTAACTTCGGACGCGGATAGTGCAGCTCCTCCGGACGGTTCCGGTGCTTCTCCCACCAGGGCTGGCCGTTCCCGTTGATGCATCCGTTCCCCGTGACGGACACATTCTCGAGACCTTCCCCGTAGATGCAGGAGGCATGGACCTCCCGTTGCACCCCTTCCCATCTGGACTGTACGACCGGATAATCATCCGGGTTAGTGCTGAAGGACAACACCGCCCCAGGGCTTAACCTAAGCTCGATATGGCTCTTCAAGAAAATCGCTCCGGTCACAAATGTTCCTGCTGGCACGAGCACCGTGCCTCCGCCGGCTTCACTTGCTGCCGTAATCGCGGCCGCTATGGCTGCGGTTGCGGGAACTCCACTGTCCTTCACAGCCCCATAATCAACGATATTATACATGCACATCCGCAGGATCTTCCTTTCTGCTGAGGAGCATTTCCATTTGGGTGCAGGCCATCACAAACGCGCCCACCCCGTGCAGATCGTTTTTCACTTTCGGGCGCGCCGCGTAATGGTCATAATCCCCCGCCGATGTACCGATACAGATATCCGGCAACACCAGACGGCCTTTATCGTCCCATTCCACGACTCGGGTCAGCCCTTCGTATCCCCGCAATGCGGCACGCCCGGCATCTTCACCGGCCAGTCCTTGCTGCACCGCTTTAGCCAAGGTGTATACGAACAAGCAGGAGCCCGACGTTTCCAGCCAGTTATCCGGACGATCACCTTTGTCAACCACCTGATACCAGAGCCCGCTCTCTTGATCCTGATAACGGATCAGTGCATCCACGAAACTGGAGAACGCCCTCGCAAGCTCCGCCCTCCCCGGCTCGTCTGCCGGCAGCAAATCGAGGAATTGAGCCAGTGCCAAGCCGTACCAGCCCAGCGAGCGGCTCCAAAATTCCGGGGAACAGCCGGTTTCCGGATTCGCCCAAGGCATCCGCCGACTCTCGTCCCAAGCATGATAGAGCAAGCCGCTTTTGGCGTCGAGCATATGTTTGCGCATTAGCTTCTCCTGATGCAATACTTCAGCCCGAAGCCCTGATTCCCCGAACGCATTTGCATATTTTAGCGAAAAGACCCCGGCCATATAGAGTCCATCCAACCACATCTGATACGGATACTTATCCTTATGCCAATAACCGCCCTCACTCGTGCGATTCAGCGTCAGCAGCAAGTAACGCAGTTTCTCAGCAGCGATTCGATATTTAGACTTCCCGGTTCGTTCATATAGTGGAAACAGCAGCAAACCAGCCTGCACGGCATCCAGCTCATCGCGGGCGAACATCAAATTGCCCTGCTCATCCACCAAGTCATCTACATATTGTTGAATGTACTGGATGTACTTCTCCTCCTGAACGACCTCCCACAGCTGTTCCATCCCGCACAGAAAGACGCCTTGATGATAATGCCAGCGATGAGCGGGAGGGAGAGTTCCCGCATCCTGGTAAATGTCCATCATCGAATCGCATGCCTTCTTCGCCCATGCTATAGGAGAGTCTGGACGTTGCCCCATCTTTCTCCAACTCCTTCCGCTTCGGATTTCATTGCCATAGACCCCTCACCCTTTCATCGATCCCAGCAAAGCTCCTTTGGCAAAATGCTTCTGCAGATACGGATACACCAGCAAAATCGGCAGAGTGGCAACCACGATGACCGCCATCTTGATTGTCTGATCCGGCGGCGGCACAGTTCCATCCAATTCGGCGCTGTGGTCCAGCCCGCTCGCGAGCACGACAATTTGTCGCAGCAGCACCTGGATCGGCCATTTGGCGCTGTCGTTCAAATACAAAATCGCCGACATGTACGTATTCCAATACGTCACCGCATAGAACAGGGAAATCGTGGCGATGGCCGGCATGGACAGCGGCAGCACGATTTTAAACAGGATGCCAAAGTCGTTGCAGCCGTCGATCCGCGCGGACTCCTCCAAGCCCTCCGGAATGTTCTGAAAGAAGTTCTTCAGAATGATCATATTAAATGCGCTGATCGCAGAGGGAATGATTAAGGAAGCATACGTATCGATCATCCCCAGCTCCTTCACAACCAGGAACGTCGGAATCAAGCCGCCGTTAAACAGCATCGTAAAAACAACAAGAAAATTGATGGTTCTTCGGCCATCAAGGTCTTTACGCGCCAGCCCATATGCCATCAGCGCTGTCAGCAGCATGCTGAACAACGTACCGACGAGCGTGACGCCAACGGAAACCCCCATCGCCCTAAAAATCGTGTTCGTTGAAAAAATAAACCGATAGGCTTCCAAACTCCATACTTTGGGAATCAGCACGAATTTATTTGCCGCCAGCTCTGCGTTTGTCGTAAAAGAACCGGCCACGACATGCACGAAGGGCAGCACCGTAATCAACGAAATTATGGCCAACAGCGTAAAATTAATCGCCGCATAAATACGACCGCTGATCGATCGATCCTCCACCATCAGTAAACGCCCTCCTCCCCGAACTTCTTGGATAGTTTGTTGACCAGCATGACCAGGATCAGGCCGATGACGGATTTGAAGAATCCAATCGCCGTGCTGTAGCTGTATTGTCCTTGCCGCAGCCCTGCGGTGTACACATACGTATCAATAATCTCCGCAACCTGCCGGTTCATCGAATTCAACAGCAGATAGACATGCTCGAAGCCTAAATCCAGCACATGCCCGATTTTCAAAATAAACAGCGTTATGATCACACCCCGGATCGACGGAAGTGTAATATGCCATACCTGACGCATCCGTCCGGCACCGTCCATCCGTGCCGCCTCATACAATCCAGGATCGATGGCCGCCATGCCGGCCAGGTAGATGATCGTCCCCCAGCCGGCCTCCCGCCAAATGACCTGAAGGATGTACATCGGCCGGAACCAGTCAGGGTTCAGCAGGAAGTTGATCTTCTCGAAGCCAAAGTACACCAACAGTTCATTGATAATCCCGCCGTCCATCGTCACCATCACGTAAGTAATCGACACGATAATGACCCAGGACATAAAATGCGGCAAGTAGACGAAGGTTTGGAACAGCCTTTTAAAGAAGTTCCCTCTTAGCTCGTTTAGCATTAACGCCAGAATGATCGGCACCGGGAAATAGATAAACAGGTTGAGCGCAAACAAGATCACCGTGTTTTTCAAAATCATCATAAAATCCGGTTCCGTAAACAGCCGCTGAAAATGCTCCAATCCTACCCATTCGCTGCCCCGAATGCCGTTATACGGCTTGTAGTCCTGAAAGGAAATGATCAGCCCGTACATCGGCAAATATTTGAAGATGATAAAATAGAGCACGCCGGGCAGCAGCATCACATACAGCCATTTATTTCGCCACAGCCGCTTGCGAAGCTGTGCGGCCTTCGTGCGTCTTTCGGGCGGTGGAAGCTTTGGCGCGAGTGAACTAGGAGCTGTTGCGTCTCTCATACGAATCTTCCTCTCTTATCTCGCTGCGTTATATTCCTCGATAATCTTCGAGCCGCCCCGGCTCTTCCATTGCTCGATCGCTTTCTCGAAGCCCGCCTTGTCGATTTGACCGTAAATATATTGATATGTGGCGTCCGTAATCAACTGCTGCAGCTCCACGCCCTTCTCCGCGTAGGTTTGCGAATCCAGCGCCGCCGTAGGGTCAGGCACGCCCACCTTGACGTTCTCCTTGATTAATTCTTCCGCATGGATCCGGCCTGGCAGCGTATTGTAGCTTTCGTACATGCCGTTGGTTTCGGGTTCCCCGATGACGCTGTCCTTAAACGGCTTCACTTCGCGCTCGATCAATTCTTTGTTATCCGCAGCCTTGGCTTTGCCTTCTACGACCGTATAGTGCGTGCCTTCAATGCCCCAGTACATCAAATTGGCTACTTCCGGCGTCATCATCTTGTCAAAGAACGCCAAAATCTTCTTGAGCTCCGCTTCATCCTTCACCGCCGATTTCGGGAACAGAATGATATTGTTGTAGCCCGGAATCATCCACTGGGCGAACTTCCCGTCGGGACCGGCTACCATGCTATGCGTGTCGAGTACGGCGTCCGGCACATTTTTGATCAGATCCTTGTTCAGCGAATCGATGTCCTGCATCGACCCGCCGATATAGAGCCCGGCCTTGCCGCTTGTGAACATATTGACGGCATCGGTTTTGCTGGTCGCTGCAAAGTCCTGGTTAATGTAGCCGTTATCCCGCAGCTTCTTAAAGAAATCCATCGTATCGATATATTGCGGGAACATAAACTCAGGCAGCAGCTGGCCGTCCTTCTCGCCCCAGTTGTTTGGCGTGCCGAACCAAGCGGATACCGTCTTGAACGCTCCGTAGACCAGCTCGTTCCGGTCAGCGATTCCGATCGTATCCTTTTGGCCATTTCCGTCCGGGTCTTGTTCCGTAAACGCCTTGGCCATTTCAAACAATTCGTCCACATTGGCCGGTGCGGACAAGCCTAACTTATCGGCCCAATCTTTGCGGTAAATGATCCCTTGGCGTGCCAGCGGTCTGCCGATATAGAGGGAGTACAGCTTGCCTTCCACCTTCGTGTTGTTCAGAATTTCCGGCTTCAATTTGTTCAGATTCGGAAATTCGCTTAAGTACGGGCCAATTTCCCAAAACTGTCCGTCCTTAATCGCTTCTTTCATTTGAATAAACGTGGTTTGGTTTTTGAGATAGGTCACTTGGGGCAAGGAACCCGTGGCAAATGCGGTGTTCAGCTTCTCTTCATACGTGTCTGCCGGGAAAAACTGATAGTTCAGCTTCGTGTTCGTCAGCTTCTCTAGTTCCGCTTTGATCGTATCCGGCGGCGTCTCCGACGTATTTAACGGCAGCATAATCGTAATTTCCGTTGGTTTCTCCGCTTCTGCGGTTGGGTTCGCGCCGTTATCCGCCGTGGTTGCAGCCGGCTCTGCCGCTGCTGAATTGCCGCCTTTCTTATTGTTAGCGCTTCCACAACCGGCCAGCACAACGCTTAGCGCTAACAGTGCGGTCAGAATGAGGATGAAGGATTGTTTCTTCATAGCCTTTGGACCTCCCATGGTTTGGATTACTTACTCTTCCACGGTATCGTCATGACCAAGGTACGGAAACAATCATTTCCTCATAACGGCAGCGGCTCAGCGCTAAACCTGAACTAATGATTATCGGTGTGATAGCGCTTCCTCAAATTCGCGGATTACGACCTGACCGCCGCTTTGCTTCCAGCGCTCAATCTCTTGGTGGAAGCCTTCGGCGTCGATGCGCCCCAGAATGTAGTTGTAGGTGACATCGCTTATGATCGTGGACAGCTCCGCACTCTTCTCATCATATGTCGGTGAGCTGAGACGAACCGTCGGATCGTCCACCAGGAATGCTTCATTGTCTTTGCTAAGCTGCTCGGCAATTTGAGTCAAATGCTCTTTTTGTGCAACCTCCATAATATTGGGGTTGCTGATATCGGCAATCATCAGCGAATATAGCGGATTCACCTCGTTCACCCGGAGCTGCGACGTTTCTTCCGGCAGAATAACCATCCCGTTTTCCGTCCGGTAGTGTCTGCCTTCAAAGCCGTATTTCATTAAATTAGCCACATCCCGATCCATCGTTCGGTCGAAGAACCGAAGCGCGTCTCTGAGATCCTGCTCGGTAGGAATCATTTTCTTCGAAAATAGATACAAACCGTTAAAATTCGGAATCGACCACACTTTGTACCCGTACGGCCCCTTAATCCGGTTCACCAGCGTAAAATCCGCATCCGGATTGATGGCCCGCGCTTCAATGGCAAGGCGCTGCACGTCGGTCATACTTCCGATCAGAACGCCCGCCTCCCCGCGGATGAACCGATCTCGTTGCACCTCTTTGCTGGTCAGCGGAAAATCCGAATTGATCAGCTTCTCGTCGTACAACTTTTTCATAAAATTCATCGTATTCAAATATTCATCCGTCATAAATTCCGGAATGACCTTGCCGTCCTCGATCTTCCAGTTGTTGGGGGTGCCAAAATAGGAACTGAGCGTCTTAAAAATACCGTAAACCAAATCGTTCCGGTCTACGACACCAAGCGTGTCCTGCTCCCCGTTGCCATCCGGATCTCCGTATGTAAACTGCCGCAGCACTTCATAAAGCTCATCCAGTGTCTTGGGCTCCTCCAGCCCCAGTCGCTCCAACCAATCCTTGCGCAAAATGACCCCTTGCCGTGAGGAAGGGCGTTCGGTATACAGCCCATAAATCTTGCCGTCTACGGCCGTCTGATCTAATATGTTCGGATCCAGCTTGCTCAGGTTCGGGAACTCTGCCAAATACGGCCCAATTTCCCAGAAGACGTCGGAACGAATCGCATTTTTCACCATGTGATAATCCGATACTTTCACAAAGCTGACCTTCGCCAGGGAGTTGGTGGTTAACCCCGTCAACATTTTGTCGGTATAAACGCCCTCCGGCACCCATCTAAGATCCAGTCGCATGTCGGTTAACTCCTCGATCTTGGCTACCATCTCCTTCGATGGCGGCTGAGGAAAGTGAAGCGGCACCAACACGGACAAATACGTCCGATCCGAATCGGATGCCTGAAGTTGCCTATCCCGGTTTATACACCCGCTTAGCAAGGAAACCAAGAATACAAGCACGAGTAAGAGCAACGCTGTCGCGAATAACCCGCGGTCCCCGCCTTTTGTTCTAATCATTGCTCAAAGCCCCCTCAAACCGAAGAATAATACAAAATGATTATTGCCTCACGAGATGATTATTGCTATTATTTGACAGACATCATACACTTGGAATTAACGACTTTTTAACGATAAGGTCAGGTGCTGAGATTGGTGAAACCTTTAAGCTTCTTAAGCAAACTGATGATATTTACAATCGCCGTAAGTACACTGCCCGTCCTGTTCATCGGAACGTTTTCCTATCTGACTTCAACCCGAGAAATCCAAAAAAATGTCAACCGAAGCAAAATTGAGCTAATTTCGCAAATTAACTCCAATGTAGAACGGAAGTTAACAACTGTCAACCAGACGTTAAATCAAGTCGTCAACTCGACCGTGCTCAAGCGGGCTCTTCAAAACCCGTTATCTGAAAGCGATTTCAAACTATATAACGACCTGCGGAATGAAATCCGCAACATGCAATCCTTCGATACGAAGCTGGAGGATGTCGTGTTGATGAATCTCCAGCAGGACTGGATGGTGAAGAACTCCGGGCTGTATCGGATGAGTGAATATAAGGACCGTGAGGGCCTGGAACAGCTGATGGATACGCCAAATGATACCACCTGGATGTTAACGCCGTCCTCCTGGTTTTATAGCGAGGAGAATGCGGATTCAGCACCTTGCCATTACAGCATCAGCCTGATCAAGAAGCTGCCGGTCTCCAGCTTGCATAAATACGGACTGGCATTGGCCAATTTTCCTGCCTGCAGCCTGCAAGACGTTGTGGCGACGGACGTTCAGACCGAGGACCTGGTGATTGTCGCAGATGAGCACGGGCAAATCCTGATGCATCCTGATCCTTCATGGATCGGCCGTCAGCTGGAGGAGACCGGATGGGAGGATACCTCCTTGCTCGCGGACGAAACTCATCCCTCCGGGCAATTTCAGACGCACATCGGCAAGAAAGCTTATGCCGTCACCTACTTGCGCTCCCAGCTGAACGGATGGATGTATCTCTCAGTCACCTCCATCGGCAGCCTGACCCGGGAAGCCGGCAAAATTGGACTGTTCACCTTCTATGTCTGCCTGTTTATGCTGGTGTTGTCGGTCGGGCTGGCCTGGTTCGGCTCACGCCGGATGTACTCGCCGATCGAACGCCTTCTGCATCTCATCGGCCGGCGCAAAACCGATGTCCGCCGGACCCATGCCGATGAGTTTGAACTCATTGGTGAAGAGTATGATCGTTTGTTCCAGTCCAAATCGCAGCTTGAAACGGAAGTTCGGCAGCATATCCGACAAGTGCGGGCGTTCTCCTTGATTGAAGCGTTTCAAGGGCGCTACACCAAAAGCCAATTACTAGAGAAGCTCGAACAGTACGGCTACCAGGAGCAGATCCGCGCTTGGCGAACGATGACGGTGTTTACCTTAGCCCTGGATTTTACGGAGGATTCAGCCTATGGCAAAAAGGATCTTAACCTGCTGCTGTTCGCCGCGCAAAATATCATCGAGGAGTTGCTGGATCCCCGCAGCCGGTTCACCCCGGTGATTATGGACCAAACCATCGTGACGTTGATCGGAAGTGCTGAAGAGGAGCCTGATTCGTTCCACCAAACCGTATATACTTGGACGGAGAAGCTGCAGCACGAAATCCATCTATGCCTGAAAGTCCATGTCAGCATTGGTCTAAGCTTGTCATTTCAGTCCATCTCAAAACTGCCCATCGCTTACCGCGAGGGGATGGAGGCATTAAAATATCGGATGAAGCTCGGGACGGGGGTCATTATTCAATACGAGAACCTCAACTCCGGCAAGCATGTCCTGAACGTGAACTATCCGACGCATAAGGAAAACGAGCTGCTAGACGCCATTAAGCTGGCGGAAACGGAGAAGGCCAAGGAAGTGAATGCGCGGCTGTTCAACTCCATGTTCAACCAAGAGCTGACGCCGCAGGAATATCAAATCCCGCTGACCCGCCTGCTGAATAATTTGCTGGTAATGATGCAGGAAGCGGGGATCGCCTTGCACCAGATCCGGCCTGCAGGCAGCGGTTCTTTGTTTGAAGAGATGTTTGGGCTGCACACCAAAGCAGAAATCGAGGATTGGTTCTGGACGACGGTCATTCACCCGATGATCCGCATCTTTCATAACCGGCAAAACGCCCAGTACCAAAATATTTCGGAGAAAATTATCGATTTGATTCACCACGAGTACGACACCGATTTAACCCTGGAGGCTTGCGCCGCCCGTCTTCATTACAACGCGAACTACATCAGCAGTATTTTTCGGAAAGAAACGGGCTGCTCCTTCAGCGAGTACCTCACGATGTACCGCTTCAAGATGGCGAAAGAATGGCTGCGCAATACGGAAATGCCCGTCAAGGAGATCGCGGCCAAGCTGAGATACAACAACTCGCAGAACTTTATCCGCTCCTTCCGTAAGATAGAGGGGATGACACCGGGGCAGTATCGGGAAGGTGCAGCAGCGCATTCGCCGGGGAGCATTCGGAAATCGATGTAAGGCTGCGGCGGGGGCGGAGGTATAAATGGGCCGGGGCTTTTGCAGGATTATCCCGTTTGATCAGGAACCCGCAACCCGCTTGATGACCGCCTATCACTGCACCTGCTTTCCCCCTTCACTTCACCTTGCCCGCTCCCGGCTTATAGCTTCCTGAACGAAAGGGATAATCGTGGCAAGAGGCGTACGAAGCGGAGGGAAGTTAGCCCTCGGCATTCACTTGCTGCAATGGAATCGAAACGTATTCTTCATATCCCACTTGAGTTTTGGAGCTTGCATTTGAAGGGGGCTTGTCCTTCGATTCGATATAAAACTGCATGATCTGAAAAGCAACCTCCAGTTGTCCGCGATTTGCTTCTGAGGTGAGCTTGTGGACCGTCGAAGGCAGCACTTCAGGACAGCCGCTCGTACAAAGGACGGTCAGATCCACGTCCAGTCCTCGTGAGGCGTTCGCAACAAGCATGCCAACAAACTCGTTGATCACAATCCCGGCGCCCCCTCGAAACCGCGCCAGAAAATCGGGCAAATGGTCCACGTTGTCCGCTGTGAGCACGAAAATGGCTTCCGGTTCGAGTTCTGCCGCATCCATGATGATCTTCATCGTGTTCTCATTCGTGAAGTCATCCAACACCAGAAAGCGCCGTGCGGTCGCGGCCGATTGCTCTCTCCATAAGGTAAACGCCTTGCGGTAATCCATCACAACTTTATGAAACAGCGGATCGTCGATATGGGTATCGAGCAGTACGATCGGAACCCCAAAGCTAAAATGGACGGAGATGTCCCGGAAGACGTCCTGCTTCACTCCGGCCAACAGCACCCCATCCACCTCCCGCTGCCGGATGATCTCTGGATTGGGCCGCAAGGCGTCCATCCCCAGCACAAGCAGGTGATAGCCTGCCTGATTGCAGAGCATCTCCATCCGTTCAGCTAATCTGCCGTAATAGAGATGCTTCCATAACCCGTCCCGCTCGCTGCGGCAGAAGAGCAAGGCCACCATGCCGGATTTCCCCCGGACAAGCGAACGTGCCGCAAGGCTGGGGATATAATTTAGCTTCTTCGCGGCTTCCAACACACGGCAGCGCGTTTCATCCGTAATTTTCTGGTTGTCCACATGATTTAAAATGTAACTAACCGTTGCCACCGAAACCTTCGCTTCACGGGCAATATCCTTCATGGTTGCTTTTTTCACGGCCAACACCTCATCAAATCTCTAGCATTTTGGTAGGATGATACCATATCCCGGAAGGGAATCGCTACTGCCTTGGTCCATAAAGGATTAGGCAGTTGGGTCATCCTCCCACTCCTCCACGATGAAATGCAGACGAACCGGCTCGGAGGTGTCAAAGCGTCGGCTCGTTGCCCTGCGCTCATGGAATCCAAAGCCTCGCGATACCTTCACATCAAATACCAGGTCTCTAGGCAGCAAGAAGCTCCCCTGATAGAACCCGTCTCGAACTTTCGGGATTTCGAACCCCGCGTGAATTCGAGCATCCGCCGGGGTAGACGGTGGAACGGTCACGCTGATTTCAACTTGCACGTGCTCGGACAAGTCCGGGATCACCTCGATGCTCGTCAGTGCGGTAAGCCCGCCGAAGCTGACCGTTACATCAGCTTTCCCTTCGGCCTGCGGAACGATCAAGCCGTCCGGTCCCACCGTCAGCACTTCCGGACAGTCCACCGTATAGTCTGCCTTGAGTAAACTCATTTCGAAGCCTGTGTCGCAGGTCACTTGGGGATAGAGCCAAACCCGATGCCCTTGCAGCCCCACTTGTCTTCTCCCGTCCAGCCTGATACTGCGCGGGCGTCCCATCTCGCCAAACAGATACAGCAGCGGGGAGTGCAACCGTCTGGCCCAAGCGGCTTGGGAGTGGCCCGCCGCCTCATCAAGTAAAAACATCAAATCCTCGCCCGGCGCAAAACCGCTTTGGATCAATTCATCCACAAACGCCCGGACGTGACGAGGCATGATCAGCCCCTCCGCACCGCCGACATCGACCCAAACGCGCAGCGCGGGCGGTTTGACCGGGAAGGAATGGTATATTTTTTGCTCGCGTACCGGTTCAAGATGGTTCATACGGTCCCTTGGTTCATTCACCACCGCATGCACCAGAAAAGGCGACAGGATCGCCACCTGTCCAAAGATGTCCGGACGACGAAAAGCGATATGATAAGAGACAAGTCCGCCCGCAGAAGAACCGATGATCGCCGTATGCTCCCGGTCCGCTAATGTCCGAAACTTAGCATCGATCATCGGCTTCAGCTCCTCAATGAGAAACCTTTCGTACAGATCCCCTTTACAAGTCGTATGGAAAGCTTCTCGAACTCCCGGATGATCATGGAAATACTCCGAGCCCCGTTGATCCTCAATGGACGATACCGCCACGATAATCACTTCTTCCATCCGACCTTCCCGGCTTAACCGCTCGGCCGTTAGGTGCATCTCCCAAGAGTCTCCCTTAGAATCAGACGCAAACATATGCTGTCCATCCTGCGCATAAAGCACCGGGTACCGACGATGCTCCGCTTCCGCATAAGAAGGAGGCAAATAGACATAAACCTCCCGAGCATTGCCCAAAAACCTGGAGTACACATTAGCAAGTGTAACGATTTCCGCTCCCATTCGTAACCATCCCTTCGGCAAGCAAATTTAACTTAAACGATTAATGTTCTAAACTTAAACGTTTAAGTTAAGTTGATATTAGGCTGGCTCTGGGGATTTGTCAACACGATCTCTCACAACAATGAGCAAAAAAAGAGCTCTCGATCACCATAAAGGTCAATCAAGAGCTCTTGTTCGTTAAAAATCGATGCGGTCGAGAGGACTCGAACCTCCACGGGGGGTTAGCCCACACGGACCTGAACCGTGCGCGTCTGCCAATTCCGCCACGACCGCATAGTCGATATCGTACAAAATCATACTTTGCAGCGACAAGATAGATCATACCATGTCCAACACCCAAAAGTCAATACTTCGCGATCACTCAGTTAAAATGTTACTAAAGAGGCATCGGTTCACTCACATCGAAATGTTACCGAAGGGATGTGTTTTGAAACTGAGCATGAAAACACGACGTGAAGTAATCCGTACCTTGGCT
>Ga0310827_100177_pt1 | contig 74947 bp, 68 predicted proteins | sample WT_ome_2_FD_201309 | JGI IMG/M metagenome (GOLD analysis project Ga0310827, IMG submission 201309) | Sorghum-adapted microbial communities enriched on wild type (WT) sorghum from Joint BioEnergy Institute, Emeryville, California, United... ... | reverse complement strand
TAAAATATCCCTCCAAAACAATCTGTAAAAATATTAGCAGATTGTTCAGGAGAGATTGAAGAATATTTGTCGTTTGAATTTGAAAAAAGTCCCCCGAATTACGACGGGATAAAGTGCATTTTCACAATCATGTGTCTTCCCCTTTTTATCACTATTCATTTTAAATTTTGTCTATTAGCGAAGCATAAACAAGTGATTAATGAGTTTTATACCAATCTACGGTTTTCTGAATCGCCACCTCCAGCGGAGTAGCCTCTTGGTTGAAGCGCTTGGTAAATTTGCTGCTGTCTACAATAAAAGGTTTCTCCACTTGATACAGTATTTCAATCGTTTCCCGTGCGGCTGGCAGAAAAATTCCACCAATTCGCAGCATGGTTTTTCCCATTCTCCTTATCTTAGGCGCATGACCAACAGCGGCATAAATCATTTCCACGAATCGTTTGGTAGTCACTGTAGGGGCATTGGGTACATGCCACACTTCTCCGAAAACATCTTCATGTTGGCCCAAAGTAACCAGCGCTTTTCCGAAATCTTCTATAAATGTATAGGTGTGAGGCATATTGGGATTGCCAATGATTGTACAGCCTCCTCCTCTCATAATCGGTTTAAATAATCTTTCTCCTATCTTTGAATCTATTACGTGTGGACCGAAAAAATCGGATCCCCTGCCTATCACCACTTGCAATATGCCCCGTTTATGCAAGTCCAGTAGTTTCTCCGCAAGTTGAGCACGGACCTTTCCTTTTTTTGTCGTTGCCTTATTGGGCAGACCTTCATGGATGATTCCATTCACTTCCCCATACATATATAAATTATCTGTAAAGACAAGTTTTGCCTTATGGAATGCTGCTGCTTTCACGATGCTATCTTGAAGCTCCATGAATAGAGAATCCCACTTATGGTAAGGCGGTTGCGAGCACTGGTAAACGACTTCCGCACCCTTCATGGCATCTTTAGCATCTTCCACGTTATAAAGATTGGCCTTAACAATCTCCACCGCTTGTGGCAAACCAACTTTAACACCGGATGTATTCACCATTCGAACCCGTTTTCCTAAGGCTAGAAGCTCCTTCATGATTGATATTCCGACCGGTCCGGTTCCCAAAATCACATGCATTCTATCTCCCTCTTTCATCAATTGATGCAAAAAATATAAACCCTATAGCAACTATAGGGTCAACATTTTTCTGATCGGGATCTGCATTTCAATTATCATGTCATCAACATTGATCATACGAGTCCATTCGGTATTGTACTGTTCAATTACAGGACCCTCTTCCTCATATCCATGATCAGTCATCCAGTCTAATAATCTACTGTATACCTGTTTACATCTTTCTTCATTCCCAACACCACAATAGCTTGCCGTGATGTAAAGTCCTCCGGGGATTGTACGGACTAAAGAGTTTGGTTCTTTCTCTTCAGCTATGGGTACACATACCTCAATGTCTGAATCATTGCGATCAAATTCCATAATATTCTCATGATAGATCGTCATGATATGTCCATCAGGACGAAAATGATTTCGATTTACGAGAGTAAATAGCTCGGTAAATCGCATAATATATGTTTCCATGTTGCAGGCAGACCTTCTTCGCTCAAATGCAACATATCGTTCAGGAAGGATCTTCAGTTCAACATATAGATCATGGTTCTGAAACTGCTGTCTCAACGTCTGTTGTAGTTCAAGATGTTCAATACGATTCTGTATAGTAGATGCCAAATTCTCCAAGGCATCTATTTTCTCCAAGGTTTCTTCTCTCTTCGCCTTCATCAGTTCAATAATTTCACTTTCTTGGTTTCTCTTAAGGATGATCCCAATCTCCTCAAGAGAAAAATCCATACAGCGCAAATCTTGTATTATTTTAATTCTCAGGATGTCTGAACTCGAATAGTAGCGATACCCATTCTGCGCGTCAATGTACGAAGGCTCCAACAGGCCAATCTTATCGTAAAAGCGTAATGTTTGAATTGAGATCATACAAATCTTCGCAGTCTGACCAATGGAATAAAGCTGTTTCTGCTGCAAATATCCCACCATCTCTCAATTTGAATAACATATTATTATGATGTCAGTCTCAAATAAAGCTCTGGTTTTATCTTATTTGAAAGAGATCACATTGTCATTTCATTTTTGTACTTGTTTCAACTAAAATATATGAATGGAATACAAAAATCTGTTGGGATGAGTATTGTATGATCTATCATGTGACTTACCTGTCTGGCGGCTTCAAAGTGAAAGGGTATCTTGCCATACCCCATGGTTATGCATTACCTGATTCAGAATTGAGGCAAATGATTTCCCGATATTATGGATTATCAGATCTCCCTCTTACAAAAGTCGCTGATTCCATTCATCGAGAGCCGAGAGATATACGAGAATACACATTACCTGCACTCATCTACTGCCGCGGCGGGATTGGCAAAGTAGGAAGCGTAAAGATGCATTGGATGGAACAATTCGCCCGTTATGGATATGTGATCTTTGCTCCATCCTATCGGGGGAATGAAGGCGGGGAAGGATATGATCAATTCGGCGGGGAAGACAAGGAGGACGTTCTCTCCGCTTTCCGTCTCTTGCAGAGCCTGCCATTTGTCAATTCTGAACAAATCTCTGTGATGGGCTTTTCGCGGGGCGCAATCAATGCAACACTTGCAGCGGTCGAAGAGACCCAAGTACATCGCTTGATCCTCTGGAGCGGAGTATCTGACTTGGCGCAAACGTATGAAGAGCGAGTCGATTTGCGCCGAATGCTCAAGCGGGTACTGGGGGGATCACCCATGAAAATACCTGACGCTTATCATCAGCGCTCACCGCTCTATATAGCCAATCGCATTCTATGCCCTGTTCTGATCATACACGGGACTCAGGATATCCAAGTGGATATTCGTCATGGCATAAATATGTATAAAAAGTTAAAAGAGCTTGGAAAGATGGCTGAATTCCATTGTTACCAAGGATATGGCCATCATTTCCCGCCACAGATTCATCATGAAGCAATCGATCGGATGTTCGCCTGGATCAACACATGAATCAGGTTAGCCTATGATCGCTAAAAAATGGGAGGTTAACCTGATTATATCCGTTTTTAATATACATTTACTCTGCGGTTAAAGTGCCGTCTTAACCCTTCGCTTAATATATTGAACGTTAAGATGACATACATGATGGCAAAGGCAGGGTAGAAAATGAACGAGAATTTGTTTACATAGATATCTGTTCGATGTGAGGCCAGCAATGTTGCCCAATTTTGGCTTGTATTCATAAATTCTACACTTCCATAACTCAACTGAACCCACTCTTGCGAGAGAAAAACATTTAGGGCGCCCATTTGACCAATCAAAAGCATCACTTTCCCTAAATCTATACAGAAGTTGATGATAATTTCCGGAAGCAGCGAGGGGAGATAATACCTTCGGTAAAGGTTCCATGGGCTGTTCCCGATTGCAATCCCTGCTTCGACGAAAGGTTCGCGGGAAATCTTATAAGTATGTTGTTGAATGATATAGGCTACCCTGCCAATTTCAATGGAAGCTAACAATAGAATAACCCATAAGAGGCGGTGTTGGTTCGTAAGCAGAAAGGGCAAGCTGACTAAAAGCACGGCAGAAAAAATCGTGGGCAAACTTGAAAACAATTGATTGAGTCCCGTTACAATCCAGTGTGCCGCTCCCTTCTGTTTATACGCCAAAATACCTAATGGTACAGCAATCAGATATCTTATAGCAGCAATAGCAAAAACGATAAATACCGTCTCCTTGGCACCTACAACAATTCTGCTTAAAGTATCGACCCCCCTTTGGTCTGTACCCAGCAAATTTTTAAGTGACGGTTCATAGGGAGGTAAGATTAACTTGCCATCTTCATCCCTTCTAAACACCTCAACTTCCAAGTCTTTATCGATAAATGGCAAATAAGTGCCAAAAAACATCATAAATATAAGGAAGAGGAGCATGATGCTACCGATCCACAACGGTATATTCCTCAAAGTAATTCCCTCCATTATCTTGGCTGAAAATATCGATTTACCAGAAGGCTAATAATCTGAACCAGGAGAATCAGCGCCATAAAACATCCGGAAATTCCAATAATTATTCCTGGTTCATAATTGACACCTGTCCCAAACGACTTACTATAATCAATCGCCATGAAAAATCGTTGAGCTGCCCCCTGGTAGTTCATGAAGTATTCAACAATAAACAAATTAGATAGAATATAAAGCATTAAAGATGAGAGATGAGAGAGAATCGTACTCATGCTGTTCTTTAAAATATGTTTATAGAGCACCATCCGATTGGACAATCCTTTTGCTTTTGCCACTTGGATATATTGCTGACCCTCTTGAGCCGCTATCGATGCGGATGTAATTCTGGCAATATACATAAGCGGATAAATGGAGACGAGTATAGATGGAAGAATAAACGCATTCCAACCTTCCCGTCCGAAAAATTTGATAAAAGGAAAATACCTGATAATCAGCCATTGAATCAATAGGACGAGCAAAAAATCAGGTATGGACTGAAATATCCACGTAGTCCAATTGCCTAGAAGACTTGTCCTTTTTTTGGATGTTTTATAATCATAAATACCCTTCATAACCCCCAGAAAAAAGCTAATAATCAAAGCCGTAAAAATTACCATCAGACTTCTTGGCATATATCTGGCAAGCTCTTCTTCAACCGTGGTATCAAAATAACGCGTGTCACCCAAGCTTTTATTTTTTACAAGGCCATAAAAAAAGTTTTTAATATTCTCCAGATATTGATCCATATGAAAGTTATACTCTTGATAAAAAACACCATTTACAATAGTAATGTCTAGATGTCTTGGGAATAAGACAATCAGGATAATTAATAGAAACACAAAGAGGTTTATTAAAATTGTTTTGATCAATTGCACTACGATATTCATGTTTCCCCCCGCATTGAAAAATCGTACTTTTCTTTTCTTTTCTAATATTCTAATAGAGTAAAGTAGGAGTAGCAACCCAAAAAAGCTGAATCTTCGACATTCTTTTTGACTCACCAGCCATTCCTCTTGAAATGAGTAAAGCCACCCCTATCGGATGGCTTACTGATGATCTTCCTTCCAGGCTTTCTGTAAAGCTTCCAAGAAAACTTCACTTGGCTGCGCTCCTGAAACTGCGTATCTTCGATTGATAACGAAAAAAGGTACTCCGCGAATCCCCAATCTGTGTCCTTCATCTTCATCAGCGCGGACCTCATCGGAGTATTCGTTCCCAGCCAGCACCGCTGCAGCCTCTTCTTTATCGAGGCCAACCTCGGCTGCAAGCTCAGATAATGTCTCACGTTTACCGATATGCTTAGAATCAGTAAAGTATGCTTTGAATAACCGCTCAGCCATTTCATTCATTTTGCCATATTTTGCGGCAAAATGTGTCAAACGGTGCGCATCGAATGAGTTGGTGGGAATCACGGTATCGAAATGATAGGTGAGCCCGACTGCTTTGGCTTGGTTGGCCACATTTTCATTAGCCGCTTTGGCCTGTTCCCGGGTCATTCCATACTTGGCTGCCAAAAGATCGTGCACATCGATCTTCATCTCCCGCTCGGCTTGCGGGTCAAGCTCAAAGCTGCGAAAAATAACTTCAATATCCTCTCTGTTCGGTAATTGTTGCATCGCTTGCTCAAAACGGCGCTTTCCAATATAGCAGAATGGGCAGACAAAATCAGACCAGATTTCAACTTTCATGCATATTTTCCTCCTGATGAAGTTCACTTTGGTTTATGGCGCTGCTAATCTTTGAGAGCTTCTTTACGATTCGCCTCTGTCTCGCTACTTATCGTATTATTTTTCAGCCAATACTGACTTCCATCCGGCTTCCGATCCAAAAAACCATATTCAATCAAATACCTTCTTAAGGTTACATAATCATGATAAACCTCCTTCAGGATCTGATTGATTTCCTTCTCATCATAGATTCGTTCACTTTGAAACCGCTTCGCAATCTCGCGCAGGACAACCAGCTTTTGTTTTTCCTTCATGGAGAAGGTCTTCAATGGCCCGTTTGTCCCCTGAGGAAAATACTTCTTTAAGATCTCCTCACTTTCTTTCCGTGTCACATTGTAACGATCATCTACCCATCTGGCTGTGGCATGAAGGTTCAAAAAGGCGGGATCATGTTGATCCCTTTCTTTTAAGAGTTCCATTAAAACCAAAAACACTTTGGATTGACGCTCCTTCTCTTTTAAGGCAAAACGATGATTCCGAATTGTGGAGGCACTACCAATCCCCAGTTCTTGTTGTATCTCCCGATCACTTTTTCCCTGATAAAAAAGGCGCATCAGACTGTTCTGATGATCAGTCAATCCCGTCAGTTTTTTATCCAAATGAATGAGGTAATCAAAAACCGATTGATGGGCTTTCTCGATGTGGAATCGTATATATCTCCCGGCCTCATAGAAAATTCCCTCCTCGGGATAGACAACCCCTTTCTCAACCTTTTTACCACAGAGCAGACAGCAATAGTGATCCTTCTCCTCTTTATAACCGGACTTCAGTTCTTCCAATGAAGCATTCCAAAATAGTTCTGACAGATTCAATATAAACACTTCCTTATTTTGTTTATTATACAATAGACATATTCGCATTTTGTTTATAATTTGTCAAGGTTTTTTTGTTGATTTTCCCATGTGTAAACTTTTTTAGTCTGCAAGTGAAAAAGCGCCAATCACAAACCCCAGACAATAGCGAAATCTGTCTGGTTAACGATGGACGCTTTTACAAATTGAATCTTCTTTTGTATTCATGGGTAATACCGTATGACATGATGAAGCATTGCTATGTAAAAAACAATTTTAAAAATTGGATGGCCGAGGTGAATCTCGATTTTCTTAAATGACTCCTGACATAGCTATAATCTGTCAGGATAACTCCCGCATCCCGAAGCGCATACGAAAAATCCTCATCCAGCATCAACTTGTATTCCCAAACTCTTTTTTCCCATGAAGGGATGAGCCGATTCATCTCTTCATCTTCTACTGCCGGGTGGATATAGGTTTCGCTAACGCCCTCCGGAAGATCATAGATCTTCTCAATCAGCGAATGTTTAAAACTTTCGTAGGTTTCCCCCTCCTGCACGTGATAGGGATGAGAGAGCAGATAATCAGGAAAGCCGACTCCAAGCATATCGGCGAGTGCTACCACTTTCACAAGCGCCTCCTTCACATTAGGGATGGAAGCAAGAAATTGATCCTTCTCGTACACATTGCGGAACAGCCGAAATGGCAGCCCCCTCTTCGAACATTGCCAGAGCACCTGAGGGAGGAAGCTCCGTCCCGTTGCAATGCCATATAGGCTGCCCATATGATTATCTACATGTGTAATATTTAAACCGGCATTCTTTACAGCTTGGAACTGGGCTTGCATTTCCGCTCTCACCGCTTTCGGATCGGCATTTCTCTCAAATTCAAGCACGGTCATATGCATATTGCCGCTTTCGTCATGAAGAGAAGGTAATCCAGTCAAACTCTGCCAGCGGTAGCCTGAGAATTCACTGGTAAAAGTGAGATGAAGACCTATATTTACATTTCTATCCCTTCCCCATGCCGCCGCTTCCGCAAATGCAGGCGCAGGCGGAATGATGGTGGCCGAGGATACCTTGCCTTCCTCAAGCAGGTGCATGATTGCCCTGTTGGCCGCCTTGCTCTGGCCAAAGTCATCACAATTGATGATCAAGTATCTGTTCATGTTCTCCTCCTTTCACATCCGTTTTGGCATCATCGGAAATCTTTTTGAGAAAGAGTGAGATCATGAAGGAGATCAGCAGCAGACAACATGGAATCAGACTGATTAAGTACCTGAATGTGGCTTCCGGATTTGGACCGGGATTCTCTCCGCTGACATAGCCGAAAACCATGCCGACAATCCAGAAAGCAATAGCGGATATAAGGCCGCTGGAGCGGGTGATAAACCCGGCGACTGCGGTATAGATTCCTTCTCTTCTCCGTCCGGTCTTCTTCGCATCGCGGTCTATGATCTGTCCGCTCAGCACTGCGGGCGTCACAAGGAAACCAGAGAGACCGAACCCGGCTATCACGCCGGCGGCAATGCCGCTCCAAAGCCCCTGTGCAAACCATAAGGGAATCACCGACAAGGCGTAAACGATCATCGCAAGACGCCAGCCATGCAAACCGCCAAATTTACGCACGATAAGATACCATACCGCCACCAAAGGAATAACCGAAACAAAGACGGATGCCAGAAGAATCGAAACCTGTGACTCATCTATTTTCAAAGCATATTTGGCGTAGAAGGGTATGATGGAACTGAGCAACCCGTTGACGGTTTGCGCGAAGGAGTTGGCAATGTTGAAAATCCAGAACTCTTTGTTTTTCAACGTTTCCCTAAAGGCGGCCAGAAACTTGAGAGGCGGCTCTTTGCGCGCCTCCTCATTCTCGTTAACGGTACGCATACATATCCACATGAAAAGAATAAAGGCGAGCGCAAAGAGAATCGCCATGTTTTGAAATCCGTATGCAGCAAAAACGATGGGAGTGACTGCGGAGCCGATAAGGAGAGCAACAATCTGGAAGCCTTGTTGTATCGCCGATGCCCTGGCACGAACTCTATCCCCTTTGAATAACTCCGGAAAGAGAGCGCCGTAGTTGACCCAGAGAATGGTGGAAACCGTTTCAAAAAGAATCAATGCGACCAGAAACCAAGCAAACAGGTTGATACCCTTCAAGCCTTCAGGTACGGCAAAAATCATGACAAACGTAAGGACAAAGAGCGGCATCGCCGCATATATCCAAGGTTTCCTCCTGCCCCAACGGGTTCTCGTGCTATCGGAGAGATAGCCGAAGATCGGTTGGTCTACAGCATCCCAAACCAAGTAGATGGTTCGGGCGAGCGTTGCAAGACCCACTCCAAGTCCAAGCTTTTCCACATAGTAATAGCTGTAAAAAGAGCTGAACGCCTGTACCGGTATCATCATGGCGAGCATGCCAAACGCATATGTGACCGGCGAATTTTGAAACTTTTCTCTCCTCCGATTCCTCTCCTCCACGCAGCAGCCCCTCCTTATTTACTTCAAATTGAGAATAGGAAAACCCTATACATCCAATGGATGCAAACAAACCTCTTATTGTTCGAAATATTCTATATAATCGTTGAAATTTCCTTCAAGCCGGTTAGTGAATACCGCACAGATGATTTATGTTTGCAAAAAATTCAAATGATCATCGATTAGTTTTGAAGAATGACCGTATTGTTAAAGATGTAGCAAAGCTTTCGTGCTGTGCAGGATGAGCAACCTAATGAAAAGAACGTTAGCGGTAAGCACCACTAACGTTCTTTTCTATATTTTAAATTTGCGAATTAACAAGCGCAGCTCTTCTGCCATTTGCGATAATGCGGTTGCTGAGGCAGTTATTTCTTCCATAGATGCAAGCTGTTCTTCAGAAGCCGCAGCAACTGTTTGCGTATATCCAGTTGTCTCATTTGCTAACGTTGCAATATGTTCTGTCGAGGCATTAATCTCCTCAACCGTCGCAGACATCTGTTGAGCCACAGCGGAAGCTTCCTGAGTCTCCTCAGCTACTTTCTCAATTGAAAGCAGTATCCGTTCAAATCCTTTCTTGGCCTCATCCACGATCACTAGTCCGTCAGCAGTATCTTTCGTCCCTTTCTCCATTACCTCAACTGCTTGGTTTGTGTCTTCCTTAATATCCTTGATGAGAGTAGCAATCTGATCCGCCGATTCTTTGCATTGTTCAGCAAGTTTTCTCACTTCATCGGCCACTACCGCAAATCCTCGTCCATGTTCCCCTGCACGAGCAGCTTCAATTGCAGCATTCAACGCCAACAAATTGGTTTGATTTGATATTTCCGTGATCACCCGTGTAATGTTGTCAATCTCCTTAGAACGTTCTTCCAATCTCCTGACGACATTGGCTGTATGATCAACAGAATCGTGAATTAAGTTCATTTGATGTATAACTCGCTGCAGCGATTCGTTCCCTTTCCTTGCCTCTTCCATCGTTGTAACTGCTGCTTCTGAAACAGTTGAAGCAGATTCAGCCACTTGCTGGATGCCGACAGACATCTCTTGCATCGCCCGGGCGCTTTCCTCCAATTTTTTACCTTGTGCTTCAGCACTGCTAACCACATTTTGGATAGAAGCAGCAATCTGATTGGTAGCGCTTGTTGTTTGTTCAGCGCTGGCGGTCAATTCCTCAGAAGTAGATGCAACCAATTCGGAACTAGAGCCAACGTTTTGGATCAAATCCCGGAGATTTTCTGCCATCTGATTAAAGGCGTTTGCCAGTTTTCCGATTTCGTCTCGGTTTTTAACTGCAACCCTTTCAACCGTTAAATCACCCTCTGCAATTTTTGAGGCAACTTGGGACATCAATTCAACTGGCTTTGATATCATCCGTGAGATCACGATTCCGATCATAACGGACAATAGGATCGCAGATACACTTAATATATTCACAGTCAGAACAACCGACTTGACCATTTCTGAATTTATTCGGCTTTCTTCTTCCATCCGTGTTTGCTGGTTTAGTACAATTTGGTCAGTTAAATCCCTTATTTCTCTCGCGATAGGATATGCTTCATTAGTTGCCATATCTTTCGCTGCCGCATTATTTGTTTTTAGCAAATTGATCACTTGGGCCGATTTTTCACTGAAATTTTTGTTTAGAGCAAGCAGTTTCTCAAAGTTGTCGATGTTTTCTTGACTTTTAACAAGATCCTTTGTCTGCTCGATCATTTCATTTAATTGCGAAACTATTTTTTCGAAGGACTCGACCGCATCAGCTTCATCCAGCAATATACCTCTTAGGCCGCTTATTTCTCTTGAAGCCAGATTCTGAATCTCCTTTGAATTCTTTACTACCAAAGCACGCCTATTCACTAAATCAGAATAGGAGGAGTCTATCCTTTTAATAGAATAGAATGAGATAACGTTCGTTAATACTAACAATAAAGCAATTGACATAAACCCAAGCAACAGCTTTTTCCCAACCGTAAGCTTCATGATGAACACCTTTCTTAGTAGATTTCGCTTTTATGGAACCGTATATTTGGTAAAGTATATTGGTTACTTTTACCTTGATGTAAATTATAATTTTCTATTCATACTTGTCAATTTTATATAGTTGGTGTGATCTCCTTTTTCCGCGTAAAACCGCAAGAAATTCTATAAAACTATACTTTTAGATAGCCAAGCAAAAGAAAACACGGCGAATGTAGAGCCGTAGTTGCACAATAAAACCGTCCGTGATTCACGGACGTGCAGATATTATTTCTTTAACCATAATGACTCCTTATTTTATTTTTCCGAATTTCCCTGACTGATAGTCTTCAAAGGCCTGAACGATTTCTTCTTTTGTGTTCATGACAAACGGCCCATAAGCCACGACCGGTTCCCGAATCGGTTCTCCGGCGAACAACAGCGCTTTTAACGGCTGATCCGCGCGGATCGTAATTTCACTATCAGCGATCCCCTCAAGAGAACTTAACCAAAGAACTTGGTTTTGTGTGCCTCGTGTTTCATCCGCTCCAAAATAACCGGTACCTTCCAGTACATAAATAAACCCATTATAGCTGCCTGGAAGATCCTGCGTTACGGATGCTCCCTGCTCCAAAACCAACTCAACAAAAGTTACAGGAGTGTGATTTAGCGTATTTGCTGTAACACCTGCCGACGATCCTGAAAAGACCCGGATCAATGCACCTTTCTCGCGGCGTTCCGGCATATTCGACGACCGCAGATCCTGGTAGCGCGGCTCCGTCATTTTATGGGAAGAGGGCAGATTAACCCATAGTTGCAAACTATGAACGGTTTCTCCCGGCAAGGGATCTTCCGAGTGAATAACTCCCCTTCCTGCCGTCATCCATTGAACATCTCCCGGTCCTAATACCCCCATGCCACCGTGATTATCTTCATGCTTCAGTTTTCCTTCCAAAACGTATGTTACCGTTTCTATACCGCGATGAGGATGAAAATCGAAGGTTCCCTGTTGAAACCAATCTTCCATCATCAACAGAAATGGATCAAATTCTTTCCAGTTGCCCGGCGGCAGTACTTGCCCGAAACGGAGATGGGGCCCGCTTCCGGGTTGGGCGATTACATCCCAAACACGGCTTATGCCTCGTTTTGCCACGGAATTGTTATGCAATCTGCTAACCTCCTCACGAATATTCTTGTCTGGCCTTATTCTAATCATATACCTATTTCTTATTTAAAAAAACTTTTATCTATCGATAACGCCCATGCTGGGGCACACAACTAAAAAGGAGAGACTATATGCCTCTCCCTCAACTGTCGAGTAAGTTTTGACAGTAAATGTTGTGCTGATACTTTAATCTTCACATATTCTTTAACGCTCATAAAACGCCGGCGGCTCAATCCCAAGGATACGTAAGTATACATACCCTTGTCCACGATGATGAATTTCGTTTTCAAGGCAATATAACAATCGGTTTAAATGACTCGTTGGCGGAGCTTCAAAAAATGGATCTTTTTCCACCGTAGCAAGCCGCTCTTCTGTAATGCGGGGCCAAAGTTCGAGGGTTTCTTTCCTCACTTTCTCGCAGGCTGACAAAAGTTCGCTTTTAGTTTTAACATTAAATTGATCTGGTACCCAGTCCCATTGGCCCAAAGCAATTCCACGTATGTAACTCCATTCAATATCCAAGATCTCCTTGACCATTTTCGAAAAAGGGCGCATCGGTTCAGCAGCTGTAAAGTTGAATAACTCTTTTTCTGGAAATGCCTCAATCGTACGTATCGTCAATCTCCTATTGCCTTCTAGAACATCCAACAGCTCATCTTTAGAAAACATCGAATATCACACTCCTTTTTGCAATTTTATACTATCCTTTTATATTTGATTTTCGACCAGTTACTCCCTGCAATATTGAATGAATTTTTGCGCATATCCGCACCATAAAGTATGACATATTATATTGCGCAGGCATCCATTAACAACTTCCTTATACCTGTAAAGATTCCTTGGTTTGTATTGTTAAAAATCATACAATAGATATATTGTAGGAATATCACGTTGAAATGGGATGCGATCCTTGAGTAACATAGAAACTAAGAATGAATTAGTTGTCCCAGGAGGTTAAAATGGAACTTGTGGAAGTATTTAAAGCCTTGTCCAATGAAACGAGGCTGCAGATCATACAGTGGTTAAAAAATCCTGAAATTCACTTTCCTAAACCACAAAACGGGAATACGTTCGAGGACGGTGTTTGTGTAAGCGACATTCATAAAAAAGTGGGATTGTCACAATCTACAGTCTCTCTTTACCTGTCCATGCTGCAAAAAGCCGGATTGATAAAAGCGAACCGGATTGGACAGTGGACTTATTATAAAAGGGATGAGGAGAACATCAAAAAAATCATGGAATTGTTATCAAGGGAATTGTAAATCATAATTATTGTTTTACCTGTTCTTTTAAGCTGATTTACAATTTTTGGCGTTAAATGCCACTTGATTTTTTTTAACTTTTATATAGATAATTATAGATATTTAAAAATATAGATATGGAGGGGTCAAGATGAACCGATTTGATCAGCATAAGGGTTATTCACGCATGTTTCGCGAAAACCATCTTACTCTCGGATTGTTCTTTCCTCTGGAATCTTACGATGGCAGCATTCCGGAGATGAACGTTGAAAAGCAAATTAAACTGGCAAAAAGAGCGGAAGAGCTAAAATTTGCCTCATTGTTCGTTAGGGATGTTCCGTTACATGACCCTTATTTTGGGGATGTGGGTCAGATCTATGATCCCTGGGTCTTCTTAGGATATCTGGCAGCCCATACGGAAAACATTGCTTTGGGTACCGCAAGTATTATTCTAACTTTGCGTCACCCGCTACATGTGGCCAAAGCAGCCGCTTCTGTCGACAGGCTATCCGGCGAACGCCTGATCCTGGGGGTGGCGACCGGAGACCGACCTATCGAATTTCCCGCCTTTTCGGTTGATCCCGATGACCGCGGTTCTCTGTTCCAAGAAGCGATTTCGGTGATGAAGAAAGCGTGGGGAGAGAACTTCCCTGTAATCCAATCACCAAGGGTCCATCTGGCAAATGGGGATCTTTTGCCCAAACCGCGTCTTTCAGATATTCCTGTGCTGGTAACGGGAAACAGCGCACAGACCATTGAATGGATTGCTGGAAATGGCGATGGTTGGATGTACTATCCCCGAAACCTGAGATTCCAATCGGAATTGATAAAAAATTGGCGCTCTCTTACCGACCAGTTTAAGCCATTCAGCCAGTCCCTGTATGTAGATTTGACAGAGGATCCGAATCATATGCCGATCCCCATTCATTTAGGGTTCCGCATCGGTCGCAACCCGCTCATCGAATTTATTGAGAGCTTGAAAGCCGCGGGGGTTAATCATGTCATTATCAACCTCAAGTATGGCCATCGTCCTGTTGAAGAGGTCATTGAAGAGTTAGGAGAAGAAGTTCTTCCGCACTTTCCAGCATTAACCGGAGAGCATCAAGCGACATCTTGAAAATGAAAGGCCATGCCCGCCTTTTCCATAGGTGGTTCAACTAAATGCTATGCACTTCTTCGCAAAAGACCGGAACTGATGGTATCGTTTACCCGCGAACACCGCTGCAAGTATCCGGTGTCGGAGATGTGTGTCCATCACTCATAACAGTTAGACTGTAGTCATATGCCAAAATAACTAGGATCGACCTCTGGCAAAGTAGGTCGACCCTAGTTTTTTCTGTTGCATCAACGATCCGGGTAGGTCTCTTGGAGAAACTTCACCGATTGTTTTATCAAGGCTCTTAATACTTCAACGTCAATATCTGCGACTTTATTGATATATACACAGGCTTTCCCTGTCGTATGCTTGCCGAGATTCTTCAATAACTCATCCCGTTCGGTGTCACCTGGCGCAAAATAAAGGCTAATCTTTGCTTTTCTAGGTGAGAAGCCAACCAGTGGTGCATCACCTTCGTGTCCAGATGCATATTTATAATGATATGAACCAAATCCAATAATACTTGGGCCCCACATTTTCGCTTCATAGCCCGTAGCGTCAGTAAAAATGTCTAATAACTTATAAGCATCTTCACGTTTTTTAGGGTTTTCAATACTCTCAATAAACTCAATGACACTGTTGTCATTTTCTTTTGTTTTCAGTTCATACATAATCGGAATCGCCTCCTTCATCTAGTATTGCTGATACCTTTTATACCTTTTTCCATACACCTGCATACTTCTTTCGATACTTGAGATCTTCCTCTGTATCAATCAATTTTAGTGCCACTTTCTTAATTTCTTCGTCCATCACTTCATCATACAGATTTCTCCTATTTTCCATATTGACTGCAAGCTAAGTCGCGCAGTAACGAATTGTTTGTCCTTAGTCACCGCCATTACATCCGAGAAGTCATTTAAGATCCTGTTCTCGGGATCGCTCTTTGATAAAATACAAAGAAGCTGGGCTGCAATCGATCTGCGATGATGATCAGGATGGGTTAAGTCTTTTTTTTAAGTCGTCCCACACTTCGTAAGCCCAGTCCACCTATTCTTCAGTAGCATTTAGGAGATGGATATAGGCCTCGTAGCGAGCGTTCTTATCTTGAGATTGCAGATTTACAAAATATGATCGAATATTATTCTCCATTCCATAACCCCCAATAGTCCTGATACAACATGAAACGGAAAATATCTAGTCTGATTGTAGGTCAATGCTAAGATGTGGGCAACCCTTACCTCAATTGTAACCCAAAGGTTTGATTTAAACCATTCTTCCCCATATCTGTAACTCTAACAGCTCGCCCGTTGGGAATCCTGGCTATCCAGCCCAGAGCAAAGAATCGATCAGTTAATGCAGAACCAAGCGCCCCCGCGATGTGATAACGTCGTTCACTCCAATCGAGACACTTGCGGGCAACCTTCCGGCGTCCCTTAAGAAGAATCTCGATATTTATACCGAAGTTGGTAAAGAAATCAGCCCCTTTGGAGGTGATACTGTAATCAAGTCCGGATGTCTCAATAAGACCTAACCGCAAAATGGCTTCCGTTACAGCCACCCCCACCTCTCCGGCAAGGTGGTCGTAGCATGTACGGGCATAATTGAGAGCCTTCGCTTGATCCGATTCTCGCAGTGAGCGAACTTTTTTCACTGGCGAAATTGCCATAATTGCCTCGAGAGCGTGAGATACCTCTTCGTTCGCAATGCGATAATACCGATGCCGACCATGGGATTCCATCACAAGAAGCCCAGCCTCTACCATTTTGGAAAGATGGAAACTTGCTGTTTGTGGGGTGATATGGGACATGCGGGCCAGTTCACTGGCGGGCATCGCCCGCCCATCCAACAAGCCCAAGAGGATCGTGGCTCGAGTGGGTTCGGCAATCAGAGCTGCTACTTCAGCAATGTCAGGAATTAGACTCATTCAGATTTCTCCCGTCTTACAATCATATTTCGATGATAACCGAAGTTTAGATGGTTTACAATGTTGTTAATGTAAGCAAGAGTAACAATTTTGAAGGGAGAAAGAGCATGAGCAAAGCACTGAAATATCCGACACATATAAGCATTCAGCCGAAAATACTTTACTATGGTACTTCCGTAGTGCTGTTAAGCACGCTTAACGAAGATGAAACAACAAATATTACCCCGATGTCCTCCTCGTGGGCTCTAGGAAACTGTATTGTTCTTGGTCTGGGGTTAGGAGGAAAGGCGATAGAAAACTTGGAGCGTCATCCTGAATGTGTGGTGAATTTGCCTAATCCGGCGATGTGGCAGCAGGTGGAGGCTTTGGCACCGCTCACCGGAAAAAATCCTGTCCCAGAATATAAGCGAGCGCAATTTCGTTATGAAAAGGACAAATTCAAGGCGGCTGGGTTAACTCCGCTTAGATCTGAGGTTGTAAAACCAGACAGAATCGCTGAATGCCCGCTTCAAATTGAAGGGAAAGTGCAACAGATTCGCGTTCCGGAACATACTCCCGATTTCGCGATTGTTGAAGTTCAAGCGGTACAAGTTCACGCCCACGTGGAGATTATTCTGGATGATCATCACATCAATCCTCAGGTTTGGAGCCCATTGATCTATAACTTTCGCCATTACTTTGGTCTGGGGCAGGAACTGGGAAAGTCGTTTAGAGCAGAGACTTAATATCAAATCCCTTGGCCATGACAATTCCTGCTATGATAGGCGAGTTCCATACTGCCATTTTCTGAAGGATCTGCGATTAAATCTCGAATTTGAACTTTTTCAGCATTATCTCAATTGTTGCTTTCCGTTGTGATGTGGAATGTGTACTATTTCCTTCAATCCACAAACAGATGCTGGGGAAAGTCAAAAAATATTTCCCTTTTTCATCAAGAATTGCTGGGGAATTCTAAAAGCTCATGAAACCACTCTACGCATTGATAGGTTTGCTGCCAATCAGGGTCACGATCCTCGATTCCCCAGCAGGCAGAAAGAGTAGCCATGGCCACAGCCGCTTTTAAAAGCCGCTCACGATCTAAGTCCATCGCTTTGCACAGAACATCAATACGCCATTTCAGTAATTCCTTGGGCCTTAGTTTATTATGCAAATGATTGACTAAAAACGGAACGAAATCAAAATAGGGATCACCTATTACACCCTTTGGATCGATTGCCATCCATCCATGTTGGTTTGAATAGAGGATATTTTCGTGGTGCAAATCTCCGTGCAGCAATTGAAATCCTTCCGTGGTATCTGTTATCTCTCGAAAATATTGCTCTGCTACTTTTATAAGATCGCCCGAAATAGGTCCATTCTGCTCAGGATGTCGATCCAGATAGCGGGTAAGTCCTGCAGCCCAATCCATAACCGTTGGAAAGAATGCACTAGCAGACATAGGTCTGCGAATCGCTTTCCACACCTTGATGTATTGCTGGATCACAACCTCCTCATCTTTTTCTTCCGATAGCATTATTCCCGGATCGAGTCGCTCTAAGAGCATGGCTCCATGCTTGGGATCTGCCTTTAATAGTTGGACACATCCTTTACCATCGTAAGCCTGTAGACAACGGATCTCATTTTGAAAATCATATTTGGGGATGCCTAGTTTCAAGACCATTGGCTTTCCATTCGAATCGCTCACTTTGGCTACATAGTTATATGAGAGATTTGGCATAACCGCTTCAAAGGTTAGGTCCCATCTTGCCAGAAAGGTCTCAACACGTATTTCTAGTGTAGCAAGCCAAGCCTTGCCCTCCTCACCAAAAGCACCAGTGATTTTTTCCTTAAATAAGTCTGAGATGTTCATGAAATGCATAGATTCTTCTCCACTCTTTACTGGATTTATTTTTTGTTTCTCATCAAGCGTTGATCTTACCCATAAGAAGTGTATTTCTGAAAGCATTTCATTACACTATTTGTGATACGGTCCAAAAATGTTATACCTTTCTCTTTTCTCTGCAATGTGCCATCAGTATACAGCCGATACACGTATAGACTATGGAGGCCTATATGATTTGTTAAAGGTTCTGCAAGTAGGAGTACGGTTACGTAATTTTTCGGCAAAAGCTTATTTTATAATTTGGATATCGTGCACTAAGCAGTACACGATATCCAATTTATGCCCGACGCATATATACACGGACGGTGATGGGAGCAAAGATCGCCACGATAGACGCAGCTCCGATGAGAGAGACGGCGAAATCCCAGCCAATAGTACCAGCATTAATCAGTTCGCGGACGGCAGTAATAATATGCGAGATCGGATTGATTTTTGCAAACCATTGGAGCCAATCGGGCATTGTCTTGACTGGCACAAAAGCATTGGAAAGAAACGTAAGAGGAAACAGCACAAGCATCGAGATTCCTTGTACGCTTGAAGCCGTCCGGGCAATCACGCCAAAAAAGGCGAAGATCCAACTGATAGCCCAAGAACACACAATCACAAAAACCCCGGCAATGACGACGTAACCCAGTCCTCCTTCTGGACGATAGCCCATAATATACCCCATAACAAAGGTGAGCACTGTCGCAATGGTATATCGGATGGTGTCTGCCAACAGAGCTCCCGCCAACGGAGCAATGCGTGCAATAGGCAGCGACTTAAAGCGGTCGAACACCCCCTTATCCATATCCTCGCGCAGTTGGACTCCGGTAACAATGGATGTCGCGATGACAGTCTGCACGAGGATACCAGGAATGATGATCGGCAAATAGTTATTTACATTTCCCGAGATGGCTCCGCCAAAGATGTAGGAAAACATCAAGGTGAAGATGATTGGCTGAAGCGTGACATCGAATAATTGCTCAGGTGTGCGCCGAATCTTGAGCAAACCTCGGTAGGCCATCGTCAACGAGTTGCGCACCGCCTGGCCAATGCTTGTGTTGTTTTTTAATTGGTGCTTTACAGCTAGATGATTAGAAACGCTTTTCATACTCTTACCTCCTCCAGTTCATCGGATATCTCTGTTGTGTCCTCCTTCACACTATGGCCAGTAATGGTTAAAAAGACCTCATCAAGAGTAGGCTTCTGAACACTCAATTCAGCCAAGTGGATTCCTGCCTCGCGAAGAGCGATAAGCAAATCAGTAACTCGGTCGGCATCCGTCATCGGTGCAGTTATTTTCCCCGTTTCCAGCGACACATTTGCCCGGATCTTGAGCACCCGTTCAACGGTCTGGCGAGCATTTTCGAGATCTTTTGCATTTTGGATTTTCAATTGTAACGACGAACTGCCAACGGAGGCTTTCAACTCATCCGCTGTTCCCTCTGCAACGACTCGGCCGCGATCAATCACCGCGATTCGATCAGCTAATTCATCAGCCTCCTGTAAATACTGGGTTGTTAACAGTACGGTTGAGCCCTGTTTTACCAACCGCCGGATAGTATCCCACATTTGATTGCGCGTGCGTGGATCTAACCCTGTAGTCGGCTCGTCTAAGAAGATGAGCGGCGGCTGTGCAATCAGGCTTGCTGCCAGATCCAGCCGGCGCCGCATGCCGCCGGAGAAATTTTTCAGCGGGCGTTTCGCCGCTTCCGTTAAGCCAAATTCCTCCAACAACTCTGCAGCTTTGCGCCTTGCCTCTGTGCGGCTAAGCCCGAGCAGCCGCGAAAAAATGACTAGATTCTCAATCGCGCTGAGTGATTCGTCAACCGATGCATACTGGCCAGTCACACCAATCAACTGACGCACGATCTGTGGCTCCTTCACCACATCGTAACCAAAGATGTATGCCGAACCTGCGTCCGGTCGCAATAAGGTCGCTAGCATTCTGACTGTGGTGGTCTTGCCTGCCCCGTTCGGCCCCAGCACACCGTAAATCGTACCAGCGAGCACATTCAAATTTACGCCATCAACCGCACGTTTATCGCCAAAAGTTTTAACGAGCCCGTGCGCTTCAATAGCCCAATCGCCATTGTTTGGCACTGTTCTGTATATTTGTCCCATTTCAATTCCTCCTCTACAACTGAGTACACAGTGATGGTAACACCTCTTTATGAACTGAATATGAACAACGAATAACCCATGATTGACTTGATTCAAAAGTTGCGTCCGTACTTTATAACAAAAAAAGAGCCATATTCAAATCCCTCGGTTAGAATGACGTTCACGAGACAACATTCCAGAGAGGAGTTTTGTTTATGGCTCTATACTAGATTCCCTTAGTATAAACTTTTTGCAGTATTTATTTTGAGGAATTCTCGGGATTCGGGGATGACTGCACGGCTAGAATCTGTATTGAACCAAGTTTTGCCTATACAAACAACGGAATTGCTAGCCGCAGAACCCTATGAACGGTCAGATGTTTTTACTTATGATACGGTTCCCCTTAACGGTCATAACAGCGAAATTTTTGTCGCTGCCTAGTCCTCGAAAAGACTCTGCAGTAAACGTCCTACCCGTTCCCTTCCGTAAGTAGTGTCAGTAGTGTAAGTAGCGAAGAAGCTTGAGATGCTACTTCTGTACCTCAGTTTCTCACTTTGTCTTGATGCAAATGACCCCTCTGCATAGTTCGCAGAAGGGTCAGCGATTATAGTTCCTAAAATATTATGATTAGACAAACCTGCCACCTTTTAATGTAATTGCAGTTTTTACTAGCTGTCTAATTCCTAATAGATATTCATGTGATTGTGTTGTTGCCGCTTCTCCTGGAATCGGTGCAGCTTGATCGAAGATTTTCTCCATGTGTTCAATTCGTCTATGTGCAGAACCCCTGCCGCTAAGATTAAAAGCATTATTCCAGGAAGTAAGTCTATCGGTCCAGAGACGCTGAGTCGTTAGATCGAAGAGCTTGGTGTGAATTTCACGAGCAATTCTATCAACGGCATTCTTCTTTTCGTCGTCCGATACATTGCCTGGGACCCAACGAACAGGTTGGTTTAGATAAATTCTAATATGTTCCATTAATCGATTTTTAAGTTCTGATACTGGACGGAGGTTTTCGTATTCCCCATTATCATAGTTCAAAGCAAGACGGCGAGATAAGGCCTTTAATCTCGTCCAGTGTTCGGCTGGTTCATTAGATGAACTTGCTTTACCAAAACGACCTCTCCATATATCATGAAATCTTTTGGTTGCATTTTGAACAGCAATTATCAAATTTGCCTCATCGTAAAAAGGGATTGCCTCTGATATCTTCTCTACAAAGATACTTGTTTCTAAGGTAGCAATCAAATCTTTAAGTTGTTCGAGAGTGTGCTTATCTTTTTCTTGCATGACTTGATCTAAGTTTGCCAAGTAATACGAGCGCTCAGATAACAACAGATCCAGATTTACTGCAACTTCGTATCCCAAAGTTTCTCTAATGTGAGAAACAACCTGATTTAAGGAAGCCCCGACGTGGTTAATCCGGCTTTTTCGAGTCGGTAAATTATCGCCTTTAAGTTCGTCAAGGTGAGTGAAGCAAATGCGAAGCTTAGAGATGTGTCCACTAGCTACAAGTTCCTTAATTACAGATAAGGCAGCTGTTTGCATTGGCTGTTTAGCACTATCAACAAGAATAATTGCATCACAAGCATCAAACTTTCTAGATGTTTGCGAAGGTAAGCTACTTGCTGACGACACCGTGTGTCCTATACCCTGACCATCGATTAAAACCAATCTTGGCACGACGTTGTACCAATTCGGCATAAATGGCCCCTTGACCCTAATGCCCTGAACTAAGGGAGTTAACAATTTCCCAAATTGAGGGGCATAGTTACTTGACAGTCTTCTTACATTTTCTATGAATGTAGTTCTATCCTTGGTGCAATACTTCCATGTTAAAGGCCATTGATCTCCATCATATTCTAATTCTCCATCTTTCAACAGTTTAAACCGTTCCGCCATCTCATCAAGAATTTCATCAACTAAAGCGTGGAATTCCTTCTTTTGCCTAAGCTCCTCATCGAAGATTTCCTCAAAAGCTGTCTTGTCTTCCGAATCCAAAGAATCAGGGTTAATGTTGAGTTCCTTAACCAGCTGTTCTTTTACTTTTGTACTTATCGAAGCAAGTTCGTTCACTTGTGCTAAGAAACCCTTAATTACTGCTAAAAATCTACTTCTCTCTTCTGTAGTTACTCGGTGCTCATTGACGTACAACTCTTGGGCCTCATCTTCCTCTTCTTCATCGTCCAAATCTAAATTTGGGTCGCCAAGTACATAAAAAAATCGAAAACGTTGTTCGCTATGTTCAAGTAATCTCATGGAAACTGTGTTGTCATCCATGCCGTTTACTTTAGCTAGTACCGCAGCCATAACACAATCCTCAACATGAAGCCTGATTTCCCTGAGTTCAAAGAAAGTGACAATCACTTCGTAATCACCCGGAGAACAAATAACTTCAATATCTGAGACAGTTGTTTTATTGGGTGATGTGGAGGGAAACCGGTCTTTTTTGGGGTCAGAACCTATAAATTGACGTAGCAAGGTGGTTTTCCCAGCCCCTGTAGATCCCACAAGAAGCACCTTTGCGTAGCCTTGATCCGCCCCAGGTAAAGGCAGATGAGCTTCTCTAAGGCTGTAATAGTCCGTATTTTTTGGTTCCAAGTAGTCATAGAACGCAGCAACAATCTTCTCATCGTAGCGCAGAAGGGCTAACGGCTTGGCACTTAGGTCCCAAAGCGAACTGTCCGAAAGAATCTCATTCATTTGATCCACTAAGCGCTGTGCTTCGTTCTCATCAGTTGTTCCCAAACCTCTTCTTATCCTAAGTCCAACCTTACCTGTTGGATCTTTACGAACCGGATGCCTAAAAACAATTGACCAAGAATGCCTACCTACACCCTTCACCTTGCTCGCCGTATAACTCACGCAACAACACCTCCGTATTATGTGTTCCAAATGCATTACATCGTGTTCCAAAGTATGCATATCTGTATCCCATCGTTGCATAACTAGACAAAATTGTCAAGCATTTTTTCTAATCTTTGCACAAAGTGTGACTCTCTCCATGAAAACTCAATTATTGGCGCTAACAAGCGAAAACATAGAAATAACCGAAGAGAGAGACCCCTTCGGTTACTCAAGAAATGTTAGTCGCTGATAGTAAGGAGTACTTTTCAAGAACCGATTCCCACCAAATCTTACCATGATGTAATCGGTCGTCTTTTATTGTGAAAACGTCAATGCTGTCAGAAGATAATAACCTCAACTTGGCTTGATATTCTTTTTTGAGTGTTGATTCATTTTCGTTACCATAATGTAAAATGGCTAGTTTCTTACCTTCAACAGCCAATGACCTGAATAGCCCATTGATATGACCATCATCTCCATTAAAGCCATACCCAATGATGCATATGATGTCCGATTCGCTAAATTTATCGTATAACTCAACGTATCTTTTCGACATTGTAATGGAAGTCAACGGCTTAATTCCACTTTGGGTAAATATGAACGGTACAACGATGTGTTCATAGCTCGCTAGCTGCTGTTCAGTTGGGTTTATCAAAATGTTATTGCAATAAGGATCATAAAATTCTGATACACTGCCGTTGAAGTGAAATACAGGTACAGAAGAGAGCGTGATGTTGTCAAGAACTTGCTCTGCAAAACTATTATAATTTGTTGTTCCTATTGCAGTAATTGTTGTATACTTGGACAAGGACAATAAATCATGATACTATCCTGGCCCATTGGCAAATTTTCAGGGTCTATGTTGCTGTGGGAACTTATGTACCTTCAATGTCGTCCAACATTTTAGCGCTTATATCAATACCCACATATCCAATGACTTGTCCGCCATTAATATCTCTTATTGGAGCGCCTACAGATAGATAGTTACCATACACTGGGTCTTTAAGAATTCCTGTAAAATATGTTTTTCCCTGATGAGCCAGTTGAACTTCACTCTCTGGTACAGTACAAGGGTCTCCAATAGGGAATTCGGGAGAATCTTTAGGTACAGATGCTATCATTCCTTTTGCAACTTTGGGATTATCGATAGCAAGTGTATAAACGTGTAAGGCGCCAATTTTTTCTCTTGCATCATCTAAAAGTGTTCTTGTTTTCCAATAATCTTCGTTTTTTGTCGGATTAGCCAGAAAACTCTTGTAGCTTTCTTTGTCAATTGAATCGGCTATAGATCTTGCCATTTCAATACTCTGATTAGCCACCGAAACGTGAACAGATCTTGCTGTACTGTAGTATGAGAAGATTACATTGGCACTTGACAATGATATCAATATTAAAAAGGCTACAATATAAATGAGCAGAATCCTTCTGTTTTTCAACCTCTCCATTGATAAAAGCCCTCTTTATTCAGTAATCCTTATTTGAAGTTTAACTGAAATTTCGACGTTTTTCATCAAATGTCTGAACAATGAGGGGAATAGAACAGTAAAAATACCTATGTCCGATTCAAAATGGAAAGAATCTAAAACTTTCTTTTGCAATACTCGAATAATAAACGCTTTCTGGCGAGCTAGGCGCTACCGTGGCGCTTTTTTCTTTTTGAATAAGGCAAAACCATTCCCCCAACCCAAAAAGGCATAGGGAAGAAAAATACAATGGGTTCCTATTAAAGCATTACACTAATCTTTCTCTTATAACCGAGCATTAATTGATATTCTGTTATCCCATAAATACCTTACAGGGTCGTCAATGTGATATTTCAGTGGGTCACTCCAATTCCGTTCATATTAATGGTTGTAAAATTCTATATCCAAACCCAATATCAAATCACTTATTCCCCCAGAATACGGACTACTTATACCGAAATCTTATATCGTTATTCGGTTTGTCATTGGATAATGTTTTTCCCTTCACCAACACCCAAAGAAAAATCCCTCTTAACAAAAAACGCCCCAGAAAGCCTTAAAGGGTATCTGGAGCATATTTGAGTTAGATACGCTACCTTTACTATTTGACCATACGTTGTTATTCATTTTTGAGTTGTTTTTCAACTAGCCAATAATCTGCTTAGGAATATCCTGTCTACTTCAATCTCTATTTTCGGGTTTACCACTATTTGTGATACGGTTCGCCGCAACCTCTCAAAAAAAGAACCTTCGATCCAAAGATAGATCAAAAGTTCGGTATTAAATATCCAATATTTTCCTTATCCCTGTTTTTTCTATCATAGAAACGATTGTCCATGGATGAAAAAATGTGCGTCTACATCCAAAGGATTAACTGTAGACCAGTTCTCTTTCGGTTAGACCAAGCGTCTGAGAGGTTGAAGTATGAATTTCTCGCAAAAGATCCGGGTGTTCCACGAGTGACACGCCATAGGAAGGAATCATTTCTTTTATTTTCGGTTCCCACACTTTCATTTGTTGCGGGAAGCATTTTTCTAATACCTCAAGCATCACATGAACGGCAGTAGAAGCACCCGGAGAAGCGCCGAGCAACACGGCTACCGAGCCGTCAGCGGCAGTAATAACTTCCGTACCAAATTGAAGTGTTCCTTTGCCGCCTTCCTTTGTATCTTTAATCACTTGCACACGTTGGCCAGCTACCACGATATCCCAATCTTCACTTTTGGCGGTCGGAATAAACTCGCGCAATTCTTCCATGCGCTGTTCATTCGATAACATCACTTGTTCGATCAGATACTTCGTCAATGCCATCTCTTTTACGCCAGCCGCCAACATCGTCAAGATATTATCCAGTTTTACGGAACGAATCAAATCAAAATAGGAACCCGTTTTCAAGAACTTTGGTGAGAAGCCGGCAAACGGTCCAAACAACAATGTTTTTTGGTTATCAATATATCTGGTATCAAGATGTGGAACAGACATGGGTGGAGCACCAACCTTAGCTTTACCGTATACTTTTGCATGGTGCTTTGCTACCACTTCCGGATTTTTACATACCATAAACAGGCCGCTTACCGGGAATCCGCCAATGCGTTTTGACTCTGGAATACCGGTTTTTTGCAGCAACGGCAGACTCCCGCCCCCAGCGCCGATAAAAACGAATTTTGCAGTATGGTATTCGATTGTACCGCTGTCGATATCATGCACTTTCACTTTCCACGAGCCGTCGCTCGCGCGTTTAATATCCTGGACATGATGCTTGTAGTGGATCTCGACGTTTTGACTCTTCAAGTGGTCAAACAACATGCGTGTTAATGCGCCAAAGTTGACATCCGTTCCCGAGTCGATTTTTGTGGCCGCGATCGGTTCATTCACTGTACGGCCTTCCATGATCAGCGGAAACCATTCTCTTAATTTGACAGGGTCATCGGAAAATTCCATTCCTTTAAACAGGGGGATGTTGGACAGCGCCTCAAAACGTTTTTTCAAAAACGCTACATTCTTTTCCCCATGTACGAAACTCATATGAGGGATTGGCATGATAAAGTCCTGCGGATTCCGAATCAGATTTCTTCTTACCAGATAAGACCAAAACTGTTTGGAAAGCTGAAATTGTTCATTAATTTTAATCGCTTTGCTAATATCTATAGACCCGTCAGATTTTTCCGGCGTATAGTTCAGCTCGCATAGTGCGGCATGGCCCGTACCTGCATTATTCCATTCGTTTGAGCTTTCTTCACCTGCGACTGCAAGTTTCTCAAACATTTTGATTTCCCATTCCGGTGCCAACTCCTTGAGCAATGTTCCCAAAGTCGCGCTCATGATACCGGCACCAATCAAGATAACGTCTGTTTTGTTCCGGATGTTGCTCATGATGACTCATTCCTTTTCCCCTATTCTAGCTAAACGTGTAGGGGCTCCTGCTTAGGCGTTACAAAAAGAAGGCCCCCACCTCTGAACACACTTTCTGTCCCATTTAGACCATCACATTCTATTATGATACCTATAGTTACAAATATCTACTATAATCTGATAGGATAATCCATTTAGGAACTGGTAATGATGGGGAATCCGTCTGCGAGCGCCTGAGAACACGCAAGATCAAAGCCTTAACCCGGCTTCTTGCAAGGGTTAAGGCTTTGTAAGATGCGATGGGCGACAGCCACAGCGGCGCGTTTACCCTTCTTCGAGTGGCGATACGGTGATAGAGCTGGACAATAGGTATTCCATGTACGAGCGGCTGGCTTTCAAGCACGATTTCAAACTTCCGTATCTATATGTTAGGTAAGATATGAAGGTAGGAGAGGCTTTCTGTTTACCATCACTTATGGTACGGTTCACCGTGCCGATTTAAAGGTAATGATGTGAAATTGTATTCTTATATAGACGGGTATTCATAGTGATTGGTTATCAGAAAAGATTGTCCCATAAATTATCGTGCGTGGGAAATGTCCAGGGAAATAATTTGAGCGAATAGATGGAAAAGACTCAATTGGATCATAGCGGGGGGTATATTGGGAAAATGCTGAATTTATCAAGCCTTCTACCCTATCCCCCCGTACCACCTCTCAAAAGAGTAAGCCGAACAGGCGATCAGGCATGACCCTTGCCCCCGCTCGGCTTCATGGAAACTTTTTATTTTCCCTGGACAGTTTTTATTTTCCCAGGACGGGATTTATTTGACGGTAATATAGAAAGGGATGATAGGGTATAGGAACAGAATGAACATTTCATATATTAATACAATCTGTAATTAAATAATCTTACAGTTCACTTCCTTTAGGATTTTCTTCTTTGTATAGTTATAAACTTTAAAACTATTTGGTGAAAAATGATTGAAAATTACTGTTATAAGCGAATACCTGATATCTTCAGGTAAATATGAAGCTAAGGTTTGAACTGCTACATAGTCTGTAGGACTTGGCAACAAATTATCAGACAAGTGAGTATGCCAGTCTCCAAGATAATAAAGGGTATTATTGGAGACTTTATTTAGGTAATTACAATAATCAGTAGTATATTCCTCATCAATTTTAATCGAATTATGCTTCATTACTGATTTTGGACCTGGATCTGAAGCATGAGTTATGGTCAAGCAATCCCCTTTTTGAAATCCTACCAATACTCCTCCAATTTCAGTTTTTTGATCGTGTCTCTTTATCATGTATTCAATTGATTTAAAACAGTAAGAAGTCATATAAACTTTATTTATCATTTCATACACACTTCACAATCTGAAAACGGAGGGTTAGGTAGATACTTAACATTATAGGAGCGATTCCCTTCGGGATCACGCTCACTCCAAAGGGTATACTCTTGCCCTTCTTTGCTCATATCCAGCATAATATCTATTGCTGACTGAACGATCAGCCCACCAGCAATATTAATGCTTGATATCCCACCAACAAAAGTTGGTTGATCACAACCAGGAGCAAACTGATATTCATTTTTTGGAGCACTCGGAGGAATAGTATTACTATACCTTCTATTCCAGCAAATCCAGCAACCTGATCGTGAGGGGATATATTTGACAACCTCGCAACTCCAAGCCCCGTTCGTTACAGATGATACAATAAGTGGTACTTTATAACGGGTTGCAATTCTATTCAAATAATGAGATACATTATGATTACCTGTTGTATCTATAATCAAATCTGATTGAATTAAAGTTTGAAAGGTTTTTTCTTTCTGTTCTACACTTACAGGAAAAGGAACAACTTTTGTTCGTGGACTCAATTGCAAAATCCTGTTTTTAACCCCAATTACTTTTGGAAATCCAAACCAAAACTGACTTACTTGATGTCTGACTGTATTTCCAGGTTCGTAATCATCATAATCAATTAAATTAATCGTTCCAATTCCCTCTTGTGCAATAGATGTTGCGACAATTGAGCCAAGTGAACCAGCCCCAACAATCGAAACAGTCTTATCCTTTAATTGTTTCCCGTAGGGAGTACGTATCTCGATATCGTCTTCAGTAATTAGATAACATTTAATCCAATAAGGACGATTTTGTATATTTCTCAAAACAATCCATGACATTCGATAATTGCCGCGTACGCCCCACTCATCAGGAAAGGTTAATATTATAAATTGATTTAACGCTTTTTCTTTCTTCGAATTTCTAATATACCCTTCTTGTCTTAACCATTCTAATACAATACTAGGATCAAAATGAGGGGCCTGTGGCAATTTACAAATCACTGCATTGTATACAGAACTTTTTTCAAACCACTTATAATACTCTTCATGAGCTTGGACCCATTCTTTATCCCTTTGAATCGCAATAAGTATTCCTTGTTGAGATTTATTGTCATATCTAATTTTGGCAAACTGAAAAGATTTCAAATCTGCAAATGAAAAGTTACCAAATGGATAAGGAATTAATAAACCTCGTTTGCCGTATTCGTTGTACGGGAATTGGTTAATTAATGGTTCTGGAACAGTATCATCTGCGTAGTCATTATTAAAATTTAATGGGGAGTATTTAACTATCAGTTCTTCAGCTTCGTAAATGACTTCCCGTGCAGTATAACTTGCATTCCAACGTTCATGAGAAAAACCAAACATGCATAGGGATTTTGAATCTTTTCTTTGGTGTCTAACAAGAACAAGCTCATCTGGAACACAACTAAACACAGCTGGTGGAAACGAAGGATATCCATCAGAGTAAACAATAGTAATTGGATATTCCTTTATTCGAGCAGATCTGCCGTGAAATACAACAATTTTTTCCTTTTGTAATCGCTCTACATCTAAAGTAAAACCATATTGTTCTAAGATTCTTTTTTCCCTTTCAAAGAGCGAAGGATATTGTTCAAACCAACTTTCAACCATGTCTACGCTCTGGCTGCCTTCCATAATCAGCCGTTTCTCTTTTTATAATAATATTGGATGAGTTGCCTCCTTCAGAATCAGAATCACCTGAAAAATCATTGAAAACTTTTTTCCATGCTGAAAGAAGACTTTCCTGACCTTCTTCAGCATCTTTTATATAACCCAAACCAATTTCCGCCTTCATTTTAAATAAAGTCTTATCAATTGGTTGTACCGCATCAGCTACATTGTTATTTGAGTTAGCTGGGTCAACAAGTCTAACCTGCTCAACATTTTCTTTAATATATTCCAAAACTTCCTTAAATCTATCACTCAAACTGGTTTTGTCAGAATTTTCAAGTGCTTGTATTACAAGCAGTTCCAACGCAAACGATTTGAATTTTAAATCGTGTTTAATTTTCCATATTTTCGCGAGACGGATAATTTTTCTACATCCACTTTCAGATATATGCTTTTTGTGAGTCTCAATATTTGTTTTAATTCTTCCTCCATCATCAGTTTTGTATAAAAAAACATCATTATTACTTTCATCTTCCTCGTCTATTCTTCTACCAGGGACTACATCCACGTTAAGATCAACTAAACCTATGGAGACTTTTTGTTTCCTTACAGCATAATTTTTTTGAAGGTAATCAAACACTGAATTATACATTTCTTCCAAAGTTTCAAAAGCTGTTTTCTTAAAGTGGATCGCAAGATCAATATCTTTACTTTCTGTTATAGCTGTATGCTTAGCAATAGACCCAGAATATTTTATTGTAACAATCTTTCTACCAAATTCATTATTTAACTTTTCTCTTACCTCATCACTTGTTGTTTGAATTTCTTCTCTTTCTTCATCTGACAACTTGTGATCTTCCAATAATTTCTCCAAATATTCATTTACAGTCATTGATATCAACTCCTTATTCTTTTTAATCCATGGCTTAAAGAAAAAATATGACTGATTAAAGTTGCAGGCATGTTCGCCGTAATTGTCCATTCATAAGTAGATAACAACTGATCAGGTACTCTTCCTTTTACATATATAATGAACGGAATTTCAGAATCGTTTAGACTAAGGAATTTTGATATTTCTTCTACTTGCTCCAAATCCTCTTGATTTTCAACATTGTCAACACAATAAACTAATATATCTGGATTACCTGCACTTATAGCTTGGCAAACATTTTGTTTTTCGCTAGGATAAAGCACAACATGTTCAATACCTTCTTTGATTTTTTTAATTTCCAATTCCTTCATCTTTTCCAACTTGCTATTTTTTCCCACAAACATTAACTTGCTGTTTTTTAATGCTATCTGACTTAAAATAATTCTATTTAACTCATCAATTTTATTTTCCATTGGTGTGATAACTTCATCAATTTTCTTTTCTAAATATTCATTTGCTGTGGATACAACTTCTTTTTTCGTTTGACCAAATGTCCAATATAAAACTAAAGAAACAATGCCCGCCAATAATCCTAATCCAATCAAAAAGATGTTTACCAATTGAATAAAGCTTTGACGATCGTTGTTTGCAATTTCTTTATATGTTCCAAATTCACTTTTAATAAATTCTATCATTTGTTTGTACTGTTCAATATTTGCGTTTGTATTATTTGGATTTAATAGGTATTTTTGTTCAATGTTTTTTATCGCATCATTCAATCTACTATTTTCGATTTTTAAATCGATATAAAAATTCAGAACTAACACTAACAGCACTGAAAGTAGAATTAGTAGAATTAAAATGAAAATTGCTGACTTATCTTTTACTTTCATATGGATAATCTTCCTTTTGGAAAATGTTACTGATTTACATTCATTCTATCATATGATTTGATAGGACGTAAGCACTAACACGGTCCTAATGCTGTGAATAATATGATCATCCAACTCTTCCGAAAAGGTATCTTTTCGGAAATGTGTGATAAATAAAAATAAAAAATGCCCCACAATACAAGTTGTGGGGCAGATCATATACTATTTAACCCAGCCTTCTCAACGCAATAATTCGTTTTGCTTTTCTAAGCAACTTGAACCATTCAGGTTCTTCGGCAGGTCTTAGAATTTTTTTGGACGTATTCCCTTTCTTCCCTTTGTAGCTTTTGAAGATTTCTTCTCGATCCATACTGAATACCTCTGTTGGCTAAATTCCTCAAACGCTTTACTGTGATAAAAACTTTATGTAATATCAAACTTACAAGCCGACTATTTGATGAGTCGCGTATCGGTTAGCGACAGACTAACAAACCGACCATTTATCAGCCGCATGTCGGTCAGCGACAAACTTACCTCACCCATTATTATAACCAAAAACTGGACAGTTTCAATGGATGCCGACAAAGCATAATCAGGGGGTGTCCAGGGTTCGAGAACGCAACAATTTCTGAACCAGCGGGATTAGCAATTCATGTGCGGATGAGACGAGCTTCCTGGTTAATCTATCATAGTTGCCTTGTCTCATTTGGAGATAAATCACTTCTATACACGCCAGTATACCATGAGCAACATTATCGTCTATTAACCTCGGGCCACTGACGTTTTGCATAGCCGACTGCAACCTGGATGACTGATTCAATTGGGTACGAAAATCTGTGAGATCTGCGTCGCATAGCACCTGAATAAGTTCCAGCAACCTTTTTTCGTACCGACCTTCATATCGCTCCAGCAACGCTTCCACATATTTTCTTAAAACATGATCATCCCAGCGGGGACACAGCTCTTCAAAGAAAAATGCCGCCAAAGTACGAAAATGATGCGGTATATCTACCCTTGTTGACGCTTGGATAACTTGAAACTCAGCGGATGATTGAGGTTCAAAAAAAGCAGACATGACGTTGCCAATTTGATCATTGAGCATCTTACCATCAACCAAGGGAACTGGAGGATAGCCCCTTAAAACATCGCCGCCCTTGTCCAATTCAAAATGTTCAATACGGCAATTCACCCCGAACAGGGAAAACAATCTAAGGAAAAAGACGGTCAGGTCTTCTGCAATCAGGAAATTTTTGTTTTGATCTTCACTGCAAATTGTTCCCGTTATCACGACTGTGTTTCGTTCCCCGACCGAACAACGCACATCACGAACATAACGATTATGAACAGTATCAATCGGCCGAAAATCAGAGACAAGATTTATGCCCGAGATAATCAGCTTAAATTTGGTTTGAACCCTGTCCACGCAAAGCCCCTTCCTTTTTCTCGATTTTCCTTGTATATTTAAATGGGTCAAGTTGATGCTGTACCGACACAATGCTCAAATTTATTGATACTTGGCACAAAGACATACCCATATTGTTTACGTTTCCTTTTTATGTCGTCCACATCCAAGAACATGTCATCTGCCAGTTCCTCCAAAGAATCGAAACCGCCTTGTTGCAACTGTGTATTGATGAATTGAACTCTTCTATCTTGTGTCAAATTCGCGTTATAACTCTACCAACAGGACAAGCAACATATTGAATCTCCTTTGAATCATTTACCCAATCATTTGTGAACAAAACTCTATAGCATTTTTCATCAAATATTGTTTTTTTCTCACTTATTTCATATAAATCACTAAGGGTTTTAACCTGGTATTGCTCCAAGATTTTCTCTGACAATTCGACCTCAAACTCAATGTGATCAAAAAAAATCATATTTAACCTATTAAAGTCCAACAATTCTAATGTAACGTAACATTTATAGTTAGTATAAATGTAGATATCCTTGTCACCTCTATGAATAATTTCGGGCTTTCTTCGAATAGATCTGTTAAACCCAAATATTTTTCTAATCAATTTCCAATATTCTTTGTCAGTTACCTTTAAGTACAAAACAATATCAACATATTCTTTTATCCAGGTTTCCCGTTCAGGGTAATGTCTAATAATATTGCAAAAATAGTGTATGTCTTCATATTTTTCAACTTTCATTTCCAATTCCTCCTTTACTATCACACTGCATTTAATCAATAAAAAAGTGCTTAATGCATATAGTCCGCAAAGCGAGTTTTTTTTACATCGCCCAACTATATGCATTAAGCACTGAATCGTCCGTTTTAAGGATATCTATTCTAGAGAATAATTAAAAACTTTATAAAATGCAACTTTTACTTTACCAATCAACATTTTCTCATAATTGTTTTATTACGTATCCAGTTATCCAGTTATGGACATTTTCTTCCCCGTTCGCCGCCTTTTACGGCGATTAAGAACAAAAAAACTTGTCACATAACTTATTAAGGCTTAAACCAAATGATGTATGTATAGTTGCACCCCCTCTCGGGGGTGCGGTATTGTGGAACGATTCAAGCGGATTGGTTATTGTCCAACCGCTTGAATATTCCTGCCATGATTCGGCGAAGTTCCTGGGCTTTTTCATCCAGCCGCTCGAACGTGTCTCTATCAATGTAGCCCTTTCTGAAAGCCCTTTCAATCCAATAGCGGGTCTCGTTAGCCGATCCGAATGCGATCCCCAAGTGGTACCGCTCACGCCCTGCATACTGCCCGCCATTCGATTCAGCGATGTTTGCCCCGATGCTTGTGACACATCGTATGAGTTGATCCACCAACCGATACTTTTCGTCTTGCGGGAAATTTTTGACGATTTCATCGATTTCGTCTTCCAATGCAATCGCTTATTGATAAAGCGTCAATGTCTTGAAGTCCTTCAAATATTGTTGCAGTTCACCTCACCTCCCTCTTTTAGTTCACGTGTTGCATAAAAATCGATGAGATTCTCTTCGATCACGGAATTCCAGTACCAACTGGTACATTCAAAAGTTTCAATGCCTATCGCTTCAAGCCGATCATGAATTTGAATATCATGTTCTTGGCACCAGCTGTGCAGTGAATATCCATTTTGTTCAGATAAATAATCATGGAGTTCGGCTTCCGTCAGGACATGATGAGGCTCAACTTCCATTTTGAACAAAATGAGATAAACATCCTTCAAATTCAATTGCAAGACATCGCCGCCATGCAATTCCCCAGTACAAAGATTGACATATGTGTACAATTCCATTTCACCTGGGACATAACTCTTCCATCCAATATTAAATAGTTGTTTAGCATCCAAACCATTAATAATGCGTTGTACGTTATCAAGAGGAAGAACTGGTTTTCGATCATTCCCAAGGATTAGGCCAATTTCAAACATGGATATATCTGCCTCCTTGTGTTTTAATGTGTTTTAAACAACCATTCTTGCTGCAACCACAGGGGAGGGGGGGAAGGAGCCATTTTATTAATAGGAAAAATTCCAGCGAAAAAATTTTTCATTATATCAAATGGTTCCTTCACCCCTTCCCCCAGGGAAAAAGAGAAGGCATCCCCCCACCCCCGTGGTTGTTATCATGGTTGTCATTAAACAATTTTTTTGTTGAAGCATATTCCTTGAAAAATGGATCTTCTAGTTTTGGGCTCATGCTTACGTTGAATGGATGTACCGTAAAATTGCAAAAGCTCTGTAACGAAAATATTAATGGGTCTAGGTTGCATACCATTCATCTTGCAAACTTGAACATAATACTCGTATAAATCTTTGCTATAGGTTTTTGCTTCCGCAGATATAATGCAAAAATTTTTTACAAACCACTGGGTGGTGTTATTTTTCAACTTAAAAAGATCGAGTAATTTTTGAGACACGTGATTGGGTGTAAACACATAATTGTTGGATGCCAGTCGTTCCAGGCCTTTTAGGCCCCATTGTGCAATGCCGTCCAATTCCTCCTTCAGCTCATCAAGCAGATTGGTGTTTATCTTTTCCTCGGGCACTTGATGGAAGAATGGAACAATTAATAACCGCCGATAAAAGCCGTCGGTATGATCAACAGCGTTAACAGGCAATTGATTGCAACTGAACAACAGACGTGCCTTATTTTTGAATGAAAACGGCTCTTTGAACTTTCTCTCGGCATGAAGAATGTCTTCTCCCGTCAAAATTTTGAAAGCCGCTGTATCGGTTAAAGGTTTTGCTGGCAGATCAGCACATGTGTTCAGCAACTTGCCAAACAAAGATGCTTTATCAAATCGATCCTCCAGTTTCTGCAGAGGAACGTGGCAGGTATTTGACTCTCCAATGAGCGATTCAATGAGGGCGATTAATGTCGATTTGCCCGTTCTTCCAGGTCCATAAAATATGAAGGCTTTTTGGGCTTTTGTCACAGGAACCATGAGATATCCCATGATTTCCTGAACCACCGCGATCACTTCTGGTTCGAATGTTTCAGAAATAAAGCTCAAAAACTTCGGGCATTCTGCTCCCTTTATATAGGAGCAGTTGATTTGAATTTTGCTAATGAAATCTGGGGTATGCGGAACAAATTCCTTCGTCACCCAGTTGTACAGTCCATTTTTGAAATTTATAATGGATTCCTGGTGTTCTGTAAAATCAACAGCATCTTTCGCGAGCCGCATTTTCCATAGTTCGAGCGTATCTTTAACGTGGTTTGTTTTCATATGATCCATCAGCAGATGATCTTGAATAATAGAACGGGCTTGCATGTCATCCAATTCAACGTACACACCATTTTCGTATTTGTGCAGACTGTCCCCAATAAACTTCACATTCATCGATTCACACAGATGTTGTGCCAACACGCCAGGTTTAAATATTAACTTGCCCGTGCCTTCCTTTTTTTCATACCAATCTGGCAGTTTCGTTTGGGTTTTTTCAGACCGATTCCCCTTGTTGAACTTCGGATCATAGATGACAGTGCAACTATCAATGGCTTTTTGAATGGTTGAAGAACCATAAGTCATTCCGTTACTATAATGGACTTCATCCCATTTTTTTCGATATAAACATGATTCCCGAAAGATTTGATCCATCAACGCAGGATTTTTTCCCGTTGCGAAAGCCAATGCATTGCAAAAGGCCAAGTCCGCTTGATTTTGTGTTTTGTAATACGGTTGCCAATGTCCTCTGTATAAATCCATAATTTGTTGGTGATTTTTCATTCGCGAAAGAATTTTCATTACCATGTCTGCATCCGATTGTTGACGTTTGTTTCGAGGTTCTGAAGAATTTACATATCTTGGTTGGTCATATGTCGCATCATTTGATATAGACATCGCCAAAAACGAATTGTAAATCCGAATGAGTTCCACCGTTCGTTCCTGGATCTCCCTGTAACCATCGATAACCTTCCCTGTCATCGTGAAAAAACGATTTCGATCATAGATCTCCAAACCAAAAATCTCATTTTTGTTCCTTCCTTGCGGCAAAATCCCCTTGCAAATGATGTGAATGCCTTTCCCGCTCGGAGACATCTCCGCATAACTGCCCATTTGCTTCACAATATCCTTTGCGAAAGTCGTCAAATTCCCATTTTCATCCACACAATGGTCGATATCAATCCCGACATATGGGTCATCACTCGTAAAAACAAAGCCAACGCCATCCAATTTGAATGTCTGGCATGCATGGATCGCTTCTTCAAATGTCAACCAGTTCGAACTAATATTAATATTTACATTTCTGCGGGTGCTCGGCATCACAGGAACCTTTTGAACACGATTTTCGTTGGGTCTTGCTTCCCAACACACCCATTGTTTCAAGTTTTGTAGCTCAGTTGGAACCTTTTCTTTTAACGTTGCTAGTTCAATCATTGAATCCCCCCTTTGATGTTTTGACCTTATCTTATTGTCTTTATGGATTTCAGAAAACCGATTTTGTGTCGAACCACGTTCGAGCCCTGTCGGACCCTTTGACTTTACTGGTTTTTGCCGTTTGGCATAGAACCACTGCAAGTCTTGACAAATTGAGAACCGCTTGGTTGAGTGTGCGACATGTTCATCTGTGATCCGACAAAAAAATGCGACTTGTTCCGATTAAGTCGCACCAACTGCATATGATCTAGAAATCCATCAAACTATCAAAAGGGGAATGTGAGTGCACAATAGATTTTTGATTGCAATCGACAGAGAAAAACATTCGACGAAAGCCATCATCAAAGAAAGAAGGGGACTTGCAGAGGGTTAAGTTGCGAACCCTTGTGGAAAAATTTCAGAAAAAATCCTTTTGTCAACAAAATCAAGGGTTGGGATTATCTTTATAGGGGAAAGGCGAATAAGGCAAAATAAAGTAGAAAATTGCAACACCTGCAAAGTTTGATGATCCACTTGCAGCTGTTGCTTGCATTTGGTTTCGTTTTTCCCATCGGGGTAATGCAACCATAAAAGGATTTAAATACGACATAGGATTTTGCATCCACCCCATAGAAGGTGATGCGATACCGTAGGTATCAGCAAAAACGCAAAAGCATGTTCTACGATCAAGCTTGAATCACACCAGAACAAAGTTTCCATTGTAGTTCGACCACGAAAGAATACTGCAAAATTAAAGGCGATGTTGCAACCCATGGCATGATATGAAATCATCTGGTGATGTTGCCAAGCAGAACCCCTTTTAGTCTAAATTTTTCCCCTAAATATATAGGTATTATGTATTCCGAAAGTTTGCTTTGTGCAACTTTTCCCCTCAATAAAGATCATCGATGACGACACAGAAACGTGGGGAAGAGTCCTATCAACTCTTCCCCTACAGTTCCCGAACCACTTCCTCATCCAAAATCGCTTTCCGTTGTTTCCAATCAGAACAGAAAGAAAAGGTGTTTAGGAGCCAGGCCGATACCTTTATTGTACACAACGGCGGAGTTCCCACAATGTCCGTATTTTCTAACTCACGCCCAAAGCTTTAAACACCGCATCGGTTGGATCTGAGTAAAAGATGGGTTGAATCTTAATCAGCAAATCTGGCGGGACAGTCTGCAAGTCCACAACCGACGATGCTGGAATCAATACACGCTTTGCTCCTGCATCAACGCAAACTTGTAATACATTTGCAAATTCTTCAACTTTGGCGATGGTGCCTCCTACGGTCATATTTCCGAGTACCACCATACTTTCCTGAACAGGCCTTTCCAAAGCCGCTGAACACAGCCCAACCAATTCAGCAATCGCCAATTCGTTTGTCAACCCAATGCCCTGAAGATCACTGAGATGCATAAGATAGTCCTTCATTTTTGTGCTGATCGAACTGCTTATGCTTTTGCAGTTAGCTATAAAGTAACGGAAAGCAGTATCCAAACTTTCTTTTGCCCCCCGATGTGATCCAACGCCCGATTTTTCAAACTTCCCTGTTCCAGAAACCACCTGATTTTCAAGCTTAAATACCCCAATCATGCCCGAATCACCATGTCCTACAGTATAGACATGGCCAGGTTTCCCCATACCTTCGGGGATCAGCTTGCCACCACCTTGTTCTGGGACGGAAACATATTCCTCGTTCAGCGTTTCCCTGTCAATATAGGAAAAGTGCACATCGTAAAATTCCATACCGCCGATCTTCTTCAGTTGTTCTTTTACCCTTCTTCGACCTTCAAGGGCATATTTCAGGATTTCTTCAACATTCTCTCTTGTATACTCTCCATGCGGGTACAAGAGCTTGATCAGACCCGATACCGTTTTACGGACAGCAATAACATCGCGTTGATTCAAGTTGTTCCCCAATTTAAAATACTTATCAATGGCATCGGAAAATGAACGTTTTCTCATCTCCCTGAAAAATTCAGCCAAATAATCAACGATAAACCCGTATTTGTCTGTAAAAAACTCGGGTCGCATTTTCGGTATTTCCCAGCCTGGGAGATAATAATGCATCCGATCAAAAAACGCCGTATCGTTCGCTATCGCTTCTGGAAACGGAGCAAACAAGTGCGAGGTCTTGATTAACGAATCCACACTCTGATTAATGTTTCCGACAAAAACCATAGAGGCGGATGCCGCTTTTTCTTCCTTACCCCTGGCAAATGATCCAGAAGCCATATAGTCTTTCATAATTTGAATGCCGTCTTTATCCTTGAACTGGATGCCCGCCACTTCATCAAAAGCGACCGTATCCCATAAACCGACCAATCCGACCTTCTTCGTGGACATGTTGTAAAATAAATTCGCTACAGTCGTTTGCCCACCAGATACCAGAATAGAATTCGGAGAGATCTCCTTATAAACATGGGACTTACCCGTTCCTCTTGGACCAAGTTCACATAAATTGTAGTTGTTCTCTACCAACGGAACGAGCCTTAAGAGCAAATGCCATTTGACCCTTTCCTCAAAATGCGTCGGTTCCATTCCAGTCGAACGAATAAGTACATCCATCCATTCTTCCTTGGAGAAACTTTTTCTGCCTTCCAACACCTCATTCAAATCCATATTGGGCAGTTGGATAGGCTTCAGGCTACTGATTCTGAACGGATTATGGTTCTTTACCTCTTCATCAAAGAAATATTCCATCTTCAGCATACACCAAATGCCGCCAGCCAAAAGCTTATCGTATTCCTTCACATAGTTTGGAGAGATGGGAACACCTTTTAAGCCCAAGTTGGAAAATTCGGCTTCATAGGTATCAATCTTCGCATTCAGGGATACCGTGACCTTGTCAATGATGGAATATTGCCCAAGCTCCCGAATTTTGGACTTAATCTTTTCGGCTTCGTCGGGTCTTACAAAATTTTCGGCGAGGATCTTCTTGACCCGTTCCAACCCTTCATGTATATTGTCCTCGTCATCGGTCGCCGCGTACATGCCCAACAAATATTCAAGTACATAAACAGGGACATTGGCCCCTTCTTTAATCATTTTGGTCAAATCTTTACGAACGACCCTGCCCGAAAACACTTCGTTAAGTTTTCGGTCTAGATCCAATGAGCGGTCTTCTCTTAGTGGCTCCATTCCTGTCCCCCTCTCTAAAAGTCAAACTCGCTGACGATCCCCAAGCTAATTTGAAATGGTATTTTCTCAACGACTACGTTTGTTTCAACGTCTTTGATGATAAGGTAATAATCCTTGTTCTTATCGTATGGGATCGACTTTAAGGCAAAACGAAGCTTAAAAGTCCGATCCTCTGGTTTGTCGGAAGTTCGGTCACAAATTAGGGTTTCTTCATTGGTAATGACTGAGTCAGTATCGTCAACCATATAAATCTTTACGGTACGAGGGATTCGCTTGTCTTCGACTTTTTCGGTCTGGAAAAAAGTCAAGTTGAACAAACTGTTAGTAATTTTTCTCGTCGTGTTGGTGAGTTTCACATCCACTTTTTCGATCTCGCGGCTGTTCTTCTGACCGCTTCTGATATTTTTAAACTTGATTAGCGGTACTACGATCTCCTGCAAGCTTGCTCCACCATGGACAAAATTGACGCCAGAGCCTTGCATCTTAAATCGGATCGTCGCTTTGGGAACATATGCCGTTAAACGATATTCATTCTTGATTAATGAGCCCATGTAAATATCGAGCAAACCCGTTCTTTCCCCCGAATCCTGAGACAGCAAATATCTTCTTTTTACTTCAACAGCATGTAGACCTTCTATCTCAATTTTATCGCTTTCTTCTAACGCTTCCCGTTGATAGACAAACCCATGATCGGCTGTCACAAAAATATTTGTTCCGCTTAGATCATCCCGAATGATCTTGATAATATTGTATATCTCCTCAATCGCTCTTTCCGCCGCTGAAAATGTATAGATTTCTGTAGACGCTTTATCTCCGATGGCATCGATACTGTCGTGGTAGATGTAAATCAGTTTCTTGCCCTTAAAGGTTTCTCTTCTACCCGCTTTATTCATGGCGAATAGCTCTTGATAATGTACCGCTATGCTTTCAGGGACAGCCGTCTGCAAAATTTCCACTCGATTTTCAAGACCAGCTGAAGTTCTCCCATCTACAAGAACTCTGCCATCCATGTCGATTTCCAAACTTTTATACGGAAGCAAGGATGCCATACCAAGCTTTGTGATGGAAGGGATCACACCCAGCAATGCTTCAATGTCGCAAGATCCCGTCGTTTCCGAATTGAGTTTATCTGCGAGTTCAACCGCTGCTTCATAACGGAAAGCATCGGATATGATTACGAATACCCGATCTCCTTGGCGAATTTTCGGAGCAACAAAGGTTCTGTAAAAATCCTTTTGATTCTGTATTCCTGGGATCGCCCAGTTCGTTTTCATCTCCGCTTCAACAGCGGTAGACCAATGCGAGCTTAATTGACCCATGAACCAGTTGGTATACAGATTCTCGATCATTTCTTTGAGCTTTTTGAGAATCTCGCTGTTTGCGTCATGATCAAATGCGGTATAAAATTTTCTGTAGTACGTATCCATCTTATGGTACTCTTCCACATACGCTCGATACATGTCCAAAGCTTGAGCTTGTGGAATTCCCAAATGATACTTCTTGTAAAACTCAAACATTTTTACAGTGTAGTACAGGGCTTCGTAAATGTATTGAAACCCCTCATAAAAATGCTTGGCTCGGCGTAAATGAATAAGCTTGATATACTCCTCATAATCTTCCAGTCTTGCATCCAAGCTGTTTGCAATGTATATGATGATCGCTTTATCGAAATAAGGAAACGTATCCGCTGTTTTGAATTCTGAAATGGGGAGTTGGTTCACAATATCAGCAAGCTTGATTTCCTTCTCTACAGTCTCGGAAAGTTGATCGAATACAAGGTAATCCGTTTTATGATGCATCCAGTGATCAATAAATACTAAAGCATTTGATCTGTTGCGATTCGCGATGTAGTTCTTCAAAAGCGAAAGATGTTTTTCATCCACGGAATGACTAAGCGTCGTGACAGTCAAGTGAATGAACAGTGTCTTGAGTGATTTATTGTCTTGTTCAAAGCCAAATCGCTCGGTTACATAGTTCCAGAAAACGTTGATGTCAAAATACTTCTCAATCTGTTGCAAATATTTGTTCTCATTGTCATCAAGGTTATCCATCAGAATGACTTTGAGAGCATCTTCAAAATCAGGCGATTTGAGATTACATAATACACTCATGATCGCTAATTCAATGGTTTCTTGAGTGTAAGAAGGAATGCCATATGCCTTAAATTTTCGAAGCCGCTCTTTGTTGCCAAAAAACTTTTCGTATTTCTTCACAACACTTCTTAAGGATGAATCAATGTTCAGCTCCTTCATGATGAGCGAGATCTTATCCGCATAGAAGGTTTTTGAATAAAGAAAAGTATCCAATAGCCAATTCTCTTCCAGACTCATGTCCAAGTTGGAATAGATCAGATAGTGAGAACCTGGGTCTTCTTCCTCCAGCAAGTATTTCGTGTAAAAACTATTCGTTTCAGTCCACTTATGAACTTTCACGTTTTCAATATGGATATCGTCTATGTAATCAACAAACTCTTGATCTTTATCCATCCAAAAGACAATTTTCCGTCGCTCTCCATCACTTAACGGTTGCTGGAAAGTTGTCCTTAAACTGTTTACAATTTCATCGATATTCATCGCTTCTCAACACCTTTGTCGCAGGCTAATAGACAGGGATATACCAAGACAAAGCTGGTATATCCCCATTGTACCCGAAAACTAATCCAGTTTTGCAAGCAAACCGTTGAACTTGGCATAGTTCACTGCAACACCATCGTCCAGATCAATTTCGATCTGCATGTCGGCCATATGGTGAAGCAATTCGTCATATGTTTTCAATTCCTCTATTTTCAAATCCAACTGTTTCAATTCCTTTTTCGCATTGCTGATTTCTTTGGCAGTCCCGCCTCCCTCAATCACTTCAAGGAGAGATTTCCTCTCCGCATCAAGTCGCATTTGAAGCGGATGCAAGTAGTCTGTCCTGATCCTCGACAAGGTGGTTTTGTCATAGCGATGCATGTAGACCAAACAGTTAAATGCTTTTTGTCTACCCGATGTAAACAACCAGTATATTGGAGCTTTTCTTCCTCTCGTACTAAAAATACTAATATGATCGTTAAAAAAATCTGAGATAAAGTATTTACGAATTCTCTCTATTGATGACTCGTTCTCTGTTTTCCCTAATGCGTTTGCAATAAAGTCTAAATTCTTGTAAATATTTTCCTCGCCAAAGGTTACTTTAACAAACTCAAGAAACCTTTGTACTATATCATCTTCAAAAAAGCTATCATAGAGAATTGGAATAATTCCATCTTTGCTCGCAGGGTACGATTTATATTTAGTTTGATCAAATTCTCCTCCAGCATAGACTATCCCTTCAACATCAATTGAATAGCGACCAAGCATACATCCTACAGCATACGATATATAGTGCCGAATATCTCTACTTAAATCTGCTTTTCGAAGAGTGATTTCTTCCTCATCAACATAAGAGGTGAAATCCTTATCTAATTGATAAATTTCAATAAACAATCGATTTAACTCTTGTTCTTTTTCTTTCAAATTTGTAAAGTCATATTCCTTTTCCAACATCCATTTGTTAAAGGCATCCTCAATTAATCCAGAATTAGTTTTATATTTTAGCAACGGAGTAATTTTAAAATCGATTGAATTCTCAAATTCATCCCAGTCTTTTTTGGCTATTTCAACACATTCTTTGGCTAATTTATCGATAGTTTGTCTAATGTTGTTATCTTCTGTTATTATAAACGGAATATTTTTTACATCATTTACTTGAGTATTTGGTGTAGGATTTAATATCTGAATAATTGTTGATGCGATTTTAGTATTCAAATAAGCAAGGACATAATATTGCAAATCATTATCTTTCACATGGAATGTAGGTCCACCTACATCCGAAATCACTTGATCTACCAGTCTAACAGTAAAACCTCTTAATGAGACACCATTGTAGTTAATGCCTTTACGATACCAATATCTACTATCCAATAAATTTGAAGATGAATTAGTTTTATAAAATTCCCTTGCTTCATCAGACCAATCAATTACGTGTTCAATATTTCCAAACCATCTTCTATAATCCCCACCCTTTGCGTAGAGACTCCATCGCTTATTATATACATCGGAAAGATTAACTTCCCAAAAATTTCTAAGATATTTATCATTATTTCCCGTTTTATTTAGCGATCCAGAAATATCTATATGATTTTCTAATTTGTTGCTCGATAAAAATAAATTTCTGAACTCATCGGAAATCCAATAGGCAATTCTTTCACCTGGTATATCAATAAAAACTTTATTATTAACAGAAAATCTATAGCTGACATTTGGATTTATAATAGCTTCTTTCACTTTAATTTCTTGCACATTTATTCCCTTGAATTCATTCAATTTAATATATTGTCCAACTACATCAACACAATAATTTCTTAGTGTAAAGGTACAAACTGGTATTGCGGCAGTTTCAAATGCATTTGGTTCTAATTGAATAAGTGTGCTAATTGTAGTCTCATGAACAATCTCGCTTCTTAGTTTCTCAAAATTTTTAATAAACATCCAAGAATAAGGAGTAACTAAACCGATTTGCCCAAATTTTTCTGTACATGTTAGAACATATTTGACAAAAACGCTGAACAAATCAATCCCATAATTAGGGTATTTATTGTCAATAAATGCTTTAAGTTTCTCATGTAAAAATTTATACCCAATATACGGCGGATTAGTGATAGTAACATCAAACTTTTGATTCATTATTTTTATTTGAGTTATCAACTTTTCGAACTTATCTATAAGTAGATCGAGGTCAATCAATATACTCCCCAGAGTTTTTCCTTTAAGCTTGTCTAATAGATGTTCAAAATACTCCAAGGTAGAAGTCTCAAAATTAACTTCAATTAATGACCCATAAATTTTGGCATCCTTGAAATTATCAACAAGTGCTTTAATCGTATCAAAATCCTGTTCACTTCCTTGTTCCGCAATAAATGAGATTTCTTCTATTGTCCAATTGTTTGTTTCTTGTATGGAAGCTAAATTTAGTTTTAATCCTTCTTTCTCTATACTTCTTAAAAATCTACTATTATACTGTGTTGCCTTCATTACAACAGAGAAACATGCCAATTGATATGCTCGATCATCAATATCTAGACCATAAAGATTATTCTCGATGATTAACCTCGGAATTTCCCTTTCCATATATCCGCAACGACTATATATCTCGTACAACACATCAAACATATACACAAGAATATGTCCGCTACCCATTGCAGGGTCAAAACACTTGATGTCTTCTACTCTGAGATCCTTATTAATAAATGGAGCTAGTTTTTCTTCAAAGTCTGGTTCTGGATTCGGATTTTCAAGATAGAACTCCCAATTTTTAATTAAATCCCGATGTTCAGGGTGTGACTCTACCCAATAACGCCCAAGTGCGTTTTGTACCATGTAACGTACAATCCAGTCTGGTGTAAATAATTGTGTTGCAAACGGAATTTCCTCTTTCTTATATCTCTTCTTAGCTTTAATTACACGATCTTTTTCCTCAGCGATATAATATTGGTACAACCAGCCGATAATCTCGACTTTCTCCCAATCAGACTCAGGAATTCTCTCGGTATCGGTCATTTCTCGAAGAAATGAGTCTTTCGCTAGTAATCCTTCGGGAAAAAGAATCTCTTTATAGTCCTCGATGGTCTCGAACAAAAAAGGGAGATATTTATTCAAACTGTTGCATTGTTTAATAATCAAATACTTGTACAGTTCCTCTGTTATGTTATTTAACTTCAGCTCATATACAAGCTCTTTATCAATATCTAAATCAACTGACAAAGCCTCTTTCAAGATATCAGGCTCTGGGTTGTCAGGATTGCTGGAAGAAAGTACCCTGACTTTTGTTGGAAGATAATTGTTTACTTCCATAAAACGCAATGCGATGAAGCGGTTGAACCAGGTATAGGCAACTTCCTCTATCACTTGGTTAAAACCAATATCCTTGATCCGTTGGATGAGCTTATCCCGCTGTTTCTTTTCGGTGATCGAAAGCTGTTTACCGTCAATATAAATGGCATCCGAGCTTTCGATCTGTGCTTTCTTAATGTTTTCTTCGGAAATTCCGATTTTTAGAGCCTTTGCTTCGACCTTTTTGATCAACTCTCTTCGTGCATTGGTCGCAAAATTTTTCAATGCTGTTTTATTCATGTCGATTTGTTCACCAGCCCGTATTCCCGTATTTTCATCATATCGTGTGCCGCGGCGAACGCCACGGCACCTAAATTACTCCACAAATTCAATTTGTTTATTGCTCTTAATAATTTGCTTCAACTTCACAGAAAGGGAATGAAGCAATTTGTCTACGTCTTCTTCGGTTTTAAGGGTCTTATCCATAATCAAGTTGCTGATTTTCACTTTTTCCTTCTGAACAACAACCGTCTCGACTCCGTAAGAAACCCCTCCATCATTGATCACTGGTTTCTCTCGATTGTTCCACTCTTGGATTTCACGGCTCAATCGAATATCCATGTTTTCTTTGAAAGCGGAACTTTGCGTTACTGTCGCATCCACCTTAAAGATATCGGTAAAATTATCGATGCTCTGGAATAACCCATCGTAGAAAGTTTGAATGCGATTTTTGGTTTCATCCGTCACACCATCATGGTTCGAACGCAACAGAAGATGGTCAAGATCCAATTGGATCGCATTTTTCGCCGCCTGCTTTTTATCATCCAGTACCCTCCGAATTGCCTCGTCTATCTTATTGACCAATTCGGGAATCTCTTTAATTCTCCTGTAAGGAAGTGGATCCGTCAAAATCTCCTGTAATTTAGCGGCGTAATCCTCGATCTTTCCATCGGTTAAATAAACGCTGTTGTCCTTGTATTTGTCGTAAGCATGAAGCCCTTTGTCAAAAATATCTTTCTGGTTTTCAAAGAAACTCTTAACGTAGGAAAAGTCCTCTTCCCAATCCAACAGGTTATCTTCAAGGTCACGAAGTCTGGTAAAGAACGAAACATTGTCCATTCCCTTCGTAAACTCGCCGAAGTATTCAAGACCCTTATCCAGAAGGCTTTTTCCAGGATATTTTCTGCCCTCATAACGATTTTTCAGAGCTTTGATTTCAGCAACCTGTTGGTCTATAAGGTGACGAATATCTTTCATCAGCCCGTCTTCATCGTCAGCGAGATCCGTTTTATTGAATACTTGTTTACAGATGTTTTTGGCTGTTTTCAGAAGGGACTCATCCACCTTCACACGCTTAATAACGATCGCTTTGTCCACTTCGCTTGCTTTCGTCAAAACATGAACCATATTGCCGTCTTCAGGTTCCAAGTATTCCGCATTGTAGCGAATCCTGATTCTTTGTTCTTTGATCAGTTCGGCGATCAGGCCCGCGATATCCAGCGGCTTCCACCCATAAGGCTTGTCGCTGAAACGGTCCAAAAGAATTTTTACACGGACTTGCTTTTGAATGCTGTCTTGTAAGCTGATGAAATCAAACACTTCTTTTACAGCCAATTCATTGGCGTTTTGTTTCGATCCATCTATGGTAAGTTGCTCATCCTTGCGTCTTAAAATCGAGACCAAATCCTTCTCTGATTCTAAGAATGTCTTAACATACCCCAATTTCGTATAAACATTTTCCACTAATTTATGGAATGCGGCGTTGATTTTGTCTTTTACGGAAGCACCTTTGATTTCCGCTTTGTCACCGTTGATGAAAAATACTCCGCTTTTTATCGCTTCCTCCAGCATGTCACGTACTCTTCGTCTTCTGTCTCTCGCTTCTGCTTGTTTGTTGTTCAAGATATTTTGAATATTTTCAGGAAGTTGAGCAGGGTTCTTTTTCTTTCGATACTCTTCGATCTTGAGAACTTCCTCCATCTCTTCGATATAGGCATCACTGCCTCCCAACTTCAAGATCATCTCGCCATTCCCCGAAGACATCAGCATTAATTCCTGATCGGATTTGGCATAATGATCGGACATTGGAGAAAGGATGTTAATTCCGATACTCGAAGTTTGATTTCCATAGTTTTTCTCATCCATTTTTTGGTTGTATGAGAACTGATACTGCGACGAATGCCGATACCTTTTGTCATCGTACAAGTCCTGAAAAATGTAGTTGGCAAGCTCTCTCTTGATGAGATCTTCATCAATCTTCATGCCCTTGATTTCCCGATTAATATCTTGCTCATCATCGGTTAAGAAAATATAGACTTCCCCGTTCTTTTGGATCAAGGTTTGCGAAATCAACTTCCGCAACGCAACCTCGATCTTCGCCTTAAGTGCCAGCTTGTCTTCATCGATGCTTGTCACCATGAGTGTTGCAATGTTATCAATATTAGCTGGTAGTTCTTTAATGTATTTGATCATGAATAGGACTTTAAGCAAATCAATGTTAAATTCGTCATCTTTTAATGCTGGGTTCTCATATGCACCCTCAATCACCCTTGCGATGGAAGGGGTCAGAAATTCCTTGATCGTATCATAAAATGCATAGAAGGGAACCAAGATGCCTTCCTGAGCATTCTTGTACCGAAGTCCAGCCTCTTTGAAAGCGGACAGCATGGACCGTTCCCCTTCAGACAAGTGCTTCCCCGAACTTCCATGCTTACGCACTTGCTCAAACACGTTCTGGAGAAGCTTAAACTGATAAGGAATAAACGGATATACGTCCGCAAACTCTTTATCGTCTTCGTATCCTCTTAGGTCAGCCGTACTATCTTTAAAGCTAATGAGGTTCTTCAATATCGCACTTTTCTCATGATAGAGTAGTTTGAGCATGTCAGCTGCATGCTCTTTCTTCAGAAGAATCCGCTTTTTAATAACCTCATCAACGGAGATAGAAGACAAGGACAGCCTCGTATCGAATCGCCCCTGAATTCGAGAGAAATCGTCACCTTTCACTTTCACAATGCTGTCGATGCTTTCTTGGGATGTAACTATAATCCAGACTTTACCCTTGCAGTAGGTCCCAAGATCCTCAGCCACCGTTTGCAGGTTCAACATCAATTGACGACTATCACCAATGTATTGCCCAATTTCATCGACAAGGAAAATTAAGTGGAAGTTATCTCCTTTTTGATCTATGTATTCCTTTACGTCTTTGGCAAACTTTTCAATGCTGATTTCATAGTTATTTACGCCATTCTCGAACCAATTCCTGGCCGACTCTTCAGACATTGATGTCACTTTCGTTAATGCCCCTATGACGAAATCGGCATCAAACCAAAAGGTATGCCTGCGATCAACCCATTCTTCTCCAGCCAGGGCTTTAAACTCCTGTTTAAAGTCCTCGTACACGCCTTCTTTTGTAAGATACTTCTCCATTTCAGCAACGCCTGGAATGTCACCGTAGAAACCACGATGTTCATAAAACACTTTCATAAATACCCGAAGGATCGCATCTTCCTTGGACTTGTTATCCAGAGGGCTCTTCGAATCGATATTGAACAGGATCACTTCCGTTTCGACATCAGCCGCACGCTTCATATTGGCAAATACTAACGGGTCCTGAATTTTGTCCATAAAGAAATCAATCGCTCTTTTGTCCTTCACCTTTTTGTTTTCCAAAAGGTAAGCAAGGATTTTCAAGAAATGGGACTTACCCGAACCGAAGAACCCTGAAATCCACACACCCATTTTATCGGTGTACCCGTCGATTCCTTGCTGATAATTCTCGTAAAATTTGGTTAAGTGCCTGTTCAGTTCTCTAGTCACGACATATTCGTCAAGTTCCTGATAAATGTTTTCCTCATCAGTCTGAGCGACCTTAATAACACCTTTTATGTTTCGCTCAATATCTTTCTGAAACATGTCTTTGATCAGCATCGGAACTTCCCCCTGTAATTTAATCCACTAATCGGAATGCTCTGTAATAGTTGTCGTCCTTAAATCGACCAAACAATTGAAGAGACAAACCATCGTATTTGCCTGGAAAGAACAAGATGACAGGAATTTTATCCAGTATCTCCTGAAGGTTATTGAGTATGGTATGGGATCGTACAAAAGGATAGACCTTTCCGACTCCCGTGATGAACACAACATTATGATCCTGTATCTGTTCTTTTATTTTTTGAAGGAAGATTTCGGGTTTGGCGAAATTTGTCATCGCCTTATATAAAGCATCTTTCCCCTGGTTCTCCTCCATCTGAAAAATCCGTTCAAAAATCCGCTTCTCTTTCGCAATCTCAATGAGCATTTTGTAAAGGTCAAACTCAATAATTTTTCGGTTCGAACCTTCGTGACTAAATTCTTTCTTGATGTGCTGAATGTAGTCCCGAACCACCAATTCATGTTCAGGCTCGTAATCAAACACATAAAAACTGATCTCATTGCCGAGACCCCTGCCTTGGATGAACTTGTCCTCTTTTATCTTTGGAATAATTTTATCCAGCCGCTTATTCAAATTCGCCATGATATTCCCACGCTCATTCCCCCATTGCCTTTATATAGGCAATGTCTCCAATGTTTATCAAGTGCCTTTTCAATCGTTCATCCATCAGCAAACGGGTCAATTCCCCTGTTTTCTTGTTTTTGAGAATCCCTGATTCCAATAAGATTTTCACAAACACTTGCTTCAGTTTTTTTACTGTTTGTTCCGTCCAGCTTGCAACACCTGTGTCCTGTTCTGCTTTAGACGCAAAATATTGGTTGAGATCTTTTTTTTCGAGATGAAAATTGCCCGCTTCAAGTTTCTCCCTGATGACTTCATTCATAAACTCAAAGAAGAGCCTGTCCGTTTTCATAATGGCATATAGATTAATAATTTTCCCAGAATCCAAAGAATCCGTCAGAACCAATTTTCTAAGCGTGGCATCCAATACGCTTACTCTACGCAGAACCGAGGGGAGGCTGCGTTTTAGACTTGATTTTATTTTGTACTGAAACAAATTATCGGTCAGCACCTTTTCTTTTATTTCCGCCTCAGTAAAGCCTTGCTCCGCAAGACTTACGACCTGTTTGAATTCATAAAACAGGAATGAAGCCCCAGTTAAAGTCGCACTATAATCTAATTCTTGAGACATGATACAACTCCTTCTATCCAGTCGCTGTTTGACCATCCTTTAACATTCCGTTCATTTCTAATATCCGTTCAACGACCTCAAGTCGCCGTTTCCCGCACTGTTGTTTCAGAACGGTAGTAAAATCGTCTTCTTTCAGGAACTTCCTTTGGTTGCTTAAATAAATATCTGTTATGCTTCTTATGAGGGTTTCTTCACTGATTTCATTTTTCCAATATGCATCAATAATTCTGTTTAATGCATTGGCCAATTCTCTTTGAGTCTTATAAAAAAGTTTAATTTCCAAACTGAACACCTCATACCAGGCCTCATTATTACTCAAATCCTATTTTATTCTTACTTTTGGTGCAATACAAGCCAAGGAAATATGAATCATATCATGAAAATTAAATTAAAACCGCCCACACAGGCGGTTCAGTGGTCAGATTTAGAAACGGTTGATAAGATACTCCGATAATCGTTCCTGTTTGGCTAAAAATGCCCTTTCGTCCGTGACTTCTTCCAACAAGATCTCTGCCAATTTTGGATCAATCATCGAAGACCTCAACCATTCTTTGTCGATTTGCATGATTCCTTCAACGACTTTTCCCTGCAAGCCTTGACTGCTTTTTTCTTCCTCAACATCGCTAAGCAAATCCTCTGGAAGCCCCTCAGCCGATCTAAGCAAATATGGAGAAAAAATTTTGATCATCTTCTCCAATATCGTTTTAATTTCCGCCATTGTGTCAAACAAATCATCGCAGGGTTCAAAGCATACTCTGAGCGATCGGTTCTTGAAATACAGGTTTAATATCATCTCTTTTTCTGAACGATGTTTCGGCATCATACCCCCACCTTTTGAAACATGTTGCAAAAGGGAGAGACCTGTCCCGCCCCTCCCTTCTACAGTGTTACACCGCTTGTTTGAATTCATCGATAAGCTCAGATAGTACCAATAGATCCCGAACTCTGGTATTAGGACTCCAGGAGCACTGAGAAATGTGTTCGACAATTTTGAGCAGGCTCTCTTTCGCATTTCTGCTTAGCTCTTCTCCATTCAACAGATATTCGTGTTTGATCAAAAGTTCGTACAAAGAGATTTTTTCAGAAGCCTGTGGCTCCTTGATGTTAATCGCTGCTAACAGCACTGAACTACTGATATCCAACACCCCCGCCAATCTCAAAATCACGGAAATAGTCGGAGATCTCCTTTCCCCTCTTTCCAATCTGTTAATGTATGAAGCCGACACTCCGCACAGATTTTCCAGTTCCTTTAAAGACAGATTTTTGATTTTCCGATAATGTTTCAGCATGATTCCGAAATTGTCGGAAACCGTAAGACTGCCTTCCTTCTCTTCATCTACTTCATCCAATAAATCCACGTTTTTCAGCATGTCTTCATTCATGATACATTTCTCCTTCCTTTCCATCTGATTCCCAGTAGGGAAACCTGTTGTATTTGCCTCGAAATATCTTAAGCATTGCCACCCTTGTCAATGATGTTAGCCCTTCAAACCTCACAACGTCCTTCACCTTCTGCCGCACAACTCCTGAAAAGCACACCTGCGGCAGATCGCTCGATTTTCTGTTAGTTCAAACCTCTCCATATCCAGCGGCACATTTTGCTCTGGAATCCGCAAATAAGCCTTCATTTTCTCCGTGGTTAATCTAACCAAGTTCTGGAAATGGAGTCGCATACACCATCAACCTGCCTCCATCTGCTCAGGTTCAATTGGCATGGCAAATGACCGTTCTAGTAAGAAGGTTTTGTTTCGTCCGTATATTCCCCGTTTTCGCTTCTCCACACCAACAACCGTAATGAGAACAATCCGATTTTCCTCCAACCGACAACGATTTCGACGCCATTTTGCAGTCTCCACTTTGTAACCCCTTGAATTTTCGGCATCTCTTCTTTCACACAATTGGTTATGTCCTCAGGATCCAGATTCTGCTCCTTGCACGTTTCAAAAAATGCCTGGTGCATTGCATCTCCATGCCGATCTCCCTCCATAGGATAAAGTTATGTTCTTAATTCGATTGAAAAATTGAAGGGGCATCGACTCCAACCACTCTGGAGTGATGCCCCTGGGAAAAACAGGTATTGAATTTGGCATTGGTAAATATAACATTCGCATCGTTTTCCGCTCCTCATCAGAACGAATGTTTGCGTGCTGTTTTAATATCAGTTTATCTGGCCTATTGCAGGTTTTCAACGCTTGCTTTTATTAAATTTTCCTGCTGAAGTTGCGGTGCAGGCAAGCAGGCGGTTAAAGGGACAGGAGTGAAGGGGAGAATTTTTCCACAATTTATGCACAATATCTTTTGTGAATATGTTAACAATTCGCTGTTTACATGTCCGCTTCTAACTGATCTCTTAACTCCCGCAATCTTTGGAGAATGCAATGCAATTTGCCGTCCGCTACAATACGCTCCAACAATCCTTCGTTAAATCTGTCGCCTCTTACGTAGCTGGTCATCAACTTTCGTAAAGTTTCCAAATCCGCAGACTTGATCTCTTCGTGAATATCCTTGTTTAAATCCTTAAAAACTTCATTCCTGTTAAGCCACTCATGCCAGTTAAACACCATCAAAAAAACTGTATCAAACAGTGTTTGAAGCAGTTCATGGGTAAATTCTTGCAATCTCCCGTTAAGTGGATTCGCACCCACTAATTCCCTTGAATTTGCATAAAGTTTTAATATTTTTTCTATATCTTGCGGCGTGATTTCCTTGTCATACAATGGCGAGGACCCTCTTTTCGTCTAAGGTGAGTTCCTGGATACCTTATCTTTTCATAAATCTTATGCCAGGTTTTATGTACTACTTCTATAATTCATTCATACAACTTATGCATCTGCTTGGATTCCAATTGTAATTACGGCAAAATCAGACCGTTTTGGGTTGAAAGTTTATGCATATTTTTATGAATTGACCTAAGCTCAACGGCCAGCCCTTCCGTTTTGACCTTCTTGCATCATCCTCAATAAAATAATAAATACAGGCAAGTTTGAGGTGATCGATGATGCATGTACGTTGGATTCATGTCATCACGCTTTGCCTGTAAGAGCTGAAACGATTCCCTTGGCGGCTCTTGCAGGCGAAGCAATTCCCAAGGGAGCGTGATGACAACATGAAACCGAGAACAACCAACAGAGATCGTGCGTATTACCGACACCACCGTAAGCGAGTGATTGATCGGAAATGGCGAATCGCCAAACAAATCCATTGGCAAATCAAAAATAACCACTGGGGACGGTTGGCCAAAGGAAAAATCCATTGCTCCTGCGGATTATGCTGTGAAAAATCCCGTCTGCTTGGCTATCCGAAAGCGGAAAAGGCAAGGATTGAAGGAATTCGCCATCAATTGATGGAATACTTTCAAGAGCATATGCGATGAAACATCGACAGGGCATTCCATGCGGGAAATGTCCTGTTTCTTTTCTTGCAGAGGCACTTGTGCTTCATTTCATCCCTGTGCAACCTTCAACCCTTTTCAACTATCAGGCAACTGAACCTGCAGATCGGGAAACAGCCGCGATTTTTCCGTTTCCTGATAGGTCCCACCAACCAGCACATACTTCCTAACCGTTTTTTCAAATGGATCCGCCACCCAAAATTCAGGAACCGTACATCGGGCATATGTCTCTTTCTTTTTGCCCAGCAGTTTGTCACGATGGCTTGGATTCGACACGATTTCAACCACCAAATCAGGCACGCCGCAAATCCTGGTTTTCTGGATGATTCCGCTTCTTGCTCTCTTTACGAAGACGATATCGGGAATGACCGCAACTTCCTTCTCCTCGATATAAACCAGCGTTCGCGGCAAAACCGTTCCCGACTGGTTCTCCCTGGCATAGTGGGTCAACTCAGTTATCAGGTGTACAAACGCCAAATCTCTTTGACTCATGCCCTTCAAACCCTCTCAACTTTTATCCCTTAAAAGCCTTTCAAGCTCGTCCCTTGATTCATGGGGAAGAATGTCGATCAGTTTTTTTAACCCGATTTGGCTGACCAGCATGAGAATCACTTTCCGCATCTCTTCATCCGAAAACAAAAGCTCTCCATCGATCAATTCCCATTTTCCTTCGTTCGGGATAGACTTTTCAAACACCTGAAACGGAATTTTCTGCGGTTCAGCCTTGGGTATCATCTCCATGTATACTTCACCCTTTTGCATTTTAATTTAAGGATGAGCTGATCAAACAATCACCTTGTTCCCTTTATTTCCAGTATACCATTCATACAAAAAGAAAAAGAGGAGCTGCATTACTCCTCTTCACCTTTATTCATCTTCCCGATGCCATTCATATGACTGTCTGATCAGAAACATCGCATAGTCGATTTCATCTAAAGAAGAAACGCCAAATTCAACGTCACCGTTCCCCCAACGACCGAGGTTACTCACATCTTTACAAATACCCCGAGGATCCTGTATTTCATCGAATGGCATATTTAAGCTTAACCGCAGTCTGCTTTTCTGCGGCACAATATCGACGAAGTTTGTTGACATCTTAAAAGCAATGTATAACTTTTTGAACTCCATGCGGACAGAGCTGTCCAAGTTACAAATTCGTTTGCTCAATTCCTCGAATAACGCCAACATATCTCCCTGTAATTCAGGGTGATCGGCAATCGTATAAGTCACACTATCATTTTCGGAGCCTACCTTTCGGTATTTAGCCAGAATATCATCCGATAGCTGTGGGTATTCCCAGACTTTTAACGCCAAATTTGCAAGAAGCTCTGCACGTTTGAGGATTGCCTCCTCATTCCAAGTTTCAAGTTTGGCTAGTTCTCTGTTTAACCTCAGCGGGCTGTCAGCAAACCCACCCTCCATATCCCGTTTTTCCTTAAACGGTCGATCACTGAGTTCGGAATTATATCGGGTCAGTGTCAGATTGCCCAGCGTATGAAGATACGTTTTGTGTACTTCTTCCCAGTTTGGCCCCAAATCCCGTCTCCATTCTGGAGACAAATTTGGATTTTGCGGCATGATGTGTTCAATCGTATAGGCTTCAATATCAATAATCTCTTTTCGATTATAATTTTCCAGCTTCCGAAGCAGGTAATTTCGATTTCTGAAATTATACACATCCTTAATCATGAGTTCCCGCCTGAACTCCTCATCGGTCGGAAACCGTTTATAGGAATCTTTGAGTAAAAACGCCGCACGCACGCTTTCCAAATAATTTTTCTTATCGATCTCTTTGCTGAGTGTTGCAAACGTTTTGTTCAATGAATTGGTTGGAACCCCGCAAACCGCTCTGCGGAAAACGTAAGCTTCAACAAGCTTTAAGATTGCAATAAATTCAGATTTTGATAAATTTTTACGCTCATAGTCGTCATATACCTCAAGCAAGAACGGATACGAGACATCGACCTTAAGCGTATTGATATCCGTCAGCACTTCATTGATTTCTTTATCTTTTTCCGTCTGGAACGCGAGTTTCACAAAATATTGGGAATATCGATAAATGTCCTCGACAATTTGCTGGACACTCAGTTCACTGTGCTCAAATACATACGCCTTGAAACTGGCGTAAACTTCTTGTATGTTTGGAATTCGCCCCGTTTTCACCGTTAAATAGTCACGCATAAATCTGTCAAACAAAGCGGAATTTGTCAGATTCCCGAAGCTTTTTTCCATCGGATACCAGTATTCCCTATACAGTTCCGCTTGCTCTTTCGGCTCCAGTTTCATCAAAACGAAGTTTCGGATCAAATCGGCTTGCGACAGATCAAGCCCCGTCGAGTTCAGACTTTCAAAAATCAATTGCGGATTATCATGGTCACGATCCAACGAAATATCTACAATAATCAGCTTTGAGATCCCCTGATACAGCTTGTTCAGATCGATACCGCTGTTTTTGATGGACTCCGAAAAAAAATTGTAGTTCTCGTACACCCTCGGGGAGTATTCCTCGGGGAGTTTTTTGTCTAAAATCAGATTGATCAGCGTGTCCTTATCGCTCTGGGTCAATATGAGTTTGTGATACAGTTCCCCCTCTTCTTCACTGTTGACCAGATAGTAATTCATGATTTTCTTTTTCGTAATATCCAGGGTTTGTCCGCTCTCCTCGATGGCTTTGCCCAACGCAAGCAATAGCAACGTCAACGTAGTCAGTCGTTGCTGTCCATCAATAACAAGCAGTTGTGGAACAGAAGATACTTGATACAACCCTTGTTCTATGTAGACAATCGAGCCAACAAAGTGACCCTTGATCCTTTCATCTACCGCCGCTCTAACAATATCGTTCCAAAGCTGTCGACACTGCTTAATCGTCCAGCTATATTTTCGCTGATAAATCGGAATGATGAATTGTTTTGTACCTTGCATAAATTTCAATAAATTGGTTTCTACCGCCTTCACTTGTCCCTCTCCCCAAAAAATTATTTTCCATTTATTTTACGACAACCTAAATCTATCAGAAAAGCCGAATCCAAGACCTCGCTTCATGAAAGAAAAAGAGGAGCCTACTTTAGCCCCTCTTTTCCACTTATTACAATTCGATCATCTCCAGTAGATCTTGCTCAACAGCCATTTTCACAACTTTTTCCTTGATCAATCGCACAATACCTTTAGATCGTTCTCGCAGGCTTTTGCACATGGGCAAACCGAAGCATCGTGAGGAGAAGAAACGAAACCCGCACTAAAAGCGGTTGCCATTCATCGCCATGAAACCCGAACAGGTTAGACCCTTCTAACCTGTCAGATCAACTCCGCCACGTTGCCCATGCAACAAGCCCCCTGGGGGACGTGGACATCACAGCCTCAACCCCTCGCCTGAACGTAGGCTCCTCCGTCATACCGCCATCATCAGCCCAAAGATGACAGCAAGCATTCCAACGGACATAAACGGACTGGTTTTCCAGGTTGTCCTGGTCAACAGGTGGTGGGCTTTCAATGTTCGAAACGCTATCACCGTATAAGGCAGGACGACCAATACCGCTGTGACGACGCCTGGGGTATACATTCCCAATAACACGGTTTGCCCCGCGTGGGTAAAAACATTGATAAACAGGATCAGTAACGTGGATACATACAGGTTCATGCTCAGTCCCGCCTGGATCTGCCTGGTTGCGAAATAGGAAATGATGCCGAACAGGATCGTGATCAGAGCGACTACCAGTCCAAACTTGGCGGGTTGATATCCCATGGCCTCTATCACACGTTCAAATTGCGTGTCTTCAAACAAAAAACGGTTCTTTTCTATCCATGGCTGTGTCCAAAACACTTCCTCCAAATCGTGGATCAAAAAAACAACGGGCCCCAGCCATATGATGCTTTTCAACGACACTTGTCCTCACCTATCACGATACGTTTATTTTGATGCGACACTTCCAGTATTCAAGAAAATCGTGGATGATGCCGCTCGAGTCTTTTTGGTTGCCACAGGTTCGCCGTATGTACGCAGGTATTCTTTCAATCCCCCGTCAAAACCAAACGTATATTCCACGGCATCCGTCGGACAAACATAGATGCACGTCGAACAGGAAATACATTCGGTTGACAATACTCTCTTCCCTTCGTACATATAGTCCAACAGCTTGATGTCCATCGGACACGCCCGTTCGCAAGCAAAGCACTCTACGCATTTTTCCCGTTTGATGTTGATTTTCATCAAAGAAAAACGGGAACCGATTTTCTGAAAAACGGGAATCGGGCATACATATTTGCACACCGCCCGATTGTCCTTCAGAACAACGGCGAGGAGAAACCCCAGTCCGTAATAGATGAGATTGCCGATCAAAAACCAGTACAATTCCCTCAACGACTCCAGCTCAGGCGGAGTTTGGAGCACGAACAGGATATAGAGGACCAACCCCAGCGAACCCAGAAAATGAACATAGCGGAACACGCCGAGGTAAGGAATGCGGCCTTCTTTCGGTTGTTTCCAGGGAAGCAGGTCCAATACGGCAACCGTCCAGCAGGCATACCCACACCAGCCGCGGCCAAAAACAAGCGTTCCCCCGATTTTGGCCACGAGATAATGGATCGTCGCTCCTGCAAACACCCCAGTAAAGATATAAAAGAAAAATCCCTCAATCTGCATATTTTCTTTGCCGATGAGCCCCAGAAAGATGACCATATAGGAACCAACCAGAAATTGCGTGACCAGCCTGCCACGATGCCTGATCCTCTTGGGAAGAACCGCTGTCAAAAATAACCCGATGGCAACCGAAAGCCCGATATAGGAGAAATTAAACAAATAAAACACATTGTTCTGAGTAAGCCACAGTGTAATCGCAACTGCCAAAAAAATGGACAAAAACACAGCAGGCAGAATAAAATGCCTTCCTCTCATGTCCCAACTTTGATTTCTTTTCTTCAAAACCGTCATCCTCGTTTCCCAAATGTTTCATTTTCATTATCATCCTTTATGCTATCACGATATGGTATCGCTGGCGAGTGCCAATGAGGATGAGCAACTATATATTAGACTCATGTGGCAGTATTTATGCAGGTTTGTGCTTTCGAGTGTTACCAGTGTTTGAAAAAATAGTTTTAGATTTAACCATAAAAAAACAAAATGACAGTCCAAAACGCGAAAATAATTAGACTGCCATACTTTATTGAACAATCGATTCCCATTAGCTCAATAGAATAGCTCAATAGAAAATTTTATTTATCGGTGATAAACCACAATAAGAAATAAAAAGTAAACGATAGAACAAGGAATCGCCAACAATAGTAATCCACTTTTTTTTACATTAGATATTTCCTTAAATCTTAAGAAAGTATCGTGAACCAATATCATACTTGCAATTTCAACTACACCAGCCATAATCATTCTCAAAATATCCATTGAATCTAATGAATCTAAAGGTTTATCGAAATTTTCTCGAAGGTAAATGCTCGACAAACCGAACAATCCAGACAAAAGAAAGAAGTACATAAAAATTTTAATGTATTTCATCTTTAACCCCTGTTATTTATTTTCCAGACTTATTTTCCCTGAACACATGCAACATATTATATTTCGTCACCAATCTGTGGCTAATATAATATGTATTTTCTCCAAATTTATGCAGTCTAATGCTTTATTTATCCAGTCTGCAACTATATTTTTCCAGTCCACAACTTTAATTTCCGCAAAGACGACCGTTCCGCATGGCATGTTGTTGTACTGGTTAAATGCCAACTCCGCCAACGCTCTTGAACCGCTCGTCAAATCGACCGCTTGAAATGCCTCTGGACGGATCATCCGACCTTTGAAGTCGTAAAAATGTTCAATCCTATCTCCCAAGTCCTTGTAACCAGCAAAAATATAAAATAATGCCTGTCTTTCCCTGTCTTTTGGGTGCGTCCCATCCTGCCTCAAGAATTGCTCGTACCTATCCTGGTGCTCTGGAAACAAAAACATAGAAGTCCCCTCCTGTTTTTTTGAAGAACTTCTATGTCATATGCGGATGGGCAGGTGCTGATAATTGTGCAAGTAGATGATTGGATATAAGATGGTTGGATAAGCGTGCAATCGCTCCATGTTCAACAGGTCACTTCCCGTTCACCTGTTGGATAAACGCCGCCACGTTCCCCACGCAACAAGCCCCTTGGGGGTTATTCACCTCACAACCGCAACGCCCCGCCTGAACATGGGCTTTGATTTCCTGAAGCGGCTCTCCGCCGTGCCGAACGGCTTGCACGATACGTTCCCTCGTCCAGTCAAAACAGTAACAAACGGGGACATCCATTTCCGAATCCTTTTGAAACACGGGCACTTTCAAATCTCCCGCGGCAAAGGTCAGCGAACCGTCCCACGCAAAATAGACCGTCACACAGGACGGGTTCGGGCAAAAGGCGTAATCACGGTCAGATTCAAGCGTCGCCAAAGCCGCAGGTTTTAGCAAAGACTTCAGCGTCACCAGCGGCACACGTCTTCCGTTTTGTCCGCAGTTTGGGCAATTCGTTTTAATCGTTCCCTCACGGTTTGTCGGAGCACAACAGTCCATTGTAATCGCACCTTTCATGCGGGCAACCGAGCATCATCTTATGGTTTTCATCCCATTATTTCTGCATGATATTATCACATGACAATGAAGGCAAGCAAACAAACCATTAGAACGTGAGCATCACGGGCGGGAAAATAAATCATGTCCGCGAAATTGGAAAATATTAGTAGTTCGGACGAAAGGGAGCAAGAAAACGGAACTTTGGGAAATGCCTAGGATAGTCGATAATCGTTCTGACAGTATTGAATACCTGAAAACAACAAAACAACCCTTATAAGAAGAACTGAAAACTTTAACGCTTTAAACCATAAAACCTCGAACACTTAAAATATAGACAGACAATTATACATCCGTATACTAGGAAACAGATGTTCTGCAGAACAAAAAATAACTACAAAGAGGGGTAGGCAATGGAGAGTCAGGAGCTTAAGTCGATGGAGATTAATAAAGAAAAACTTAAGCAAATCACCTTTATTCTCTATCAATCTTTGTATAAAAAACCCACTACCAGCGTTGAAGAACAGGAGGAGGGAAAAATGGTTGAACAACGATAAATTTGTCGCATTTTATATTCGCGTATCAACTGACCGACAAGCCCAAGAAGGTTATTCGCTAGATGCCCAAAAGGAAGAAAATCTTGCATTAGCCAAACGTATTTTTGGTCCCGATGTTCGTTGGGTAATCTATGCTGACGAAGGAAAAAGCGGCAAAAATACTGACAAAAGACCCAATTTACAACGCATGATGCAAGACATCAAAGCAGGCAAAATACAAGCGGTAATCACATACAAAGTGTCTCGTCTGAGTCGTTCACTGTCTGATTCCTTAAATTTAGTGGAACAAATTCACCGAGCCAAAGTTCGTTTCATCAGCGTTAAAGAAGGTGAGTACGGAACACCTCATGGCAATTTGCAGTTCAACATATTAGCGGCAGTAGCCCAATACCAACGTGAAGATTTGGCGGAAAACGTTCAGTCAGGCATGACACAGCGTGCTAAAGAAGGATACTGGAACGGCGGACAAGTGCTCGGTTACCAAAGCGTGGATAAGCAACTTGTTGTGGTTCCCGAAGAAGCGGAAATTGTTAAATTGATATTTCATAAATTTGTGAATGAAGGTTGGGGGACGAAACGAATTGCTAATTATCTGAATTCATGCGGATACAAAACAAAAAAGGGAAAACCGTTCTCCATCACTTCTGTAACGACGATTTTGAGAAACCCGATTTACAAAGGATATGTTCGGTTTAATCAAGTGATTAATTGGGAAACTGACCGAAGAAAAGGCAAAAACGACAATTATATTGTGGCCAAAGGTCATCACGAACCAATCGTTGATGAAGAGTTGTGGGAAAAAGCACAGGTAATTGCTAACAGCAGAGCAACGGGAATCCCGCGACGCTATACGGGCAGTTTTCCCTTAACTGGACTGGTAAAGTGCCCACAATGCGGCTCCTTTATGACCAGCTTACTTGGGGCCAGGAATAAAGATGGGAAAAGAAAACGGTATTATGTATGCGGGGCTTACCACAATCACGGGAAAGCGATCTGCAAGCCGAACCTCATTCCAGCCGATTGGTTAGAAGAAGCTGTGTATGAACGGTTAGAAAAAACTTTGCAATCTGAAGACATATTGCAGGAGATCACAAATCAACTCAATGCACTTATTTACCATAACCAGCAAGAACATGAAACAGAAGTGGAAATTCTCGAAAATAAACTGGCCGATTTAGAAGCCCGAAAGAAAAAAATACAAGAGGAATTTGAAAAAGGATCAGGATTATATACTGAATCCGAAGCATACGAACGGATGGCTGAAATCCGTAAAAGCATCGAAGAAATTAAAAATGCCCTTGCTTCCATTCAACACAGCAATCGTTCCGTCGAACCATGGCAAAAGAAAACCGTTACGGTTGATCAAGTGCGTTCTCAACTCTCAGATTTCTTGGAACTATCTCACAAGTTAGAACCGATGGAGTTCAGACAGTTATTGCAGGCTTCCATCGAAAAGATCGAGGCTTCTAAATATCATTTGAAATATGTTCACTTTTCCTTTATCGTGTACATGCCTGAAGATCCAACGGATCCCCAGGATCCGTTATTACATATCCATGACAAGCCCTCTATTCTTCTGCGGGCTATTTATTTTAAGCATACCCATCACCTATTTGTGGTAAGGTTCCCCTCTGTTAATCCTAAAAGCCCGATAGATTTGCTCCAGCAATATTAATCTCATCAATTGATGAGGGAAGGTCATTTTGGAGAAAGAGAGTAATAGATTTGCCCGGTTCAATACACGCTTGTCCAGGCCTAATGAGCCGCCAATGACAAAGGCAAGGTTGCTCTGTCCATAGGTTCCCCATCGCTCCATTTGTGCGGCGAGACCTTCGGACGACATTCCCTTGCCTTCAATCGCTAGGGCAACAATGACCTGATCCTGTTTGATCTGAGATAAAATCCGTTCACCCTCCTTTTCCTTAACCATTTCCATCTCAGCCTGACTTAATTCTTCCGGAGCCTGTTCTTCCTTTACTTCGATCATATTTACCTTGGCATACGCAGATAAACGCTTCAAATATTCATCTATTCCTTGCTGTAAGTACTTCTCTTTAATCTTTCCGACTGCAATGATCGATATATGCATAAATCTTTATATACTCCTTCTACACCACCAAATAAATGGGATATTGATCGCAAAAGTCGCATCGAGCAGGCACGGTCCATGCCGTAAAGGATACTTCTTCAAGAAGATAGATATCCGGCGCCTCCTCATATTCGTCTACAAATTCATCGATGGCGATCTCCAGGTGTTCTTTGCAACATACGAACATGCGCCTACCTCCATCTCCCTCGCTAACTTCTGTAGGGAGAGTTAATTATGATTATTTTTTCTTATTATACCTCATTCATACGCAAAAAAGCTTCTTCTCATCGATGAGAAGAAGCTGGTGATCGATTAATATTTCATTTCGGTTAGTGTAAATGTGGTATCCATCAACTTGCCGTCCCGATAAAAGTAAACCTTTATAGGGTCGCCGATGTTTTTCTCTTTGTAAAGATACTTACGCAAATCGGCAGAAGATTGAACCGCGGTCTCGTCCAGCTTTACGATAACGTCCAGCTCCTTAAGACCTCCCTTGGCGGCCGGACCCGATGGAGCCACATCAATCACGACCACACCCGTGTGAACATCGGCAGGCAGATTGAGCGTCTTAGACCAATGATAGGCATCTATCTCCTGTAAATCTTTAGGACCGATACCGAGGTAAGGTCTCTTAACTGCACCATACTGCAATAGATCGCTGATGATCGGCTTAGCATCATTGATAGGGATGGCAAACCCCATTCCTTCAATCCCTATCTCAGAAATTTTGGCACTGTTGATGCCTATCAATTGCCCGGCAATATTGATCAGCGCACCGCCACTATTCCCCGGATTGATCGCCGCATCGGTCTGTATCACATCCATCTCCCAGTCAGAGGCGCCATCTCCATCCACATCTTGGGGGATTGACCGCTGCGTGGAACTGATCACCCCAACTGTGACGGTTCGCGAATAATCCAATCCGAGCGGATTGCCGATGGCAATCGCTGGTTCGCCAGCTTTTAGCAGATCCGAATTCCCAAGATCAACCGGAGTTACATCACGATCAGGAGCCGTGATCGTTAATACAGCCAAATCGGTTAATGGATCGGCACCCTTTACAGCGGCAGTCACCCTTTCACCACTTGCCAATACCACTTCGATCTCTGCGGCTCCTTCAATCACATGGTTATTGGTTACAATAAAGACGGTATCGCCATCGCGGTCAAAGATGACTCCTGAACCCGTGCCATTCTGGATCACTTCGGTCTTTCGTGACCAGAAATCCTGTTCTCTTTGCAGATTGACCACTCCAACCACTGAGTCCTCCACTCCTGCCACCGCTTTGGATACGTCAGTATTTACATCAACATTTACCGTTCTCACCAAGTTATCCGGCGACGTCGATTGGAGTGAAGATTTTGGGGGAGCAGTTGAATCCGCAGGGGGAAGCTTTAGATAGCCCCACTGATTCAGAAATGGAAGAAAGAGAAGTACCAGCAATCCTCCAATAATGGCTCCCGCTAAGCTATGTAGCCATCCTCTTCCCCGCTTTCGCTTCGGCTCATCGCGATACTCGTGAAATTCATCATAATATCCCATCTCAACACCTGCCCATCTTACTCCTTCTCATAAAAAGATGATCTATTAAGATACCATTCCCAAAAAAGAGTAAGCTTAATCTAATCTCTGTCAGTGCGGAATAAAGAATCAAAACCCGTTGTCTTTTAAGACCTCTGCACGTTTATTCTTCGTCCTTTTAGTCAAAGCTATGTAGGAATTGATCTTTTTATTCTATAAAGAAACGGCAGGTATTTTTATGGATAAAGTTGAGATTATTTCACAAATTGCAGATGTGAAAGAATATCTGTATCGGACCACTCTCGGTTTGACTTCTTTAATTGAATCCCTAATTGACAAAGGAGTGCTCACGCGGGAAGACCTTTTAAGCAAAGCGAATGAATTGGAATTGGAGCTTCTCTTTCAGCCGGACTCAAACCACCTCTAGTTTGGTTGGTTGTTCTGGGTGAGTATCTTCAATCACTACTCTGCTGCCCACTGCTACCCCTGCCTCACCCAGAATCTGAGTAACCGTCATTCGCGCTAAATCAATCATATTATTCTCCTTGCTCAAATGCGCCAAATAGACTCGGGTTGTTGCTCTCCCAATCACATCTGCCAGCGCTTCGCCGCAGGTCTCATTCGAAAGATGTCCCGAATCACCCAAAATCCGTCGCTTAATGCTCCAGGGATAGCTGCCCATTCGCAGCATCGCCACATCATGATTGGCCTCCATGACAAAAACGTCCGAATTATATATACGTTCCTTTATTTTCTCGCTTACATATCCCAGATCTGTTACAAAGCTCAGTTTCTTCTGCTGGTGATAAAAGATAAATCCCATAGGTTCAGCCGCATCATGGGATACTCCAAATGACTCGATTTCAATATCGCCAAATCGATGTCGCTCCCCCGTTTGAAAAATATTAACCTGGCTCTCATCAAGATCTTTAATCACCGTCGAAATTGCTTTCCAGGTCGCCTGATTGCAATAAATAGGCAATTGGTAACGTTTTGCCATTACTCCCAATCCGCGAATATGATCCGAATGTTCATGAGTGATGAGTATTCCGTCCAAATCTGCCGGATTCTCTCCAATCTGATTAAGCAGTCCTTCGATCTTTTTGCAGCTTAACCCAACATCGAGTAAAAGCCGTGTCTGTTCTGTTGCTATGAAAAAAGAGTTTCCAGTACTCCCGCTGGCTAATATACTATATCTCATCTATATCCTCCATCTACTTATCGCTAGCTCCGATTAAAGTTCCTGTAAATCCATTAACGTAGTGAATCCCATTTGTATGGATCACCCTCCATACAGGGACCAATACCCGTACATCGGCATCATAATTCTCAATATAGTAGCCTAAGATCACCTGTTTGACTTCCTCACCCGCTTGCAAAATCTCATTATCCAATAAAACGGTTAACGCCGTAAACGCTGAAACCACCTTGCGACTCACACCCGGATCGGTAGGCTGATAGTAGCTTTGCTTATATCCGCTCCATCCCTCATCTGAGAAATCGATCCTGATAGAGCTGGTAAAGACAGGATAATCATTAATCTTCTGCAGGAAGATCCATTGCTTGTCCGAGGACAACATGGGATCAAAAGCATATTGATCAAAAAAATGGATGTAATTTTGGATGATTTCATTCCGTTCCATATCCGTATTCTTAGGGCTAATCTGAACTGCATTCTTGAACTGAACCTGAACCACATCATTCTCCCATCGGATCTCATTCAGATTTCCGCTAAAATCCTGCTCCTTTAAAGCATTGGATGAGAGATTCATATAGCGCATTTCAGGCATTTGGTCGGTTAAATCTTCAGGATAGACGATCCCCTCCTGCTTTAACTTTTGTTTCAATTCCTCAACCTGCAGTTGCGTAATTTGTCCAAGAACATTCTGTTGTCTCCGATCTTGCCAAAGCTGATATCCGAGGAATAAATCAAGCAATAGGAAGGCGAGAATTAAAATGGTTTTTGCTCTGCTCCAGTCCATCCCTATCCCTCCAGAGTAAATACTCTTGCATCGATGATGATCGGAACACGGGTAGCATGCAAATGAACTATATAGGAGGGTATCAGCTTTATCACAGCGGAACTCTCATCATAAATCGCTTGGTATCCCAGTTCTATGTTTTTAATATTCTGCAGATAGATCCCCTTCCCCTTTAAATAATCCAGCACCTCTTGACCTGATAAGATGCTGATCTGGTAGAATCGCTTGGCTCCTTTAATGCGGATGAGAGAACGCCGGTATTCGCTTACCTGGTTCGATTGATATCTAAGCCAAATCTCTCCGATCATTCCGCTGGCCGTCTCGCCATAAAGCGGATATCCTTCCATAAATTCACGGAACCTGAACTGACGGTGATCCAGTTCATCCTGCCAATGATCAAAAAGATACTCTCCGGTCCAGCCGCGATGATTATTCATAAAGTCAAGGGTCTGCAGCAATTCCTCTTCTTGGTCCTCTCGCTCTGACCGTTCGTAGAAAGGCACATAAAAGCGCATATCGTGGGTATTTTCATTATACTGCAAACTCTTCGTTCCATCCGTAAAGATTCTTGTTCCGCTCCGCTCTGAAATTTCCTTGATCGCTGAGGTATCAAGAAACAGCGCATCCACCATCTCCTGCACATCAATCGCCTCAGCCTCATATGTCCATTGCATCATTGAACCCCGCTCCAGCGGCAAATAATAGATCTGAAAATAATTATCCATAGCGAGAACGGGTGCCTGTTCCGGCAGTTGGCTGCCAAGCGCAATCAGATTTGGCAGATCGAAATAATGATCTTGGCTGACATCTATAAGCTTACTTGCATACACCTTCCGCTCTTGGCCGGAAATAAATAATGCCGTATAATCAGGTCGATCTTCCTCTTTATAAACCCAGATTCGGTCGATAAAGCTTATTCGATCTGTCAGATTATCCGGAACATGTAGAAACTTCGCCAACAGGATTGAAGGCAGACGCTCTGGGAAAATAAATTCAACTCCATTGCTTGCTAATATTTTCTTCCAGTCTGCCGTTTCCAGTTTAACTTCCCGTACATTCGTAAATTGCCACATCTGCATGGCATCCCAAAGGAAACCGTAGGGAGCCATTTTGGAGGTTGCCATGGTATGGTGGTTTTCGGCATCGTGAAAAAGGATCTTCTGCGGTTTGATCAGATCTTTCCATTCCTTCGCATCACCAATATTTTTTGGCTGTTCATAGTTGGCCGGCGTCAATGGATCAAAGCTGGGATTATTTCCCCACAATTGGAAGGTTAAAAAAAAGCTTAAACCAACCAGCAAAACTAATACTAGGGTTTTTGCCCGCTCAAGCATCATTGGTTAACCCTCCATTCAGCGGCAAGCGTATCGTTACAGTTGTGCCATGATCCAACTTACTGGTAATGTTCATTTCCCCTCCATGCAACTTTACGATCTCGTTAGCTATGGATAACCCCAAGCCTGTCCCGCCCATCGCCCTGGAACGCGCTTTATCAACACGATAAAACCGCTCAAAAATTCTTCCCAGATCCTCCTCAGGAATACCAATCCCCTGATCGGAGATGCGGATTTCAATCCAGTCTGACGAGCTATAATCCACCATAACCTGAATCATTCCTTGATTCGGCGAGTATTTGATCGCATTGGAGATGAGATTATCAAATACCTGATGCATCTTATCCCGATCCACCCAGATTGCCTTTGGTGAACCTGTACGCTCCAAATGAGCCTCAATCCCTTGTTTTTGCATATGAAAGGTAAAACGGGAAAGTGCTTCAGAGAGCAGTTCTTCCATGTGAGCGGAAGTTCTTCTCAGAGTGGCTTCCTTAGAGTCAATGCGTGAGAGCAGCAAGAGGTCGGAAACCAACCGAATCATCCGCTCCGTTTCATTTTGCACCACCCGCAAAAATGAGTGTGAGAGGTTGGGATCTTCCAATGCCCCTCCATCCACTAGCGATTCCAGATAGCTTTTCATTGTGGTAAGCGGTGTGCGCAATTCATGCGAAACATTGGCGACAAAATCTTTTCTCTCTTTCTCAATCCTTTGCTGCTCGGTCACATCCGACAGAACAACAATCATCCCTTTCGGTCCTTCTCCGTCTAGATCAATCAGTGAGATCATCACGCGCAAGGTGAGCTGCCGCTTCTCTTTAAGAGGGATATCTATAAGGAAGGAACCTTCATTCTTAAATAAGTCTTTATACTCCGTATCTTCGGGCAGCCGTAAGCATTGGTAGATGCTTTTTCCCGCCCAATCATCATCTCCCAGCAACAGCTTCCGGGCAATTGGGTTGATCAAGATGATCTTGCCCTCTGCGTCGGTAGCTACCACTCCTTCACTCATATTGGCTAAAATGGAAGACAGCTTCTTCTGTTCTTCCCGCGTCTCCGTAATTGCCTCATCCAGACGCTTAGCCAGATGATTAAATGCATTTCCGAGCTTCCCAATCTCATCTTCACTCTTGACTGAGACTTTTCTGCTAAAATCCCCCTCAGCCATGGCCGTTGCCTGTTTGGTAACTGCTTCAATGGGCGTCGTGATGGTGCGCGTAAGTACAACCCCCAATAATGCCGTGAGTAAAAGGGCGATGATCGTCCCCGTATAGAAAATTCTGCTAATCTGTTCGATAATATGGTAAACCTCTTCCATAGAGGCAATCAGCAGCAATCCGCCTAAAACCTGCGACCCTTCTAAGACAGGTAAGGCAAGTATCTTGACCCGATTCCCAGTGCCCGGATCAATTCGGATCGATTCCTCCTTAAACCCGCTTAAGGCCCGGGTGATTTCCGGCTGATTATTCTTCTGCCCCACAATCCATTTATCTTTCAGTGAAGTAGCGAGTACAATGCCATCACGACCCACTACCTGAACTTCTATATCATTCAGCGTGGGGAGATTGCCGATGAGATTATCGATATCCTGAAGACGAAGATCCTCTCTGCTGCGAGATTGCTCCGGATTAAGATATTGGGTTAGCGGGATGGTAAGCAGTTGCGCCTGAGCATTGATCGATCGATTAAAGTTATCTATATAGTAGCTTTTTAGATTCTGAATAAAATAAGCACCGATAAATTGCATCGCAAACAGGATCAATAAAGTAAAGATGAGGACGATCTTCCATTGCATGCGCATAGCTATCCCCGCCCGTCTCTAAGCGTGTACCCCAATCCTCTTCTTGTGATAATATACGTCGGATTGCTTGGATCATCTTCAATCTTCTCTCTTAATCTTCGAATCGTTACATCGACCGTGCGCACGTCTCCAAAATAATCATATCCCCAGACTGCCTGAAGAAGATGTTCGCGCGTAAGAACTACGCCGTAATTCTTCGCCAAATGCAGAAGCAGTTCAAACTCCCGCTGAGTTAACTCAATTTCTATCCCCCGTTTCTTCACTTGCACGGTCTGTTGATTAATGCGCAAATCGCCGATAATCATTTCCTGCTCTTTTGGTTGAACCACTCTGATAAATCGCCTGCGCAGATGGGCTCTTACTCGCGCTAACAACTCGCGATTGCTGAAAGGTTTGGTAATATAATCATCTGCTCCAAGCTCTAAACCGAGCACTTTATCTACTTCTGAGTCTTTAGCCGTCAACATCAGAATGGGCATATCTGCCTTGCGACGAATCAACTTACAGACTTCCATGCCATCCATAAACGGAAGCATGATATCAAGCAGAATTAAATCCGGAGATTCTTGTAATGCCATCTGTAATCCTGTTTCACCATCGTTGGCAGTTAGGACTTCATATCCCTCTTTTTGCAAATTAAATTTTATGATCTCGGCAATCGGCAATTCATCCTCGATCACCAATATACGTCCGCTCATCATCGCCCCTCCTTTTCTCAATTATAACAAAAGCTCTCACCATATGATGAGAGCTGAAAATTGATGATCTTACTTATTAAATGCTTTGGCTGGATTGATCTGCTTTCCATTTTTAATAATCTCAAAATGCAAATGGGTCCCGGTCGAATTACCCGTGTTGCCCATCACACCGATCTTTTGGCCTTTGGCTACTTGTTGGCCTTTCTTAACTGAAATCTTTGAAAGGTGACCATATAAGGTCTGGTATCCGCCGCCATGGTCGATTACAATGGCATTTCCATAATTTCCTTTCCAACCGACAAAGGTGACTTTACCATTATCTGCTGCCATAATTGTCTTATCCTTAACGCCAGAGATATCCATACCGGTATGTAATTTACCCCAGCGATAGCCAAAAGGACTCGTAATATATCCGCCTTTCGTTGGCCACATAAACTTGCCTGTAGCCACCGTCGGTAAAGGTTTCGTCCCTTTAATCACAATCTCATTCGTAGGGTCCTTTAAGACCTCTTCGTCAGTTGCTGTACGGCTCACTTCTACGCCATTCTCTTTTAAAATTTCATAGGTAACTCTTTTCTCTCCGGCTACTCCCTTTTGTTTTACCCTAGTTTCGCCTTTATAAATATTTTTATCTTCCACATATTCCGTTTTATATGGAATCTTCTCTGTTTCGCTCTTTTCAAAGACCGTCTGAACTGTTAGCTTAGGATCGAGCGCTGTAACATTGATTACCTGCCCGATTTGTAAGACAGTATCTTCATCCAAGCCAGGATTTAGCCGCTTAAGATCGGCGATTTTAAGTCCAAATTTGCTTGCTACACATCCAAGGCAATCCCCGGGTTGAATCGTATAAGTCTTCTCTTCCACGACTCCTTTTTGCAAGATTGCTTCAATCGTTGCCTCATCGGTCATCTCTTCAGGTTTGATAATGGTAGGTACAAACTGTACGGCCTCTTTAACCTTTACCTCTTTTAAAGTTTCTGAATTATCTGATTTAGACAGCGAAGAATTAGGTTTATTCGCTGATAGATTGGCGACAGCTACTGTATTGCGTTTATCATCAATCACGTAACCATTCGTATATTTGCTCTTGATCGCATTCAAGATGGCTTCGCCGCTCTGTTGATCTTTTACATAGCCTATAAATTCCCCATCGACAACCAGCTTAAACGCTTTTGCCTTTACTTGAACCGAATTGGAGAGCGATTCTAATGTAGCCTCATTATTATATGTCCCTTTATAAACCTTCTCTAATTTATAGGATATGTCTTTATCGATTTCTAAATGAAATCCCTCATACTGACTTTTTTCAGTTAATTCTTTTTGAGTGAGCCAATCCTCTACAACTTGCGGGGAGCTTACCGTTCCTATTTCCTCACCGTGCAGAAATACATGATAGATATCTACTAAATTCGATTGATAGATTTTATCGCCAATGATAGAGCCTGCCACTAATAGAGCAACCACACCTAGACTGGCAATTGCCTTTGTTTTATGTACTTTTACATACTGGATGACTTCTTGAAAGCCACCCATTAGCCTAGACTTCAGTACTTGAATCTTCATGTTACCTCCTTGGTTCCTTATTTTATTACCCCAGGGAAGGATAGAACAGGACATTCTAGACATACTTCGTCTATACTAAACAACTTATCATAGCTATCCTATGATTGCAAGATGTAATAATTGCTAGGCTGTTGAAAAATTTCGACTATTTTTCTCGCAATTTGTGGACAAGACTGCTATTCAAAACGTTTCTCTTCACTTCTTGGTTTAATATAGTTATGTATCCATAGCAGTATCGATCCAACTTGGGGATTTTCAAATTTATCGTAATATTATCTCACTGACCTCCTTACGCCCCTTTCCATAATTCCGTTGACGAATATGCACACTTTCGTTATGGCTGATCGTAGCCTTCACAGCAAATGCTTCCCGTTGTAAATCATCAATCCGACAAAGTGCTTCCAGCCTTGGGTGCCCGTCTTTTTGGTCAGCTAACTGGTCAAAATAATCGGCCTGCTCTAGTAGCTGCCTGATTTGTGTTGCCATTTGCGGGTCGGTACTACGGGAGCGTCTCAACTCATCCGCTTGTTTCCTCAACTCCTGCGCCTTCTGGCAGTACCCTTGTACTTCCTCGATGATTTCCTCATACTCTTCTTGCACTTGAGCAATTAAGCCAATCTTTTCCTCTACTGCCTGTCCACGTTTTGTCATGTCTTGCTTCCTCCTTCGTTTTTTCGCACAGAAAAAAGGCTCACTCCCCCTCACATTGCAAGTTGGAATAAGCCTTCTAAGTTTATTAGGCGTGTTTGTCAAGTGTGTAAGTGTATGGTTTGTTGGTTGTATTGTACGACCCTGCTTCTAAGAAGTAAACCTGATAATATGTATTTTCTTCTACACGAAATCAACCATTACTTTGTCCTTTCCATTATCGTTCTAGCCATCCTGTACTTGCATGGAGTTTGCGTATGAAAAAAGCCTCGGGGTAAAAATGCCCCCAAGGCTAATAAAGTATTCTCCCTTTCTCCAGTTAGGACCTACCAAGTCCTCGTTCAATCTCATAGCTCATTTGTAAAGTCCGTTTACCCATATATTTCTTTGCTTTTTCCAACAGTGTCTTATCGTCACCGATAAATTCTAACACTGTACATCCTAAAACCTCTTGAACCATGATATCTTCACAAGCAGCCATTCTTTCGAAGAAGTCAAATATTTTGACTAACAGCTCTTCTTCTCCCTGTTTACTTAATAAAGATCTGACAAAAGGATTTAAGACATCTCCAAAAATATTATGTGGACCAGGTTGTTCTTCTCCCCACCACTCCATTTCTTTTTCATAATCAGGCTTTATCTCAGGAACCGCCTTTAATAGTTCGTCGATTAAACAATCATAGTTCAAGATTTATCACATCCATTTATTTTATTTGCAGAGCGTCTTTGAGATCATCTAATAACTTCTGTGCTGTTGCTAGGTCGTTAGGGTTCAAATTCTCTTTCTTAATTATATTTTCTAGATTTCGAACTCGCTCAATACCTTTTTGAATATGAGACTTTCCACCTACAAGTTGACCTGTTGAGAGTTCATGTCGAATTGCATCCGCTAATCCACCATCCCCAATGGTTGCTCCTGGACGATACATTTGATCAATAGCATTTTTTAATTTTTGATTTGAAACCGCGTTTAACAGGGTATCGCGTGTTGAAAGTTTTCCCGTCCCCTTAGTCGCACTATTTTTATCAAAATAGTTGCTATAATTGTTTCCTTTCTCTTTTTTGACTGACTTGATGATTTTGTTACTTTCCTCCAGTACCTCCTCTCCTGTTTTGGCGATTATCTTTCC
>Ga0310827_100162_pt1 | contig 81312 bp, 73 predicted proteins | sample WT_ome_2_FD_201309 | JGI IMG/M metagenome (GOLD analysis project Ga0310827, IMG submission 201309) | Sorghum-adapted microbial communities enriched on wild type (WT) sorghum from Joint BioEnergy Institute, Emeryville, California, United... ... | reverse complement strand
AAGGCACAAGCCATCATTCCCCTTAATCTTCGGGGGGAGAAGGAACCGCCTGCTGGCATGACCTCGAACGGAACACCGTGCTGTTCCATGGGTTATGCGATGACATACTGGGGAGTTGACGGCGATACAGCATCCCTCATCGGGATACAAAGCGTTGGAAGGAACTTTACAATGAACGAACCAGCGTAGAACGCTGCAACTCCCGATTGAAAACCTATTTGACGGCAGACGCCGCACATGTCCGGGGCATTCAGAAAGTCACAACTCACCAGTATTTGAATGCCATTGTTCTGCTTGCATCTGCGCTCGCCGTTTCTCATCATTCAAAACGGGCTGCCGCTTAAAAAACGAGCTGTTCTAAAATTCTGCAAGTCTGCCCTTTTCTTCATCCATATAATACCATTTTCGAAAATTACCCCTTAACGACAGTGAATATGCTATCGCTTCTTCTCTGAAACGGAATTATGCAAAACACTCAACTTAGTTATTTTTAATCAGAATAGCCATATAAGCCATTGAGTTATATTCATTTTTACGGAGTAGTTCCCTAACTGCACGCAAATAAAGGGAATTATGCTCTACTGCCTTCGAAAAAGATTGGATCAATTTGATAACATGATCCACACTGAAATCTTCTTTGTGATAACCAGCCATTCCGATTAAATGCATCTTGATCATCGCATAATGAATCACCAACATGATGTACTCTTCAAATACCTCGTCGCCATTTGTTAGGGGGAAAAGATGGATGTAAACATAGTTCACAAGATAATTTTCTAAAATATATTCGTGTTCATTCATAAAAGGCTCATAATAACTTTTATACGCAGCTTGATAACGATCAGAAATCTCCTCAGTTGATGACTCCTTACGATATTCAATGCCGTACAGAAATTCAGTAAAGCAATCCAAATATCGTTGATTTCGTACTCCGCTCCACACTCTCTTATCAACTAGCCTCTTCAACAGTTCCATTTGAATCATGGAGAGGGCAGGTATATCGTCAAAAATAGTCGATAGGTCATCTCCTTCAGCCAAAGCAGTATAAGAAGCAATTAGCTGTGGAATCTCAGAAATTCGATGTTCTTGAACATACTGCTCAACCCTTTGAAAAAATAAGCCGAGTAAGATTAATCGTTCGGAAATTGAATATTTTCTAGTCTGGAGTATTTGTATGGAAAAAATCCGTAATTCCCAGAAAAACTGCGTCAGCTGCCCCCCCTCTGTAGATTTCGTATCCAGACGCCTTCTAATGAAATTCCGGATTTCAGCAGGCTCTACTATCTCATTAAACTCAATGCCATCCGGATTTAGCAATGCTAAACGTGTGATTTCTGGACAAGACATGGTAGCGGATCGCTCCAGCACTCCATTCACCTGATTGGAAACCCTGGGATACGTTGCACAGACATTCGACAAGTATTCTTCTCCCAGCTTCAGTTGAATACTACAAAGCTTCTCTTCATTCAACATGGGGCAAGACAAGTCAGAAGACAATGAAATTTTTGCATAGTCTTCACTACCTTTGCTTGCACGATTTCGCTTTATGTGTTTATCCAGCTTAGGCCGGATCTCAGAACGAACTTTATTATATTTCTTATAAGTCGCCTCATCTATAACAACTTGCCAACCAGCACAACAAGTATCCTCACAGGATGAGCCTATGCAAGAAAACTGCTGCATATAGGCCGGGACTAATACAGTCCTGATTTTTGTCATGGAAATGTCTCCTTTGATTAAAAACTGTATAGTTTACTTATCGGCAAATTAACCAGATAGATGTAGATGACTATCTATGAAAATAAATAACTTTTAAACTGATTTGACAGTTCATATCTCCACAGATGAAAATTCGGAATCAAGCGATAGTTTAGTATATAGCCCCCATCATTAATATTACTGTTTTCGTAAGCGGTTATCATTTGATGCATGGCTACCTCTATCTCAAGCGTAAGTTGATTCAGCTGGTCACAGATTTGGAGAGAATTAGAGTAAAACAAACTATCCTGAATTTTGCAAAAGCCATGAACAACGTCTTCAAATAAATATATCATTTCTTCAAAACAGCCCTCTTCAAGCCTCACCGCAATATATTGTAGCCCTTCCTGACAGGTTTCTGCCAACAATAGGGAACTTTTTATAATTTCAATGGCTCTTCGCTCAATTGAGTGGCTAACACCGAATTATGTAGATTCATAGAGTCGCTTAGATGTGAGAGTTTCTTTAAAATCTGGTAGAAAGGAAACGGGGGACTGACGAGTTCAGCTCCTTCGTGCTGCGAGCGCAGGAAGTCGCGTTTTGTTAGCGGTCATGTAAACCATAGCAATCAAATTATTCACGTTTCGGTATCCGCGAGCTTTTCGTTTTGAAGCTTGAACTAGTCCATTAATACCTTCAAGCAAACCATTGGTCATCTTACTGTGGAACCATCGAAGGATGCCCTCTTCATGCGTTTTAATGGTTTTTGCAAGTTTAATCATTGGTTCAAGTTGAGATCGTCTCGCCCAACCGATCCATTCACGGAGATACACATCAGCAAGTAGATGAGGCGTCGTCCATAAGTCTTGCATCGCGAGCTTTAAAGCGGTACGCTCTGCCCGTCTTCAAGTTGCTGTCTTTAAGACATTGCAGCTCTTCCTTCTGCTCAGCCTTTAGATTGGCTTCATTCTTCAACCAGAGATATTTCGTTTTCTTGAGCTGCGGAGCTTCTTTTTGTTCCGATCTTCGAACATCGTCAACGGCTTCGCTGACCAATTTCATGACATGAAATTTATCGAAAGTTAATTCTGCTTGTGGAAACTGCTCTTCAATACCGCTTATGAATGAGACGGACATATCGCTGCAAAACTCCTGTATCTGCGTGGGTTCTACGCCTTTATCCAGCAGATGGTTGTGAAAGCGAGCAATGGTATCTTTCCCTTTGCCCTCCGTTGCAAACAGCACTAGCTTAGTATCGACATCTACAAATAGTGTGATGTAACGATGACCGCGGCGTGAAGAAGTCTCATCCACGGCAATTCGTTTCACTTTCGACAAATCCAATTCTGTCATCGCTTTATTCACATAGTAACGAAAGATCCGCCACATGCGAGTGTCGTGTTCTCGAAGCTCACGGGCGGCGGCATTAACAGGCATTTCCGCCATCAGACGCATAGCCCAGGCTTCAAAATACAGTGTAAAGTGCGACTTCGGGCGTGACCATGCAACAGGGACGAGCAATATTTTGCCGCAATTCGTGCACTCTGTTCTGGGTACTCTGGCATGGATATAGGTTTTCCAATTCCAGAAATCAAGATGCCGCCAATGTTTCTGATCGGTATCATGAACCTTGCTGGATACGCCGCAATTGGGGCAAGCGAACTCTGCACCTTTCTCAAAATTAACAAACAAATGCCAGGCTTCGTCCTGATCATCAAATTCAATGTGCGTGAGTTCCCATGGTTTCTCGAGAGCCATCGCAACTCGGAACATCTCTGCAATCAGGTTATCTTTATTGCTAATTGGAGTCCACATCGTCATTACCACCCTATGAATATTCTTATTAGGCAGTATTGACATAATTTTTAGCGATCAGACTTCAGCCACTTAGTGTAGCGAGGAAGCATTTCAATATCCAATTTACCCACCTACCTTTGGAATCATAACCACCCGTCCAACGGGTGGTTTGCTCTTGGGGTATAACCCCTTGTTGCCAAACTGCGCCTAAAGACGCTAGCCTGACAATAAAATTGTTCAGGCTCAGTGTTTTTGTCACTTTCACTTACCAGTTAAACTGGTTTACTTTTTCTTGCTACCGTTTCTGCTAAATGGATCTTCATACTCTTTCACACTCAGTTTATCGATTGCCTGCTCATGTGCTTCCTGCTCGCGTATATACTTAGCCACGGTAGCTTCATTCAGCCCGACCGTGCTGACGTAGTATCCCTCTGCCCAAATTTTTCGATTGCCATATTTATACTTCAAGCTGGCATGCTTCTCGAATATCATAAGGGAGCTCTTTCCCTTCAGATATCCCATAAATGAGGATACAGAGATTCTGGGGGGAATCGCTACGAGCATATGTACATGGTCTGGCATCATGTGCCCTTCTATTATCTCTACTCCTTTGTATTTACACAATCGCTTAAATATTTCGATCAAGTCTTTCCTCACTTGATTATAGATCTCTTTCCGTCTATACTTCGGGGTGAACACGATATGGTATTTGCACGTCCACTTCGTGTGAGCTAAACTATAGCTCTTGTTTGCCATCTAAGACCATTCCTTTCTTGAATTGAGCCTGAACATCTCAATTTTATGGGAATGGTCTTGTTGGTCAAACCTTCGTTCCCTCCACCCGCATAGCGGGTGGTTTTTTGTTTCGCACGCTTCGCGTACTCAACTGGCTAAAGCCGTAAATAAAAAAGAGACCTTAGAAACTCTAAGGTCTCTTCCCTGCAATAAATCTTAACGAAGTAATTGCAGTACGCCTTGCGGTTGTTGGTTGGCTTGTGCCAACATCGCTTGAGCCGCTTGTGTAAGAATATTATTCTTGGTGAATTCAACCATTTCCTTCGCCATATCTACGTCACGAATACGGGATTCAGCAGCAGACAGGTTTTCAGAGGAAGCACCCAAGTTATTAACAGTATGTTCCAATCGATTTTGATAAGCACCCAATTTTGAACGTTCTGTGGATACAGTTTCCAAAGCAGCATTGATCGTAGTGATTGCTTTGCTCGCAGCGGATGCAGAGGAAATGTCAGTGCCCCCTACGGAAATCTTAATATCTGCTGTAGCTGCTGCATCCAATTTAAGAACTTCAGTAGTACCGATTTTAAACGATTGGTTATCAGTTGAAGTAGCGATTACATTACCGTTTTGGTCTCTTAGCGTTTTATCCGCTACATTAATTGTATAATTTCCTGCTTGCAACCCGCCATTAGTAAATTCAGAAGTACCAGTAGCTTTTCCATCTTTAATTGTGATAATTCCCGAATCTACCTTTTGAAGTGTAAAAGTAATCGTATCAGTTTTTGCACCCAATTCGGATTTCCATGCCAAACCATCAGTGGTCTTTGCTACAACAGTCCCGTCAGTGGCAAGAAGTTCCTTACCGTCGGCACTAATTTTGTAAGTCCCATCGGCAATTTGTTGCGTGCCTGGAGTACCTTCAGAGTAAGTAACCTCTTGTTCGTACTTTACATTACCAGTTACCCCAAGTTTAAAGCCTCGCAAGTCTCCAACAGAGAGAGTAATATTTTGTCCTTCATTTGCACCGATATGGAATGTACCGCTGAAAGTACCATCCAACAATTTCTTGGTGTTAAACTCAGTGTCTTTACCGATACGAGTCAATTCTTGAGAAAGTTGATCAACTTCCTTCTGCAGGTTTGCACGGTCGTTATCTGTGTTCGTATCCGTCGCGGATTGAACAGCCAGTTCACGCATACGTTGCAGAATACTGTGAGTTTCAGTCAATGCACCTTCAGCCGTTTGGATCAAGGAGATCCCGTCTTGAGCATTCTTCTGAGCCATGTCCAAACCGCGGATTTGGCCGCGCATTTTCTCGGAAATCGCCAAACCGGCAGCGTCGTCGCCCGCACGGTTAATACGAAGACCAGAGGACAATTTTTCCAAGTTTTTGGAAGAAGCGTTAGTGTTGGCACCTAGTTGACGATGCGTATTCAACGCAGCAATATTGTGGTTAATTCTCATTTGTATTTCCTCCTTGAAATATGTTATCCCACATCCATGTGGTTTCGCTTGCTTTCGATAAGGTCGGCCGCCCTTTCGAAATAGCGTCTAAATTATTTATCGTCAAAGACTTCAAAGATTTGAAGTGTTTTGAGAAAAAAATTAAGAACTAATCCTTATTTTTGAAATGCTCCAATAGTGCATTAATTTCCAAAGTTGATACTGCAGTTGACTCTCGATTGGCTTCCTGAATTAATAAGTAAATTTCCTTACGTAGAATCTCTACATCTCTTGGTGCAGAGATCCCGAGTCTAACCACATCCCCCTCCACCCCAAGCACTGTAATCTCAATTTCATCCTGAATAACAACAGCTTCTCCCTTTTTTCGAGACAATACCAGCATTTTATTCCCCCTCCTTCGTGGTAGCAGCTGTTTTTGATGCATTTGGCCAAAGGGGATGTCGTGTCTGGTATTCAGTGGCGTGAAGAATCACTTGTCTAGCTGTATGCTTCTCTAAATTAAATACAATAGGCGCTAGTAAATTAATTGTTGCATCGGTAATGTTGTTGTGGAGATTCAACACACAACATATCCGTATAGACGAACCAAGTTCTAAATCCTCGACTACATTATCCGGCAAGTCAAATTCATATCCAGGATAGAAAACAAACGGATCGGCAATAATCAATGAGACCGAGCTTTCACGCAACGATTGTAAATAAGCAAACGGCGAATCCGGAATGTCGATTACGGCAAATTCAGTGTGCTTCTCTAACCCCGGAATCCCCTTCGTAAATCTGAAAATTTGATCCTGCTTTACTTCAAATACACCAGTCTGGACTTCTTCTAGTCCCATAACGTTCGCCCCTTTAAGTTTGATTAAGATTGGAAATAAAAATAAAGCTATAGATGGTAGCAAGTACCTCTATAGCAGTTGTCCAAAGTATTACATTGTCAGCTCGATGGTTGGCGGTATGAAGCGAATGGCGTCATATTGTTTAACATATACATTTAAGTAGCCAGGGTTATACTCTATCTCCGGCCTATGCGGTTCAACATGGATACTTACATTATCATAGGACGCAGGTGCTCTGAATTCCACAAAGGGGTCACGCTTCCAATCCTGTCCGTAAATTTCAGCAATTGAATTCTCCGGTAAATGGAATTGTGCCATTCGATTGCCTTGCTCAACCCGTTTAGCCAATCCCTCTAAGAACAGAGCGGGCAACTGCGAATAAATTTGCTGGTTCATCTCTAAAGCTGTACCACCATTGTAGGCCCTCCATGCTTCATGCTGGTTAATTTCCAATTCAGGTCTAGGCTGCTTTATGGACAATTCAGCTCTTTTCGACTCAATCCCGAGTATTGCAGGTTGTCGGATTATTTGAATTTGATAGCTCATGATCCCACACAACCATTCCTATCTCAAAAAGTCAACAAGGGAATTGGAAATAATTTTGGCTCCCGCAGACAAGGATGCATTATAGATACTCTCCTGAATCTTTGATTGAAGAATGAGTTTCTCGTAATCAGCATCCTCGGTTTTGGACTGCATATCCGTTAAGTTTAAGCCCAAATCTTCAAGCCTTTTATCCATTAACTCAACTCGGTTTATCTTAGCCCCAATTTCCGCGCGGGCCGTCATCACTTTGTCCAGACGTGAGTCTAACAAATCCAGCTGTGCAGATATCACTGGGAAGTCGCTTGCTCTCAGAGCAGAAGTCAAACGATCTATCATCGTAAATAAATGGTCGTCGTCCTTCTCATCAGGACTTCCAAAGATATCATTCCCAGATATATTTATCGATAACTGAATACTCTCTCCAACGATATATTTAATATCTCCCGAATCAGTTAATAAGTCACCGGCTAATGTCGTATCCGATAAATTATTGGCATCTTTGGGAAAGTCATACGGTTTTTTATCGTAGGTTTGGCCATTGAAAATATACTTTCCGTTCAGTTTACTATTTCCAATATCAATCAGTTGTTCCTTAAGCTGTTCCACTTCAGTTTTGATGCTATTCAGAGCGGATTGAGGATTGGTTGAATTTGAAGCCTGAACAGTCAATTCTTTCAGCCGTTGAATAATACTACCGACTTGTCCGATCATTTGATCACTGAATTCCAACCAAGATAAGGCACCATCTACGTTATCCTGATACTGCTCATTGGAAGCCAACTCTGCCCGGTAACGCATCGAATAAGTAATTCCTACCGGGTCATCTGAAGGTTTGTTGATTTTGCGTCCAGATGACAACTGGGTTTGAAGGTCAGTCATCCGATTTCCATTGCGATTTAAATTCAGAAGCAACTGAGAATTTAGCATATTGGAAGTTACTCTCATCATACGACTATTCCCCCTTATCTGCCTACAACACCAGTCGAATTAATCAGTTTATCGAGCAATTCGTCAAAGGTTGTCATAAATCTAGCTGCAGCGCTGTATGCATGCTGGAACTTGAGCATATTGGACATTTCCTCATCCAAAGAGACACCGCTAACCGATTGCCGCTGCGTGTCAACCTGAGTCACTAGAATAGCCGAGTTTTCCGCTTGTCGATTGGCTTCTTGGGCTTGAATTCCCAGTTCCCCCGCCATTGCACTATACTGCGAGTTGATTGTAGACTTGCTTCCGTCTGCAGCAATAAATTTTGCTTCATTCAAAGAAGATAACAATAATGCAAGTGTGCCATTCCCTTTTACTACAACTTGACCAGTTCCGCTGTCTTCTGTGCGTAACGAGGTTGCTATCAAATTAGGATTATCCACCAACAATGGATTTAACTTAATGGTTCCTGCGTCAGTCCCCGTAAAAAACGGAAGCCCACGATTTGTCGTCCCATCTATCGTATAGCCTAATTGGTGGATCCCGTTTATACCCTGGACGTCAATCAACGTTTCCGTAACCAAGGTGGAATTTGCCGGAAGCGGCGTTCCTGCAGGCAGCAACTGAGCGACCCCGTTTACAGTTACTGTTGTATCCTTCTTGACCACCACTCCCTCAGGCAACATAGAGCCTGCCGGGACTGGTACATCCTCTATTTGCCCATTCATCATGGTATTAGTCAAATTATTAAGTCTTGTCTTATATTCTGCGACATATTGGTCACGTGACAGAATCATACCATGGACTTCACCGCCGGACAGGCTTCCACTTGCATATCCTTGGAAAAGAAACGAGGATGCAGGATTATCTGGAGGTGATGCCTGCACCGAAATCTGTCCATCTTGAAGCAACGGCATATTTCCCATCGAAATATTATAACCCTGCTCCCCTTCAGTAACCGTAACATTGATGATTCGGGATAGCTTATCAGTCAGTAAGTCTCGCTGATCTCGCAAGTCGTTTGCATTATCCCCCAAGCCTTCAATACGTTGAATAGATTGGTTCAAATCATTGATAGAAGTTAGATAAGTTAACACTTCACTCTCTTTTGCCGCCACATTAGTCGTAAGATCTGTACTCAGATTATCCAATTGGCGACTCATATAGTTCAATGCATCCGTTAAAGCATGTGCACGTTCGATAACGATTTTCCTTGCGGTTACACTTTCAGGGTCCTTGCTAAGATCAGACCAAGCACTCCAGAAGTTATCCATGACGGTACGCAGACCTGTGTCGGAGGGTTCGTTCATTATCCCTTCGAGTTTGGACAGGATATCCGCCTGAATATCCCAAGTCCCTTGGGCACTGGCCTCCCCACGATATTCTCGATCAAGGAAAGTTTGCCGAATCCGGGTTATGGACGAAAATTCAACTCCTGTCCCCAATTGTCCAGGGGCAGTTGACCTATTTATTCCATACGCCTCTATTGGCCGGGAAGCCTGCATATTTACAACTTGCCGGGAGTACCCTTCAGTATTTGCGTTTGCTATGTTATGGCCTGTTGTATTTAAAGCAGCAGTTTGCGTAAACAAACTCCGTTTTGCTGTCTCTATCGAATGAAATGTAGATGCCATAAGTACCTCCCGTATTCATTAGGCACGTGCATCAAACAATCCCGTTATCGGCCCAGTATTTGAGTTACCGGAGGGATGTTGATAAGTTGCCTCATACTCTGGTCCACCGCCAAATAAATTAAGTGAATAGTCGATGAAGGTCAGCGACTGTGCCAGCAACTGCTGATTCAGATCATTCACGCGCTTCAGCTTCTCCAGTGTCATTGAAAGCGCTGATTGCGCTTGCTGCAATGCTGCCTTCTTCTCCGGATCAAACACAAGACGAGCCAACTCTGTAATATTCAGATTCAGCGCTGATTTGATTCCCTTTTCCCGCAAAAAAGCTTGGCAAGCAGCAACTCGTTCTTCCTCCAAAGAGGTAATCTGTTTCATCATCCGTGACTCCTGATTCATGATTTGAATCAAGGCATTAATGTCATCTTTTATGATCGCTTCCTTCTTTGTCTGTCCTGACACCAACATGGATTGATGAACGTCATCCAATTGATTCAAAATATCAATCAGCCGTTGTATCGCCATACCAACCTCCTATTTCTCGTTCAGAAAAGACTTGAAGTAAGGGACAAGCTTGTCGGCGAGCTTGCGTGCTTCCACCTGATAGGTTCCTGCGGAAACTTGCGTCTTTAACTCTTCAATCCGCTCGGCCCGCTCGGGATCGATTCCGACCTCCTGCGCTTTCAAGAGTTCCTTGGCTTCCGCCGAAATCGAGACCTCATCCTTGCGGCGAGCTTTGTTATCTGTATCTTTACGTTGCGAATCAATCTGGCGTTGATAGTTATTGATGGCTCCAACCCGTCCAGTTTCATTGATTTTCATAGGGCTTCACCTTCCTTCCAAATAGAAAAAGCCGATAATCTTTACTAAGTTTATCGGCGGCACTGAAATTATTTTTAATAGCGAAGCATTGGATGTTTAAGAATATTATGCCAAAGAATCACGGTTTTAGTCATTGGGGACTACGGAATTTGTCGATGGCGCTGTAAGCCCCACTTCCGCTCTTTTCTCCCGATTCGTTTCTTCTGGAAGTGTCCTCTTTCAGGGCGGAGTTCAAATCCCGAGTCAGCCGGGCACGGCATGAATCGCACATATTCCCGTCACGAATCAAGACACCGCACACTTCGCAAGGATACATCATATTGGGGTTATTGGCGATCGAAATGCGCCCCTCTTTGATGAACTTGGTAATTTGCCGAATGGATACGCCCGTCGCTTCATGAACCTCTTGGATCGTCGCAGACTTCTCCTCACGCAGATACTTCAGGCACTTCTCGTACTCTGCTTCAATATCTTTAATGCAAGAAGGACAAATGTCTCTGAAATTTTTAGCAAACAGTTTCCCGCAGCGTGGACAATTTCCAAGCTCCATCCCCATGCGCTTACAGTCCTTTCTTGAAAACATCATTGATAACTTCATTTGATGTTAGATTACCTTATGACTAGGTCATTCGTCTATAACTTTATCAACAATTTTGAAGAATTTTGTAAAAATTTAGGGTTAGGAACGCGCCCAGGTCAAGCAATAAATTTCGATCCGTTTCCCGATTTGTCCCCCCAATGCGTGCAATACACGAGAGCAGGCCTCCAACGTACTCCCCGTCGTATAGACATCATCGACGAGAAGAATACGTATCGGCTCGGGTGTAGGTTCAGTTAGAGTTCGGGAAAAAGGATCTAGTCCTGCCGCTTGAAAACGCGGGAGTTTCTTCTCTGCAACTTGCGGCATTGTTTGTAACCTTGGCGGATAGGAATCATCCCATGAAACCGCGCCAAACCAAGATGACGCCCAGGAAGAAGTTGAGTTTCGATTCGATTTGACCTCGTTTACTGCAGCCAACAACTTGTCCGCAGCGTGGGCGGTAAGTTGAAATGCATCGTGCAAATCATGCAGACGTTCCCAGCGGGTCTTAAAGCTTTGCTTCTCGGTGTGGCGCGAGCGTTCCAGCAAATTCAGCAAAGGGATTCGCCCTGCCGTTGCAGCACCATAGGCCAACCGAGCGGCTTGATTGAATCCACGTTCCTGCATGCGGTTGTGGCTGACCGGTACAGCCGTCACGGCATGGAACCGGAAAGGGATCCCATTGCGGTTACCAGTTGAAACGGCTTCGTTGATTTCTTTCACCATACGCCGATACGCCATTCCCGTCATCCGGGCAAGAACCGTCCCATACACTTCATTCCCCCGATACTTATATTGGGCAAGCCACTCCCGCATGAATGGGCTGTACATCACCGCGCTTCGGTTCATAACAAAGCTGCGCGGCGCTTGTCCTGTCCGAGTGCAGTCCGGGCAGCCTATCGACCGGCCGCAGATTTGGCAGCGAGGGGTTTTGATCCAAGGGATCGAAAGATAGCAGGACAAGCAGATTTCCGGGTAACCTCGGACGCGTTCGGAAATGGTTTTGCCGCAGGTTAAGCAGGGAATCGCAGGCGGTGCAAGCAATTGATGCAGCGGAGAAAGCAAGCTCGTCCAGGAAAAGGTACGTCCCTCATGCAGCCAGCTCATCCCGGAGGATAAGGCGTTCGAGGTAAAGTCATCCGCAGAATGGACGCCATGTGCCGTTTCGGGAACCTTCCTCATTGGAGCATTACCGTACGCCTGTTCAAGGCAAGCTTTGCCACCTAGCCGCTCATAGGGATTTTGCATAGGACTTGGGGATGTTTTCACGCGACTCCAATTTCGGCTCCGTATCCGGAACCCGCCGCTTGCAACACTCTGGGATGACTTCATCATATTATTGAACCTCCTTTACCTTTATAAAGCCGTTTTTGTAAGCAGCCGCGTTCATCATTCGGATTTGCCGAATCGCATCACGTTGTGACTTAGTCCACGCCGGTGCGGCAAACACAACCTTTCCTTTCGGATCGTCCTTGGAGCGGCCAGCTCTCCCTGCCATTTGGACCAAAGAGGCTTCATCAAACAAATCGCTGTCCGCATCTACTATGTATACATCGCTTTTGGGTACGGTAACGCCACGCTCTAGTATCGTAGTCGTCACCAGCATGCGAATTCGTCCTTCCCGAAAAGCGAGCACTTTCTCATTCCGGTCTGGATCTATAGAAGAAGTCCCTTCAATAGGGAGTCCCGGAAAATAAGTGCGTAAAAGCTCGGTAAAAGCTGCAATTTGACGAATTCGGGTCACGAAGAGAAAAATTTGTGCCCCACGTTGAACGGAATGACGCAGTGAGTGAAGTAAAGCAGGGGGCAAAACGCGGCGGCGGAGACAAGCCTCCACGCTCGCCATAGTAATTCTCTCAGGAACCGGTAACGGATAGCCGTGATATCTTGCCGGCACTTTAGCATGCGGCAGCCGGCCCGCCCGAATCTCTCTTCGCATTCGCGCAGGCGGCGTCGCAGACAGCAAAATAAAACGGCCCCCGGGTTTGCAAGCAGCCTCCGCTGCATAGTTCAACATTGGATCATTGTGATAGGGAAAAGCATCCAGCTCATCGATCACGACTAAATCAAACGCTTGGTAAAACCGCATCAGTTGATGGGTTGTAGCCAGTATTAACCGCGCTTCTTCCCATCGCTGCGGGCTTCCTCCATATAAGACCGCCATCGGCTCTTCCGGAAAAGCTTTCGCCACCCGCGGGGCCAACTCCAGCACGACATCACGGCGCGGCGTCGCCACCAGCACCCGGCCGCCGCTATCCAATGCATAGCGCAGCAGCGGGAAGATCATTTCGGTTTTGCCGGCGCCGGTTACGGCCCAAAGCAGGAAGCGCGGCGGTCGTGGCTCGGTTTCCATCTGGCGCGAGAGGGAGCGCCGCAAGACCAGGGAGAGAGCCGGCCTTCCGTGAGCCGTTGCTGCCCCTGGCCGCTGCGCAGCAGCTTCCTGCGCTTGCGCCAGGAAGCGCAGCGCCTGCCCCGCCGCGCTGCGCTGGGCGGGGCTCAGCCCCCACCGGTCCAGCAAGGACCCGGTGGGGGCCAGGCCCGCGGCCGTGCCGCCTCCGGCACGCGGCGGCACGACGCCCGCGCTGCTGCCGCGCAGCAGCAGCGCGCAGGAGCGGCTGCGCCCGAGCGCGAGGCACGCCTCGCAGTAGGCGCAGCCGCGAGAGCCGCACGACCCGCAGGGCGTGCGGCGATGCACCCCGCTGCCGCAGCGCCGGCAGCGGGAGGTTCGGGCCCGGCGCCAGCGCGGGCCCGGGTTTGGGCGGGCGGAGGCCACGCCCGCCGTGAGCTGCACGCGCCCTTGCAGGTGCGCGTGCTGGAGGGCGGAACGCCAGGCCGGGGCAAGGCCCGGCAGGCGTTCCGCCAGCAGCTGCTGGAGCTCGGCCTCCAGCAGCGAGCGGCCCTCCAGCGCAGCGGCAAGGCGCTGCGCCGCATCGGCGAGCTCAGCCATCTCGCTACCCGATCCCCCGCGCCGAGAGTCATGCTCGTCGTCCCACTCCCTCACGGTCGGCCCGCCTACTCCATCCATCTGCAAGGAGTATTGCCCCTGATCGCACACCTCCGCTTTAGCACCCAAACCTCTCACTTTATTAATGCTCGATAAGGCTCTTTTTCCCGTGGCCCCGACCTTTTTCTCCATCCACATTCCCGTCCTCATCTCCCTTTCCGTATCCTTTTCTAATTCCAATGTGTCCTCAATCCGTCCCGTCAACCTCATTCCCATCCTGGGATCCCCGCTATTCCCGCTATGTATAAACATCCGTCCCCATGCCGTGACTTGGCCATCCTTCACCAGCCACCCCCGGTGCCGACCTACCAGGGCACCCTCATCTAACGGCTCAGCCGGATGAATCAGCCTAGCCTCCGCTTTGATTTCCTCCTGCAAGGTCCGCATCAAAAAAAGATCCCATTCCCGCTTTGCCCACCGATCCATCTCACTGAACGCCTTGAAGGAATCTCTAGCCTCAACCGCCCAACCGAACGGTAATCCTTCGGATAATAAATAGATTGCGTGCGCCTCTCGATCGAACCACCACAACAAGTCAACGTGCAAATCTAAGCTAACACGAAGCTGCCATCCAGATTTAGTGCGTACGGCATACAGACACCCTCTCACAATTTCCACCGTCCTCCTAATTTCTAACATCTTTATCCATATTTCAACAGTTTTCGGATAATTCCTCTTTTTCTGATCTTAGTTTTTTTCAATTTCAAAATATCTCCGATACTTCGACTTCTTTCACCAAAATCCTCACACCTTCTGTCGCATCTTGAACCCTATAAAGTCCCCCTATTGGGTTGTCCTGGTGACCCGGAGATCCCTCTTCGCGCGTAACGGAACTGAACGACCTTATTTGCCTATTTCCCGGCTATTTCCCGGGCTAACGGAACCTGCAGACCTTATCCGGCCAAAAAGAAGGTAAAACTCCCACACATGGTGCAAATAAGGTCTCCTCGTTCCGTTAAAATCCCCATTCTTGCAATCCCAGGCAAATAACGCCTCTGAGTTCCGTTAGAACGGCCACCACTTCGAGCCCAGGTGCACATTGCACTTCGCATATACCAGTTAGCTCATGTCTTCTAGGCACTGCTCGTAGCTCTCATCATCACTCGTACTCACTCCCCGCCGCCCAACCCGCTTCACACCACTGACCACCACCGTCCACCTCCAATGCCACTTTCTGATTTTCCTATTACAACCTCTTGTTACTGCTCTGCCTCCCACTTCCCGTCACCTTATTTACTCACCTTCACACCCAACCTCCTCACCCCCCCAACCGCATCCTTCTCTCCATCCACATCAATCTGGACCTCAGAGCTCCCCGCCGCCCCCTCTCGCCTAAAAATGCAAAAAAGCACACTCCTCGGCTTCTCGCCATAAAAGAGTGTGCTTCACACTTTAACCTGCGCATTGCTGTGCGCCTGCCTGGTCATATGTTGTTTACACATGGACATATGGAATTTTGTCCGCCTCCCGCGGTACGCGAAGGTCGATGCAGATCGGCGCATCCTCAGCCACCGTGGCCGCATACGCTTCCACATCCTCTTGCCGTACCACAGCCAAATCGATAACGGTGAGTTCCATTCCGCCTTGCTTTTGGAGCTTCCGCAAGATTGCCAGCGTATCGTCCTGCGAGCTCTCGTCCAATACCGTCACCCGTAGTTCTAAACCGCGCAGCCGCGCATACCACGAGAGCGCTCGCAAATACCATTCCATTTGGTTCTCATGATTGCTCGTCACCAAAATATAATGAACCCTGCGATTTTTCCGATTTCCCTGCCGAACCATTCCGTGCAAAACATGGACCAACGCCGCAGCCAAGCCGTAACTGAGAAGGATCCAGCCAATATAAGAAACCACCGTACCACCTCCCTTATAGCGACAATATATGCCGCCGCCAGGAGGTCGGTTACTGGGCTCGCACGGAAGGAGCCTCCACGCAAAGTATATCAACAAAATCCGTTGGCTTTCCACCAACTATGTATATTGGCCGGTGCCGTTCGTTCGAGAGGCGTTAATGATGCAACCGGGACACCAAATGCTGCCCAGACTCCGGATGTAACGGCAACATCGCCTCACTTTTCAAGATCATGAATAAAATGGTAACCCCGGCCACAAAGAGCCTCCCGCCCGAATCCCGCCAACCCCTTCAAAACCAGCCACGGGACGGTTAGGCAATTTCGAGTGACCCAGCCCAGCTATCTTATAGGGTTACCCAGCCGAACTTAATCGCATTAATCACCGCTTGGGTACGATCGTCGACGTCCATTTTTTGCAAAATACTGCTGACATGATTCTTAACCGTCTTCTCACTAATAAACAAATGCTCGCCTATCATCTTGTTGCTGCGACCTTCCGCCATCAAGCGAAGCACCTCGGCCTCCCGACGTGTCAGCGGGTTGTCGTCACCGGCTACGAATTTCACGCCCGCTTCGCGGATCGCGGTATCCTCGGCTATCGCTCCTGTCTCGCTCAGGTATTCCATCCGGCGCAGCTGCTGAATCAATTTGCCCGTTACCTTCGGATGAATGAACGCATTGCCCTCCGCGACCGTACGAATCGCATTGATCAGGGACTCCGCCTCCATATCCTTGAGCAGGTAACCCGTCGCACCTTTGCGCAGCGTTTCAAAAACATAACTCTCATCGTCATGAATCGACAGAATGATGACCTTCACGTCCGGCAGCGCCTCGCGCAACTCGGCCGTAGCGTCCACGCCGTTCAGCAACGGCATGTTAATGTCCATCAGTACAATTTCCGGCTGAAGCTGCAAGCAGCTTTCCAGCACCTGGGCGCCGTCGCCGCATTCGCCAACGACTTCGATGTCTTCCTCCATATTCAAAATCCGCTTCATACCCTCACGAAATAACTGGTGATCGTCCGCCAGGAGAACTTTAATCACTTGTCTGGTTCCACTAGTAAGACTATCCATCCTGGTACTCCTTTCTCTTATCTGAGTTGGTTGGGATATGAATGATGATTTTCGTGCCCAAGTTGGCCGCCGATTCAATTTCCATCCGGCCTTCGAGCAGCTCCACTCTCTCCCGCATGCCAATCAATCCAAAGTGCGTATGCTCTTTCGTCTTCTGTTCCAGTTGGTCCACTTTGAAGCCTAACCCGTTGTCGGTTACCACAATCCGGATCATTTGTGCCTGGTACGTGATTTCAACGCCCACATAAGTTGGAAAAGCATGCTTCGCCGCATTGGTCAACGCTTCCTGCACCAGTCGGAAGATCGCCGTCTCCATCGGAGAGGACAACCGGTGCTCTTTGCCACGGGTTTCGAAGGTTGCTCTTATCTTCGTTTTTTCTTCGTAGTCATGAACATACTTCCGCAGCGTCGGAATCAATCCCAGATCATCCAATGCCATCGGCCGCAGGTTGAAAATAACCTTCCGCATTTCTTCCAAACTCGAGCGGACCTGTGCTTTCAAATCTACTATTTCGTCTTGTACTAGTTTAAATTCCTGCTTAGCAAGCATTCTTTCTACAATTTCCGTCCTTAGCACTAGATTGGCCAGCAGCTGGGCAGGACCGTCGTGAATCTCGCGGGAGATACGTTTTCGCTCCTCTTCCTGAGCCAAAATAATCTTCAATCCGATCAATTGACGGTTCTTCGCAGATTCCAAAATCCGGGTCACTTGTCCTAATTCACCGGAAAAGTACTCCAGCACGACGCTCATCTGCGAACTGATCGTCTCGGCGCGCTCCACCGACTTCTCCACGTTCCGCGCACGCTTCTGCAGTTCATCACGTCGAGCCTTCAAATACATTTCCTTCTCTCGGTAGATGAGCAGGTCGAGCTGGAGCTGAGTTGCCTTTTCATAGGCTTGCTTAATATCTTCCTCGGTATAACGCACGAAGTCCCGGCTGACTTCCGTCAGCCGGATGCGGGATTTCCGGTAGTTAACCTCGAGCTGGTCTACCTTCTCTACCGTTTCCGCCGTTTCCTTCATGACATTCTGTAACTCATTATTGAGCATCTTCAGCTCATTCCGGGCCGAATCTAGTATTTCCAGGATCTGCAGCTTGCTATTTTCCAATACGCTTACGGCGTTATTAATAACGCGATCTATGGCATCCGCTTGAAAATCCACACAATCCTTCTCCGTTTCTTAGTCCAAATAGTCCCAGACTAATCATATCATGATTCGAGGGTAATGGATTTGGTTTTCTGCTCCCAATTTACGCCAATTCCGAGCTGTTCAGAGACCAAACGTAATGGGACTAAAGTCCTTCCATTGACAATAATTGGCGCGACTTCCGCTTTGGAAGAGACCCCATTTAGCAAAAATGCCTTCTGCCCCACCGTCAGCTCCAACACCATAGCACCGCGGGTTACCGTGATTTTTTTTGCCGCCGCGTTCCATGCGGCGTTCCCACCAAAGACGTCCAGCACGTACTTGATCGGCACGTAGGTCGTATTGTCCTTAAGCAATGGAGCAACTTCCAGGTTTTGCTTCTTCCCGTTAACCGTCATCGACTTCTGGCCGATCACCATAACAGCCTTCGCACTTGGGAATTCCGGGCTGCGGCCGCCGGCTGCAGGAGCCGTAAAGCGAACATTGTCAAAAGAAACGCTGCCCGTCAGCGCCCGTTCGTCCTGGCCTTCTTCGACGTTTACAACATAAAGGCGTTTCAGCTTCGCCGGGAACTTGATGTTATTGGCAGTCAGATCCGCCGTCAGCGTCTTCCAACCGGTGTAATCCATCGGACGAGCAAGGTCGATATAAACTGGCTTGCCATCCGCGTCAGACAATTCGGCGCGTACCCAGTTCAGACTCGCATCGCCTAGCACATCCACCGTCAAGGTCGTTGCGTTGTCCGGGATCGCTCTGCCGCTTGTGCCGTTAAATTGGGCATAAGCAAACTTGCTGCCGGTACCGCCGGTCAAATCGTAATCGAGCTTCAACACTTTGGAGTTTGCGCGCTCTCCGGTTCCTTGCACAATGCTCACAGTTCCTTTGGCTTCAGCCGGAAGGCCGGTGAAGGAGATCGGGTAAGTCATGTTTTCGAAGCTTTCCCAGATCGTTTCAGTGGAAGCTGACAGCACGATCGGTGTTCCATTAAAGCCGTCATAGACGGGCGTCGCATACGCAAACTTCGCCCCATTGTTCACGGACTGCACTGTAAGCACACCGCCTTGTACGCTGGCTTTCATACCGCTGAATGTCCATTTTACCGATTCCGCTGGAACGTCAACCGTACGTCCATCCTTCAGCTTCGCGGTAACGGCCACCGTAACGCTGGTTCCTGCTTGCAACGGAGCGAACGTTGTGCCCGGTGTCAGGCTTTCCAAGTCCGTGCCGCCCAGTACCTTCACATCCATGCTGGTTTTCGCTTGCCCGCTGGTAGCGGTAATTTTGGCCGTCCCTGCCTTCACACCTTTAAAGCCGCTGCCGGTCCAAACCACGTTACCGTTGCTAGCTTGCCAGGAAGCTTGGATGCCGCTCGTATCGATCGGATTGTAATACGTGTCATAGCCTTTCAGCGCGTACGGCACGGTTTGCCCGATGAACAACGTGGAAGAACCGCTGACCTTGAGACCAAGTAGCGAACCTTGCGGTGCCGTCGTAAATACGCCCAGCCCGTTTGCAACTGCCCGTTGCCCCGCCGCCCCGTTAGACGTCGTAAACGTGAGCTGCGGTGTCGTTTCCGCCAGCGGTCGCGTGACCATTGTCGTGGAGCCGCCGCCGTCCAGGTTCAAGCCTTTCCAGACACCGATTCCCGTCATGAAGCCTTGCAGCTCTTTCAGGGTGAGGCCGGTGCTGTTGCTGTTTTTCTCAGCTGTAATGATATAAGCCGTTTTCCCATCTTTGGAGTAACCTACTGCGGTCCGTGCTACGGCACTGCCTCCGCTGATTGAAGTTGTCGAACGGGTAAACGCTGACGCTTTGCCTTGATCGACCAGCAGGGTGTGACCGCCGATCATCATTTTCAGATCCGCCGGATCTACGAGTTGCCCGTCAGTCAAAGATTGCAGCTGATAGACTGCATCTACGCGCTGACCTACTTGCAGGTGAGCGGCTACATAATCCGCCGCCGTACCATGCGCCCGCAAAATATACCCATCCGCCGGCACCGGTCCCGGAATCGCCGCTTTGATGGAGATTTGCGTAATCACGCCGCCTTGCACCAGCACTTCGGTTGGCGTTGTCGAGCTGGCTGCCGGACGTTCCTCCGATTTCCAGGCACTCGTATAAATAAACATTTTATTCACGTGGCTGTAGGCCTTATCTGGCTCGGTCATATAGGATTCCTGGTTAATGCCCGCGAGCGGGAACGTCGAACCATCCTCCGCGAACACCGTACCGCTGAAGCCAAAACGGTCGATCAGCGGAGTCCCGTCATTCCGCACGGCAAAAGCATACATCCCTTGCAGCTGAGCTGGGCTGGTCACAACCGTCCCTTTCGACACCGCCGGCCCCATCGGAACGCCTTGCCCGCCGGTCGCAAAGAAATCGCCGTTTACCCCGGCGACTGCCCCGGTTTCCTTGGCCATTCCTTCCACGCTTTGTCTCGTCGTTACTTGTCCTCCTTTGCCGGTCATCACGTCCAGTTGGACGTAAGGATTCGTCAAATCCACCTCAATAACATCGGTCAGCACCTTCACCGGTTTGCCCGAACGGGTTACCGTGTACTCGTATTTTACGAGCTTGGCTCCCGACGTGATCATTTCTTCACTAAGCTTCACCGTTTGACTTGCGGCTGCTTCCGCAGTCAAAGCCGGTCCCGCAACCGGTCCAATGCCAATCACAGGCTGAATCCATATCAATCCCGCCAGCGTGACTAAGGCGATGCGCTTACCGCCCTTTGTCACCAGGTGGGCCAACTTCGAGTTTTGACGTACGACAACTTCCAGATCCGTATTCACTTGGGTTTGTTTCGTTCCGGTTTCGTCTCTTCTGACTACCATTTTGTTAGACAACTCTCCCATCTGTTCATGCTTCTAACGTGCTTCTATTAAGCTAGTCCCTTATTAATAGACTACTTTTATGCCGAAAAGTTACGAAATTTAGCAAGATTGTTAAAGGAACCTATCAACTTCTTTACTTTTGTGGAATTGAAATGTGGGTAATGTGGATATTGGGGATAAATTCTGTGGAAAACTAGGATAACCTTTGTTTGATACTCCTATCGGATGTGCTTATCTTCTGTGGATAATGTGAATTTCGTGGATAACTTGTGAGCAAACATCCCCAAAAAGGGGGTCTCACTCCGCTTTGCTCAACTCCGAACACCGCACTTATGCACATACGCACTTACTCACAAACACATTTACAATCTGCACGCCCCTTCTCGCACCTCTTTTGCACGATTATCCCTTTCATTCAGAAGGAAGAGCTTGAGATTTTTCGGTTCCCTTGGAGCGCCGCTTCACCCAAAGTAACGGTTGCTGGGGCAGCTTCAACTGAGCATCTCTCCCCTCTTCTCCACAACCTGATGCAACGGGATAATCCTCCAAAGAGATCTGGCTGCCCACATTCCCCTCCTCAGTCAAAAAAAATCCCGACACCTGGGTTCCTCCCCCAGTGCCGGGAATCATTGTGGATTAAATGTAGTTCAGTTTATCCAATACACGTTTCAGCATAACCGCCGCTTGCGCGCGGGTCGCATTGCCTTGCGGCTGGAACGTATTTGTCGTTATGCCCTGAATGATGCCTTCCTTCACGGCTTTAGCCACCGTGTCCTTGGACTGGATCTTCGCCGCATCCTTGAACTTCGTCAATGTTGCCGCGCTCGCTCCGTTCATCGACGTATTGTACCCGGCGTATTCCATCGCCCGCACCATCATCAGCGCCATTTGCTCCCGCGTGATGTTGCTGTTCGGCTTAAACGTGCCGTCGGTGTTGCCGTTAATAATCCCGGCCTTCGCCGCCGCCCCGATGTACGCCGCTGTCGTCCCAGAAGAAACGTCCGGGAAGCGACGGGCATAGGATTCATCTCCAGTCAGTCCGAGGCCTTTTGCAATGTAGACCGCAAATTCAGCACGGGTGATTTTTTTCTCCGGTTCAAACTTCGACCCCGAAGCAGCCGTTACGATCAAGCGACTGGCCAACTCATTAATGTCCGCACGAGCCCAATGCTTGGTCGTGTCAGAGAAGTAACTGTAGCCCACCGCCGGACCAACTACAGCATTGCCGTTAATCTTCCCATTAAAGATGATTGCACTGCCGCTAGTTGTTGTTTTAGACGGAACAAAAGATACGGTTTGTGTATTTACGTCATATTTCATAAGCAAAAATTGACCATTAGGCGAAGTATTTGTCGCTCGGAAGTAAAGTTGTCCGTTGTGGGACACCTCTACCGCGTTTTGCGAATTCACTCCGTTAAATGCTGACACATAGATTTGCACCGGGTCCGTCATCGGGGTTGTTGTGACGCCATTACTGTAGTTCGTCCCCGGTAATTGTGCTTTCGTGACCGTCTCCAGTTGAATGGTAAGATAAGCTGAGTTTAATGCACTGACATTAAGCAACCTGGAAATTTCGGTAAACGGAATCTTTTCCACCGGCAATTCATACATCACATGATTATATTTGACCATAAACGAAGCCGTTTTTCCTCTACTATAAACATCCATCAGTGCACTAAGTGGAACAGCCACTTCTGCTGCTTTCTCAGTAGAAGGTACCTCAAATACCACTTTGCGGACTGAAGCGTTGCTGTCTACTAAATATCTAAAGGCCGTCTGCAGCTTGGTATTATCGATTGTATATTTTTTTGTTCCTGCGCCTAAACGCGACCGGCTGTCAGTAGCTTGGGCCGTATTCACGTTTAACAGATATCCACTAACTCCGAACTGAGCATTACTCATGACGGTCAGATAATCCGGTTGGACCCCGTTTGGCGTTGTAGACTGACCACCCATTAAGTTTTGTACCGATAAATTATTAAAGCTTTTTATCATGTTGCCCAGATTATCATATAAAGGTGCCGCACCTGTCAGATAGGACAATGTTACGACCTGCCCGGCTGTTACAGCAGAGCTCAGTTTCAGGATGACCGTATTGCCACTAATAGTCGCGGATTGAACCCCACGGTTCACGTTATCCACATTTACGTAGAATTGATTAACCGGAACATATGACGCCGACTTTAATGTAGAATTGAACGTTATGGTTAGCGTATCTCCCGTGACCGTGGCTGAACGAACCCCCTCAACTACGGTACTGTATGTTACCGGCTGCAGGTTGATGTAACCCGCCAGGTTTCCATTTAGATCCGCGATGCCACCTGTACCCGATACATAAGATAACGTTACGTTCTGATTTTTTGTAAATGACGAAGCCAAGGTTAGGATCACTTGGTTGGATACAATTTCAACACCTGTGACATATACCGGTGCATTATTAACCAGTATCGAAAATTGGCTTTTTAACGGTGTCGGGCTGGTACGCAATGCTTCATTATACGTTAAGATCACTTTGTTGCCAGAACCCTCAACTCCTTGAAATACAGGTGCCACTGAATCATATGTGTTGCGAACAAAGTAATCGGTGAAGCCCGCGATATCAAAACCGCGGTAATCCTGCAGTGGATAAGAACCTGGTGTATAGGATACTTTGACAACATCACCGTTCGAAATCAAGCTGGACAAATGCAGCGTAATGGTTGAGCCGCTATGGGATAAACTACTTATCCCCCTGGAACTTCCATTAGCCGTAACCGTGAATTGTTGATAAGCATAACTCGAAGGGCTCTTAAGTGAATCACTAAAATACAACGTGACCGTATTGCTTGTTGCATACCCGTCTTTTGGCTTCGGCATAACCGAGTCAATCCCGTTAGTAACTACTTTTCCGGTGAAGGCAGCCGCAGCATTTCCGGCCACATCCCGAATCCCCGAAGTGCTACCCGTATAACTGATTTTCACATCCTGCCCGACAGCTACACCAGTCTCTAGGTTTACATATACAGCATCCCCGGATACGGTAACATAACTAATCCGACGTGTTTCTCCATTCACCGTCACTGTGAAATAGGAAGTGGGCAAATTTGAAGTGGACAGCAATGGCTCATTGTACAATAATCGAATAGCTGTGTTGCTATACATCGTTGCGCTTTGGAGTACGGGTGCAGTTTTATCAGGAGCAGCAGTTTGGAAGCTCCAACGATTACTTCCACTTATTCCTGCATAATAAATTAATGTATTCTGAGCATCGTAAATCCCGTTCCCCGCAATTTCAATATAATAACTAGTACCTGCCTCCAGCGTTGAACTTGTTGGATAGATCGTCACAAGATTGGAACTCGCCGACACCGTAATAGGTACGATTGCATTGTTGCTAGATTTTTTAAGCGTAATTCCCCCATTTGCAACACCAGGATTCAATCTAATATTTCGGTTAAACGTAATCGTTGGTTTGGTGTTAATGCTGACATTCGTACTCCCATTGCTCGGACTAAAGGATGCAGATAGTGCCGTCGTTGAAGATTTGGCTGTCGTAAAAGACCAGCTATAGGCTGCCGTAGTTTCACCGCTTCCTTCGATAGTAAAAGCATCCTCAGGCAAAGAAACGGTGTACACTGTGTTATATTGCAATAAAGTTGGCGGCGTCAGTACAATAGAATCTCTATAAGTAGATTCCGTAACGGTAATTTCTTTTTTATCTGTCACCCCGCCCAAACTTGTAGATATCGTATACATCTGCGTTCCGTTCGTCTTGATTCTCGCCCCAGGAACGCTGATCTGCAGTTTGGTATCGACTGGAACATTCGTAGAACCGTTCGCGGGAACCACAGTAGGTGATGGTGCAGTGGCACTTGCCGCGCTCGCAACGTCCTCTCCCCATACTCCTATGAACATATTAAATATCATCGCAATAACAATCCATAACGAGAGTTTCTTTTTCATTTCCTTTCCCCTTCCCCGGTTGCAATCCTATATGTAAAGTAAAAAATGATACGAGTTCAAGACATACCTATAATTAATAACGGCAAAAGGTAGCAGCGAGTTTAGAATTCAGAGAATAAAAAAAGGATACTCACCCAAATAGATGAATATCCTTGTCTTAAACAATATACAATTACAGCCCTGCTTGTGCCTTCAACAACTCGGCCTTGTCCACTCTTTCCCAAGGCAGATCGATGTCCGTACGGCCAAAATGACCATAAGCAGCAGTTTGACGATAAATCGGGCGGCGCAGATCCAGCATACGAATGATTCCCGCTGGGCGCAGGTCGAAGTTCTCCCGCACAAGCTCCACCAGCTTCTCTTCCGGTACTTTACCAGTTCCATACGTATCGACGTTGATGGAGACCGGGTTGGCAACGCCAATCGCATATGCCAATTGGATTTCCACTTTATCAGCCAGCCCTGCAGCAACCAGGTTTTTCGCTACGTAACGAGCGGCATACGCTGCAGATCGGTCTACCTTTGTCGGGTCTTTCCCCGAGAAAGCGCCGCCGCCATGACGAGCATAACCGCCATACGTATCTACAATGATTTTGCGTCCGGTCAAGCCGGCATCCCCTTGAGGTCCGCCAATAACAAAACGCCCTGTCGGGTTAATAAAATATTTCGTATCCCCGTCCAGCAGCTCCGCGGGAACGACAGGGAGGATAACATGCTGCTTAATATCTCTTTGAATTTGATCCAAAGTAATTTCCTCAGCATGCTGCGTAGATACGACAATCGTGTCTACACGTTTCGGCTTGCCGTCAATATATTCAATCGTCACCTGGGTTTTACCGTCGGGACGAAGATAATCTAGCGTTCCGTCTTTACGCACTTCGGAAAGGCGGCGTGCAATCCGATGCGAAAGGGCTATCGGTAACGGCATTAACTCCGGTGTTTCGTTTGTAGCAAACCCGAACATTAAGCCCTGGTCGCCAGCCCCGATATTTTCTGTCTCTTTATCGACCTGTGCCTGATCGCGACTTTCCAGAGCGGCGTTTACGCCTTGCGCGATATCCGCCGACTGTTCATTCAGCGATGTCAGAACGGCGCAGGTACTGTAGTCAAAACCATATTTAGCACGCGTATAGCCGATTTCCTTAACCGTTTTACGAACGATCGCTGGAATATCGACATACTCGGATTTCGTACTGATCTCCCCGATGACCAGCACCAATCCGGTGGCTACAGACACTTCGCAGGCTACCCGAGCATAAGGGTCATTTGCCAAAAAAGCATCAAGTACCGCATCGGAAATTTGGTCACAAATTTTATCCGGGTGCCCTTCAGTAACAGACTCGGAAGTAAATAGGTGTCGCCCTTGTACGGACATAGTTTCAACCTCCCTTGGATAGTATGGCTACAGCCTGTCTATCCAATACAATATAAAGCCCAATCAAAAAATGAACCTTTCCCAAATCGGAAAAGGTTGGATTAACATCCTCAAAGGAAATAGTATCGCATTTACCAAGTCATGTCAAAATAATTCATGACTTTTGTGGAATAATTTATAGGATAAAGTTCCGTTCAGCATGGGCGATAAGTCGTTTCGTAATTTCTCCGCCGACAGAGCCATTTTCGCGTGAAGTCAAATGTCCCCAGCCTCCGCCATAGCTTTGCCCGCCGCCAAGAGCACCCAATTCACCGGCGAATTCTGTATCCGCTCCCGCTCCTGTCGCACCATATCCAACGGGCAAACCAAACTCAGCGGCAATTTCATATTTCCATTGTTGCAATACTTGACGACTTTCTGGTACGATCTTCCGATTACCTCTAGCCATTATCCAGACACCTCCTGAAAAATTGGTTTCAGGAGTTAGCATGACCTCACTTCATCTTCGTTACGCTCAGGAATGATTGTATTTGCTGCCCAATCCTGCCATATGGCAACCGGGATGACCGGGCTATTTCATTTGGTATCCGCCCCGCACCATGACCGTTAAATTGTGGGTATCGCCTTCCTGAACCTGAATCCCCCGGCCTTCTCTCGGGAAAGATAACAGATGGTTGTTCGTGACCGTCCCGCCGTTCGGGATATCCTTCCCGTCGGTGAGATCCGCGACCCCGTTGACATCTGCGCTATACACCACCGCTTTCCCGGCGCGAACAATAAACTCCGCCCCTGCAGAAGCGATAAGAATCTTGCCGGGTTTAACTTCCACGATTTGAATCCCATCGCTGCTTGAACTGCTGCCAGATTCACCAGTGGAAGGTGTGTTTGGTGAACTGGAGTCTCCTCCACCTAAGGCTTGTTGAATCGCTTGATCTACATAGCTCTTCGTCACCACAGGATCATCCGCGGTTCCTGGCGTCGTCCCGGCCCCTTCCGCTTGCATATTCAGCAGCGATCCTGCCCACACGCTGCCGCCAATCAATACCACGGCCGTTGCGATTTTCCAACCCGTCTTCATCATGTTCCTCCTCTATGACTCTGTTATTGTCTATGATAGAGGTTTTGGTAGAAAGGAACAAGCCCAAATCCCTCCGGATTTGGGCTTGTTCTCTGTTAAAATGGATTCGCATTTGATCCACTGTAATAAAACGCTTGACTAGCTAACTTCACTTTTTCACCTTGGAACTTATCATATAAGCTGATCTCAAAGGATCCACCTTGCATGCCTTCAAATATGGCATCACTAAAGTTCATCGAGTAAGTTTGATTATCCCCAACCTTCAGGTCTTGTTCTAAGGTCAGTTCATGTTCAAAATACTTACCTCCCGAATCTCTTAATTCCAGAACCAGTTTGTGATCAAACGTTCCAATTTCATATTCACCATTACGGGACAAATAGTAATCAAATTTCACATTAAGCGCTCCTCCTGCCAAAGTTCCCGATAAATTCGGAATAGACAGGTTGTATGGGAAAAGATCTATACCGCTTAAACTATTTCGTTTAGGCTCAAGCTTTTGCTGGTCTAATTCTAGAGCAACTGCGTTTACGTAGCCTGAAGTTTCACCTTTAGGAGCAGTGAACTTCCAATCCTTCACGCCTTCACCAATATAGAGCACCATATCTGATGTATCCAAGTTCCTTGGCAATTTCGCCCACATCGTTACCAGGTTCTTACCGCTCGGGCTTGTCGATGATTCTGGCTGACTCACAGTTGCCTCAAAGTATTGGCCATCTTTCGTTTTGTAGTAGCCAACTAGACGAGAAAGATCGGCCTGACGGGTTTCTTCGCTTTTCACTTCCAATTCGGTATACATTACATTGGATGAAATGCCTGAATAAAAGATAGTTCTTCGTTCTTTAACTTCAGCATTTTTCCCGGCAGTCGTAATATGATATTCCGATCCTTTGGCAATGGAAGGAACGGAGGTTTGCGATTTAGTAGTGGCGACTGTCAGGAAATCCAGCAGATTGTCCCCGTTTTTCTCTTGCAGCGTGACTAATGCTTGCTTATAATCCAAACCGTTTGGAACTTTCGCCAAAAGATAAAGATCGGCTTGACCATATGGACCCAGAATCATTGAATTCGTTGTTGTAATAACTTGAGTATCATCTTTTAACGTAGCCTGATCTATCTTAAGGACTCCTGCTAATGGAGGCAGTTTAACCGTCGTTGCTTTAATATTGGAGATTGTAAATTTAGCTGATACAAGGTCCCCATCCGACCAAGGCAGCATCTGAATCGAGCTTAATTTTAAATTAAATTTACCATACGCGTTTTCTACATAATACACAGTACCTTCATTTGCATTTGTTTGGTCTTTATAAGGCAGTGTATAGAAAGCAACAGGAAAAGCTACTTTATTTTGATTTGATTCCGTATTTGCAGTTTGGTTTAGTTGTAAAACAATTTTATTCTGATTTAAGTATGCTGGAATGGATGCATTTAAACTAATTGTTTTTTCCTCAAGCGGCTTTAAGGTAATATTATCAAATGAATTAGTTTCAATTGGAAATACATAACCTTCAGCAGAGGAAAGCAACACTTCATATTTTGGTAAAGTTAACGGCTTTGTTCCTACATTTCGGAAGTATAATGTAGCCGACCAGTTGGCATAATCCTCGTCAGCACTTACAGAGGTACCTTTAATTTGCGTTTCAACTTTTCCACCATTGATCTCTAACGTTTTGAAAGTAGAGCTATCAATCAACAAGCTAGTCGACTGACCTGCTGGAATAGAATATGTAGCCACTGGCAAATTCAGCTTAAGTTCTTCGTCAGTCATAACGATTTGCAATTTCAGCTTATCGGTTTTGGCTGATGCCGGCAATTCAGCAATCAGTTGAACATTCTTTTTTTCCTGAGGCTGAATTTTAAAATTTGCATCTGTCATATCAGTGGATAGAGCGTAACTGGCGCCGTCAGTTGTAACCACGTTATAGGAGAACTTAGGGTCCTCAACTACTTTATATCCTAGATTTTGCATACTCAACGTGACCATGGTATAGATCTTATCGTTTGTTTTATAAATCTGATGACTTTCCAGCTTGGTCTGGACAGGAATATCGTTAATTCTTAACTTTTTCGTTTGCCCTAAACTGGTTAATGTAGTGAAATTAGCTGGTACCTTGAACGTTCCGAGTATATTTTCGTAATTAACCTTGCTGAAATCCCATTTAATCAAATCAAACATCAGATCATTAACCGATTTAATGTTCCCGATTCTCGCATAATAAGTCAGAGTTACTTGCGATTGCGGAGCTATTTTTTTCTTGATTTTATCTTTGGTGATTAACTGGCTAGAAATAACGGACCCACTCTTCGTTTTGACTTTTGACCAATAATCGATTAATTGAATGTCTTTTTGATCACCGTTGTAAAAATTTAACGTGTACGTAAGTATATTCCCCTCATCTTGGGTCAGAATATTAACGTCAGATAGTTTGACGTAGCTTTTTGAGCTAAGACGAATTGGGTTTAGTTTATCCAAAGTGGCTAAGTTTGAAGTTGGAACTTTTTGTGTTGCATTCTTTTTAGTCGTTGTATCTTTCAATTCAGCAGCACTAGTCAAATTGCCCCCAATATTCACTAGATGACTAAGAATTAATGTTCCTGCCAGAATAACCACTATTTTATTTGTACTTCTCAATGCCTTTCCTCCTCCACGTTATATACTTTATCAAGTGAAAACTATATCTATTTAAACGAATGATAAGAATAGAAAGTTTCAAATAAAAACCCCCAGAGATATTCTCTGGGGGTTTTTAAATACAAAGTCACTGACATTATTGTAGACTAGTTCTAATTGCACCCTTTTCAGCAATAACCTTGCCGTTAAGGTCTTGGATGTACTTCGCATCAGACTTCACAGCAATGAAGTACTCAGAACCTGTACCTTTAGTATCTCTGATGGTAACAATGATATCTTTACCAGAGATTCTTACAGTGTAAGTAACGTCATCTTGAGAAGCCGGATCAGCATCCGTATTCGTATCAACAGGAATTACTTTACCATCTGACAGACGAGTTACAACTAGGTCGCTAGCATACAAGTTATAAAGTGCCGGAATATTTTGCAGATCTTCACTTGTCTCAATAGTAACCTCGTAAGTGTCGCTAGTTGCTGTTCTAGTGCCCGCATAGTACAAGACCTTATCAGTAGAACGTTCAAGAGGTTTCACTACAGGAGCAACATCGTCCTTGATACCGCTCGAGATTGTTACAACCTTATCTCCAGTTACGGTAGCTGGATCAGTATCTACATATACTTCATTTTGAGCAACGTTCACAAACACTGTATTTCTAAATTCAATGTCAGTGATTGTTGCTGAAGTGTAAGTTTCGAGAGTATCAGGAAGTTTCAAAGTTACAATTTCAGTATCATTAGTTACTACACCTGCAACTTCAACACCATTCACTTTGATAGTTGATTTGTCTTTAACTTTAGATACTGCTTGGTCGAATTTTACTTTAATTTCTTTTGTACCAGACAATACAGCAGTATTACCTTCGAGATTGTATGCTACCGCATGCAGTCTGCTGTATTTATCGATGTTCAATTCAGCTTTAAAGCCATCCAGATAGTTACCGGAAGCATCTTTAACCGCTTGAACAATGATATCAGTCCAGTTAGCAGCAGTCACATCTTCGCCATTGATTTGAACTGGCAGATCAATGTAAACAGCTTTTCCGTCTTGGCTGATATTGATCGAAGCATCGCTAGGCAATCCAATCAATTCACCCTTGAACTTCAGGATGTAGTTTGCTTTGTTAGCCAAGCTTGCAGTGTCCATTTTTTCACTGAACACGATAACCGCACGGCGAGCTGTGCTATCGATCTTGAAGGATGCACTAGCTACATTCGGTTTGCCAGAATCACTAACCGAGAAAGTAGTGGAGTAGTCCAACATTACATTACCAAGAACAGTGTTATCTTTAATACCTCTAATTTCGAGGGTATTAGTTCCTTCTGGAAGATCCGAGAAGAAGTTAACAAGCAAGATGTTCTTGCTGTTGGAATCTTTAAATCCTGCACTAGCAATGTTTTGGATCTTACCATCCTTGTCCTTAACAGTAATCAATTCAGCCCATTTTTGATTGTCTTCAATGTCCTTGCTAAATGTAATAGCAAGTTGTTTTTTGTTGCCGGTTGTTACTTTAACATCAACAACTGTAGGACGCTCAGTATCAATTTCAGCTTTAACAAGCTTAGAGGTTTCTTTGATTTCATTACCGGAGTAGTCCTTCACACCTTCAACATAAATCGTTGTTTCGTAAGATGGAAGAGCATTACCTTTATCAAAGTAGAACTCATACTTGTTACCAGAAAGTTTTACCTTTTTAGAAGGTATGATTTTGGAATCACCACGTTTGTGGTAGACATTAGCAATATCAACCGTGCTGTCATCTACATCTTCGCTAAATGTTACCGTCAATTTTTCAAGAGTGCCGGTAGCTTCAGCAATAGTTGGAGGTGTATTATCTTCTACAACAGTAAATTTGTGCTCGGACTTCAAGGATTTAAATCCATGAAAATCTTCAACACCACTTACAGTAAGAGTGTGTTCACCAACTGTAAGATCAGTAGTAGATTTAATAATCATTTCACGATTATCCACATTAAGCGACCCATAGAATCCTTGACCATCAAGCAAGAAGCTGCCAGTGTAGGATTGTTTTACAGGTTCACTAAATACTACTTTCACTGCTTTAGTACCCAAACCAGCAACGCTTACCACTTCAGGAATTTTGTTGTCAACAGGAGAGAACTCAATATTCGAAGCACTGATTGTTTTGCTTCCTGCTTTAACGCCAGAAACAGTCAAGCTGTATTTAACTTGGTTTTGAAGGGATACTTCATCTTCCAAAGTCAAGGTAACAGCATTCTTAGCGTCATTCAGAACAGCCGACTTAATCGTTTTACCAGCGCTCAGTTTGTAGTTATCTTTCAATTCTGCAGTTGCTTTATCAACTTCACCGTCGAATTTTACAACTACTTCTTTCAGGTTGTCTGCAGATACGCTCTCAACTTTAGTTGCGTCAGTTACAACCCAAGTTACAGTAGTAGTAATTTCTTTACCGTCAGCAGTTTTGAAAGTAACTTCAGTTTCTTTGTTTGGTTCCAAAGCAGTTTCCAGCGTTACTTTCACTACTTCGTCGTTAGTGAGCGTGAACTCAATGTTCTTGCTATCAACAACGTTGTAGGATTTAACTTTAGGACCTTGAGCAGCTTCATAAATTGCATAAGCTGCTACAACTGCTTGGGAGCGAGTTGCTTGAGCTTGGTAGTTGATGCCGTCAGCCAGGTAACCAGCGTTAACCGCTGCTGCTACATAACCTTTAGCCCATGCGGATGCTGTGTTGTCAGCGTCAGCAGGAACTTCCAGTTTCAGAGCAGTTACCAGAACTTTAGCCAGTTCTTGTACAGTTACTGCACCGTTCGGATCGAACAGTTTTTTAACTGCGTCTTTACCATTGAGGATGCCAGCTTGTGTAGCAGCTTCAATGTAAGGACGGCCCCAGTGGTTCGCATAGTTCTTATCGTTGTAAGAAGTAGCGTCAACTGGTTCCAAGCTCAGGGAGTTAACGATGATTTTCGCAAGTTCAGCGCGAGTCAACGTTCTTTCCAAGTGGGACAGGCCGTCTGGGAAGCCAGATACGATACCTGCTTCTTTCAGAGCGTTAAATTGTTGCTCTGGAGTCAGTTTGGCATCAGCACCGAATGCTACGGAAGCAAACATGGAGAATGCCATTGCTGTAGACAAAGCTACGGACAAAATTTTCTTCATAACCTTTTTTTCTCCTCCTTGATTAACTATCACATGAGAATTTTCTTTAAATGAATAGCTCGTGTTACTCATTAGCCATTGCACCCCCTTTCCAGAGCTTGAGCAAATTTCCTATAAATTAGGTCTGCAGCAAAACTGCAGAAACTTATAAACCAGAATTAATAGAATGTAGAAATAGACTAGTTTCCTAATCCTACCTAAACATTATACAATGGGTCCTCAGAGCCGTAAAGCTAATTTTTCTAAAAGATAGACAAGTTTCCCTACGAGGGAGACGTTGCCATGTCTAAAACGGTCACCATTGTCAATGCTCTACATCTTAAACGCAGCAGGCTTCAAAAAGTTGCGGGGGATTCAAAAAAAAATTGCGAGATTGTAACTTTTCTAAGATTCTCCTTAGTTACGCCTTTTTTACTCCCTTGCCGCCTGACGGAAATTAGTATATCATGCCGAAATATGTCAGTCATTAAGCAACTTTTCCCATTTTCGCGCTATCTCCATTGTATGTGAGCACACGACAAATAAGACGTCCAATTTTGGACGCCTTATGGGCAAATCTCGTACCCAAGCGGCCGCAAGTTACCTTACTCTCATGGCCAACTGGATAATACGAGCCCGCATTTGCGGATCGGTATTCAGTTTCTCATACATCTCGTCGATCGCTTTTTTGTTATCTTTGTATGTCTTCTCATGCTTCATTGTGTTATGAGACCATTCAATTAGTTCGTTTTCGGCTGCACGCAGCTCGGTGAATGCGTCATGGAAGCCCGTCTCAATGACAAGACTCTCCATAACCTCCTGGGTTACTTCTTGAAGCTTCGCCGTTTCTTCAATGCGCTTCTCCAATACTTTGGATCTATCCTCAAATTTGCGCTTGGCTTTGGAATAACCCAACTGCGGTTTCGATAGGATCGGTTTCATCTGTTCAAGTTCACCCTTTAGCAAAATGTTAGATTACTTTGACTATTGTATCTTAATCTTCTGCAAAATACAAAATGATGAAATTGGAAAAGTCTATAACTGAAAAAATAGGGTGCAGAGTCAAATCTCTGCACCCGAACTTCTTCTAACTATCTTCGTTAAATTTGCGGCAATTTCTTCTGACTAATCATAACTTTGCTCATGATAATCGCGGCGTCACCACGAAGCGTACTTGCTTCCGGATTGAAATTATAACCTTTAGAAAGATCTTTGGTGTCTACTGGTGAACCGGTTATAAAGCCTTTGTTGGCAATAGCAAGAACTGAAGGCCGGGCATAGTAATCGATTGTGGAATAATCTTTAAAGTACTTCGCGAGCCCTTTGTCAACCTTATCCCGGTCTGTTTCAAGCTTCAGATTCAACGCCTTAGCAATGATGACTGAAGCATCTTGCCGAGTAATCGCTGCATCTGGGTTAAACGCCCCCGGAGACCACCCCTTAACATATCCAGCTCTAGCAGCGGTTTCGATATAGCGGTAATCCCACAGCGCATCAAGATTAACTGTAGGCGTTTTAGCAACATCTCCGAAATGTTGTACCCCAGTGTAATTCAAAGACAGCTCTTGAGCTTTAACGATCATACGCGTAAATTCCGCACGCGTAATCTTTCTGTAAACGCCGAATTCGTTAGCCGGATCAACCGGATTCATGACTCCTTTAGCATATATCGTCTCGATATAATCCCGTCCATAAGGATGATCGATAATATCCGTATAAGACGAACTCAATTTACCAACGACATAATAACCAAATCGTTCAAAAGGAACGGTAATCGTATGCTTCTTCGCATCTACCACGCCACCGATATTTTCCCAACCACCGTTCTCCGGATCGAAATGGAATACTGTGACGAGCCGCCCAGCGTCCTGGGCAAGTGCGGAATCGAAAGACAAGGTCAATTCTCCACGCTTCGAAGGTACTAGCTCGTTCTCCGGATTTCGATTGTAGAAGCTCGGAATATCCGAAAAATCGAACTGATAAGGGTCTGCCCCTTGGGTTACAGGATCATAAGTTGTCGTTTCAATATCGTCTGCTATACCAGCATCAATCCAAAATACTGGACTTGCTTTGGCAAATCGAGTTGGGAAGTTGCTGATAAAATACTGCTGCCCTGCATTCACTAAATAGTTGTAATCGTCATAATCTACTTCAAACTCATGGCGGTCCACAACGCCGTCTTCTTTATTACCAATCGCAAAGCGAATTTGGTGACCAGAAAATACCTGGTTCTTCAACTGCTCTGGAACATCGTAATCTCTGCGAATCAAGCTGGTGCCTTTAGTGAATTTCAATGATAATGCACCATCAAACACTTTATGTGAGCTGGACATCTCTTCCATATATTGCGCACCTGGAATGTTGGTCGGAACATATTTTACCGTAATCGTCTCTTCTAACTCGTCGTCGCCTTCCTTTACAACAATCTTAATCTTCGTATCCTTATTCGCCTTCAGATCTGTTACAACAGCTCGGAAAGCATGAGGATAATCCGCTTCACCATCGATGTCGCCATCTAGATCCCCGTCATAAGCTACCTTCTCTGCTTCTACTTTGCCGACCATGACACTGTCAGCGGTCTCCGAGCTGACAACCACTTCAACAAAGTTTTGATTAAGAATACGCTTCTCCTTCAACGGACGAACAACATTAAATACAGTGCGCTCATAAACAAGCTCGATCCGATACGTTGAAGTAGCTCCATTGCTTGTGACTGTAAAATTATAAACTACAGGGGAACCATCAGTAGGCAATTCTTGACCAATCAAGATGAAACTAAAGTATTGCCCCTTTTCGTTATAATAGACGCGAAGGTCAGAATCCGCATCGCTTTTCCCCATATCATAAGCCAAATCATTATCCTCGGGATATAATCTCTTACTTAAATCCCAGGTTATTCCATCCGAATTAGTATCTTCAGATGAACTGATATTCAAAGAGTATTGCGTTTGATCCAACGCATCAATGGATCCGAGAATTTCGGTTGGATCATCGCCTAAATCCACGAAGTCAAAGGTACCATAAATTTTAAATTCAGTTGCTTTGGTTGTATAGGTATCGTTATTACGAGTAAACTTCGAATCCTCGACAGTCGGACGTTGAAATCCACTTCCCGTCGTAAACGGAATAACTCCTAATGTACCCTCTACTGGAATTTCCGGCACGTTGGTCTGCATTACATTGATGGTAACGTTTTTAGTGTACGAGCTTTTTCCACTTTTATAGACGAACTTAATTACGTTCTTGCCGGTGGTAAGTGCAGATTTGGCAGCCTCCTCTCCAGCTGTAGAAAGTATAAATTTATTAGCTGACCCGTTAGCCGTTAATTCCACCAACGTATTATTGACATACAAATATACGGTTTGACCAGGGTCGCTTAATTCAATTGTGTTTTCATTCGAAACGTTAAGAAGAGTTCCTGAGAATTTACCAACCTCTGTCAGAATAGAATCCTTCATGGTTGGACTCGTGGAATCAACAGAGATTTGCTGGCCTTCGTATAACTTTTCGAACTGTACATAAGGCCCGTACAACAAGGTTGCACCAAATGTTTTCTCACTATTCCCTACCTTTAAAGTAATAAATTGCGAACCATCCGAAGGGAGCTCTTTAAAACTAACGATGACCCGCATTACGCTCGTCTGAACGCCATTTATAACCTGAGTGGTAAGTACCCGTGCAACATTTGGTTCGTAAGTTGTTCCACCTGTTAGTACATTACCTTTAGAATCAGTGATCTTCTCTAACTCCACATTCGTGGCGCTAGTCCCATTCACCACCAGTACTTCAAAAGCTGCAGGCAAGGAGTAAATATCGATAAAGCTATTTTCTGCTGTCGGCGTACCTGACAGATTCAACGCCTGGGCTGGTGTAGTAGTGCTCCCGTAGCTGTCTAAATAGTTCACTTCATAGATATAAGGTTGATCTTGGTCATGTAAAGTGAAATATACAGTATAGTTCCCGACAGGATTACCTGGATCGGTGGAACTTATCACTTCCAGTTCAATTTTAGACGTTTGGTCAAAAGAATAACTTATATCCGTGATTTCATAACTAATCACCGTATAGCCGGCGCTTTTATCCAGCGACTCCACAGTAGCGTCAACTGTCCCATCCCCAGCAGCACCTTCGCTGGATTTATAATTCACACTAAATGTTGCTCCATCTACCGCGATAGGCAGAATCGCCTTACCGGTAAAGTTTAACGCATCCCTTTGAGCTGCAGTTACGTTGAAGTCAGGAGAACTTGCTAGATCCGGAGACTGTATCGCCCCTGTCTTTAAATAAGTATCATAAAATGTAGACTTCCCATTATTAAACGTTAATTCCCGGGTTGTTTCCACAGATTGGTCCCCGTTGACCGCCTTGATTGTTATAAGGTTCTTACCAACATTCACTTTGATTGACGCCGCAGTAAATTGGTAATTGTTATAACTGGATACATTGTAACTCCAGCTTTTCTTGTTTACAGTCACTATAACAGACGTAGCATTTTTGGCTACACCGCTAATGATGACCTCTGTTGAATCCTTTCCAAAATCCTTAGAACGTGGAGAGGCCGTTAGTATAGATGTGGCTTCCTCACTCAAATCGACAGTTTGTCCGCTCATGCTGGCTTTCAAGTTCGAAAGGGTCGGTCCGTTGCGGAACTCGATATAAATCGACTCCTCTACGCTTTTTGAACCGTTCGTACCCTTGAAAGTAATTTTGTTCATTCCGGAGTACAGTCCCAAATCCGTAACCTTGATGTCGTAACCATTAACTGTGATACCGCCTGTTTGCCCAATGTTAGAAGCAACGACTTCCCATTCACCGGCTTGGTTCTGTACGATGTTATAAACGCTATAAGAGATGTTCCCCGTTACATTATTAATGGAACCGTTGAGATCCACTCCTTTCGTGTTTACAACACGTGCAGTATTAACATCATAGCTTTCATTTGGAAACACGAAGAAATTCCCTGAGGCTGCCTCTGCTGTTTTGGTCAAGCCAATCGGGATCAGACCAATTATCAGCATTGTTGTTAATAACAAGGATAGTACCTTCTTCAACTCAAATCCTCCTTTGGTGTTTGCTTAACTGCTTTCTGTCACCCGATAGCAACAAATCCAGTCACTTATATTTTTTTATCGGCGGATAGGAGTTAATATTTAACCCTAAAAGATAGGATAGACTAGACGTTTTAGAAGATAATAGAAAATATAAAGCACAACAGTGAATAACTAAGAACTCGATACGTTAATGCTCTACGTTCATATTTTCGCCAAACCGTACCGTATACATAGCCCAAAAAAACAACCCCTGCGGCTCATCACCGTCAAGGGTTGTCCTATCATCAAGAAAAGAAATGCATAATTGCCCTGCATTTAGGTGTGTGTTGATGTCCCCGTCAAAGTTCTGCAGGGACTGCCCAAAAGCGTCACTTACATATGTTATCGGTCGAAAGTTGGAAGAATTTTAGGAAAACTTGAAGGAGAATCCAATGAAAATCCCGGGATACCAAAAAAGCCGTGCCCGGAGAGGGTTGTTCCTTGATTATCCCGTTCAATCTCCTTCTCAGTAACGCTTCCCGGTAGCGCCTCCCGGTAGCGCTTCTTATTACCGTGTAACGGACCGTAACGACCTTATTGGCTCATTTCCCGGATATTTCCCGTTCTTGCGGACTGCAGAGGTCTTATTGAGCTTGTTCTGACGTGAAATCGCCATAGTGGCGCCAAATAAAGTCTCCACGGTCCGTTAGAATCTGCGAGTACGCAATCGAGTGCAAATAACGGCTCTGGAGTCCGCTAGATCAGATCAGCGAGCCTAGAGGAGGAGGTGCCAGAGCACAACAAAAAAACAACCCCTGCGGCTTTACCAAGCCATCAGGGGTTGTCCTAGCATCAAGAAAAGAAATGCATAATTGCCCTGCATTTAGGAATGCTATTATTTCGTACCGCGCTCCTCCGACACCTTCATGCGAAGGCGGGCGAGGAAGTCGAGCACGGGGCGCTTCGTTTTGCCAATTAGGCCGATGACTTCGGCACCGATTTGCAGGAAGAAGACCATGACGCAGATGACGACAAACGTCACCCAGTTCGCGTTGTACATCGCAGCCGACGACTGGATCACAGCCAGTACGCCGAAGAAAGCGGCGATGCCGTAAATGATCAGCACCGTCTGACGGTGGCTGAATCCGAGCTCACGCAGGCAATGGTGCAAGTGCCCCTTGTCCGGCGAGAAGATCGGCTTCTTCTGCATCCAGCGGCGCACGATGGCGAACATCGTATCCGAGAGCGGCACACCGATCAGGATCAGCGGCGTCAGGAACGACACGATCGCAATCTGCTTAAAGCCGAGCAACGATAACAGCGCTAAGCTAAAGCCGAGAAATAAGGCGCCCGAGTCTCCCATGAAGATTTTCGCCGGGTGGAAGTTAAAGTACAGGAATCCAATAATGCTGCCCAGCAGCAACAGGCAAAGCAACGCCACCATCACATTGCCCATCAGGAATGCCATGACGGCAATTGTCCCGATCGCAATGGCAGAGACCCCAGCAGCCAACCCGTCCAATCCGTCAATGAGGTTAATGGCATTCGTCACACCAACAATCCACAGGATGGTGAATGGAATGGCCACCCACGTCTCCACTGCAGCGTAGGTGTGAAATGGAATATTCGCAAATTCAATCCGGATATCAAATACGAACACGACCACGCAGGCCGTTGCAATTTGAATTAAAAATTTCAATTTTGCCGGCAAATCGTAGCGATCGTCCAAAGCACCCAGCAGCACGGTAATCGTTCCGCCCACCAGGAAGGCTTTGATAAAGTTCACTTCGCGTACCGTGAATACGTCAGGTAAGAATGGAAGAATCAGAAAAAACGCGATGACAAAAGATAAAAATATCCCTAAACCACCGAGTCTCGGCATGATTCGTGTATGCACTTTGCGCGCATTGGGCACATCCACGGCGCCGACTTTAACAGCGAATTTTTTTACGAGCGGCGTTAGGCCCAAAGCCAAGCCAAGTGATACGATAAACCCGATGATATAGATCATCAACATTCAATTTCGACCTCCAATTGTTCTGCACCGGAATGATTATACTCCGATTAAAGAGAAACACCAACCCCTCATTTGCGCAAAAAATCACAGTAATTCATGGAAATCGAGACTTTTAGCCCATTTTCGTAAGGTTTTCTTTCTCCCGCAGCACGCGTACGGCGAATTTCGGCAACGCCAGCATTCTGCGGAAGCGGGTAGGTTCCTTTAACAACCGGTACAGCCATTCCAACCGAAGCTTCTGGAAGGCCACAGGGGCTCTTTTGGTTCGTCCGGAAATGACGTCAAAACTGCCGCCAACGCCCATCATGACAGGGACGCGCAGGACGTCTTTGTATTTGGCGATCCAAGGCTCCTGCGTGTCTGCCCCCCGTGCAACAAACAGCAGATCAGGCGCGGCTTTGACGATTTCGTTGATCACTTCCGGGTCTTGGTCCGGACCGAAGTAGCCGTCACGATATCCCGCAATCGTCGTTCCAGGATATTGCAGAGCCAACCGGCGAGCCGTTTCCTTCACGACGTCCGGTGCTGCACCGAGCAGGTACACCTTCCAACCGTGGCGCTCCCCTTGCTTCATCAATTCGTGCAGCAGATCGTACCCCGGCACGCGTTCTGTCACCGGATCGCCGCCTTTTTGCGCGGCCCAGACCAGGCCCGTTCCGTCCGGCACAATCAATTCGGCGGTTTTCATCATCGCTTTATATTCCGGCTTCTCCATCGCCGCCATCATCATGATCGGATTGGCCGTAATCACATGGTGCGGCGTCTTGGCGGCAACCACCTCCGTCAAATAAGCGACCGTCTCCTTCATCCCCCATTTGCAGACGGGAACGCCAAATACTGAAACCGTCGGGATACCTTCCTTGATCATCGTCATCACCTGTTCACCCATCACTTTCGTAAAAATTCAACGATCCGCCGCGCGGGCACCCGTGCCTCCCGCTTCAGTTCGGCTATTTGCGCGGCGTGGGTTTTGCGCCACGTCCCGGCTTCCTGCAGGAGGCGCTCCCCTTCCGCGGCCAAGATCCGCGGATCCAGCTCCTCCGCGGTCCCCACCGGGACGCTTCCGATGCGACCTAAGAAATGGTCGATCTTCGGGTCATACGAGACGCCGAGCAGCGGGACGTTCTGCGAGGCGGCGTAGATCAAGCTGTGCAGCCGCATGCCGATCAGCAGGCTGCACTGGCTGACCTCCCGCAGCATATCCTGCGGGTGCTCCGCCTCTGGCGCAATGCTCACGGTGCAACCGCGTTCCGCTACATTTCCCAACCGTTCCATCACGAAGCGCGAAGCTTCGTCGTCACCTGGGAAATGGAAGGGCAGAAAGCGGATATGCACCGGCTTGCGGCGGCAGAGCAGCGAGAGCCCCCCGGCCAGCTGCGTAAGATCGGTTCGCGATGGGTTCCAGAAGCGAACCGATACGCCCACGACCGGCAGCTCGGAAGCGGACTCGCCTTCCTCGCCGCGCCCTTCCGAGGAGCCATTCGCAGGCTCCCGAAGTGTCAATCCCATCACCGGGTCAGGCACCACCTGGATGGCATCTTTGCCGCGCAGCCCCATGTCCCGGAGCAAGCTGGCCGATTCCGCATCGCGTACGGAAATATAGTCGCAGCGCCGGAACACCGAAGCGATCAAAGGCCGGAACAGCTTGCGGTTCACCGGTCCGATGCCTTGAGCATACACGAAGGTCGGCTTGCCGAGCCATTGCGCCAGCTTGATGATACCCAGATAATACGGAATCGACTTAATCCCCGTCGCATCCTGCAGCAAGCTGCCGCCCCCGCTGATCAATCCGTCGCTGCTCTTTATAGCCTTCCTTACCTCGCCGAGTTTCATCCGGTGCACAGCGTCCACCCCATATGTGCGGCTTGTCCATTCCGGATCGATGGACAGCACAACGGGCTTGATGTCCACGCCCGAGGTAAGGCCTTCTTCTTCCAACGCGGTCAGAATCGATTGAAGCACCGCTTCGTCCCCGCTGTTGCGAAATCCGTAATACCCTGATAGAACTATGGTTTTAGTAGCCGTGGCGACCATTTATCCCAGCACCTTTCAATGATTTGCCAAACGAGAACGGCAATCAAACCAATCACAAGACCAAGTCCGAGACCCAGAACATCGCGGATCAACGAAAGTACGGCCGGCGTGTGAATATGTGCGAACGTGTCAACCATCGACAACTGGCCCATCACCGCGATAATCATCGCGAACATCGCCCAGCGATAGCGGAATGCGGCAAACAGGCCAACGATAAAGAGCGGATGCGCCAGCAAAAATTCTTTGTTCCGCGGCCGAACACCAAAGGTATTCTCCAGGAAAGAACGGAAGGCCGCTTCACCCGGCAGCAATGTTCCCGCATTTCCGGTGCGGGACAGGTAGTACAGTGCCACCACGCCAAGTACAGCAGCAACGACAACCCATAGCACCGTAATCCGCATGCTAAGCCATTTGCGCAATTCCTCCCAAACCGAGTTGCCCCGGTATAAGAAGACATACACAGCGATCAGCAGGATCGGCGCCAGGTGCAGCAGGCTGACGCCGCGGAATTGATTCAGCACCAGGCTGTACGTAATGTTGTTCAGAAGCGCGATCACAAACGGTACTGCAAATAGAGACAACAACGCGGTTTTGACATACAACACAATCGTATGCGTCAGCCGCCGTCCGCCCGAGAGATTCGGATGCTTCTCCTGAAGCTCCTGCACCTTGCGAATCGCCAGCACCATTGCAATCGTCGGCGCACTGATGGCGACGAACAAGGCTAGTGCCTGTTCGAGCAATACCGGCTTCAGCACGTACAATCCAGCCGACCCCACCAGGCCGATCACAAAAGCAGCCAGCGCAAGCGACGGCAGGAAGCAGGAAATCAGCAACGCTACAAACGCTACGCCTCCAAGGACAACCAGCGCTTTCAGGTATCTCTGCCAGCTAGCGTCGTGAATCGTGAAGGCTTCGGCTTGTCCCAGCTCAAATCCGTTGTTTTCGATCCGCTTCATTGCATTCCCCGGAGCTTGCAGCGAACCAATCAGATTATCGATGGGATTCGTAATCGACGCTTTCGCCACGTCCTTGGAAGCAGAAGCGTTGAGATAAACCATCCGGATGTTCCGGTCTTTGGTCGCCAGAACGAACCGGTCGGCCAGCGTCATCTTATCCTGGAAAGCCTCCGCATCCGACAAGGAATGCAGGCGCACCACGTTATAATCGATCAGGTAAGCCAGTTTGTTAAAGCCTTTTTGCGGAGCCTTCAAATTTTCGATGGCCGCGATGCCGATGTTGTATTTTTTTAGCAAATCCGCAAAGCCCTGCAAACTATGCTTCGTCTGATCCTCGTTAAAGCCTTTCACCGCTTCGCCGTCGAACAGAATGCGATTGACCCCGTTTTCAGCGAAAAAGGCCAGCAGTTGATCCATCTCTTCCTGATCATAAGGGATATTGTCCGAAAGCCGCGGCAAAATCGCAAAGCCTTTCTCCCGCAGCATGTTAAACGCAATCGGATCTAGCGGCATCGGCTTCATCATCGCTTCTTCCATGCCCATACCGATAGCGAGCCCGCCATGATCTTGATACTGCCAGTTTGCCACCGGCACGTCCAGCTGGCGGAATGCCGCTTCGATCATCGGCTTCAACTGCGCTTCGTTCTCCGCACTTGTAAACGCCAGGTAGGTGTAATTGCCGCTATTCGTCACGACGGCACCGTTCAGCTTCGCAACTTCCAGCGAACTAAACACCATAATCCGGCGCGCTTTCACCAATTCGTCCAGCGTGCTTTCAAACATCGCCATGGTGCCCACGCCAGCTTCTTTCAGACGGTCCAGCTGCTCATCCATATACGCCTGGGGATTCGCCTGATACGATGCGATATCCAACAATCCTCGATAATTAAAGACGAACTCCACTTTGTTTGCGGAGGATTCCGTTTGAACCCGCTGCGCGATCACCGGCACAGAAGCCAGGATACCGACAATCACCAAAACCCACAACAATTTTCGGGAAGCGTTATTCCACCGCTGCCAACTTCGAATCACTAAGGTACCTCCTCAAAAATGCATGAATCCACATCTGTTATTTGTTTCCCCAACCTGCTTGCCGATTATTGATCGACGCGAGCAAGAACGTCTTCTTGAATCCGGTTCAGACGCGACTTGGCATCTTCCGCAGATGTGCCGCAAACGCCAAAATAGAATTTGATCTTCGGTTCCGTACCCGAAGGGCGCAGACAGAACCACGAACCGTCATCCAGCAAAAACTTCAGCACGTTCTCCTTCGGCAATCCGTCCAGGCCATGCGAGTAATCGAGTACTTCGGATACACGCACGCCCCCAACTTCCTGCGGCGGGTTGCTGCGGAAGGCTTCCATCAACGCTCCGATTTGGGCCAGGCCGTCCTTGCCTTTTAACGTACGGGAAGCTAACGCTTCGCGGTAATAGCCGAACTGTTGGTACAGCTCCTCCAACACGTCGATCAAGGTCTTTCCTTGGCGTTTGTAATACGCTGCCGCTTCGCAGATCAACATCGAGGCTACGACGGCATCCTTATCGCGCGCATAGTTGCCTGCCAGATATCCGTAGCTTTCCTCATAACCGAACAAATAAGTATACTCGCCGGAAGCTTCAAATTCGTTCATCTTCTCACCGATATATTTGAAGCCGGTCAGCGTGTTAAACACCGCAGCCCCATAGTGGCGGGCAATCGCAGCGCCAAATTCGCTGGTTACAATCGTCTTGACAACCGCGCCGTTGTTCGGAAGCTTTCCTCTTTCCTTCATTTGACTCAATACATAATGAACGAGCAAGGAGCCCGATTGGTTACCGGTAAGAATTTCATATTCGCCGTCCCGCGTGCGCACAACGGCCCCCATTCGGTCAGCATCAGGGTCTGTACCGATCAAGATATCCGCGCCCACTTGCTTGCCGAGCTCGATAGCCATCGTGAACGCTTCCCGTTCTTCTGGGTTCGGGGACTTCACCGTTGGAAAATCACCATCCGGCATTTCCTGTTCCTTCACAATGTGCACTTGGGTAAAACCAAGCTTCTCCAAAGCACGGCGAACCGGAAGGTTCCCTGTCCCATGCAGCGGCGTATAGACCACCACCAGATCTTTCGCTGCTCCGGAAGCCATGAGCTCGCGATTAACACTGGTGTTCGCTACCGTATCCGCAAAGGCTTCATCCTCATCGGCACCCAGCCATACGAGCAATCCCTTCGCTTCCGCCTCTTCGCGGCTTAACCGTTTGACTTGGGCGAAGGAAGCGACCTTCTGAATGCGAGCAATAACCTGCTCCGCTTCATGTGGAACGAGCTGGCCGCCTGTCGAGTTATAGACTTTATACCCGTTATACTCCGGCGGATTATGACTTGCTGTGATCACGATCCCCCCGGTCGCCTTCTGGGCGCGCACGGAGTAAGAAAGTTGCGGCGTTGGACGCAGCGATGGGAACAGCTTGGCCACGATCCCGTTGCCGGCCAGCACCAAAGCCGCCTCCAGCGCAAACTCCGGCGAGAAATGACGGCAATCATGCGCGATGACAACGGAAGGGGCTCCGGCTTGGCCCGCATGCGCTTCCAGAATATATTCGGCAAACCCTTGCGAAGCGCGAGCCACCGTATAACGGTTCATCCGGTTGCTCCCGGCGCCGATCGTACCGCGCAACCCGCCTGTCCCAAACTCCAGGTCGCGATAGAAACGGTCCTCAAGTTCGGCCGGGTTATTTTCCAAATCACGTAATTCTTGCTTCGTCGCCTCATCAATCGTTGGATCCTGCAGCCAGCTCTCCAGCTTCTCACGGACAGCATTACTGATTTCAGTCATGGATAGGTTCTCCTCCTTAAGTAATCACGATGACGCCCCATTAAGACAAGGCGAACATGATGTCTCCCTCAGCAACAACTTTATCGTCCACTTTGGCAATGGCGTGGCCTTTACCAATGGAGCCCTTCATCCGGGTCACTTCGACTTCCAAGCGCAGCGTATCTCCCGGAACGACCTGCCCGCGGAAGCGGAATCCATCGAGTCCAGCCAAGAAGCCGATCTTCCCGCGGTTCTCCTCGACGTTAAGAATCGCAACAGCCCCAACCTGGGCCAGCGCTTCCGTAATCAATACGCCCGGCATGACAGGGTATCCCGGAAAATGCCCGGTAAAGAACGGCTCATTAATCGTGACATTCTTAATCCCAACGGCACGTTTGCCTTCCTCCAGCTCAATAATACGGTCCACTAGCAAAAACGGAGGACGGTGCGGCAGAATCTCCTGAATTTGGTTTGTGTTCAACATATGTAAGTCTCCTTTCGATCTATGGCATAAGTTTCGGATTGTGCGCATCCCATCTTGAATAAAAATGCGGGTATCCGGTCACACTGTAGTTATCCTTCGCCTCTGCAGAAGCGAAGGTTAAGATAAGGGGCTTATCCGCAAACGACCTCCCGGTCGATTACGGATATAGCCCTTTTGACGATGTTCCCCATCTAAGTCCCCCATCATTATACATTTTTCGCCTACAAAAAGAAAACTCCCGTCAGCCGAGAGTTTGTGGACATTTTTGTTATTTTCGTTCGGTTTCTTCTATTATATATATAGAGGCGATTTGAATGGCCTTATGGAGCAAAGACCAAGTCAAATACATGCTTCCAAGTTGCCCAGTTCCAAATATCGGACATATCCTGTTTGCCGAACACGACATACCCTACGACCATACCTGCCGCCAGAGCTGCGACAAGAACGAGCAACACAAGCACGATCTTCAGGATGACGATCCAGGCCGGCCGTTTGCTCACCGGTTGACTGTCTTCACTCATGAAGCATCCCACCTATCCGCGCAAGTTGTTGGCTAGACCCATCATCGTCTCACCTGAGGTTAGCGCACGAGCTGTCAATTGGTAGGCGCGCTGTACCTGAAGCATCTCTGCCATCGCTTCCGTCAAATCTACGTTAGAGGCTTCCAGCGCCCCTTGGCGCAAGCTGGCCCGTTGTTCCTGCGGAAGGGTAAGGGAATCTACCATCGCTTCAGCAGGGTCAACCCCCGCAGCCAGAACAAAGAGGTTTCCGTCTTTCTGAACGAGGACATCCGGCTTCTCCGCCGTCAACAACGCGATTCGTCCGACTTCCGTTGTGCCTTCTCCATTGGTAGCCAGGATATTTCCTTCTGCATCAATGCTAAGCTTGGCATCGGACGGGAACGTGATCGGCTCGCCTTCGGCGTTCAAAACGACATACCCGAGTTGATTGACCAAGAAGGCCGACTCGGCATCATCTGGATCCGGTTGAATGTGAAAATCCCCGCCCCGGGTATAGGCAACGACACCTTCCGGCGTCAACACACTAAACATCGCATTGCCTTGAATGGCCAAATCCGTCAAATTGCCGGTCTCTTGAATCGAGCCCTGGGCATAATTGACGGTGACCTGCGACATTCTGGAGCCAAAACCAAGGGTGAATCCGGACGGTGTAGCCCGGCCCGGCAGATTCAGATCCGAAGTCTGGTTCTGCACCCGGGTCAGCGTGTCTTCAAAGTTGGCTTCTTTTCGTTTATACCCTACTGTGTTCGCATTGGCGATATTATCGGCCAGCAAGTCCAAACGCTGTTGAATGCCGCTCATCGATACCATCGCGCTGATGACGGTGTTATTCATGCCGCACCTCCTGTATTAAGCAAAAGCAACCGCACATGATCATTGTACTTTGCCAATTTCATTAACCGCTTTATCCAAGCTTCTATCATAATATTGAATAATTTTTTGGTTGGATTCATAAGCGCGTTGCGCGGCTAGCAAATCCACCATAGACTGGGCAGTATCGACGTTAGATACCTCAAGATAGCCTTGGCGCACCACAGCCCCATCCGTTCCAGGCACCAGTCCGCGGACTCCCGCCGCCTCTTCATCCGCCACCCGGAAGACGCCGTTGCCTTCACGGACAAGCTGGTAAGGCTGTTCTACTACCGTAATCCCCAAAGTCCCCAAGTCCACCAGGGCACCGGTATTGTCTACGGCCGTCAAATTCCCGGCTTCATCGCTGGTCAGCGTGTCCACGGACAATCCCGCATCGAGGATAATCGGATTGCCGCCTGTGTCCAGCACCCGGAAACCGGTGGACGTTCTCAACTCGCCCGCCGCATTCACCGTGAAGCTGCCGTCCCGGGTATATCTTACATTCCCCTCGTTATCTTCCACGGCGAAGAAGGCTTGCGGTTGATAAATCACTTCGCCGTCCTCTGTGACGAATTTACCGGAGGCGTCAAACGCATAAGGCCCACCCGTTTCCGGGTTCTCCAGGCTAAGCTCCGAGATCAGGGCAAAATCGGTATTTTTCCCGGTTTCCTTCAAATCTCCTTGCGTAAACGCCGGCAAGCTCTCTTCCGCAAACACCCCGGTTACCAGCTTCCCGATTTGCTTGTTGTTCCCGGACTGCTTGTCCCCCATCAAGGAAATCAGCATTTCGGGAAAAGAGCGCGCTACGGTATTCACCGATTTGTAGCCCGATGTGTTGAGATTGGCGATATTCTGCGTAACTGTATCATGCCGCCGTTGTTCGGCGATCATGCCGGATGCTGCGGTATAGAGACCTCTTAGCATGACTTACCTCCAGACGCTATGTATTCTAAATGCCCTATTCCTCGGGCAATTCATTCCTTCTTTATATTATCGGACGATTAGAACTTTCTTCTTAGCACCTTGTCCAAATTATCGAGCATAATCCCCGTACCCTTTACCACACAGTGCATCGGATCTTCCGCAATGAGCACCGGTACGTGAAGCTCTTCGGCAAGCAGCTCGTCCAACCCGTTCAGCAGAGCGCCTCCTCCGGTCAAAATCACGCCGCGGTCAATGATGTCGGCGGACAATTCCGGCGGAGTGCGCTCCAGCACCGATTTGGCGGTGGCAACAATGGAGGATACCGGATCAGCCAGGGCCTCCTGGATTTCTTTCGCCGTGATCGTCACGGTCAGCGGCAGTCCGGACACCATGTCCCGTCCGCGGATATCCATCTCCGCCTGCCGTCCGTTCGGGTGCACCGTTCCGATTCCAATTTTGATATCCTCTGCTGTCCGTTCCCCGATCAACAGCTTGTACTTCGTTTTAATATATTTAATGATGGCAGCATCAAACTTGTCCCCAGCGACTTTAAGTGACGAGGCCGTGACGATGTCTCCCATGGAGAGCACCGCCACATCCGTCGTCCCGCCGCCGATATCGACAACCATGTTGCCGCTCGGTTCGAAAATATCCATGCCGGCCCCGATGGCGGCCGCTTTAGGTTCTTCTTCTAAATACACTTCTTTGGCGCCGCTGTGTTCGGCGGCTTCGCGAATCGATTTCTGCTCGACCGACGTAATGTTCGTCGGCGCGCAGATCAGAATTCTCGGATGGCTGTACCAGCTTCGCCCGCCCACCCGGTCAATAAAATACTTCAACATCGTTTCCGTAATTTCAAAATCGGCAATGACTCCGTCCTTCAAGGGACGAATTGCAGTGATATTTCCAGGCGTACGACCTACCATCCGTCTAGCTTCCTCACCGACGGCCAGTACCCGTTTCCCGTCGCTGTCAATGGCGACAACGGAAGGTTCGTCAAGTACGACTCCCTTCCCCTTGATATGAATTAGCACATTGGCCGTGCCTAAATCAATCCCAATATCCTTGCCCATCATTCGATCCCCCAAAGCGTATTTTTGTAAATCACGGAAAGGACGTAGCGGTCCTACCTCATGTGATATGGCAGAAGCGTCCCGCTGACTAGGTGTTCTTAATCGACAAAAGTCGAAGAATATCGCGAAATTTCGGGATAAATGGATGAAAATCCACATCATCTTATACCATATTTAAAAATACCATACTTTAGGGGATTGATTCAATGATTATCGTTCGATGAGCGAACTAAATAAATTCATTACGCTTTAATTCACAGAGCTAATCACCTCGCGTTTGTTTTGGCCTTTTTTCTTATACTTGATCTTCGTTGCTTCACCGCCGCGCAAGTGTCTAATCGATTTGTGATATTCGAGAATGTGCTTCACCTGATCCGCTAAATCCGGATTAATCTCCGGCAAACGTTCGGTTAAATCCTTGTGCACCGTGCTTTTCGAAACGCCGAATTCCTTGGCGATCGTCCGAACTGTGTGCCGTGTCTCCACGATGCACCGTCCAATCTTTATCGTCCGTTCCTTGATGTAATCGTGCACGCTCCCGCCTCCCTCAACTCGAGATAGTTTGGTACATTATATGAGGGGCGGGCTTAGATATTCTTTGTTTCCAAGCGTGACAAGCCTTTGCGGGGCCTTTTATTTTACCGTTGGTTACCAGGGGGGCAGCCGCAGCTCAGGTGGACAAGTGAAGTGAAGTGCGTAAAACGGAGTAATGGAGTTACCATCTTCATGCTTCATAAAGGACTTTTTTGGCCTTATTTGGGCGTTCGAGCTTGATCTGCACGAGATAAGGACAAAATAGGCTCTTATTTGTCTCGATCCTCAGGAAAACAAGCCTTATGAGGCTTGGATCAAAAAAATAAGGCCAATATTTTCCCTTATTTACTCGGGAAGCCGGAATTTCCGGTAAATAAGGCCTTTTTGTACCCTTATTGCGAATGAGGACAAAAAAACGGAGAGCTCTTCGCTCTCCGTCAGGCTTGCTGCCACATTCCAGTTTCATGTTTGGATCGGCTGGCAGTGCCTTCACATGGGATGGATGGGTTATTGCAAAACGTTAGTTTTTCGGAAGTACAGATTCCGGATTCACCAGCTCGCCATTTTCATAAATTGCAAAATGGACGTGGTTATCCAAATCCTTCTCCACTTCGTTGCGGCCAGCGCTGCCGATAATGTCGCCTTGCTTCACTTCGGCATCCTTCTTCACCTTAACTTCGCCTAAGCTTTCGTAGACCGTCTTCAAGTTATTGGCGTGCGTAATTTCCACCACATACCCGAGGAGCGGCACTTCTTCAACCCGCGTCACTTTCCCGCTCATCGCAGCCGTGACTTCGAAAGGTTTGCGGTCTTCACGCGCCAAGTCGATCCCGGTGTTTGGCGTAAACGTATCGTTGTACTGCACCAGGGCGGCTTGATGTTCTTCAGCCGTGCCGTCCTTCTCATAGAACGGCTTCACTACACTCACTTCGGCGGCATTTACTACCGGCCAAGCGAGATCCTCGGAGGAGGCGATGACTTCGGTTGCTTCTTCCTCTGTCGTTCCCTCTCCCGTTGCGGCTTCCTCTTCGCCAGACAGGTTCACGGTGTCGGTTACGCTGGCGGGGGTCGAGTCCATCGGCTTGTTACTCGCATCCTGGTAGACCCACACTAAGGTTAGTATAATTGCCGCTGCCGCCACATACGCTGCCGGGTAAACCCATCTCTTAGACAATAATCTCTTCCACGCGGATACCGGCTTTACCGGTTCTCCCAGTCCCATTTTAGGAGATTCCTCGTGACTTGTTTTTTTCTGGTTTTCATTCATTTGCTCATCACCTCAGTAACCAGTGTTACCGGGGTGAACTCTTTTATACTTCGTCTATATACTTTTTTTTCAGAAAAAAGAGAAACTTCGCCTTCCATCATCTACTTGAGAAAATGGGAGACCTGCTGAAACGAGATTCCCGTGTAGTAGTGTTTGAGGATTTGCGTGGTCGTATAACCCTCTTTCGCCATCCCGTTCGCTCCCCACTGACTCATGCCCACCCCGTGGCCGTAGCCGTAGGTGGTGATCTTCACCGTATCGCCCGTCACCGCCAGCGTAAACTGGCTGGAGCGAAGATCCAGCTTCTCCCGGACTTCCCGGCCAGTGTATACCTTGTCGCCAATGCGAATCTCTTTCACGCGATGCCCGGTCGTCCAAGAGAGAATCTTAAACAGCTTATCGGCACTTAGCTTCGATGCCGCCGCTTTCGCTTCGGTTTCTCCCTGGTCCAACGCAGCCAGCGCCGTCTGAACCGGCTCCGGCACTTTCTGGCCTAGCTTGGCGTAAAGCTGGGGGAGCGGCATTTCCACGGTTTCGCGGTTGTTCGGATTGATCGCGGCATCCCAAGGGCTTGGCACGCTGCGCAGATAAGGAATTTTCAGCGACCAATATTCCTCAGAGTTCTCTGTGTATCCGCCGCTGGAAGAGAAGAAAGAGGCCGTGATTGGCTGTCCGCGGAACGCCATCACAATTCCTGCCGTCTGCCGGACGGCTTCGCGCAGCTTCTTCAGCTCTGCACCCTTCCCCCGGTTCGGCCACTCTTCTAATTCGGAACGAGGGAGATAGACTTGATGTTCAATGGTGTCGTTAACATCCGCGGCTTTGTTCCCGGTGCCTGAGGTCTCTCCAGCCGCCAAGCGCTGGACGATAAAGGTACGCGCGGCGATGGCCTGCGCTTTAAGTGCCGCGAGCTCGAAATCCGCCGGCATCTCGGCGGCGAGGACGCCGGTGACATACTGCTCGAGCGGCACGGTCTCGACCACGCCGGTGCGCGTGAGATAGACGCGCACCGGCGGTCCGCCCGCCGCAGCCGCATCCGCTGCGTCCGGCTGCGCGGGCGGCGCCTCCGCGCGAGCCGCGTCCTCTGAGCGCGGCTCCGCGGCCGGCGGCACGGCGGCAGACGGCGTCTGCGCCGCCGCCGGGTCGTGGCGCACGGCGGGCGCCTGCGCCGTGCGCCACGCGATCAGCGCTGGCAGCAGCAGCGCCAGCGCGAGGAGCGCCGCCGCCACAGGGGCGGCGCCGATGCCGCCGAACCATCTCCGCCCGAGGCGGGAGAGGGTTCGGCGCGGCCGCGTGCGGACGCTGACGCGCACGCGGGTCTCCGGCGGCACCACTTGCAGCAGCGGTGCCGCCGGCGGCGCCCCGGGCCCTGCCGTAAGCTTCACCCTGGCCGTGCCTTCATGGACCGCACTAGCAATCCCCGCACGCCCGTGTTGCTCGACTCCTCCTTTTCCACGTTCTTCACTTAACTCCGTCGCTTGTTCCAATTTCGGTTGAACCTTCATCATAGATACGGGCGCCGGCTTCTTCGTCGCATTCGCCCCGTCATCCCTTAAAGGCTGGCTCACGGCCTGATGACTTATGGGAAGATGGCTGCTTTCTTTTTGGCTTTGCTTGACCTCTCGACGAGGTGCCACATTGACTTTGACTGCTTGAGATCGTTCCTGCATCGATGGATTCCCCCCGCCCTCATCATGCTGCCTTCCTAACGAGCTAGTAACCTAGCTTTCTGCCCTTATATCGTTTGCCCGCTATACTTATAGATATGAGTTTTGAGGGATTGCTAGAACAGTAAAAAGACCCGATTTCGCGGGTCCCTTGCAAAAGCTTCTAGATTTTATAGAAACGATCAACCTTGGTCTTCCATCTTGTTCAGAAACGGAGCCGTCTTCTTATAGGTTTCGCCCCATTCCTTCATTTGGATAATGATCGGAATTAAGGTTTTGCCAAATTCCGTTAAGGAGTACTCCACCTTCGGAGGGACCTGGTGGTACACCTCGCGATGAACGACGCCATCCTCCTCCAGTTCGCGAAGCTGCAGTGTCAGCATCCGTTGGGTAATTCCCGGGCAAATTCGGCGAAATTCGTTGAATCGGTCCGTTCATCAAATGATATAATAAGACCCCTTTCCATTTGCCTCCGATTACATCCAACGTGAACTCCACCGGGCAGGCTTCATCGTTGGGACAAAAGCCATAACCGCTCTTGCGATTGCGCATTGCTGCATCCCTCCACAATAGTATACAAATGTGTACTACATAACATTAATGTGCGTACTTCCCATTTTAGTGCATTACATTTACATTAACAATAGAAAAGGAGGAGGTATACTATGGCGAATCAAACCATGAAAGCCGTTGGATTCTATAACTATTTGCCCATCGATCACCCGGAGAGCTTGTTGGATCTCGAGATGGACCGACCTGTTCCAACCGGTAGAGATTTGCTGGTCAAGGTTCATGCGATCTCCGTCAATCCTGTCGACACGAAGGTGCGAAAGCCCAAAAGTAAAGTGGAGTCTTCCCCCCGAGTAATCGGTTGGGACGTTGCAGGCATCGTTGAAGAAGTGGGGCCGGACGTGACCTTGTTTAAGCCGGGGGACGCCGTGTATTATGCCGGCAGCATCACCCGTCCTGGAGGGAACAGCGAATTCCACCTGGTTGACGAACGGATCGTTGGTCGTAAACCAACTTCGCTGGATTTCGCCGAGGCAGCCGCTCTCCCATTGACCGCAATTACCGCATGGGAAGCATTGTATGATCGCTTAGGCATCTCCAAAGACGCCAACCAGAATGCCGGAAAAACCATTCTGATCATAGGCGCTGCTGGAGGTGTAGGCTCTATCGCCACACAACTGGCCAAGCATGCCGGACTTACAGTGATCGGCACAGCTTCCCGTCCTGAATCGGTCAAATGGGTGAAAGAACTCGGGGCGGATGACGTTATCAATCACTTTGACCCGTTTGTTCCTCAACTTCAAGCGCTGGGAGTTCAACATGTCGACTATATCTTTTGCTTGAATACCACTGAAAAACACTGGAAGAACATGGTCGATGCGATCGCTCCTCAAGGCAAAATCTGCTCGATCGTCGAAACGGATGAGCCGGTCAACATCTCCCTGTTGCAGCAGAAAAGCGTCACCTTCGTGTATGAACTGATGTTCACTCGCCCGATGTTCCAAACGGAAGATATGATTGAGCAACATCATCTGCTGAACGCTTTGGCTGATTTGATCGATCAAGGTGTGATTCGTTCGACCGTGGCAGAGAAGCTCTCTCCCATCAACGCCGCCAATCTCCGCAAAGCCCATGCGCTCATCGAGACCGGAAGAACGATTGGCAAAGTGGTGCTGGAGCATTTCAGCTAAAGAAAAAACCATGCCGACGGCATGGTTTTTCATACATCTATGAACTTCAACTTAAGCCCAAGAGGGCTGAATTTTCAAAACGGGGATTTCCTCTTTAGCGCTAGCTGATACTTTCTCGGTTTCCGGCGCGGTCTCTTCAACCGAAATCCGCCAAATGTCCGCGCCCAAGCCGGACAGCTTCTCGGCCAAATCCACGTATCCCCGGTCGATATGATGCGTCCCGCTGACTTCCGTTGTCCCGTCCGCTACCAATCCAGCTAAGATCAGTGCCGCTCCGGCACGAAGGTCGGTGGCGCATACCTTGGCTCCGCTGAGCTTGTTGCTCCCGGAAATAATTGCACTGCGTCCTTCCACCTTAATGTCGGCATTCATTAAACGGAACTGATCGACATGCATAAAGCGGTTTTCGAATACCGTTTCGGTAATGACACTCGCTCCTTCGGTTACGAGCAGCAGGGCCATCATTTGCGCCTGCATATCTGTTGGGAAGCCCGGATACGGTAATGTTTTTACATCCACAGCTTTCAGCGGTTTGTCTGCAATCACACGTACTCCGTTCTCCTGTACTTCTACGGTGACGCCCATTTCCTCCAGCTTGGAAATCACCGGTCCCAAGTGATCCGCGATCGCCCCTTCGACAAAGACGTTCCCGCCAGTAATTGCCGCAGCGACCATAAACGTTCCTGCCTCGATCCGGTCCGGGATCACCGTATGCTCGCATCCACGCAACCGTTCGACGCCTTCAATCCGAATCATACCCGTTCCCGCTCCGCGGACAACGGCTCCCATACTGTTCAAATAATTGGCCAGATCAACGATTTCCGGCTCTTTCGCTGCATTTTCAATAATGGTTGTGCCTTCCGCCAAGGTTGCCGCCATCATAATGTTCTCCGTTGCGCCTACACTGGCAACGTCCAAATAAATCTTAGCCCCGCGGAGGCGGCCGTTCGACTTGGCTTCGATAAACCCGTGGCCGATGGTGATTTCTGCACCCATCGCTTCGAAGCCTTTCAGATGCTGGTCAATCGGTCTGGTTCCGATCGCACAGCCACCCGGGAGGGAAATCCGGGTGAATCCCATTCTTGTTAACAATGGACCCATGACAAGAAAAGACGCCCGCATCTTTCGCACCCATTCATAAGGCGCCTCGCAAGAAGTGATTTGCCGCGCATCGACGGTAATGACCTCTCGGTCATACTTAACAGCTGCTCCTAGCGACTCCAACACTTTATTAATGGTCATTACATCGTCAAGAGGGGGTGCATCGCGAATGACGCTGACTCCTTCTTCACCCAGTAAAGACGCTGCAATGATCGGTAGCACTGAATTTTTAGCACCGCTGACTTTTACGTTCCCGGCCAAAACATTGCCACCGCGGACGATAAATTTGCTCATCATGGTTCCCTCCGCGCGTTCATTTTCACTTTTTTTCCCGATTTGGAAAAAGATTTACCTGGTTCAATCCCTAAATTTCATCATATCACCGGTCATTTAAGGCACACAAGGCTCCAATCTTGTCGAAAAAGCGTGTTTTGGCACAGAAATCGCTTCTTGCCCAGATTATGGACATGCTCTCGAGTTGTAGTCCTTATTCACCATTGTTGACACAATGAAATGATGTTATTCGACAATTTCCTTCCTGATCTGTCTGTAGACGAACTCCGCAAACACTAAGCTAAACACTCATACGAATGCTTAAAGTTAAGCTCAAAACATATACTTCAGCATTTGGGTATATTGCCAATAATCCATAATAAAAGCAGCTACGAATCGGCCTAGTACAATGGCGAGCAGCAGATGCAGCAGCTTGCCTTGCGGGCTCTTGGGGTGGCGAATGAATAGATCCAGCTTCAAATTCTGCAGGGCCAGCCACGACAGCACCACGCACGCCAAGGAGACGAGGATCGCTGTCAAGCCGTTTACCCCCACTGAAGACGCTACCTGATCGACGGGATTCATAATAAATCCTCCATCACGTTTATATTTATGCAGCAAGTACCTAAACGGTTAATTCTTCCCCATTAGACGCTGTCACATTGATCATAGTTGCGTTAGGTTCGTATTTATATATCGGTTTCGATCCTGTAAAAATATAGACCTTATATATCATACTTGGCATCGCCGCAATAATCCAGCTTTTCTTTGTCATGCAAAGGCTTCCAACGGCATCTATTACCAAAATATCATTCTGACGTCATTCTGTAAGAAAAAACAGGCACCCCAAAGAGGTGCCCGTTATTTTGCAGTCTATTGCTGTTTGCGGTTGGTGACCACGTTAATCCGGGTAACCGCCCGTTGCAGCGCCAGCTCCGCGCGGCGATGATCGATACGATCCTGGTTGCTGCGATTCGCCAAACGGCGTTCCGCACGCTCACGTGCCGCGATGGCCCGCTCCAGATCGATCTCCTCCGGCAGCTCTGCGCTCTCGGCAAGTACGATCACCTTATCGCCCTGTACTTCGATAAATCCACCGTGTACGGCGATGTACGTCTCTTCCTTGCCGATTTTCGCAACCACCGGGGCAACTTGCAGCAGGGTCACGAGCGGGATATGGCCCTTCAAAACGCCAAACTCCCCTTCAACGCCGCGGACCGTCAAGCTGTCAACCTCTTTCGAGAACACCACATGCTCTGGCGTAACGATTTCCAATAAAAAGGTGCTCAAGTGTTATCCCTCCTGTTCGTGGGACAGTTCATTTCTGAAGCATCCGGATTCGGCTTCGAATTACAGCGTTTTGGCCTTTTCGACAGCTTCTTCAATCGTTCCTACGAACAGGAACGCTGCTTCCGGAAGATCGTCATGCTTGCCTTCCAAGATTTCTTTGAAGCTGCGGACCGTCTCGGCGATCGGTACATATTTCCCTTTAATTCCCGTAAACTGCTCAGCCACGTGGAATGGCTGCGACAGGAAGCGTTCGATTTTCCGGGCACGGGCAACGAGCGTTTTATCGTCGTCGGACAATTCATCCATACCGAGGATCGCGATAATATCCTGCAGTTCTTTATAACGAGCCAAGATTTGTTTTACGCCTTGGGCTACGGCATAGTGCTCTTCGCCTACGATTTCCGGCGTCAAAATCCGCGAGCTGGAAGCCAGCGGGTCTACGGCCGGGAAAATCCCTTTCTCGGAAATTTTCCGTTCCAGGTTCGTCGTTGCGTCCAAGTGAGCAAACGTTGTAGCTGGAGCCGGGTCGGTATAGTCGTCCGCAGGAACGTAAATCGCTTGAATCGAAGTAACGGAACCTTTCTTCGTCGAAGTGATCCGTTCTTGCAATTGACCCATTTCCGTTGCCAGCGTCGGCTGGTAACCTACTGCGGAAGGCATCCGTCCGAGCAACGCGGAAACCTCAGAACCCGCTTGCGTAAACCGGAAGATGTTGTCGATGAAGAGCAATACGTCGCGGCCTTCTTGGTCGCGGAAGTATTCTGCCATCGTCAGACCCGTCAAGGCTACGCGAAGACGTGCACCTGGCGGTTCGTTCATTTGACCGAAGACCATCGCCGTTTTCTCGATAACGCCGGATTCCGTCATTTCCATGTAAAGGTCGTTCCCTTCACGGGTACGTTCCCCTACACCGGCGAATACGGAGATCCCGCCATGTTCGTGAGCGATGTTGTGGATCAATTCCTGAATCGTAACGGTTTTACCTACGCCGGCACCACCGAACAAGCCGATTTTACCGCCTTTGGCGTAAGGCGCCAGCAGGTCGATAACCTTGATCCCGGTTTCCAGCATTTCCGCTTGCGTCGACAGATCTTCAAACTTCGGCGGTTCGCGGTGAATTGGGTATCTCAATTCGCTGTTGGTTTCACCCTTGTTATCAATCGGCTCACCCAGCACGTTAAATACGCGGCTCAATGTCGCCGAACCGACTGGAACCGAAATCGGTGCTCCTAAGTCGATTGCTTCCGTACCGCGCACAAGGCCGTCTGTCGAGGCCATTGCGATACAACGAACGAGGTTATCGCCCAGATGATTGGAAGCTTCCAGAACCAAAGCAGACTGGCCGTCTTGCTTCTCAATTTTAATTGCGTTATAGATTTCCGGGAGTTGACCGCGCTCAAATTCGATGTCAACAACCGGACCCATTACGCTGACAACGCGTCCTTTGTTCATCTTCGTTTCCCTCCTAAAATTGCTGCCCGGAACGATCAGCCTTGTGCGTTAGCTCCGGCCACGATCTCCGTAATTTCTTGCGTAATCGCCGCTTGACGAGCGCGGTTGTACGTCAGGGTAAGTTCATTAATCATCTTCGTCGCGTTTTTGGTCGCGCTGCCCATTGCAGTCATTTTCGCACCAAGCTCACTGGCTTTACCGTCAAGAAGCGCACCAAAGATCAACGTTTCGGCATATTTCGGAAGAAGCACTTCTAATACGCCTTCCGGCGAAGGTTCATACTCATAGCTGCTGACCGGCGCTTCGCTCTCCACCGAATCAAAGGGGAGAAGGCGCTCCACGGTTGGCAGTTGGGTAATCGCATTGATGAACCGGTTATAGCAAACGTAAATTTCGTCGAATTGTTCAGTTTCGAAGCCTTGCACCGCTGCATAGGTCAACGACTTAATATCCGCAAATCTCGGAGAGTCCGAAAGCTCAGTCACTTCATGAACAACCGGATAATTGCGGCGTTTGAAATAATCTCTGCCTTTACGGCCGATAACAAACAGTTCGTATTCCGAAGCCGAGGCGTGGCGAGAACGGATCAGATCCGTCACTTTCCGCAAAATATTCGCGTTATATCCGCCAACCAAACCGCCGTCGGACGTAATCACGATATACGCGGTCCGCTTGACCGGACGCGACACGAGCATCGGGTGACTAACGCCTTGAGAAGCAGCCGCGATGCTGGATACTACCTCTTTCAGCTTCTCTGAGTATGGCCGAGCCGCTTGCGCTCTCTCCTGCGCTTTACGCAGTTTCGCCGAGGCTACCATTTCCATCGCTTTGGTGATTTGCCGGGTGTTCTGAACGCTTTTAATCTGACGCTTGATTTCGCGCATCCCTTTTGCCATGATTTCACCACCTTAAAGTTTTGGCGAAGCCAAAACTAACTTCGTAAGCATGAGCCTAACTTTGGCCTGACCAAAGTATTTTTTACACATAGGCGTAAACCGGCATTGCGCTTAGCCAAGGCCGGTTTGCCGCAAGAACATTCTTATGCCGTAGTCGCGAAACCGCGTTTGAATTGCTCGATTACTTCTTTCAGCTTCGTTTCGTTCTCTGGCGTCAGATCCTTGGTGTCGCGGATCGACTGCAGAACATCGTCATGCTGATTTTGGACAAAAGACAGGAATTCCGCTTCGAAGCGGCGCACGTCAGCCAGCGGGATATCATCCAGATACCCTTTGACTGCGGTATACAAGCTGATGACTTGTAGTTCAACCGCCAACGGTTGGTTAACGCCTTGCTTCAGGATTTCCATCATACGCGAACCACGGGTCAACCGAGCTTGCGTCGATTTGTCCAGATCAGAACCGAACTGGGAGAACGCTTGAAGCTCGCGGTATTGGGCCAGGTCCAGACGCAACGTACTGGCAACCTTCTTCATTGCCTTGATTTGCGCGGAACCGCCAACCCGGGATACGGAGATACCCACGTTAACCGCTGGACGTTGACCGGAGTAGAACAGGTCGGACTCCAGGAAGATCTGACCGTCGGTAATGGAAATAACGTTTGTTGGAATGTACGCCGATACGTCGGAAGCTTGCGTTTCGATAAACGGAAGCGCCGTGATCGAACCGCCGCCAAGCTCGTCGCTCAGTTTGGCTGCACGTTCCAGCAGACGGGAGTGCAGGTAGAAGACGTCACCCGGATACGCTTCGCGGCCCGGAGGACGGCGGAGCAGCAAGGAAAGTTCGCGGTAAGCTGCTGCTTGTTTCGACAAATCGTCATAGATAATCAGGACATGCTCGCCTTTGTACATGAAGTACTCGGCCATCGCTACGCCAGCATAAGGGGCAATGTACAGAAGCGGTGCCGGTTCCGAAGCAGAAGCCGATACCACGATTGTATAATCGAGTGCACCATGGCGACGAAGCGTTTCAACAACGCTAACAACCGTTGATTGCTTCTGACCGATGGCAACGTAAATACATTTCACACCGTTGCCCTTTTGGTTGATGATCGTGTCGATAGCAATCGCCGTTTTACCGGTTTGACGGTCACCGATAATAAGCTCCCGTTGACCACGACCGATCGGAACCATCGAGTCGATCGCTTTAATCCCCGTCTGCATTGGTTCATGAACCGATTTCCGGTCGATAACGCCAGGAGCGTTATTTTCGACTGGACGGAATTCCGTTGTTTCAATCGGTCCTTTCCCGTCGATCGGTTGACCGAGCGGGTTCACAACGCGGCCCAGCATCGCTTCGCCTACGGGAACCTGCATGATTTGTCCCGTCCGTTTCACTTGATCGCCTTCGCGGATTTCGCTGTAAGGGCCGAGGATAACGACACCCACATTGCTCTCTTCCAGGTTCAGAGCAAGACCAAAAATGCCATTTTCAAACTCGAGCAGCTCGTTTGCCATCGCGTTCTCAAGTCCGTGAACACGGGCGATACCGTCACCAACTTGAATAACGGTGCCGACTTCAGCTACTTCGATTTCCGATTTATATTGTTCGATCTGACTTTTAATCAGTGTACTGATCTCTTCAGGTCTGATACTCAAGTGTTTCACCCCTATCTACAGTGCTTGTCTTCGAAAAGACTTTTCAAGCCGTTCCAATTTCCCGGCCAAGCTTCCATCGTACAACGTGTCGCCAATTCGTACTTTCATTCCGCCAAGCAACGATTTGTCGATCACGTTCTCGACGCGAATCTTCTTATTTAAGAGGGCGCCGAACTCCGCAGCAACCTGCTGCTTCTCCTCTTCGCTAAGCGGGTAAGTCGTTGTCACCAACGCATTGGCAAGTCCAAGCGCTTCGCTGGAAATGCTCACGTAAGCGTCTACCAGCTCCGGCAAGAGTCCGATTCTTCCGCGTTCTACCAGAAGCTTCACCGTCGAAACTACAGGTTTGGACAGTTTGCCTTCAATCGCATTGGAGATGGCTTCCCATTTCGCCGATTCCGTAATCTTCGGTGAGGCAAGAAAATGCTCAATATCCCCTGCCTGGAAAGCTGCCGCCAGTGCTTTCAACTCTTCTTCAACTTCCAGCGTCCGGCTTTCCGCCGCAGCGATCTCATACAATGCTTTGGCATACCGTTTTGCAGCTACGGTCTCGCGGCTCATGAGCGGCCACCGACCTCTTTAAGGTACTTGTCAACCAGTTCGCCTTGAACGCTGTCTTCGCTGACTTCTTTCTCGATCAGCTTGGATGCGATCTTCACCGACACAGCGCCCACTTCGCTGCGAAGTTGTTCCACCGCGCGGTTCTTCTCGTTCTGAATGTCGCGTACCGCTTCTTCCTTCAAGCGGGCCGCCTCGTTCTTGGCTTCCTCCAGCATTTGAGCGGCTTGCTTGCTGCTCGTCTGCTTGGATTGTTCAATAATTTCATACGCCTCTTTGCGTGCTTGCTGAAGGGCAGCTTTTTGCTCCTCCACATAAGCATTTGCCTGTTCACGTGTTTGCGCCGCTTCACTCAGCTGTTGCTGAACGAGTTCACGACGCTTCTCCATCACGGAAAACAGCGGACCAAATGCGTATTTGTTCAACAAGAAGTATAAAATCCCGATCGCAATCAATGCGAGGACGGTGTTTTCCCATACGAATTCCAAACTCAAGTCACTCCTTTCCGAAGCCTATCCGCATATCGCGTATCGCCCGCCCTGGGCTAAAAAGAAGGCGAGGACGTCTGTGGCCTTCCCCGCCATTTCTTTTCTAAAAATCTTATTAAGCCTGACCAAAGAACATAAATGCCAGGACCACGCCGATGATCGGAAGTACCTCGATCAAACCTACGCCGATAAACATCGTTGTTTGCAGAGTGGACTTCGCTTCAGGTTGACGAGCGATCCCTTCAACTGTTTTGCTGATAACCATACCGTTACCCAGCGCTGCGCCAAATGCGCCCAAACCTGCTACGATAGCTGCTGCTAATAATGCCATTGCTCCCATTTTGTATATCCTCCTTAAGTAAAATCAATTTTTATAGTTCAGTCAGGTTGAAGTCGTTCTCCAATCCGTAACTTGAAACTTAGACTAGCTTATGCGGGCTTCCAACACTGCCCGGTTAATGCTCTTCGTGACTTTCCAGGTTTTGCGAGATATAAACCATCATCAAGATGACAAAGACGAAAGCCTGGATAGCACCTACGAAAATACTGAATCCATCCCATACCATCAAGAGCGGAACGGAGAAGATCGCACCAACCACGCTTGCTTTGGCCAACGTCATAATGGTGGAGATCAGTACCTCGCCTGCGAAGATATTCGCGTAAAGACGAACGCCATGCGTTACCAACTTCGAGAGCTGCTCAATCAAGTTAATTGGTAGAAACAAAGGATAGGGCTGAACGTAATGCTTAAAATAATTTCTCGTGTTTCTCACCATCCCCAAACCGTGGGACAATGTGAAGACGAGCAAGGCCAGACCCATCGTTACGCTGAGATCAGCTGTCGGCGATTTCCACCATGCCACCTCGGCGTGAGCTTCCTCACCCGGATGCTTCTCGTGCTCTTCCGCGAGCACCTTCGTAACCGAAGTGATTTCCTGACCGAAAATTTTCGCTTTCGCCGGATCATCATACTCCGTTACGACCCCAAACAGAAGCCCTAGCATGTTGGCGACAAAGATAAACATAATCATCGTCATGGCCAGGGAGAGAAAAGGTCTTCCCTTCTTCAGATCCATGGTGCTGGAGATCAAGTTCTGAACGAACTCAGCCGCCCACTCCATGAAATTCTGAAGCTTGCCGGGATTCTCTACGGATAGATTCCGAGTCGCTAGACGCGCGATGACGAACACGATGGTGCAGGTCACCACCAGCATCAAGATGATGGACAAGTCCAAATGCAGACCGCCCAACTCTATGACCGGAGCTTCATGCATGTTTTCTCACCCCCATTCCAAGTTGAAATGCTATCAAGCTTTAAGGCTTACGAGAAAAACGAATACCTATAAAAAGAAGAAAAAATTGCGCAAAAACCAGACTGCCGGCAACCGCATACACGTTAAAATACTGCGGATATTTCATTGCGGCAAAAACCGCTAGAACCGCCAGTGCTGCACGGGTTAGAAACCCCATGTTCAACCGCTTCGAACCACCGTTAACCGCGGCATCTAGCACTTGCCGGACTTTGCGGCCTAAGTAAACCGCGTTAATCCAGCTGACCGCTGAGCCGAGCGCGATGCCGAGCATAATGCTTTGATACTGCGGCAATAAAGCGCCTCCCAGAAAACACAGGGCCAAGAAACCTAGGGTTCCGGCTGTTAGAGCGCGGTTGTATTTCGAGAGCTCATCCATCTTTTCCTCCCACAACCGACTTAATTAGAGCGACAATGCCGACAATACCCGCTGCAATGCCGATCAGAACCCCAAGGCCAATGCCCAGTCCATTCTTGAACCACAGCTTATCCAACCAGGCGCCAAGGAAGTAACCTCCCACAGCGCACACGGCAAAGTTCGTTCCTAAAGCGGTTACCACAGCGACAGCCTTCCATACGCTGTTGTTGTTTTTATCAGGTTTAATCGGGTCTTTCATCTCAAATCACCCTAATAATCCCAATTTATTTTACTAATTGTGAAGAGTTATTGTCAATTGAGGTTTTTTAGTGATTTAAAGCCATGAAATGCTAAATTTGCCCTTGCAATCCTGAATAAAACGCATACAGCGTACAGTAATACTGTATACTTTTTTGGGCTCGCGATCAAAACAAATTTTCGCTAGTTTGTGAACTTTCTGTGAAATTCCTCCGGACGATCCTTTAAAAATCCAAAATGGTGACAAATCGCATTGACAATTCTTTGAGATGCTTGTCCATCGCCGTACGGATTCGCTGCCCGGCTCATCGATTCGTATAGCTTTTGATCGCTAAGCAACGCCTTTGTCCGTTCATAAACCATCTCCTCATTTGTGCCGACTAACTCCAGCGTCCCCGCTTCGATCCCTTCGGGCCGCTCCGTCGTATCACGAAGCACTAGCACCGGAACACCAAAGGATGGTGCCTCTTCCTGCAAACCGCCCGAATCCGTAAGTATCAAATGCGTATGAGGGTAGAAGTTGTGCAGATCCACCACATCTAATGGATCAATAAGTTTAATACGGGGATGATCGCCCAACGTTGCATAAGCCGGCTCCCTGACCGCAGGGCTTGGGTGAACCGGGTACACGATGGCTACATCCTCAAACTCATCGGCAATTCTTCTTACGGCGCGGAAGATATTCAGATGCGGTTCGCCTTGCGACTCGCGGCGGTGCGCCGTCATGAGAATAAGCCGCTTTCCAGCGGCCCAGTCCAGCACAGAATTTGTGTAATTCGGCTGTACTGTATATTGAAACACATCTGTCACCGTGTTGCCTGTGACATATATAGCTGACTCCGGTTTATTTTCCTTACGTAAATTTCCAGCTGACCATTCCGTCGGAGCAAAATGAAGATCAGCTAAAACGCCGGTCAACTGCCGGTTCATCTCTTCTGGATAAGGGGAGAGCTTGTTCCACGTCCGCAATCCGGCCTCGACATGCCCCACCTTGATCTGTTGCAGGAAAGCAGCATAACTTGCCAAGAAAGTCGTTAACGTATCACCGTGCACAAGCACAATGTCGGGTTTGGCCTCCTTCAGGACGCCCTCCAATCCTTGCAGCACACGAATCGTAATTTCGTTCAGCGTCTGGTTGGGCTTCATGACGTCCAGATCATAGTCCGGAACGATCTTAAAGACGTCCAGCACCTGATCAAGCATTTCACGGTGCTGGGCCGTTACACACACCACCGATTCGATTTTGTCGGGATGCTTCTGCAGCTCCAGAATCAGCGGCGCCATTTTAATCGCTTCGGGTCGAACGCCGAAGATCGTCATTACTTTAATCTTGCTCACCCTACTCAATTCCTTCCATATAGAGGTAATCAAAATAAGTTGTTGTCGTCTGCCTGTCTCGCAGCAACTAACTGTAAAAGCTACCGTTAATTTTGGGATATCCGGCATAAGTGCCTCGATTAGCTGTAAAAGCTACCGTTAATTTCGGCGCAATCCCGCATTTTCGCTGAGATCGGCCAAATTAGAGACAGGATTTACTGTTATTTCTCTTCATTGCGCAAATAATAGAAAATTAACGGTACAATTTGCCGTTAAACCGGCCCTATGCCCTACGCCTTCGCCCCAACCATCTCCTAAGACGTTGGAGGCTTGATTCAGGCGTTTGGCTTACTTCGTGCCGTACAACCGATCACCGGCGTCGCCCAAGCCTGGAATGATATAGCCATGCTCATTCAGATGGCTGTCCAATGCCGCAACATAAATGTCTACATCCGGGTGCACGTCGTGAACGGCTTTGACCCCTTCCGGCGCGGCAATCAGGTTCATCATTTTGATCTGCGTGCAGCCGCGATTCTTCAACGCGGTAATCGCCGCAATAGCGGATCCCCCAGTAGCCAGCATCGGGTCGATCACGATCAGCTCACGCTCCTGAACATCCGTAGGAAGCTTGATGTAATACTCAACTGGCTGCAGCGTATCCGGATCACGGAACAAGCCGACATGTCCCACCTTCGCCGCAGGAAGCAGCTTCAACACTCCGTCCAGCATGCCCAGCCCGGCGCGGAGAATCGGAATCAGCCCCAGCATCCGCCCAGAGATGACCTTCGACTCGGCCTCAGCAACCGGCGTCTGCACTTTGATTGACTCGAGCGGAATGTCCCGCGTAATTTCATAAGCCATCAACGTCGCTACTTCATCTACCAGTTCACGAAAATCCTTAGTGTTCGTGCGCATGTCGCGGATAAAAGTCAGTTTGTGTTGAATCAAAGGGTGATCACATACCACCAGTTTTCTCATATTTCGTTCTTCCCTCCGGTTTTATTGCTAAGTCTTTACTTGCTTGTTCGTTCCCATTCTTCGAACGTCCACAAATCTTGTCTATTATATCACTCCAAGATGGCATTTTCACCCTCACGCCAACTTGTCAGAAAGCCGTCATAAAAACGTCACTCATCCTTTAAAAGATCCGTCGGGGCCGAAAAACACCGCACTCTCTCGCAGATCGTCTTGACAATGTGGAAAAGCCCTCGTTAATATGGATATATTAAGTCCATAATTAACAGAGGAGAGGAACTGCCATTCAGTATTCCAAAAGTACCGATTATGCGCTGCATGCTCTCATTCACTTGGCAAGCGTGGATCGTGGCCAGAACATTGGAATCAAACCATTGTCCGCTGCGCTTGGCGTTTCGGAGAGCTATCTTTCTAAAATTATGTCCAAGTTGCGGCAAGACGGCATCGTCCGGGCTGTTCCAGGTGTAAACGGCGGCTATGAACTGGCGAAGCCTGCAGATCAAATAACGTTTCTTGAAGTAATACAGGCAATCGAAGGCCGCCAGCACCTGTTCGAATGTTCCAACATATCATCCCAACAGCATCAGTTGCTTGCTGAACAAGATCAGGAGGAACGCGGACAATCCAACCTGAATCCTAACCGGAACGTCTGTCTCGTTAAACAGGTCATGGACGGTGCTGAACGTCAGCTCAATCAATACCTACAGGAGCATACGATACAGACGGTGGTGGATGCGGCAGTCGCAGCTGGGAGGTTCCCCGTCCACAAGAAGTGATTTAACGCTTCTTGTATTTTAATTATGGATATAATAGATCCATGGAGGTGTATTAAAGTATGCTTGATGCTGTCATTATCGGCGGCGGCCCTGCCGGCCTGAGTGCCGCCCTGATGCTGGGAAGGGCCCGAAAACACGCAGTGGTCCTCGATGAAGGACGCCCCCGCAACGCGGTGACCCGTGAGGCCCACGGATTCCTGACGCGCGACGGAATTCACCCCGGGGAACTGCGGCGGTTAGCCAAGGAACAAATCTCACGTTATCCTGGCATCACTTTTATGGAAGATATAGCCCATCTCGTTACCGGCTCGAATGGCAATTTTCAAATCACGACCTCCCGAGGCGCAACCCTTCACAGTAAGAAGTTGCTGTTTGCCGTTGGCATGAAGGATCGTCCCTTGAATATTCCGGGGCTGGCTGAGGTTTATGGAAAAAGCGCCTTCGTTTGCCCTTATTGCGACGGCTGGGAACTACGCAACGAGCCTTGGGTAATCATATCAACCGGAGCAGATGCCATGCACTTCATCCCGCTGATTTCCGGCTGGACGGATCGCTTTACCTTGTGCACGAATGGTCCCGACGGATTGACCGAAGCGGATCGCGAGGATTTACGACGCCATGGAGTCCCTCTATATGACACTCCCATCCGTTCCATTGAATCGGAAGAAGGGATCGTGCAGCAGGTTGTTCTCGAGGACGGTACAGCCATTGCATGCAGGGGGATTTTTTTTAGACCGGATCTAAAGATCGGATCGGACCTCCCTGAAGCCTTAGGATGTGAGATGACCGAAGCGGGAACGATTGTCGTCGATGAATTCGGAAGAACTACCGTGCCAGGGGTATTTAGCGCTGGAGACGCAATTACGATGCGCCATCAAGCGATTGCAGCAGCTTCTTCCGGAGCCATGGCTGCTGCGGCACTTAACAATGAATTAAATATGGAGGCTTGGAGGGAAAACGGTTAAGCTTCGTCCAAGATGAGGAAAAATTCATGAAACGCCAAATAACCGGGAGCGAAGTGCTCCCGGTTTTGCTCTAGATAAATTCAAATTAATATTGAAGATTTGGATACAGCGGGTACCGATCCGTTAATGCCGACACCTGTTTACGCGCTTTATCCAACACCGCTTCGTCCTTCGGCGATTTCAGCACAGTAGCGATGATCTGCCCGATTTCCTTCATCGCTTCCTCATCCATGCCGCGGGAAGTCGCCGCCGGCGTACCGATGCGGATACCGCTGGTGATGAATGGGCTGGTTGGGTCAAACGGAATCGCATTTTTGTTCACCGTGATCCCGATCGAATCCAGAACATGCTCGGCGTCTTTCCCTGTGATGTTCAGGTTGCGCGTATCCACCAGCATCAGGTGGTTATCTGTGCCGCCGGATACGATGTTAAGGCCTTCGGACATCAGCGTTTCCGCCAGGACTTTAGCGTTCTTCACTACATTTTGGGCATAAGTTTTAAAAGAAGGCTGAAGTGCTTCGCCCAAGGCCACTGCTTTCGAAGCAATCACGTGCATCAGCGGGCCGCCTTGCGTACCAGGGAATACCGCTTTGTCAATCGCGGCTGCCCAAGGCTGCTTGCACAGAATCATCCCGCCGCGTGGTCCGCGCAGCGTCTTGTGGGTGGTGGTCGTCACAAAATGAGCATGTGGAACCGGGTTTGGATGCAAGCCCGCAGCCACAAGACCGGCAATATGCGCCATGTCGACCATAAACAACGCACCTACGTCGTTGGCGATCGAAGCCAGCTTCTCGAAATCGATGATCCGCGGATATGCGCTCGCCCCAGCCACGATCAGACGTGGACGATGCTTAAAAGCGGCTTTGCGCACTTCATCGTAATCGATCAAGAACGTATCTTCTTGTACCCCATAAGCCACGAAATTATAGTACAAACCGGAAGCGTTGACCGGGCTGCCGTGGGTTAAGTGACCGCCATGCGCCAGGTTCATCCCCAACACGGTGTCGCCAGTTTTGAGGGCAGCCAGGTAAACCGCAAGGTTCGCTTGTGCTCCGGAATGCGGTTGAACGTTGGCGTGGTCAGCGCCAAACAATTCCTTGGCCCGATCGCGGGCGATATTTTCCACGATGTCTACGCGTTCGCAGCCGCCGTAATACCGTTTGCCTGGATAACCTTCAGCGTATTTGTTTGTGAGCACGGATCCCATCGCTTCCATAACCGCCTCACTGACGATGTTCTCGGAAGCGATCAGCTCAATGTTGTTACGCTGACGCTTGAGCTCCAGATTCATAGCCTCCAGTACCGCTGGATCTTGCTTTCTCAAATTTTCCATCTTCCGTTGTCCTCCTTAGAATCTAATCTATACTTAATCGCAAAGCGTGGAATCCGAATCCGGCGGCAGCGTATAAACGGCTCGTTCCCCGCCGATCAGCTTCGGACGGGTCGTCGCTGCTGTAACGCGCGCTTGCCCAACCAGGCGCAGTGAAGGACGAAAAGGCACCGCCACCCGCCGCAAATGCATGCCGATCAGCGTTTCGCCGATATCGATCCCGGCATGGGCTTCAAGCGTCTCGGCCAGGCACGGGTCCGACAAACGCCGATAGGCTGCAGCGGCCATCGAACCGCCTGCCTTCGGCACGGGAACCGCAGCAACTTCCGTCAAGGAAAATCGCTCCAGCACCGCCCGTTCAACCACCAGCGCACGATTTAAGTGCTCGCAGCATTGAAAGGCGACGTCAAAGCCGTATTTGGCCCGAACCTGTTCAATTCCCGCCCACAGCTCAGCCGCGATGTCCTCAGCTCCGCTCGTGCCAATTCGTTTGCCCGCCACTTCACTCGTGCTGGCCCCAATGACCAGCAGCTTCCCCGGACCCAGATGAGCTGCAACGGCTACTTCCTCTGCAATTGTTGCTACCTGTGCCCGCAGGGTACCGAGCTCTTCCTGTTCCATGTGATGCCAGCTCCTTTCTCCGCAAACCAAACAACATGTCACAAAGACTGTCCTTATTATATCAGAGAAAGGCGAACCGCAAACGGATGTCCGTCCGCTTCGTTCAAACCCAACCAACAAAAAAAGAGCATAACGCAACTGACGTGCGTCGTGCTCTTTGCCCAGGCGACCGGCCGTATTCTCCGATGCTCCATCGTGGTTTGATCCACTCTTGTCGCCAGTTACATCGGAGCTAAAACTTCTGCTATTAGAATAAAGCATCCGCGCAGCAAATGCAACTGGTTTAATGCCCCTCGCCGCGCTCCAGCTTGGCGATCAGCTTCTCCAGCGCTGCGCTGATCTCCGCCGCCGTTCGGTCGTAGTCTGCTCGCGAACCGCCAAACGGATCGGAAATATCGAACGCGGGCAGCCGAAGATGCAGCTCATCCAGCCGCCGCTGCTGCTCCGCAGGCCACTCCTTCCCCAGCGCTCGCGCCAGCTCCCGATCCGCCGCAAGGCGTCGGAACTCCTCCAAGGTAGCTAATATGGAGGCGTCTTCTTCAACGTATTCTTTTAATGTAAATATTTTATCGGCTGTCTCCGGAAATGAATGGATCACCTGGCGCTTATGCCCTTGCGTCAGTGTCAGAATCAGATCAGCCCACTCCGCCAGTTCGGCATAAAGAGGGGTAGATTCGAAAGTCTCTTTAATCCCCCGGTCCCGCAACACCGCTTCCGCATGACGGGAAATGGAGGCCCCTTTCATGGCGGCTACGCCAGCCGAGCGGACTTCCACGTCCAGCCCCCGGTCCCGCGCCAGCTTGCGCAGCATCCCTTCGGCCATCGGGCTGCGGCAGGTATTTCCGGTACATACAAACAAGATGCGCATGCCCTTTCACCTCCATATTCAGCGGGAAAGCTTACCCGCGTTTGGACCTTATTTTATCACGAAAGGCCTCGGTTTCAAAAGATAAACAATAGTCCAAACGCCAGCAAGATTGCTCCGCCAGCCGCCTCCCCGTAATCGCCCAGCGAACGCCCCATGCCTCGTCCCATCGCCAGTCCAAACAAGGACATGATCCCGCCAAAAAATCCAAAGGCCAGCACCGTCAGGAGCCAGTCTCCATGGAACATGCCCAGCGACACCCCGACGGAAAACGAATCGATGCTGACGCTTAACGAAAATAGCAGCGCACCTAACCAAGTCCGATGGTTGATGGACTGTACGCCGCTGCCTTTGATCGAGCTGACGATCATATGCGTCCCAAGCAGGAATAGAAGTCCGCCTGCCACATACCGTGCCAAGCTTCCCAGCAGCGCACCGACATACTGTCCCGCTGCAATTCCCAACAGAGGCATTAACACGTGAAAGAGAGCCACCATCGTCCCGATGCGAAACGCATCTTTCCGCCGGACTCCCTTCATGCCGATGCCGACACCCAGCGATAAAGCATCCATGCCCAGCGCAATCGCCATCAGCAGGATCGTCACCAGCTCTCCCAGCCGCTCATAAGCCTCTGCCATAACCGTAAGTCCCCTTTGTCCGTCTTTTGTACAACCATATGCGGACAGGTCCCGGTTCATGACTTCACGCAGCCTTCTTTGTGCATTCCTATCAAGTGAGCCCCACCATTAACGGTGAGCTCCCAACAGCAGAGGATCTCCGATCAATGGAGGAACTCCCACCAACAATAGTGGAACTCCCCCAGCAATGAGAAATTAGCGGTAAAAGACGACGTTATTTTCTCAACACATGGGGAAAGTTGGACAAATAACGGTATTTTGTACCGCTAAATTGCCCTTTAGGCGCCTGTAATCCCGAAATCCGTAAAAATAACACCATGATTTACCGCTATTTACTCAAAACATATCCTTACCTCTAATAATAACGTCACTTTTTACCGCTAAAAGCGGCAACCATCGTCGCACGTGCCTACACAGTACCAAGACACCTTAAGCTTCCCTTTAGTTCAGCAGGTGAAACGTTCATTCCACTAATCCTCCCAACCGCCGAACAAATCAATCTGATGCGGTGGAAGCTCCCGTGGCGATTGACCCAGCAGGCCCATCATATCCAAAGCGTTAGATGCTGCATCCCCGCCGGAATTGTTGTTAAAGATCATACAGATTTCCCGGGTCCCTTTGCTGAGCAGCTGGTTCAGCATGTCAACCCACTCCTGCAACTCCTCCAGCGAGTAACGGTACAACGTGCGAATCTCCCGCCAATTGGGCGCGCTGGCTTGACTCCAACCCGCAGCATTTCGTCCATGCATGCGAACGATCGTTAACTCAGGGTGAGTGGGCTCCAGCACTGTGGGTACGGAGCCTTGACCGATCTGGGGCTCATCGCAAACGATATGGATCCAGCCCTCCTGCCGCATGAACTCCAACGTGCGTTCTCGGTTAGCGGGCGTGAACCAGCTTTGATGGCGAAACTCCAACGCCAGCGGCAAGTTGCCCATCCATTTACGGATTGCGCGCAGCTGCCGGACATGCTCCGCCGTGCAATCGAACCAAGGTGGAAATTGGAACATTACAGCTTTGAGCCGGCCCGACTCCACCACCGGGTGAATCGAATCGAGATAGGCCTGGAACATCTCTCCGGGACCGCCAAAGGGCGTTTTCCCTCGGCTATGTCCAGTCATCCCTTGGTACGCTTTGATAATAAACGTGAAATCGGACGGCGTCTCCGCCAACCAGCGGCGATAGACCTCCTCGCCCAGCACAGCATAAAACGAACTGTCCACCTCGACCACGTTAAAAAACTTCGCGTACCAAGCGAGCTTGTCTTTGGCCGGCGTTCGGGCAGGGTATAAATCGTCATGATCGCCCCAGCCGGCCAGGCCGATGCGGATCATGACCTCACCCCCTGCCCTCTTCCGAATCTCCGCCGGCCTCAATCACCCGGTGACCGGCAGCTTTCAGCAGCCGGTTCATCACCGCCGAGCCGAGCCCGTCTTCGGGGCAGGCTTCGGCGAGAATGTACGTGACGCCGCAATCGTCGAAGCGGCGGAGCGCAGCGTAGAGACGGTGCGCCGCCGTCTCCAGCTCGTCCTCGCGGCCGAGCGAGAGCGCACAGTCGGCGCGGTAGGACGGGAGGCGCTCGTCGAAGGCGAGCACGCCCGTCTTCTCCCCGCGCGCCGCGGCCGCCGCGAGCTCGGCCTGGATGCGGTCCGCCACCCGGTTGGCGGACCCGCGCACAATGTGCAACACGCCCTGCGGCGCATAGTGCGTGTACTTCATGCCCGGCGCGCGAGGCGCAGCCGCCGGGCCAGGGGCCGCTTCGCCGCCCGCCTTCGCCTTCGGCTGCAGGGCGGCGTCCAGCCGCACGCCCGCGCCAGCCACGCGGGCGAGCTGCTCCACCGTGATCCCGCCAGGGCGGAGCACGGTGACAACCCCGTCCCGGCCGGCTTCCACAACCGTCGACTCCAGGCCCACCCCAGTGGGCCCGCCGTCGACGATGCCGTCAATGCGGCCGGACAAGTCCTCGCCCACGTGGCTCGCCAACGTGGGGCTCGGGCGCCCCGACCGGTTGGCGCTGGGCGCCGCCACCGGGCATCCCGCTGCGGCAATCAGCCGCAGCGCCACGTCGTGGGCGGGCATGCGCACGCCCACGGTAGACAACCCCGCCGTCACGCGCGGCGAGACGGCGCCTTCGGCCACGGGCAGCACCAGCGTAAGCGGCCCGGGCCAAAACGCCTCCATCAGCCGCTGTGCCGTCTCGTTCACTTCCGTGACGAGTCCGTCCAGCTGGCTCACGTCGGCGATGTGCACGATGAGCGGATTGTCGGACGGACGGCCCTTGGCGGCAAAAATCGCCTCCACCGCCGCCGTATTCCGCGCATCTGCACCAAGCCCATACACCGTCTCCGTCGGAAACGCCACCGTCCCGCCGGAGGCGAGTACAGCGGCGGCCTCTTGCAGCGCCGCCGCTTCCTCCGCAGCCACATCATCCGACACTTCAGCCCCAGCTCCTGTTCCAGGCTGGATACGCCACCAACGTGTCGTTTTGGGGGTTACTTCTTTTAAAGCAGGGAGATCCCCGCGATGTTCCGTTTGATTGAAATTCATAGATTCCTGTCGGCTCATACTTGTTCATCCCAAACTGTTCAATAATATATTCTACTATTATACCCGAACCCCGCCTTGCGCATAGCCCGCAAAAAAACCGCCCGGCATCTCCGAACGGTTTAACAGTTCCAAATATATAAACACCATTAAGCAAAAAGGCCAACAATCCAGTTCCAGAGCTTTACCAGCATGTCCCACAGGAAGAAACGCACTTCTGTCTCCTGCGGTTCAACCTGAACGGCATCACCCGCACTCCCGTCAGCCGAGGCTTTTGCCGTTGCTGTGGTTACAGCCCCAGCGTCCTTAGCCAACGCGTCCCCGCTCCCGGCGTCAATGAAGCATAGCGGCGGAAACAATACACACCACCAGTTTTTCCCTTTGCCTTCGCCCAGCGTCACGCGCAGCGCTTCGTAGTCGCCCGCTGGATAAACAGCACCGCCGTACATTTTGGTCGGAAACGGCACGGTGCCGAGCTCAACTTGATAATCGTAGTTTTTGCCATATTGCTTAAGCGTTTGACCAACTTGTTCCTCGATGGCTGGCAGATGCTCACGGATGATCCGGCGTGCTTCCTCCAGACTCTGCGGATTGTCCAGCTGTGCAACCCAGCCGTTCATTTGCTCAACGACAGCATCGCGAACACGACGCTTGACGAGTTGATCCGCAGCTCCATCCGAGTTAGCCAAAATGCGCAGCCGAATCGATTCCTGAGGAATCTGCGAAATCACCGTTTGCGCCCCTGCCGCCGCCGCGGCTGTATCAACCAATTGCCCTTCCCAGGACATCATCAACATCACAATCGAAAAAAAGATAAGTGCGATTTTCTGACGGGAAAAAGAACGTTTACCCATGATTCCTTGCTCCTAACCAAACCGGTATTTCAGCCGCTGATGTCTATCAGTATGTCCGGTTAAGAGACTTCTAAACCTAGAAATCTAGGAATCTAGTAAAAATTTTACCCCCGATTTTCCGATTGACGTTTGGACCGGAGCAAGGCATAACGCGACGTAGGAGCCGACGAAGCCACAGGAGGATTCTCTTCCTCCTTCTCTTGCCCATAGATCCGGATACTCATCGCCACGCCGATGCTCGCCATGTTAATTAACAGCGAAGTACCGCCATAGCTGATGAAGGGCAAAGTAATCCCTGTCAAAGGCATGAGGCCAATGAACATGCCGATATTTTCGAAAATCTGATACAACAGCATTGCCACAATCCCCACTATTAAGTAGGGCCCACTGGTTTCACGAGTCTCCAGAGAGATCAGAATGAGCCGATGAATCAGTACAAAATACAACAGCAGTAGCGCCGAGCTCCCGATAAAACCAAACTCCTCAGCGATCACCACAAAGATCGAGTCCGAGTAGGTGAGCGGTACCCGTTCCGACTGCACTGTCTCCCCTTTCATATACCCTTCTCCAGTCATGCCCCCAGAAGCGATGGCTAACTTGGCGTTCCGAGTGTGGTAGGAGGCGTCCTCAGACGCCTTCTCCGGCATGAGCCACGGATCAATCCGGTTAATCCAGTGTTCCCGGCCGATTTCGACGAAGAAGTTGTACACTTGATCATGGTACGCTTTGTACGCCGTGATACCACCGATCACCGAGCCGGCAAAGATCACAAGCGCAATCAACGCATGCCAATATTTTATATTCCCAATCCATAACATGCCCGCCAAAATCACGACATAGCTGAGTGCATTCCCCAAGTCGTTTTGGGCCATAACCGCAACAAACGGGATAAAAGTAAGCAAACAGATCGGTACAACGTCCCGCCAAAAGGACAGACGAAGCTTGCGCTTGCGCAGCAACATAAACCCGAGAAAAAGAACCAGCAGCAGCTTAAAAAACTCCGCCGGCTGAAAGCTCTGATTAATGACCGGGATCGTCAACCAACCGGTTGCGTTATAGTAGGTATTACCAATGAACATAACGACGATCAACAGCCCGAAGCCAAACAGGTACAAGTAAGGCGCATATTTCACAAGCAGCCGATAGTCGACAATCGAAACTCCAAAAAAGGCAACAAACCCCAGCGCATAATAAGCAAGCATGCGAATGTGATAGCCATGATATTGGGTGTTTGACGTAGCGCTGTACAACACCGCAATACTGATGGCCATGAGCAGCAACAGGATCACGACGATGGAGTAATCGATTTTTTTCAGTTTGCTCAGCATGAACATCCTCTTTTCTTGATCTAAAAACCCCGTACCTTTACTTTAAAAGAAACCCGGCCTAACTACAAATGAGCCCTACGACTCAAATAACGAGTCACAGCGTCAAAAGGTTACCTTTTTAGACTTATTTTGCCCCACGGCGTCATTTCTCACGTCTCCCTCATCCCTTGCCCCTCTTGCCTTGCTGTACCTTCCTCCCCCTATTCACACGATTATCCCTTTCGCTCAGAAAGAAGAAAATGACCATCTATCTCCTCCTTCCGCCACTTTTCCACTCGAACTAACTTCACTCTTTTCTCTTTTTCTCACGCGCTCCCCTCTCACCTTGCCACTCTTTGCACCATTATCCCTTTTGTTCAGATAGGGGGAGCCTTCTTACGCTTTCTTACACCATTATCTCTTTCGTTCAGATGGGAAGTGTTTGCTTACTCCTTCTTACACCATTATCCCCCTTGATCAGATGGGGGAGCTTTCTTACACCTTTTTACGCCATTATCCCTTTCGTTCAGATGGTAAGTTCTTTCCTCCCCCTTCTTACATCATTATCCCCCTTGATCAGATGAGAGGTGCCTTCCTATTCCTTCTTACACTACTATCCCTTTCGTTCAGAAAGGAGTATCCTCTTACGCCTTTACACCACTATCCCCTTCGCTCAGGCAGGAAGGATATTCATCGTCTCAACCATATCCAAATCGATCAGAAAGAAGAACTTGCTCTCGTCCCTATTTTCCAGGTTATCCCTCTCACTCAGGAATGAGGAGTCCAGGAAACTACTTCTTCATCCTTTGTTACTGTTACTCATTGTTTTCCTCAGTCTTTATTGTTACGCGTCCCCCTACGATCTGATGCAACGGGATAATCCTCAAGAAGAGGACCCGAATAGATACATTTACCATAAAACTCGAATAATACGCCAGTGCTAAGATTAAAACCAGCTCCGAAACCAATCCGGCTCTTGGGCTCTAATGTCCCCTATGTACAATTCCGGCATCTCATTGCATAATTATCCCTTTCGTCTTCTTTGTACCATTATCCCCTTCGTTCAGAGGTAGGAAACGAACCTTTCCCCCATAGGTAGTCTCTATTGTTGTTTCGAGTGTACACAGCAACTGATGCAACGGGATAATCCTTAAAAAGAGGGCAAAAGACAGACTTATTGCAAAAAAATGAGCGCCGACGCGTGCGCCGGCGCCCTAGTGGGGTCGGGATAAGAAAGGGAATGGAGGGGGGAGCAGGTTATACGGGAGTGATCAAGGTGATCGTTCCCGTCGCTGCCGTCAGCGCAAAAATTCCGATCGTTTGGATGTTGCTCAGTTGAACGGAAAATGTGCTGCCTTGCGTTACAGTCTGAATAAAGTCAGGAGCGTTGTACCGGGTAATCCGGAGTTCGACGTTACCCACTGTAGCCTGAACCGTTACAATCCCGGTTGGGCCCAGCGGGTCGGCGGCCACGAAATACCCTTGGCCGACGCCGGCAGCTTGCGCGTACGGAAACGTCAGTGTAAACGCCATGTGATATCTCCTCCTTTCGGCTTGAGATACCACATTCTATGAAACTATCCTTCCAAAAATAGCGGCTTTTGGTTGAGGAGATCCACCCATTTTCATAGAATCGGCAGAAAGGGGAAGCCCCGGCGCGGCCATCGAACTTTGCAGCCGCGCGGGGTTACCCTCGTGCGATTCCGAGCACGTGACGGTCGATGCCGGCGAGATCGGGGACGGTCACGATCTCGTCCCAATAGCCGGCGGCGCGGAGCAAAGCCGCGACATCGGCCGCTTGGCCTTGACCGAGCTCGAAGCCGATGAGGCGAGGCGGCCGTGGCAGCAGCGCGAGCTGCGCCATCATGGTCCGGTAGGGCGCGAGCCCGTCCGGACCGCCGTCCAGCGCGTCGCGCGGCTCATAGTCCCGCACCTCCGGCTGCAGGTGCGGGATGTCCTCCGCCGGGATATACGGCGGATTCGACACCACGATGTCCAGCGGCTCGCCGGCAAAAGGTTCAAGCAGGTCCCCCTGCTTGAACGTCACCGCAAGGCCGAGCCGCCGGACATTGTCCTGCGCCACCGCCAAGGCGTCCGGCGAGATATCACTCGCCGCGACGCGCCATGCTGGGCGCAGGTGGGCCAGGGCTGCGGCAATCGCGCCGCTGCCCGTGCCGATGTCGGCGGCGTACGGTGCGCCGCCGGGCCACAGCGCATCGCCTTCCAACGCGATGCGCTCCACCAGCAGCTCCGTTTCTGGGCGGGGGATCAGTACCGCCGGATTGACCCGGAAGGTCAATCCGTAGAACTCCTGCTCCCCGATAATATACTGCGCTGGCTCACCCGCCGCTTTGCGGCGGATCACCGCTTCCCAGGCGTCCCGCTTGTCCGCCGGGAACGGGTCACGCAGCGCGGCCAAATACGCCGCGCCCGTTAGGCCCAGCACATGGCGGAGCAACAGCTCCGCATTTGACTCGGGCTCCCGCACGCCCGCCGCCGCTAAAAAAGAAGAAGCCTCTTTGCGGGCTTCCCATATCGTCATTGCACCGGACATCCGGTATCCTTCTTTGTGCAACACGTTATTCTCCTTTTTCCATCAGTTCAGCTTGCTCGGCAATCGTCAACGCCGATACGATTTCATCCAGATCGCCGTTCATGACCTGATCCAACTTATGCAGGGTCAAGCCGATCCGGTGATCGGTCACCCGGCTTTGCGGGAAGTTGTAAGTCCGAATCCGTTCGCTGCGGTCCCCGGTACCCACTTTGCTTTTCCGTTCGCCAGCGTATTTCGCTTCCTCTTCCTGACGTTTCATATCATAGATGCGGGCACGCAATACTTGCAGCGCCTTCTCTTTATTAGAGTTCTGCGATTTGCCGTCTTGGCAAGTAGCCACGATACCGGTTGGGATATGAGTCACCCGCACGGCAGATTTGGTCGTGTTAACCGATTGACCGCCTGCACCGCTGGAGCAGAAGGTATCGACCCGGATATCTTTATCCAAAATCTCGATATCCACTTCCTCAACTTCCGGCAACACGGCAACCGTCGAGGTCGACGTATGAATCCGTCCGCCGGATTCCGTCGCTGGAATACGCTGCACGCGATGCGCGCCGCTCTCGTATTTCAGTTTACTGTAAGCGCCCTTGCCGTTAATCATAAAGATAACCTCTTTGAATCCGCCTAGGTCGCTTTCATTCATATCCATCACTTCGACGCGCCAGCCTTGAGAATCGGCATACCGCGTATACATCCGGTACAAGTCGGCAGCGAACAGAGCCGCCTCGTCTCCTCCGGCCGCGCCGCGAATTTCTACGATTACGTTTTTATCGTCATTCGGGTCCTTTGGCAGCAACAAAATGCGAATTTTCTCTTCCAAAGCCTGCTGGCGCGCGGTCAGTTCCTCGATTTCCATCTTGACCATTTCGCGCATTTCATCATCCAGCTTCTCGGCCTGCATCGCTTTGGCCGCTTCCAGCTCTCCGATTACATTCTTATATTCGGTGTACGCCTCATAAGCCGGCTGTAAATCCGATTGTTCTTTGGAGTAATCCCGCAGTCGTTTCGAGTCGTTCGCTACGTCTGGATCGCAGAGCAGTTCACTTAACTTCTCGTAACGGTCAGCCAAGGATTGTAGTCGGTCCAACAAGGGATATCACCTCTCTTCATTCGATCACAAGATCCTATAAAAAACCGCTTATCCGCTGATTATTATTTCAGGGATAGACGACTTTTTATTATATCATGGAGGTCATGTTTTGGCTAGATCACTTTCGCCCAGACCTCTAACTTCCTGCTTCCAATTTCCCCTCAAAAAAAGACGCCGCAAAGGCGCCTTTTCATGAATGGATGAAAACTGCTGCCTAAATATCAAGCGGACGGCCACGTTCCCCTAGCCCATCCACGCCGGGCTTCGTAAAGCCTGCCGGCGAGCGAAGGGCAGCGATTTGTTCGATCAGCGACTGCTCCAGCTTTGCGTTCCAATTCCGGACCATGCCAGGCAGCAAGCAAGCATCGACAATGACCCATACGGTCAGCGCCAACCCAAACAATATGACGGGGATAAGCAAAAACAGGGAGTAGCTCGTATCGGGCGAATCCACGCTTTCAATCGCCGACGCAATGGCAAACCCAAAGTAAAGCCCAATCGCCAGGATGAATAAACACAGCTGTATAACCCCGCTGGCGATCCGCTTCAAGTAGAAACGATGCACGCCCAAATGACCGGCCAGCAGCATCAGATATGCCAGGCCCAGCGATTTTTCGCGCTTATTCATTTCTGAATTCAGGAGCAGCAGCTCGCTTGTGGTCAGATCGCTTTTGGTCAACATGATTAGATCGGATACTCCGGAGATCTGCCGCGGTCATAGAAAATTCGGTCAATAATCCGGTTCTCCACCTCGGCGTTATGCTGTTTCACCCAAGTATGTACCAGGAAAGCATCCACGATCCACCAGATCCCGGTTACAATCAGCCCAACCACGGTCAGGGACAAGATCAACTGGGTCACGGCCGTTCCGATTTTCTTCA
>Ga0310827_100161_pt1 | contig 81709 bp, 83 predicted proteins | sample WT_ome_2_FD_201309 | JGI IMG/M metagenome (GOLD analysis project Ga0310827, IMG submission 201309) | Sorghum-adapted microbial communities enriched on wild type (WT) sorghum from Joint BioEnergy Institute, Emeryville, California, United... ... | reverse complement strand
CCACGGCTTGTCGGGCGCGATCACCTTGGCGTCGCGGATGAACTCGATCGTCTTGTCCGCGAGGTCTTTCGACAGATGGTAGCCGTCTTCCGGGGTGGCCGGCGGAGCCACCGGATGGTTGTCGTGGACGAGGTCCGGATACCACTGGTCGGTCTCGCCGCCCAGGAATCCGTAGAACCGTTCGAATCCACGGCTCACCGGCCAATGCCGCTTGGTGGCCGCCATGTTCGACTCCTCGAGCGGGGTCAGATGCCATTTGCCGACGCAGTAGGTGTTCCAGCCGTGCTCGGCGAGCACCTCGGAGATCAGCCCGGTGTCGACCGGGATGCGGCCGCTGCAGTTCGGGAAGCCGTCGGTGAACTCCTCGATGGTGGCCATCCCCACCGTGGTGGGGTTGCGGCCGGTCAGCAGCGCCGCCCGGGTCGGTGAGCACAGCGCGGTGGTGTGGAACTGGCTCAGCCGCACGCCCTGTTCGGCGATGCGGCTCATGGTGGGCATCTCGACCAGCCCGCCGAAACAGTCCCAGGTGCCGATGCCGACGTCATCCCACACCACGTAGAGGATGTTGGGCGCCCCTTCGGGGGCGGTGGGCGCGGCGAACGGTCCCCAGTCGGGCTCCGAGTCACGGATGTCCAACTCGATCTTGCCGCCGAAATCCGCCATGGTCCCGCCTCAGTCGGAGAGTGTGCCGATCGCCCGGAGATTACACCGGCGGACCGCCCCGTGCCGCGAAATTTACGCGCCGGCCGGCGGGCGGCCCGGTTGTCCCATTGAGCCGACGGCGCGGCCCCGTCGGCCGGGCTCACCGGGTGTAATCGGATCGGCACAGAAAGGGCTTGTCAGGATGCGAACGTTCGATTACCAGGAGACGCTGCGCGAGGTACGCACCCCGGCCGGGGTGCTGCGCTACCACGAGGCCGGTGACGGGCCACCGCTGTTGTTGTTGCACGGCTCCGGGCCGGGTGTCACCGGATGGCGCAATTTCCACGGCAATCTCGGGGTGTTCGCCGAGCATTTCCGTTGCCTCGTCCTGGAGTTCCCGGGGTTCGGGGTCAGCGACGACTTCGGCGGTCACCCCATGATCGACGCCCAGGGCGCGGCCCTGGCCTTCGCCGATGCGTTGGGGCTGGACCGGGTCGACATCATCGGCAACTCGATGGGCGGCGGTGTCGGTGTCAGCCTGGCGGTGCGCCATCCCGACCGGGTGAACCGGTTGGTGACGATCGGCGGGATCGGCACCAACATCTTCAGCCCCGGCCCCAGTGAGGGGATCCGCCTGCTCCAGGAGTTCACCGACGATCCCACCCGGGACCGGCTGATCGCCTGGCTCAACTCGATGGTGTACGACCCGACGCTGATCACCGAGGAGCTCATCGAGGAGCGCTGGGCCGCCGCCACCGATCCGGCGACATTGGCGGCCGCCCGGCGGATGTACAGCAAGGCCGCGTTCGCGGCGATGATGGCGATGATGCGGGATTCCGACACGCCGCCGCCGTGGGCGACCATGCACAAGGTGCAGGCACCGACCTTGCTGACCTGGGGCCGCGATGACCGGGTGAGCCCGCTGGACATGGCGCTGCTCCCGATGCGCACCATCCCCGGCGCCGAACTGCACGTGTTCCCCAACTGTGGGCACTGGGTGATGATCGAGGCGAAGTCCGCGTTCGAACGGACCGTGCTGGCCTTCCTCACCGATCCGGCCCGCGGGTGACCAGGGCCCGCCTGCTCAACCGGTCTTGAGCAGGCGGAATCCCTTGTATCCCGCGTCCGCCACCTCGGCGCAGATGTCGAGATAGGTGGCGAAACCACCGATGAACAACATGAACACCCTGGGTTTACCGGGCACGTTGGCACCCATGTACCAGGAGTTGGCCTTCGGGAACAGGGTGGCCTCGGCACGCTTGTTGCATTCGGCGACCCAGTTGTCCACGGCGTCCGGCGTCGCCTCGATGGCGCTGTACCCGTGCTCGTCGAGATGGCCGATCGCGTCGGCGATCCAGTTCACGTTGGCCTCGGCGTGCAACACCATGTTCGCCAGGACCGCCGGGGCACCCGGACCGGAGATGAGAAACAGGTTGGGGAATCCGTCCACGCCGAGCCCCAGGTAGGTCCGCGGGCCGTGCGCCCAGTCCTCGACCAGCCGCCGGCCGCCCCGTCCGACGATGTCGATCTTGGCCACGGTCCCGGTCATGGCGTCGAAGCCGGTCGCGAACACGATCGCGTCCAGCCGGTAGTGCCGCTCCGAGGTGACGACGCCCTCGGCATCGATGCTCTGGATCGGCGTCCGGCGCACACTGACCAGGGTGACGTCGGGACGGTTGAATGTCTGAAAGTAGTTCGTGTCGGTGCAGATTCGCTTGGTGCCGATCGGATGGTCGTCGGGTATCAGCAGATCGGCGATCTCCGGATCGTCGATGACCGCCCGCACCTTCTCCTCGTAGAACTTGCGGGCCTCCTCATTGGCCACCGGATCGATCATCTGGTCGCTGAACGTCTTGGAGAACAACACGCCGCCGAGTTGCCAGCGCTTCTCGAACGCCTCGCGCCGCTCCTCGGGGCTCACCTCCATGGTCAGCTTGGGGTGCGGCACATGCGGTGACCCGCCGCCGCTGCGCCACGACATCCGGCGGCGCTCGGCGTAGTTCGCCTTGGCCTCGGCGATCTCCTCGGCGCTCAACGGCCGATTCCCCGACGGCACGCTGTAATTCGGGGTGCGTTGGAAGACGTAGAGGTGCTCGGCCTGCTCGGCGATGATCGGGATCGACTGGATACCGGACGACCCGGTGCCGATCACCGCCACCCGTTTCCCGGTGAAGTCGACGTCCTCGTGCGGCCAGTTCGCGGTGTGGTAGACGTCGCCGGCGAAGGTGTCCAGACCCGGGATGTCCGGTGTGATCGGCGACGACAACGGCCCGGTGGCCAGCACGACGAACCGTGCGGTCACCGATTCCCCGGTGTCGGTTTCGACCGTCCAGCGCAGGGTGTCCTCGTCGAGCACCGTGGCGACCACCCGGGTGTTGAACGTGATGTCCCGGCGCAGGTCGAGCTTGTCCGCGACCCAGTTGATGTACCGCAGGATCTCGCCCTGGGTGGCGTACTTCTCGGTCCAGGTCCACTCCTGCTGCAGCTCGTCGGAGAACGAGTAGCAGTAGTCCAGGCTCTCGACATCGCAGCGGGCTCCCGGATACCTGTTGAAGTACCAGGTTCCGCCGACCTCGGGTGCGGCTTCGAACACCCGTACCGACAGTCCGTCGCTGCGGAATCTGTGCAGCGCGTACAGGCCGCCGAAACCGGCACCCACCACGACGACATCGACATCACTTGCAGCCGCGCTAGTCACACCGGGCAACATATTGATCCGGCGGGTCCCCGGCGCCGTCGTTTCCCGGTCAGCGGGCATCCCGCCGTTTTCTCCCGGCCATCGGGCTGATCCCCCCGGCGCCACGATCACCGGAACGACAATCCCGCGTCATGGTCGACGCCGAAATCAGCCGCGGCCCGCGCGCCGTGCGCCTCACGGTGGCCGCGGTCATCGACGAGAGCCCCGACGCCCGGTCGCTGGTGTTCGAGGTTCCCGAGGAACACCGCACCCGCTTCGTATACCGCCCAGGCCAGTTCTTGACCCTGCGCATCCCCGGTGACCGGACCGGTTCGGTGGCTCGCTGCTATTCGCTGGCCAGTTCGCCGCACACCGACGACGCGATGAAGGTCACCGTCAAACGCACCGACGGTGGCTACGGCTCCAACTGGTTGTGCGACAACGCCGAGCCCGGGACCACGATCGAGGCGCTGCCGCCGGCGGGCACGTTCACGCCGGCCTCGCTGGACGGCGCCTTCCTGCTGTGGGCGGCCGGCAGCGGCATCACCCCGGTGATGTCGATCCTCAAGTCGGTCCTGGAGGCCGGGACCGGCCGGGTGATCCTGTGTTACGCCAACCGGGATGAACGTTCGGTGATCTTCGCCGGCGAACTCCGCGAGCTGGCGGCGCGTCATGCCGGCCGATTCACGGTGCTGCACTGGCTGGAGTCGGTTCAGGGGCTTCCCACCACCGCGCAGATGTACCGGTTCGCGAGGCTGTTCACCGACCACGAGTCGTTCGTCTGCGGTCCCGAACCGTTCATGGCGGTGGTCACCGCGGCGCTGACCGAAGCGGGAGTTCCGCGCAACCAAATCCACACCGAGGTCTTCCGGTCGCTCACCGGCGACCCGTTCACCGACGAACCCGTCGGTGAACCCGATGGGACCATTGCCGACGAGCGTCCACCCGCCGAGGCCGTCGTCGTCCTCGACGGCGAAACCCATGTGTGCGAGTGGCCACGGACGGCGACGCTGCTCGACACCATGCTGGCCCGCGGTCTGGACGCGCCGTACTCCTGTCGGGAAGGGAACTGCGGATCGTGCGCGGCCACCGTGCTGGAGGGCGAGGTGGACCGGGGCCACTCGGACATCCTCGACCCGCAGGACGTCGCCGACGGCCTGATCCTGGCGTGCCAGACCCGACCGAACTCGGACTCCGTCAGAATCGAGTTCTGACTTCCGCTCACCGGGATGGCCGGCACCGCTGCAGATCCGCCCGGTCCACCATCGGACCATGACCAAACGGGTGATCGACGGCATCGCAGAACTCGCCGACCAGCTCCGCGAACAGAGTATCGAGGCCGAGCGGATCGGCAAGCTGACCGACCAGACGGTCAAGATCATGAAGAAGCTCGGCAGCATCCGTCTGCTCCAACCGAAGAAACACGGTGGGCTGGAGGTGCATCCGCGTGAGTTCGCCGAGACCGTGATGGCGACGGCCGCGCTGGATCCGTCGGCTGGCTGGATCAACGGCGTGGTGGGTGTGCATCCCTACCAACTGGCCTACGCCGACCCCCGGGTCGCCGAGGAGATCTGGGCGGAGGACGTCGACACCTGGATCGCCTCGCCGTACGCGCCGCAGGGCGTCGCCCGGCCGGTCGACGGCGGATACCTCTTCAACGGCCGCTGGCAGTTCAGCTCCGGCACCGATCACTGCGACTGGATCATCCTCGGCGCGATGGTCGGCGACGCCGACGGCACCCCGGTGACCCCGCCCCGGATGCTGCACATGATCCTGCCGCGCAAGGACTACGAGATCGTCGAGGACTCCTGGGATGTGGTGGGTCTGCGCGGCACCGGGTCCAAGGACGTCATCGTCAAGGACGCGTTCGTCCCGGCCTACCGCACCATGGACGGGATGAAGGTCATGGACGGCACCGCTCAACGCGAGGCCGGGATGACCGAGCCGCTCTACCTCATGCCGTGGTCGACGATGTTCCCGTTGGGCATCAGCTCGGCGACGATCGGGATCGCCGAGGGTGCGTTGGCGGCGGCGCTCGATTACCAGCGGCGGCGGGTCAACTCCAGCGGCGTCGCGGTCAAGGACGACCCCTACGTGATGTATGCGATCGGCGAAGCGGCCGCCGACATCAACGCCGCCCGCCAGGAGCTGCTGGCCAACGCCGACCGCATCTACGACATCGTCGCCTCCGGAGCGGAGGTCAGCTTCGAGGATCGCGCTGCCGGTCGCCGCACCCAGGTCCGCGCGGTCTGGCGGGCGGTGTCGGCCGTGGACGAGATCTTCGCGCGCTGCGGCGGAAACGCTGCCCGGATGGACCAACCGCTGCAACGGTTCTGGCGTGACGTGCACGTGGCGCAGGCACACGCCATCCACTCCCCCGGAACCGTCTACCACGCCTCGGCGCTGAGTTCGTTGGGTGTCGAACCGCAGGGTCCGCTGCGGGCGATGATCTGATGCGGCACGAGAGGGACACGATGGGTTTCATCAAGAGCCTGGGTTATGTGATCGTCCAGGCCACCGATATGGACCGATGGCGCCACTTCGCCTACGAGGTACTCGGTTTCGCCGAGGGCACCGGACCGAACCCGGAGGCGCTCTACCTGCGGATGGACGAACGCACCGCACGGATCACCGTCGAACCGGGCGAGGTCGACCGGATCGTCACCATCGGCTGGGAAGTTCGTGACCATGCGGCGTTGGAGGACGTCAAACGCGCCCTGGCGGCCGCCGGGGTGCCCCACAGGCAACTCTCCACCGCCGAGGCCGACGCCCGCAGAGTCGAGGAGGTCGTGGCCTTCGCCGATCCCGCCGGAACGGCCTTGGAGGTGTTTCACGGCCCGGTTCTCGACCACAGCCCGGTGGTGACCCCGTTCGGGGCGAGGTTCGTCACCGGCGATCAGGGTCTGGGGCATGTGGTGCTGCCGACGGTCGACGTGGACGGGCTCTTCGAGTTCTACACCGAGGTACTGGGTTTCAGATCGCGCGGAGCCTTCCGGGTGCCGGCGCCGGAGGAGTTCGGCCCGGTGCGGGTGCGGTTTCTCGGCATCAACGAACGCCACCACAGTCTGGCACTCTGCCCGGCGTCGACGTTGCGCGACCCGGGTCTGATCCATCTCATGGTGGAGGTGGACACCCTCGACGCGGTCGGCCAGGCCCTGGACCGGGTCAACCGCGACGGGTACCAACTGTCGTCGACGCTGGGCCGGCACACCAACGACAAGATGGTGTCGTTCTACGTCCGGGCCCCCGGCGACTGGGACATCGAGTTCGGCACCGCCGGAATGCGGGTCGACGAGACCTATTACACCGCCGAGGAGATCACCGCGGACAGTTACTGGGGTCATCAGTGGGTCGGCGATCTCCCGGCCGCGATGCGTCCGTGACCTGACGCGACGCCTGGATACGGCGGCCGCCATGTGCGACGGGTGTGGCCGGTGTGACAACCCTGTGCGGTGTGTGGCCACCGGCACATATTTGTGATAGGTATATGACTAATAGTCATATTCCGGATGGAAACATCCGGCGCTCTCGGAGGCATTCATGACCGCAACCCTCGATCAGCCCACGCCGAACACCACCGTCAAGCGAACCGGGACCGAGCGCACCGGCGAGACACCGAGTGCGGTGCTGGATCGCATCTCACTGGTTCTCGACGCGTTCGACGGTCCCGGCCGGCTCACCCTGGCGCAGGTCGTGCGCCGCACCGGCCTGCCCCGGTCATCGGCGCACCGCATGCTCGAGCGGCTGGTGCAACTGCGATGGCTCCGCCGCGACGGGCGCGATTACGAGCTCGGCATGCGGCTGGTCGAGTTGGGCTCGCTCGCGGTCCATCAGGATCGGCTGCACCGGGCGGCGATCCCCCGACTGCACGAACTGCATGCAGCCACCGGGCTGGTGGTGCACCTGGCCGTGCTCGACGGCTCCGATGTGGTCTATCTGGAGAAGGTGGGCAGTCGCCTGGCCGCGGCCATCCCGACCCGCGTCGGTGGCCGCCGCCCGGCGAACTGCGCGGCGGTGGGCAAGGCCATCCTGGCCTACGCCGAGGACGACGGTGTGCTGTCCGGTACCGGGCCGCTGCCACGGAACACGAAGTACTCGATCTCGGATCCGGCCCGGCTGCGCGCCGAATTGGCGAAGGTCCGCGCACACGGCGTCGCGTTCGACCGCGAGGAATCCCTTCCCGGAATCGGTTGTGTCGCCGCACCGATCGGGGATCCCGGTGAGGCCGTCGCGGCGATCTCGGTGTGCGGTCCGATGAATCAGATGGCCTTCGACCACCGACTCGTCGCACCGGTCCGGATGGCCGCGCTGGGCATCTGGCGGGCGATGGAGGGCGCCCGGCAACGGGTGGTGCCGACACTGCAACAGGTGCGTCCGCTCCGCCCCGGCCCGACGGCGCAGTCCCTGTCCCATTCGGCCCTGTCCCATCCGGCCCAGTCACATCCCGCCCGGTCACATCGCGCCGACACGCGGCGGTTCGCATGACCGACCACGTCGGCCCTGCCCCGCAGGGCGGCCTCGACCCACAGATCGCCACGCTGCTACCGCAGTTGGACTCCGGCTTCCCGCCGGTACACACCATGACCGGGGCAGAGGCCCGCGCGGCCATCCGGTCCCGGTTCCGCCCCGCGAGCCGGCCCCGCCCGGTCGCCTCGATCACCGATACCACCGTGACCGGACCGGACGGCCCGGTGCCGGTGCGGATCTATCATCCCCGCCACCAGGACGGCCCCCTCCGCCAGAACAAACCGATGCCGACCCTGGTGTACGCGCACGGTGGCGGATGGGTGTTCTGCGATCTGGACAGCCACGATGAACTCTGCCGCGACCTGGCCGACCGCATCCCCGCGGTGGTGGTGTCCGTGCACTACCGCCGGGCCCCCGATGAGGGCCGCTGGCCGGCGGCGGCGGAGGATGTCCACGCCGCCACCTGCTGGGCTGCCGAGCACGTGGCGGAGCTCGGCGGCCGGGCCGACGCGATTCTGGTCGGCGGCGACAGCGCCGGGGGGAATCTCGCCGCGGTGACCGCCCTGATGGCCCGGGATCGCAGCGGCCCGCGGCTGGCCGGCCAGCTGTTGCTCTACCCGGTGATCGCCGCCGATTTCGATACCGAGTCCTACCGGCGGTTCGGCACGGGCTACTACAACCCCCGACCCGCGTTGCGGTGGTACTGGGATCAGTACGTGCCCGATCCCGCTGACCGCGACCACCCCTACGCATGTCCGCTGCGGGCAGAGCTGAACGGACTGCCACCCGCGATCATGGCCGTCGCCGGCCACGATCCGCTCCGGGACGAGGGCCTGGCCTACGGCGCGGCGTTACAGCAGGCCGGGGTGTCGACCGTGGTGCGGGTCTTCGACGGCGGCATCCACGGATTCATGACGATGCCCGCGCTGGACATCTGCGACCGGGCGCGGTCTCAGGTCTGCGCCGACGTGGCAGATCTGGTGGGGCGCATCGGGGTCGCCGCCCCGTAACGCTGATCCGGGTCGAGCACGCAGTGCGTGCGGCCGAACACCGTCACCATGCACTTGTTGTTGTGGTTGCACCGGCTCCGGACGCTCCCGTCGGCGATCATCTTGTTGACGAGGTCGGGTTCGCGCAACAACGCGCGGCCCATCGCCAGGAAGTCGAAACCCTCCCGCAGTCCGGTTTCGAGATGGTCTCGGTTGGTGATGCCTCCCAGCAGGATCAGCTTGGTGTGCCGCATCACCGGCACGAACTGCCGGGCGGCCGGCAACATGTACAGATCCTCATACGGGTAACTGCCCATGAACCGCTTGCCCATCAGCCGCACCCCGGGACGCATCATCGCCGGCATCACCTCGGCGAACTCCCGCACCGGGACGTCACCGCGGAACAGGTACATGGGCTTGAACACCGACGACCCCTGGGTCAATTCGAGAGCGTCCAGGGTCGCGTCGGCGTCCAGCAGTTGGGCGGTCCGCAGGGCCTCGTCGATCCAGATGCCGCCGGGCAGCCCGTCGTCCATGTTCAGCTTCGCGATGACGGCGATCCGGTCGCCCACCACCTCGCGCACCCGCCGGGCGATCCGGCGCACGAACCTCGACCGGTTGTCGATGTCACCTCCGTATTCGTCGGTGCGCCGGTTGATCAGCGGGCTGAGAAACGAACTCGGCAGGTACAGATGGCCGAAGTGCAGTTCGACCGCATCGAACCCGGCCTCGGCCGCAATCCGGGCGGCTTCGCCGAACTGATCGATGACGGCCTCGATCTCGTCCCGGGTGATCTCCCGGCAGTACGCCAGCGAGGTCGGATTGATGAACCGGCTCGGCGCCACGGCCGTCACGCCGGTGAGCTTCTTCGGCGCCACCACACCGGCATGGCCCAACTGCGCCGAGACCGCCGCACCCGCCTCATGCACCGCGTCGGTGAGCCGGCGCAGGCCGGGCAGTGCCCGGTCTGCCATGACGATCTGGCCCGGGGCGCTGGCCGCCTCCGGGGACACACAACAGTAGGCGACGGTGGTCATTGCGACACCGCCGCGGGCGAAACGGCGGTGAAACTCGACGAGGTCGTCGGTCACCAGACCGTCCGGTGAACGGCCTTCCGAGGTGGCCGCCTTGATCACCCTGTTACGCAGGCGGACTGGACCGAGTTGGGCCGGCGCGAACGGATCGAGGCTGGTGTGGGTCACCCTCGCACCGTTTCACGACACCGCGGCACCGCCGTCGCCGCCTCCCGGTGGCCGGGAGAGCGCGCCGAACCCGGTACCGGGCGCCCCTAGTCTCGGCGTATGACCGACGCCGAAGCGCGGAATCCCGTCTACGTCATCGACCGGGTGGTCACCAAACCGGGGCGGGCCCGGATGTTCGTGGACCGGTATCTGGCCGAGTATGCTCCCGGCGCCCGGCAGCGGGGTATGACGCTGAGCCATGTCCTGGTGAGCCCACCGATCTGGTTCGACGATCGGCCCAACACCGTCACCATCACCTGGACCCTGCCGGGGCCGTCGGAATGGTGGCAGATGACCTGGCAGGGACGGCCGGACCCGACACTGGGCCGATGGTGGTCGGAGATCGGGGAATTGATCACCGAGAGGTCCCGGTCGGTGGCCGCCGAGGCGGCCGACGTCGACGCGCTGTGTGCGGTGGTGGAGTGAGCCGATGTACGGTGTGACCCGCCTGCTCGACGTCGTGCCCGAACATCGCGACCGGGTGGTGACGGCGCTGCGTCAGGCTGCGACCGCCTCCGGCGCGCGTCGGTGGGTCGTCGAACGGACCGATCCGCGATCCCGCAACGGTGGGGACATACTGCTGCATCTGCGGTTCCCCGATGCGGACCGATGGTCAGGGCACGCACCACGATTCGACGAGCTGTTGGCCGACACCGCGATCACCCGGGTCAACGGCGCCTGCTATCAGGGCACACCGGTGAGCACCGGGCAGCCCGGAACGGTCTACCGCACGTTGTTGCTCCGGGTGGCGCCCGGCACCGACGCCGAAACGGTGGCTCGATTCGAATCCGAGCTTGCGGCGATGCCCCGATATGTGCGCAGCATCCGGGCCTGGCAGCTGAGCCGGGTGACCGAAGCGGTGGGCGCGACACCCTGGACGCACGTGTTCGAACAGGAGTTCACCGACGTCGCCGGGTTGATGGGCCCCTATCTCATGCATCCGATCCACTGGGCTGTGGTGGACCGCTGGTTCGATCCGGAGACCACCGAGGTCATCGTGCGGGACCGGGTCTGCCACAGCTTCTGTGTCAGCCCCGCTCCGGTGCTGTCCTGATCCCTCACATCCCGCCCGGCAGGATGTTCGGGTTGGCCGTCGCCGGCGGCTCGAGCGGCGGAAGCACCTCGCGACCGTCCAGGGTGTGCACCGGAATCCGTTGTGACCACGGGTAATGCAGACTGAACGCGACCAGTCCGGTGCGTTCCGCCGCCGGCCGGTGGCACATCGCGAGCACTGTCTCGGCGAGGTACTCGACCGGTTCGGTGGGGAACGTGTCGGGAATGAGGCTCGCCGCCCCCGGGGTGCGCACCGCACTGCTCGGCCCCACGGCGTTCACCGCGATGTTGGAGTCCAGCAGTTCGGCGGCCACGCCCTGGGTGAACCGGTGCAGCGCCGCTTTCAACGAGGCGTAGATGACGTCGCCGGACGTCTTGTTGTAGTCACGGTACGGCCGGATCGGCGGCAGACCCGTCACCGAGCCGATGTTGACGATCCAGCCGGCCCCCTGGGCCCGCATGTGCGGGATGGCCGCCTGGGTCAGCACGAACGGCGTGCGCAGGTAGTGCTCGACGGTCCGGTCGAAGGTTTCCAGTGACATCTTCTCGACCATCGAATAGTCGGCGAAACCGGCGTTGTTGACCAGGATGTCGATGCGGCCGGTGTGCTGTACCACCTGGTCGATCAGATCGGCCCGCTGCCGCGGGTCCTCGAGATCTGCGACGATGCCGAAGGCCTTGCCGCCCGCCGCCTCGATCAGTTCGATGGTCTCGCCGATGGTGCCGGGAAGCACCGTGGACTGCCCGGCCCTGGTCGACGGCGATGGGGTCTGGGATCTCGCGGTGACCGCCACCGTCGCCCCCTCGGCCGCCAACCGCTGGGCGATGGCGCGCCCGATCCCCCGGCTGCTGCCGGTCACCAACGCCGTCCTGCCGTGGAGTAAGTCGTTCATCGCAGAATGAAATCGTCCTCGATCGGGGCCCGATGGCTCTGCCACATGTCGATCAGACGGAACGGGAACGCCGTCACGATGCGGCCGCTGCCGGACCGGTAATAGGTGTGTGCGGTGGGGGTGTGGCACCAGACGGTGTCGGCCATCGCCTCGTCCACCCGCCGGACATAGTCGGTGAACGCCTCCGGCTTCACCTCGATGGTCCGCGCCCCGCGCAGCGCCATCAACTGCAGGCACTCCATCACGTAGTGCACCATGATCTCGACTCCGAAGTTGTGCCCGGCCCCGTGACCGGGGCTGTAGTTGGGCGCGGAGGAGACGAACATGTTCGGGAATCCGGGGACCGTCCCGCCGCGGTAGGCGCTGGGGCTGTCGCCCCACACCTCGGCCAGCCGGACACCGTCGCGGCCCCGGATGTCCACGGTGGACAGGAAATCCAGGTAATAGCCGGTGGCGTAGATGATCACGTCGAGATCGATCTGCCGCCCCTCCTGGGTGACGATGCCGCGCTCATTGATCCGGGCCGGTTCGGCGGCTTCGAGATTTACGTGCGGTCGGGTCAACGCGGCGTAGTAGCCACCCGGATCACGGATGATCCGCTTGCCGTACGGCGCGAAGTCAGGGGTGACCTTCGCCGCCAACTCGCTGCCGGCGCCGAAGGTCCGGTCGATGTAATCGAGGCAGAGCTGCAGCAGCGCGTCATTGGCCTTCGAGATCGACAGCGGATGCTCGGCGGTCCATTGCGGATCGCGCAGGATGACCGGGTAGTTGTTGTCCGCGGTACCCCAGAAGGATTTCAACCGGTTCCAGTTGGCGTAGAACGGGATGTGGTTGTTGAGCCAGCGCCGGTGTTCGGGCACGTCGTCGCTCAACCGTTTCCGCGGGGCGACCCAGTGCGGTTGCCGTTGGAAGACCGTCAGGTGCGCGACCTGATCGACACAGGCGTCGACGATCTGCACCGCGGTGCAACCGGCGCCGATCACGGCGACCCGCTTGCCCGTCAGATCCAGTTCCGGATCCCATTGGGCGGAGTGCACACTGACCCCGGTGAACGTGTGCCGGCCCTCGACCTCCGGCCAGCGTGGGCGGTTGAGGTAACCGGCCGCCGGGATCACCACGTTGGCGTAGCTGACCTGTTTCGTGCCGTCCGGGCCGACGGTGTGGACCTGCCACTGGTCGCGGTCGTCGTCCCACCGCAGCGCCGTCACCTCGGTTCCGAACCGGATGTGTTCGCGCAGCCCGTGTTTGTCGGCCACCGACAGCAGGTACTGCTGGTACTCGGCGCCGTTCGGGTAGTAGCTGGACCAATCGGGGTTGATGTCGCGTGACAACGAGTAGTAGGCCGACGGCGTGTCCACCCCGATGCCCGGGTACACCGTGGTGCACCAGGTGCCGCCCACGTCGTCGTTGCGGTCGATGATCTGATAGTCGATTCCGGCGTCGGCCAGTTCCAGCGCCGCCGCCATACCCGCCATTCCGGCGCCGATGACGGTCACGCTGAAATCCGCCGGCAGGCGGGCCGTCCGAGGCAGCACCGGCTGCGAGGGGTGGAATCCGCCCTGCTCCAGCAGCAGGCCGACATAGTCGGTGTCGACGGGGGTGCCCAGCGCCAACGGCGCGATCCGGGCGAACAGCTGCGGGTCGTCGGGCGGCAACCGATGATCCGGCCGGTCTCCGCCCATGGCCGCAACCACCGCCTCCACCAGGGCGTCGAGCGTGGCGGCGTCGGTGACGCCGACATGTTCCGGTGGGTCCGGAACATGCTCTATGCGCGGTCCGAACCGGTCGACGACACCGGGATCTCCGGTGAGCTGAGCGAGCACCGCCACCAGCACCCCGGCGTCCGCGTGACGTAGGTACATCCGTAATTCCTCGGCGTGTGAAGCGGTTTCGGCCGAGAGCACGGTCGGGTCGGTCGGCATCGAACCTCCTTGTCGTGCCCGAGTATGGGCGCCGCCGGCGCCCCCGTCAGCAGCGGTTTCTACTGAGCGGGACGGCGGCTGCATGCCGGCCGGGCCCGGACCTAACGTTCCGGGACATGGATGACCTGCATGCGGTGGTCGCGTCGGCGCGTGGCCACGCACTCGGCGACATTCCACGACGGTCGGCCCGTCGGCATCCGGACAAGCTCGCGATCATCGACGGCGACGTGACGTGGACGTTCGCGGAGTTCGAACACTGGGTGGACCGCGCGGCGGCGGCGCTGAGCGATCACGGCTTCGCCCCCGGCGACCGGGTGGCGGTGCTGTCCCGCAACTGCCGGCAGTTCGCGGTGCTGGCGTTCGCCACCGCGCGGGCCGGGGTGGTGCTGGTGCCGATCAACTTCATGCTGACCGCCGAGGAGATCTCGTACATCCTCGGCCACTGCGGGGCACGGGGGTTCATCGTCGAGGCCGATCTGGTGCCCACGGCGGAGGCCGCGATGCGCCTGGGCGGATCGGTCACCACCACCGCTGCTCTGGTGCTGCCCGGTCAGGCCCTGCCGCCCGGGTGGACGGATTTCGACCGCTGGCTGCAGACCACGTCGCCCGCGCCGCACCCGTATGTGGCGGACGACCAGATGATCCGGCTCATGTACACCAGCGGCACCGAGTCGCGGCCGAAGGGGGCGATGCATTCCAGCCGCAGCCTGATGGGCAACTACGTCAGCACGATCATCGCCGGATCGATGGAGAGCGGCGATGTCGAGATCCACTCGCTGCCGCTCTATCACTGCGCACAGCTGGACAACTTCCTGATCACCGACGTCTATCTCGGCGCCACCAGCATCATCCTGCCGCGTCCGGATCCCGAGCTGGTGCTGCGGACCATCGAGCGTCACCGGGTCACGAACTACTTCGCACCGCCGACGGTGTGGATATCGCTGCTGCGCTCCCCGGTGTTCGACACCGTGGATCTGTCCAGCCTGCGCAAGGGCTATTACGGCGCGTCCGCGATGCCGGCGGAGATCCTGGCCGAGATCCGCGACCGGCTGCCCGGATTGCGGTTGTGGAACTTCTACGGCCAGACCGAGATGGCGCCGTTGGCGACGGCGTTGGGTCCGGACGAGCAGGATGCGCACGCCGGGGCGGCCGGCCGGCCGGTGACCAATGTCGAGACGGTGATCCTCGACGACGACGGTGCGGTGCTGCCCGCGGGAACCGTCGGGGAGATCGCCCACCGCAGCCCACATCTGATGCTCGGTTACTACGACGATCCCGCCAAGACGGCCGAGGCGTTCCGCGGCGGCTGGTTCCACTCCGGGGACCTCGGCTATTTCGACGATCACGGGATGTTGCACGTCGTGGACCGCAAGAAGGACATGATCAACACCGGCGGGGAGAACGTCGCCAGCCGCGAGGTCGAGGAGGTCATCTACCGCCACCCCGCGGTGGAGGAGGTGGCCGTGTTCGGTCTGCCTCATCCCACCTGGGTCGAAGCGGTGGTGGCCGCGGTGGTGACCCGGAACGGTATGACGCTCGGCGAGGAGGAGCTCCTGGGCCACTGCCGGGAGCATCTCGCGGGGTTCAAGACCCCGAAACAGGTGTTCTTCGTCGACTCGCTGCCCAAGAATCCCAGCGGCAAGCTGCTCAAACGGGTGCTGCGGGAACGGTACTCGGAGAAGGCGCCGCATTGATGCAGATCGGCACGGATGGCGCGGAACGGAACGTCCGCACGTCCCCGTGCCGGTCGGTTCGCCCTGGGGCCGCACCGCAGAACCAACGCCGCGAGCCGGTGACGCGGCGTCGGGAAAGCAGGATCCCGCGCTCACCGGCGCAGCGTCCTTCATCGGCCGGCGCGTCACGGCCGGCACCTCGGTCAACTCGTGTTCCGCTGACCGGGCCGAGCTGTGTCGAAGCGCACAGCGGCGGGGTTGACTGCCTGCCATGAGCAACGAGATCACGCTGTCGGAGGTCCAGGAGTTCATCGCCGAGTTCTGGTACCACTACGACCAGGGCCACTTCGCCGAGCTCGGCGCCCGCCTCGGTGACGAGATGGAGTACCTGAGCCGATCCGATTCGGGTAACTGCCCGTTCGAGCATCTGCTCGCCGCCGAGCTGCACGGCAAGGACGAAACCCTGGCCTGGCTGACCCAGCACCGCAACGAGAACCCGTACCCGCTGCGCCACCACGCCACGAACATCTTCCGCACCGGCGTCGACGGAGACGTCACGAAGGCGCGCTTCTACCTCTACGTCAACCAGGTCACCAACAACGTCCCGTTCGATGTCTCCAGTGGTGTCGTCGACGTCGGTATCCGCCGGTCCGGCGACGGCCTGGTGTTCACGAAGATGACGGTGGTGCTCGACGCCGAGGACTCCATCCCGTTCGCCGAGCACGCCGCCAACACCACCGCGGCCGCACCGGCGGGTTCGTGACGCGTGGACGCGCATGAGGTCTTCGGCGGGGGCGTCGCCGTCATCACCGGCGCCGGGCACGGCGTCGGTGCGGGGCTGGCCCGGTATGCCGCGTCCCTGGGGATGACGGTGGTGCTCGCCGACGTCGACGCCGCGGCGATCGCGGCCCTGCGCGGGGAGCTGCCGGGCTCGGTGAGTCAGGTGTGCGATGTGCGCGATCCCGACGCGCTCGAAATGCTCGCCGCGCGCGTCTATTCCGAGGTGGGGCCGGTACGGCTGCTGGTCAACAACGCCGGCATCGAGCAGTTCGGGTACCTGTGGGACACGCCGGTCCCCAACTGGGACCGGCTCGTCTCGGTCAATGTCAGCGGGGTGTTCTACGGGATCCGGGCGTTCCTGCCCCGCATGATCGACGCCGGCGCCCCGGCGTGGGTGTGGAACCTGTCCTCCATCGGCGGGGTGGCCGCGGTTCCGTTGCAGGCCCCCTACATCATGAGCAAGCACGCGGTGCTGGCACTGACCGAATGCCTACGGCTCGAGGTGGAACTGGCCGGACACGCCGACCGGATCACCGTGCAGGCGGTGCTGCCGGGCGCGGTGAAGTCCAACATCTTCGAGGCGGCGGGCGGTGTCGACGACGGTGATGTCGCCGCCGCCGAGGCGCAGCGGGCCGCGATGCTCGACATCAAGGCCGCCGCGATGGATCCGGTCGAGGCGGCGCGGGTGGTCTTCGAACAGGCCGCCGCCGGCGAGTTCTACCTGCTCACTCAGCCCGAGTACGTCGGCGGAGCGATGGCGGAACGGGCGGCCGTGTTGACGGAGCGCCGTGCTCCGGTCCTGCGCACCGAACAGCGATTCGATCCGGCACGGCACTGATGAATCACCCGGTTCCCCCGCTCGATCCCGACGCGGCGGCCCGCATCGCCTCCCTCGGCCCACCCGCACCGATGCGCCGACGTGGCCTCCAGGCGGTGCGCGACGCGATCGAATCCGCCCCACTGCCGACCGATATGCCGGCCATGGCGAGCATCGTCGACCGGGCGGTGCCCGGACCCGGCGGTGACATCCCGGTGCGCATCCACCGCCCCGAACGGGGCTGCGGTGACCCGGCGCCGGCGGTGCTGTACTTCCACGGCGGCGGTCTGGTCATGGGCAGCAACCACTCATTCGAACCGCTGGCCCGGGGTTTGGCCGCCGCCAGCGGGGCCGTCGTGGTCGCCGTCGACTACCGGTTGGCGCCGGAGCATCCTCCGCCGGCGCAGTTCGACGACGCGTGGGCGACGACCCGCTGGGTGGCCGCCCACGCCGACGAACTGGGGCTGGACACCAGCCGGCTCGCCGTCGCCGGCGACAGCGCCGGTGGGGCACTGGCCGCCGCGGTGGCGTTGGCGGCCCGCGACCGGGGCGGACCAGAACTGCTCGCGCAGCTGTTGATGTACCCGGGACTGGACCGGGACCTGGCTGCCCCGTCCATCGTCGCCATGCCCGAAGCCCCGATGTTGAGCCGGGACGACATCGTGTATCTGCACGAGCTCGCCGACCTGGGCGCCGGCACCCCCCATGACCCGTACCGGGTGCCGGCCTACGCCACCGATCTCGGAGGCCTTCCGCAGACGATCATCGTGACCGGCGCCTGTGACCCCATCCGGGACTGGGGGGAAAGGTATGCCGGGCGGCTGCGGGATGCCGGGGTGCAGACCACGGTGACCCGCTACCCGGGGATGTACCACGGCTTTCTGATGCGCTACGAGTCCACCGCCCGCGGCCGGCTGGCCCTGGCCGAGATCGGCGCCCTCCTCCGCGCGAAATTCGCCAATCCACTTCCGTTTTGACAATTTCTCAAACCGTCCCGGTGGCCGGAAACCCCCGGTCCGGGGGATACCGACCCGACTGACAATCGACGGTACACACCATCTGGCGTGCATCGACGCCGCAACCCGACGAAGGAGTGACAGGCATGCTCACCGAAGAGCGGCGTATGGAGTTGTCCGACATTCTCCGGCCGGTGGCACCGCCCCGCGAGATCGACAACGTCTACACCGATGACCAACGTGAACGGTTGCTCGACGTGGTTCGCCGGGAAGGCCCGTGGCGACTGATCATCGCCCAGCACTTCGCCTCGCCCGAAGAACTGATGGCCACCATGAGTGGACAGTTCCCGGAGGGCTTCGAGCCCAGCCTGGATCTCTTCCTCACCCCGACCTTCCGCGGGCACCTGGCCAACTACGGCACCGTGCTGTATCCGGAACTGCACGACTGCTTCTACAACGAGCGGTTCCTGAACGAGGCGAAGTCGTACTGGGGAGCCGAGTACGCCAAACCCCAGATGATGCTGTTCAACATCAACGGCCCGTGCTGCAACCGCGACCCCGGTCATCTCGACTCCCCGAGTTTCCGTGGTATCCGCTACGAGAACGCCCCGACATGGCTGGTCAGCGTGATGGGCAAGTCCGGCCTGTTCACCGACTACCTGATCAAGATGGCGCAGGTCATCACCTGGTTCTCGTTGGACGAGAACAGCGGCTTCACCTATTGGCCCGACGGGCCGCTCAAAGCGCCCAAACGGGTTCTGCCGCCGGTCTACAACCGGGGCGTGGTGGTCCAGAACGAGATGATGGTGCACCGTGGCGAGGCCAACGGCCCGCTCGACCAGCAGGTGCCGAAGGGATTGTCGTTCGACACGGTGTTCGCCGGCGATCCGGAGTCGCGGGACCACTGGGTGCTCCGCAACGGAGACGAGGTGATCGCCCGCCACCACACCGACGAGTTGCGGTTCCTGGTGCACTGGTCGGCCGAGGTGTTCTCCGACTACGACGAGCTGAAGAAGAACATGGACCACTCCGACGACCTCACCATCGACAAGGCGATCGACATGATGGTCGACGACCTGGCCAAGCGGGGCACCAAGCTCGACATCCCGAGTGAGCCCCTGCACGACCCGGCCTTCATCGCCGCCCTCAACGCCGCCTACGACCTGGGCGGTCCGGCGATCTATCCGGAAGAGGCCCCGGTGAGCGCGTTCGTGCTCTGACGACGCCCACCAAGCGTGTCACACGCATTGTGGCCCCGGGAACACCCGGGGCCACAATGCTTTTCCGGGCCGGGCTTTTCCGGGCCGGGCTTTTCCGGACCGGAAGTCGCCCTGGCGGGCCGGAGGATGCCGAACCGGATCTCGGGCCGGATCTCAGCGGGTTCCGCCGGCCGCGTGGGCGCCGGCCCGCCGGCCGCTGAACACGCAGTCCGAGATCGACAGGCCGCTGACGTAACTGTTGGAGCACACGCCGACGGCGTTGCGGCCGGCGGCGTACAGGCCGGGGATCACCCCGCCGTCGCGGTGCACCACCGCACCGCTGTCCTCGTCCACCACGAGCCCGCCCAGGGTCAACCCGGGAATGGGGTAGAACAGCGAGGCGTCGGCGGAGATGTTGATCGAGTAGAACGGACCGCGCTCCAGCGGTGGACACAGGGACGGATGCTTGTGACCGGGATCCCCTGCCCCGCTGCTGATCCCGCGGTTGTACTCGTCGACGGTCTGCTGCAGACCGGCGGCGTCGATACCGTTCTTGCGGGCCAGATCCGCGATCGTGGCCGCCTTCTTGTGCCCGATGGTCAGCAGATACCACACCTGGAGCCGCTGGAAGACCTGGGTCTGATCGGTGATCTGCGTCCTGATCTTCCGCCAGGTGGCGGCGTCATAGATCGCCCACCCGGTGCCGCCGAACTCGCGCATGAGCACGTCACCGTGGGTGGCGCCGTAGAGATCCTCGTTCGCGATCCGCCGCCCGTCCGCGCCGACGGTGAGACCTTCCAGGAACGCGCTGGGTGGGGACAGGAATCTCCAGGCGGTGACGTTGCCCATCTTGTCGGTCTTACCACCGGCGTCCAGTCCGAGCCGGATCCCGGTGCCGTCGTCCCCGACCGTGCCCAACGGGGAGATCTTCAGGAACTGCGGTGCGTACTGTCGCACCCATCCACGGTTGTTGATGAATCCACCGGCGGCCAGAATCACCGCGCCGGCACGGGTTTCCGTTTCGACACTGGCCTCGGCACGCAGCCGTTCGGCGTACCGGACGGCGCCGGAGACCACACCGGGCATCCACGTCCCCAGCTTGCCGGTGGCCCTGGTGATGAGTCGATGCCTGCGGGCGTGGCGGTGCCCGGGATCCAGGACCGTGTAGCGCACCCCGGTGACCCGGCCGTCGTCAGCCTGGATCAGGGAATGCACGTGGGCGAGCGGAACGAATTCGACGCCCTTGGACAGCGCGGAATCCCGCAGCCGCTCGAACAGCACCCGCCCCGATCTCATACCCGGGGCCAGTGCCCGGTGACCGCGGGGTGCGGGGTGTGCGTGTTCGCTGTACGGGAAGGCGGTCTCGTTGCCCGAGTAGTACAGGTAGTGCTCATCGGTCGGGTAGGAGGTCTTGTAGGGGGGCACCGGACCGCCCCGGAATTCCACCCCCTGTGCCTTGAGCCATTCGATCATCGCGGGGCTCTGTTCGCAGAAGCGGGTGAGGGTCTCGGGGCTGACGGCGTCACCGACCTCACGCGCCAGATACGCGCGCATGTTCTCGACGCTGTCGGCATGCCCCCCGGCCTGCTGTTCGGCCGTTCCGGCGCCGGCGTAGACGATCCCGCCGGAGTATGCCGTCGCACCACCGCCGTGACCGCGGTCCAGCACCAGGACCCGCGCCCCCCGGTCCGCCGCCTCGATGGCCGCGGAGGCGCCCGCCGCCCCGAATCCCACGATGATGACGTCGTATTCCTGCGCTGTCGGCATCACTGCTCCCGGAGAACGGATGTGATCTGTCTGGCCACCAGCCGTGCGGTGCGCCGCGGCGCGATCCGCGCAAGGGCATGCAACACATGGGCGTCCGCGCCGATGATCACCCGGTACCGGTCTCTCGCGATACCGGCGACGATCTTCCTGCCGGCCGCCTCGGGGCTGGTGGCGTACACCCGTCGGCTGCCGGCGTCGAGCATCCCCACCCCGGAGTTCTTCGCGAGTTCGGTGGCGACGTTGCCCGGGAACACGGTCACGACACGGACGTCGGTACCGACGAGTTCGGCGTCCAGGCCTTCGCTGAACTGTTTCACCGCGGCCTTGCTGGCGCTGTAGAGCAGCTGACTGGCGAACGGCACCAGAGCCGACAGGCTCGACATGTTGGTGATGTTGGCCTCCGGACGCGCCAGCAGGATCGGCAGGAACGCCCGGCACATCCGCACGGTGCCGGTGAAGTTCACCACCGGCACCCGGTCGAGGGCCTCGGCGCCGAGGTCGGAGAACAACGCGAACCGTTGCGCGATCCCGGCGATGTTGACCAGACCGTCGACCTGCCCGTGCGCGTCGAGCACCGCAGCGGGCAGGGCTGCCACCGCATTGTCGTCGGTGACGTCCACGACGTGGGTGGTGATCCGCGCTCCGGTGGTCCGAACCAGTTCCGCCGTGCCGGCGAGCCCTTCCCGATCGATGTCGACGGCGGCGACATGTGCCCCGCGCCGGCCCAGCTCCACGGCGACCTCCCGCCCCATGCCGTTGCCGGAACCGGTGACGACGAACACCCTATCGGTGATGCGCACGGGACGGCTCCTCTTCGGTGGTCGGCGGCGCGGTGTCGTCCAGCACCGGGAGCGACCCCTGCACCACCGCCGTCTCGATGGCGGTGCGCAACGCGGGACACAGCGGGATGGCATGTCCTTCCACCTGACTCTGGTCGAGGCACATCTCCCGCGCCGCGGCGTTCCACTGCACGCTGGTCTGTTCCCAGCTGCTCTTCCGGGCCAGCACCCGCGCCCCGCAGGTCCCGCAGGTGACCGGCCGCATCGGTGCGTCGAGCAGCCGGTTGTCCGGGCGTGCGGTCACTTGTTCACGCCCACCAGCCTGGGCAACCGGCCGGCGGCGATGTTGTCCTCGACCTCCTTCATCCACGCCTCCCGCGGCCGGGTGGTGTCGATCTCGAACTCGAATCGGTCCACCATGTCCGGTGTCACGTCCGCCACGTCGACATAGAACTGCTCGTACCACCGCCGCACCTGATAGACCGGGCCGTCTTCCTCGCAGAGCAGCGGATTGTCGATGCGCGCCTTGCGCTTCCAGATCGCCACGTCCTGTTCGAAACCCATCTTCACGAAGTCGCCCAGCGCGACGGCCATCTGCATCGCGATGTCCCGCGGTGCGGTGTCGGAGATCTCCACGGTGATCCCGTACTGCAGCACAAAGGAATTCGCGTCGATCGGGTAGTGGCAGTTGATCAGCACGGTGCGCTGATCACCGTGCTCGTAGTGATAGGTGAGGTCGTCGATCATGAACGAGGGGCCGTAGTACGACGCGACCGAGGTGGTCCCCAGGATCTTCGCCCCCTCCCCCGACCCGAGATCGGGACGGGCCTCGCTCTTGTAGTACTGGGTGGCGACGTGGCCCTCGAAGACATTCTTGAACTCCGTCGGAAGTCCGCCGTGGATGTAGAAGAAATGCGCCATGTCCACGATGTTGTCGATGATCTCCCGACAGTTGGTGTGCACGACCGTGCTGTACCAGTGCCAGTCGGTCCAGCGGTCGGTGCCCACACCCTCGATCCGGGGGATCGTCACGTCGGGCGGCGGCGGATTGTTCTCCGGGTCGTTCCAGACGAACAGCATCCCGTCCTGCTCCAGGGTGGGCCAGGTGGCGGTACGGGCCAGTTTCGGGACCCGGCGACTGTAGGGAACCTTCTTGCAGCGGCCGTCCCCGCCCCAGCGCCAGTCATGGAACGGGCAGGCGATCTCGTTGCCCTTCACCTCGCCGTCGGACAGGTCTCCCCCCATGTGCCGGCAGTACGCGTCCAGGACGTTGATCTTGCCGTCCCCACCCCGGAAGACCACCAACTTGCCGCCGAAAGCGTTGATCGCGTGGGGTTTCCCGTCGCCGAGGTCGTCGATCAGTCCGAGACAGTGCCAGCCCCGGGCGAACCGGGTCGGCACCGCCTGCGCCTCGATCTGACGCACCTCGCCGGTGTCGCGGTCGGACTGCAACGAAGTCATACCGGCCATCCTCGTCTTGTCTGCTCGTCGTGTTGCGTGTTGTGGACAGCCCCGGTTGTAACACCGGAACGGCGCCGGGAACCCGCGGTGTTCCACTGATCGGGCAACGCCGATGACCGCCCGACGCGGCGGTGGCCAGAATCGTGCGGTGACTGTTGCCCAGAACATCGAGGTGGACCTGCTGGTGGTGGGTTCCGGGACCGGGATGGCCGCGGCCCTGGCCGCCCACGAACTCGGGTTGACCACCCTGATCGTGGAGAAGACCGCCCAGGTGGGCGGTTCGACCGCCCGGTCCGGAGGCGCCTTCTGGATGCCGGCGAATCCGGTCCTGACCGAGGCGGGCGCCGCGGACACCCTCGACGCGGCGCGCAGCTACCTTGAGGCGGTGGTCGAGGACAGCGCGCCCGCCGACCGCTGGCAGGCCTTCCTCGATCACGGCGCCGAGACGGTGCGCATGCTCCGCCGCACCACACCGATGAGATTCCAGTGGGCCAAGGGGTATTCGGACTACCATCCGGAGCGGCCCGGCGGAGCGGCCCTGGGCCGCACCTGCGAATGCCGGCCGTTCGACGCCCGCATCCTCGGCCCGGAACTGGACCGGCTGCGCCCCGGGGTGATGAAGTCCTCCCTGCCGGTGCCGGTCACCGGGGCGGACTACCGCTGGCTCAACCTGATGACGCGGATGCCGTTGAAGGCGATCCCCCGGATCGGGCTGCGCGTCGTCCAGGGCGTCGGCGGTCTGGCCCTGCGCCGCCGCTACGTGGCGGGCGGGCAGGCGCTGGCCGCCGGTCTGTTCGCCGGTGTGATCCGGGCCGGCATCCCGGTGTGGACCCACAGCCCGCTGACGCGGTTGCTGTTCGACGGCGACGACGTCGTCGGCGCCGTGATCGACCGGCACGGCGCCGAGGTGACGGTCCGGACGCGTCGCGGTGTGATCCTCGCCACCGGCGGCTTCGACCATCTGCTGGACTGGCGCCGCAAGTTTCAGCTCGAATCGCTGCCCGGGGACCTCAGCCTGGGCGCCGAGGGCAACACCGGTGACGGTATCCGGATCGCGCAGGAGGTCGGGGCCGGCACCGGGCTGATGGATCAGGCGTGGTGGTTTCCCGCCTTCGCCCCACTGCCCGGTGGGGAACCGGCGGTGATGCTCGCCGAACGGTCGCTACCGGGATGCCTGCTGGTCGACCAGACCGGCAATCGGTTCATCAACGAGGCCACCGACTACATGTCCTTCGGTCAGCAGCTTCTGCGGCGCGAGCGGAGCGGCCACCCGGTCGAGGACATGTGGATGGTCTTCGACCAGCGCTACCGTGACAGTTATCTGCTTGCCGCGGAACTATTTCCACGGATGCCGCTGCCGCGGTCCTGGTATGACGCCGGGATCGCGCACCGCAGCGACGACATCCCCGGTCTGGCCCGGGCGATCGGCGTCGACGCGTCCACGCTGGACGCCACCGTGGAACGGTTCAACCGGCTGGCCCGGGCCGGAGTCGACACCGACTTCGGCCGGGGCGACAGCGCCTACGACCGCTACTACGGCGACCCCACCGTGGCGCCCAACCCCAACCTCCGACCGCTCGACCACGGCCCGTTCTACGCGGTGCGGGTGGTGCTCAGCGACCTCGGCACCTGCGGCGGCGTCCGGGCCGACCACCATGCGCGGGTGCTTCGCGAAGACGGATCGGTGATCGGCGGTCTGTACGCGATCGGCAACACCGCGGCGAATGTGTTCGGGGCGTGTTACCCCGGCGCGGGCGCCACCATCGGCCAGGGACTGGTGTTCGGCTACATCGCGGCACGGCACGCCGCCACCCGGGCGGGCTGACCGCCCCGGCGGTCACTCCCGATCCTTCTCCGCGGCGATCCGGCGCTCCACCTCGTACCAGTACTCGCGGACCGGCCACTCCAGTCCCGACTGCTCTGCTTCGGTGAAGATCCTGTCAGCGACGTCGAGGTCCTTGATCAGCTGCAGCGCGAGATCGCGTTCGGCGGCGTAGTACCGCTCCGACCACTGCAACGCGAGCCGGGCGTACGACCACGCCGGCTGTTCGGCGGTGTGCCTCGCCTCGGTCGCGGCCTCCCGCTGCATCCGGTCGGCGTAGGCCGCGTGTTCGGCCAACACCTCTTTGAGCCGACCCGGATTCGTCAGGTGGCCGAAGACCACCCGCAGCATCGGGCTGTGTTTGAGGGTCGGGGCCTCCACCGGTTCCTCGTTGGTCCACCGGGTGACGGCGGCCAGGCCGGCGTCGGTGATCTTGTACATCCGCCGGCTCCGGGTGCTGCCCTCGATCCGCGACGTCACCAGGCCGTACTGTTCGAGTCGTTTGAGTTCGGAGTAGATCTGGCTGTACGCGGGGCTGGAGTAGAAGAACCGGATGACCCAGTCCGTCCACTTCTTGATGTCGTAGCCGGACAGCTCGTTACCGCCCGACAACATGCCCAGCAGCGCCCACCCGGTGGGGCTCAGATTGGGCTGATCAGCGGCGTCCTCGACAGCTTCCGTCACTGTCCAAGGCTAACAATTCCGCGTCCGACGGCGGCCGCCCTCCTACCGCTGACCGGGAGGCCGTATTGCGCGGTCGCGGCGGCGCCCGGCAGGGTTGATCTCCCGGCGGAGGAGGGATATGTCCGACGACATCGTGGTCGATGTGCTGGTGGCCGGTTCCGGCGGTGGGCTCGCGGGCGTCTACACCGCAGCACGGGCCGGCCTGTCGGTGCTGTTGGTGGAGGCCACCGACAAGTTCGGCGGCACCACGGCGTATTCGGGCGGCGGCGGGATGTGGTATCCGTGCAACCCGGTGGTCCGGCGTGCCGGGACCGACGACACCATCGCCGACGCACTCGAGTACTTCCATGCGGTCGTCGGCGATCGCACCCCGCGCGACCTGCAGGACGCGTATGTCACCGGTGGCGCCGGCTTCATCGAGTTTTTGGAGCAGGACCCGCATTTCGAGTTCACCGTGCTGCCGTGGCCGGACTACTACGGTTCGGCCCCCGGCGCCCGGAACGACGGCTACCGGCACATCGTCCCGGTCCCGCTCCCGGACGACGCGCTCGGGCGACACGCCGGGCTGGTGCGCGGGCCACTGGACACCGAACGGCTCGGGACTCCGGCACCCGATGTCCTGGTCGGCGGACGCGCCCTGGTGGGCAGGTTCCTGGCGGCTCTCGGCGGATTCCCCGACGTCACCTGCTGGCGCAACACCCCGCTGACCGAGCTGATCTGCGACGGCGATCGGGTCGTGGGGGCGGTCGTGGTGCGCGACGGAACGCCGGTGCGGGTCCGCGCACGCAGGGGCGTGCTGCTGGCGGCCGGCGGATTCGAACGGAATGCCGACATGCGTGCCCGGTACGGCGTTCCCGGTGATGCGACCGACACCATGGGCGCTCCCGGCAACACCGGCGCCGCCCACCTGGCGGCGATCGCGGCGGGGGCCGACACCGACCTGATGGATCAGGCGTGGTGGTCCCCCGGTCTGACCCATCCGGACGGCCGCTCCGCATTCGCCCTGTGGTTCACCGGCGGCATCTTCGTCGACCAGAACGGTCGGCGGTTCGTCAACGAGTCGGCCCCCTACGACCGGCTGGGCCGCGAGGTGATCCGGCACATGCGGGCGGGCCGGCTGACCCTGCCGTACTGGATGATCTACGACGACCGGACCGGCGGCACACCCCCGATCGGCGCCACCAACGTCTCGATGGTGGACGCCGCGGAGTACCGCAAGGCGGGGCTGTGGCGCTCGGCCGACACGATCACCGGACTGGCCGAGGCGATCGGGGTGCCCGCCGGCGATCTCGCGGCGACGATCGCACGCTTCAACGAGCTCGCGGCTTCCGGCACGGACGTCGACTTCGGTCGGGGCGCGGAGGCATACGACCGCGTGTTCACCGCCGGCGCCTCACCGCTGGTACCCATCGACACCCCGCCGTATCACGCGGCCGCCTTCGGCCTGTCCGATCTGGGCACCAAGGGTGGACTGCGCACCGATGCGCGGGCCCGCGTGCTGCGCCGCGACGGCACCGCGATTCCCGGGTTGTACGCGGCCGGCAACACCATGGCCGCGGTGACCGGAACCACCTATCCGGGTGGCGGTAATCCGATCGGCGCCTCGCTGCTGTTCAGCCACTTCGCGGCACTGGACATGGCCGCCCAGCCGACCGGGGCGGGGCGTTAGCGCATGCCGGAGCAGGTACCGGTCAGCCGGGCCGAACAGGACCGGGCCCGCTACGAACCCCTGACGTCGTCGGTCCGGCGCCTCATCGACGCCACCATTCGCAGCGAAGCCGATGAACAGGCGGTGCGGCAGGCGCACGCCCTCATCGATCAGGCTGTCGCGCTGCTCAGCTCCCGGCTCATGCCGGGCTCGTTCGGGCTCCGGCACGACACCGACGGCAATCCGATGGTGTGGGGCAACGTCGCGATCGGGCTCCGGAATGCGATCGCTCCGCCGTTGCGGGTCCATCACCAAGGGGGCCGGGCCTGGGTCGAGGTCACCCTGGGCGCCCCGTACGAGGGGCCGCCCGGGCAGGTGCACGGCGGTGTGTGTGCCCTGCTGCTCGACCATGTGCTCGGCGCGACGGCGCACCGCCCGGGTGCGCCCGCGTTCACCGGCACCATCACCCTGCGGTACCTGCGTGCCACACCGCTGGGGGTGCCGCTGCGGACGGAGGCCTGGGTGGACCGGGAGGAAGGCTCGAAGACGTTCGCTCTCGGGCAGATCTCCGATCACGACGGCGTCGTCACGGTGCGCGGTGAAGGGGTCTTCATCCGGCCCGGATGACGCTCACCGCCGGGCGTTCACACTGGCTCGAACGCCGAGACCAGCCACCGCCCCTGGACTTTCGCCAGGCTGACGACGACGCTGCTCGACGTGTACGCCGGCTCCGGTCGCTGCGCGCTGCCGGTCTCCTGGCTCACGTAGACCAGCACCTTGGCGGTGTCCGGACCGATCTCGATCAACCCGGCCCGCAGTGCCCGGGCGGACGCCGTGACACCACGGTCGCGCACCGCGGGCGCCAGCACATCGGAGGTGAATCTGCCGTAATAGGTCGAGAACTCCCCGGTCATCATCGACCCGGCCCGCACCATGTCGCCGTCGATGGTGTCCGGCGCATACGACAGCAGCGCCTCGGCGGCCGACGCTGCGGCCTCGACCGCGTCCTGCGCAACCTCCGGTCCGCTGCGTTGGGTGCTGCGGTGGTGATGGACCATCGCAGCCGCCAGCAGTGCGGCGGAGCCGATCAACGCCACGGTCGCGACGACGGCGCACCACCGGACGACGCACCACCGGGCGGCCGCTGCGCCGATGATGCGCCCGGCGCGGCCGCGGAGCCTCACGAGACGAACTCCACGCCGGACATCTTGATCTGATCCCCTTCCCGCCGCAGTTCGACGGCGAGTCGCCAGTGCTGCGGCGGCTCGGCGGTGCCGGCCGCATCGGTGACCGTCGAGGTGGCGGCGACGAGTACGACAGCCGAGTCGTCGGCCATCCTCTCGACCGCGGCGGCGGCCGCCGTCACCGTGGTGGAAACCCCCGCGTCGCGTGCCATGCGGACGAAATCATCTGCCGCGAACGTGAAGTCGTCCTTGAACGACCCGGTCGAGTTGTCGATGATGCGTTGTGCCTGCCGGTCGGCCTGTTCGGCGTCGACCGACAACAGCGTCACCACAGCCTGCCGGGCGGCCGCGATGAACTCGGCGCGCTCGTGGGCGGCCGACAGACCGGTGTGGGTGGCGCGCAGCAGGATCCCGCTGCCGATGAGCATGGCCACCGTGGCCAGCAGTGCCGCGGCGACGAAGATCGGCGCCCGGCGACCGCCTGATGTGCGTGGCGCGCCTGATGTTCGTGAGCCTGATGTGCGCGGCACCGGCCTCCTTCCTGCTCGAGTCCGCCCGAGGTGCGGCCCGTCTGGCCCGGACGATGCTCGACGCTAGGCCGATGACGCCGCAGCGCGGTGCGGTCCGTCCCGCCCACCGGGCGGCGCCGTCAACGGCGAGGACCGGACGCGGTATGGGCCCACATGTCCGCTCAGTGGGTGCACAGGCTGTGGCCGCCCGCTGTCGCGGCTAGATTCCGGGCTTGTTGCCTGTGTCATCCGGACGTCCACCGGTCCGGCGCTGACCGCAGGCCTCGTGTTCGAGGAGTGGCGATGGTGCGTATTCCCGTGGTGCTGGCGGCGGTGACGGCGCTGGGGCTGGCGACGTCCCCGGACGCCGGCGCGGACACCGCCGACTGGGGTCTGAACGGAACCTATATCGCGACCTCCAACGGCGAGTTGGCCCGCAAGAACGAGGTGTTCTTCGAGCAGCGGAGCCTGCGCAGCACGTGGACGATCAGCACGCAGTGCAGTTATCCGGGTGAGTGCACCGGGACGGTGGTCAGCGAATGGGGCTGGACCGCGCCGATCTACCAGCGCAGCGGCGTCTGGTACGTCAAACACACGATCGAGGACTGGATTCCGTGCCCGGACGGCAGCACCGCGCCGGGCCTGCAGGTGTTCCGGTTCAAGGCCATGACACCGGACGGAACGACGGCCGATCCGACCGCGACGACGCTGGTGGGTGAGGACATCACCACCGGGGTCAGCGGCGCCTGCGGGGTGAACAAACCGGTCTACATCAACATGCCGTTCAAGCTGGTGAAGGTCTGACGCGCCGACCGCACCGGCGAGGCGGTCATCGGGGCAGCAGGTCGGTCCAGTTCTGCGCGGGCGGGGCCACCAGATCGGTTCGGGTGTGGACCAGTCCGTCCGGCGTCGCGTACTGCCCGGTCCGCGGATTGTAGGTCGCGAACGCCACCGACGGACCCCCGTCGGTCGCCTCGGCGGATGCGGACGCCGGGGCCGCCCCCGGCGGCGGGGTGTCGTCCGCGGGCGGCGGGGTGCCGGCGGGCGGGCCGAAGATCTGGTCATCCGACGTCACCCGGCTGTCCGGTGCGACGCCCTGCGCGATCAGGTTCGGGTCGATCGGGTACGGGCCGGTGACGTGCTGCCTCATGGCCAGCGGCTCGAACGGCCGGTCGCTCTCGCAGATCTCCACGGTGGGGGCGCGCTTCCCGGGCTGTCCCATGCAGGGGAAGTTCCGTGCGCCGCGCACACCGATCGGCGAGTCCTGCGGCAACTTGCAGTAGAGCCCGTCCGGTGTGTCGATGTCGGACAGGTCCGCCGGTGACCGCCATTCCGAGGGCGGCAGGAAGCCGACCGTGCAGGCCGGCGGATCCCCCAGCGTCAGGCTGAACTCCGACAACGCCATCCCGGTCGGATTGTTCAACGAGGAGCCGTACGACTGGGTGGCGGCCAGATACGGCGGCAGCAGCACCAGCAGCTGTTCGAGCGACGGGTTGTAGGTGACGCCGATCTGTCCGACCGTGGTGAGGTTGGCCAGCAGCACCGGCACGGTCGGCTTCACCTGGGCGAGGAGCCGGGCGGCCTGGTCGGCGGCACCCGGACCGTCGGTCAGGATCGTGCGGATCTGCGCGTCGTCGGCCGCCAGCTGCCCGGTGATCCCGGAGAGGCTCCGCGCCCACGTGCGGATGGCCTCGGCGCCGACAGCCTGCCCGTCGAGCAGCGGCCGCCCGTCCTCGATGAGGACGCGCGCCCGTTCGCCGGAACCATTGAGCCGCTCCGCCAGCTGGGCGGCGGAATCGAACGCCGATCCCAACTCGTATCCCGAGCCACCGAGTGCTGTGGCCGATTCGTCGAGCAATGCGCCGAGTTGCCCGGACGGGATGCTGTCGATGAGCGCACTCATCTGATCGAGCATGGGTCCGACCCGTTGCGGCACCGAGGTGTTCTCGATCCCGATGACCGAACCGTCCTCGAGGTACGGGGCGCCGTCGTGGCGGGGCAGCAGCTCGACGTACTGTTCACCGACGGCCGAGACGCTGCGGACATCCGCCTGCAGATCCGCGGGGATCCTCGGCCTCGACTGCAGCGACATCGTGACGACCGCACCGGTGCGGGTGGGCCGGACGTCGAGCACCTTGCCCACCTTGACGCCGCGGTAGGTGACGTTGGAGAACCGGTACAGACCGCCGGTCGAGGGCAGCTCCATCGTCACCGAGATGCGTCCGATGCCGAGCAGCATCGGTACCTGCAGATAGCCGAACACCATGGCGCCCATGCCGACCACCGCCGCGATGGTGAAGATGACGAGCTGGGTGCGGACGAACCGGGTGAGCATCAGTTGCCGCCTCCGGTGTCCGCCGGATCGTCGGTCATCGGTGGGATCGGCGCCAGGTCGGGGGGCGCAGGTGTCACCGGGGTTTTTAACGGGTCGCGGGTGTACGAGGAGTACCAGGGGTCGCCCGGCGCCGGTACCAGGGACGCGCCGGGCTGCCCCCACCGCGTTCCGAGCAGGATTCCGCGCTTGAGCCGGGGAATGGTGAAGTCGAAGACGATGAACTGGTTCATGTAGTCGCCGCGGATGCCCCGGTCGATGAACTCCTGGGTGTAGGGATAGGTCGGCAGGTAGGTGAGGGCCGTGACGAGGTCGGGGCCGACCTCGGCGAGGGCGCGGACCGTGGGTTCGAGGTTCTGCAGGTTGCGCACCAGATCTTCCTGCGATTCGTTGATCAGTTGATTCGCCAGGTCGCTGAAGTCGCCCAGGCTCTGGAGGGCGGTGCTGATCCGGGGTTGCTGCTCGGCGAGCACCTCGAGAGCCGGCGGGATGCGGTCCAGCGCCGCGGCCAGTTCCTCACGCTGGGCGGCGAATGTTCCCGCGGCCCGGTCCAGGTTCTCGATGGTGGCGAGGATCTTGTCGCGTTGACCGTCGAGGAGGCCCACCACGTTGTTCATCCGGGTGAGCAACTCCCGGACGTGGACCGCGCGACCGTCGAGCGCCGCGGTGAAGTTGTGCACGATGTCGGCGATCTGAGCCAGCCCGCCGCCGTTGACCACGAAGGACAGCGACGCCAGTGTCTGCTCGGTGGACGGAAAGCTCGACGACCGCTCGAGTGGGATGGTGGCGCCGGGTGCCAGCGCACCGGTGGGTGGTTCACCGACGGGTGGATCCAATGCCAGGTGCATCGACCCGAGCAGGCTGGTCTGTCCGACCGTGGCCACCGCGTTCGCCGGAATCACGGTGCCGGGCCGTACCGTCACCTCGACGTCGGCATACCAGCCGTCGAGTGTCATCCTGCGCACCGCGCCGACCACCACATCGTCGACCATGACGGGTGAATTCGGTTCCAGGGTACCGACATTGGCGATCTGGACCTGGTAGGTGACGGCGTCGGAGCCGGTACCCACGGTGCCCGGCAGCGGCAGCGAGCTGACCCCGTCGAAGGTGCAGCCCGAGAGGGTCAGCACGGCGCAGCACGCGACGGCGATCCGGCTACGCAAGAAGGTCACGACTGTCACGGTGTCCCTCCCGGCTGCTGGTCAGAGTGACGTTCGGCGGGTAGCAGCAGGTCCTGCAGGTCGGCCGGGCCGGGACCGGACGGCGCCGGCGCCGGCAGCCCGGGCGGTACCGGCGCGCCCGGGAACAGGGCGGGTTGCGGGATGGCCGGCAGCCCGTCGGGGGTGTACGCCCCGGGCGGATGTGGCGGGTCGTGCCATCCGGCGGGTGGCGCCACGTCACCGGCACCGGTGTAAGCCGACACCGCGGGCGGCGGTTCGTCCGGGCCGGGCGGCCTCTGACCGCCGCCGGGTGCGAGCCCGGGTTCGGAGTAGATCACGTTCTGCGGCGCCGGTCCCAGATAGGCGTTGAACGGCAGCGGCAGATAGTTGAAGTTGATCAGGCGCAGTGCGGGTCCGAGGTACTCCGCGCAGGCTTTGGCGGAGGCCTCCGCGGTGACGTTCTCCACCGCGCCGATCGCCGCGCAGATCAACGTCACCGGGTTGGCGAAGTTGTTCATGGCGAACGATCCGCGCGGACCGCCGGTGTCGGGGTTGTAGATGTTGTAGCCGTTCGCCAGGGCGGTGGGCGCGGCATGCAACACGTTCTTGACGGTCATGCTGTTGTCCGAGAGCACCCGGGTCAGAGCGGCCAGCCGCTGGATCTGCTCGGCGGTCTGATCGCGGGTGCCGTCGATGAACCGCTCGACCACGCCCACCGCATCGGCGACATCCCTGATGGCGGCGTCCAGCTCGGCCCGGCTGCCGTCGACGACGCTGGTGACGTCGGCGAGCCGATCCTGGAACTGCACGATCTGAATGTTGCTGTCTCGTAACGCGGTGACGAAGGTCTGCAGGTTCTCCAGGATCTCGACGATGTTCCCGCTGCCCTCCCCGAGCACACGGCCCACCGCCGAGAGTTCGGAGATGGTCTGGCGCAGCTTCCCGCCGTTACCGGCCATGGCGTCGGCGGCGCTGTCGATGAACCGCCCGAGGGCGGTGTCCGACACGCCACCGTCGGGCCCGAGTTCGGTGGCCAGCCGGGTGAGCTGTTCCTTGACCTCGTCCCACTCGATCGGCACCGCGGTCCGCTCCAGCCCGATCTCCCCGCCGTCGGGCATGGTGGGACCGTCGGGCGCCGCGGCGGAACCGTAGGGCGGAGTCAACTGCACGTATCGCGCCGAGACCAGGTTCTGCGCCACGATGATCGCCTCAGCGTCGGCCGGGATAGGCACGTCACGCCGCACCTGCAGGACGACCTTGGCCCGGGTACCCATCGGTTCGATGCTCTTGATGGTTCCGACCCGGACGCCGGCGACCCGCACGTCGTCCCCCGGATAGACGGCCGTCGCCGATCTGAAATACGCCGAGATGGTGATCGGGCCGAATCTGTTCTGGTACAGCAGATATCCGGAACTCGCAAGCATCAACGCCACCAGGACGATCAACAACGTCCTGGTGATCCGCGGAGCGGTCCGCCATGTGGCGATCATTGTCAGCCTCCGGGAATACCGTTGTAGGGGAACGGGAATTCGGCGCGTGGGCCAACATTGTCGGGCGGTTGGCCGGCGTTGACCCCGCGCCGGAAGCCCAGCGCATAGTCCAGGAACGGCTGGATGGCCGGACCGGGCAGCAGGTTCGACGCGAACCCGTAGTAGTAGAAGCCGTTGTTGACGGCCTCACCTTGGGTGAGTTGGTATTTGGCCAGGCCCTTCAGTGATTGCGTGAGGTTGTCCTCATTGCGTTCGAGCAACTCGAGCACTCTGTTGAGTTTCTCCAACGCCGGGGCCAGCTCCTCCTCGTTGTCGGCGACCAGACCCGAGAGCTGTTGGGCCACCGCGGAGGTGTTGGCCAGCAGCGTGACGATCGCGTGCCGGCGCTGCTGCAGCACACCCATCAGATCGTTGGCGTTGAGCAGCATCCGGTTGACCTGTTCGCTGCGCTCGGAGAGTATCCCGGTGACCTTCGAGGCGCTCTCCAGCAGCTCCGCCAGCGACTCGTTTCGGCTGTTGAGGGACTGCGACAGCCGGGTGACGCCGTCGAAGGTCGGACCGAGCTGGGGCGCGATCCGATCGATGGTCTCGGCCAGCACGTCGAGCGACTGGTTGATCGCCGCGGTGTCGGTCTGTGCGGTGTTGGCGGTGAAGTCACCGACCGCGTCGGTCAGCGAGTAGGGCGACCCGGTCCGGCTCAGCGGGATGACGCCGGCCGGCCGGATGCGACCGTTCCCCCGGGGTTCCACGGTCAGCACCCGCTCGCCGAGCAGCGTGCCCGTCCGGATGTGGGCGGTGGTCTCCTCCCCCAGCCGGATCCGCGCGTTCAACGCGAAGGTCACCACGGCGTGACCGCCCTGGAGTCGCACATCGGAAACGGTGCCGACGGTCATGCCGGAGACCTTCACCTCGTTGCCGGCGGCCAGCCCGCCGGCCTCGGCGAACTCGGCGTGGTAGCGCACCGACGTGGCCATCGTCCACAGCTGCTGGGTCTGCAGACCCACGACGATGATGAGGACCACCAGCACCAGGCCGATGACACCACTGCGGATCAGAGCGGATTCTCGATATTTGTGCATCAGGGCTCCGCGCATCGTCCGGTGTTCTGGATCACCCACGGGAAGTGGGCGGTCCGTCCCTGCAGATCGGTGACCCGGACCGACACCCCGCAGATGTAGAGATTCAGCCAGCTGCCGTAGGCCCCGAGGCGTACTAGTTTGCGGTAGTTGGCCGGTGTCTTCTGCAGTGCGAGGTCGATGCGGGCCAGATCGGTGTCGTTGGACAGCAGCGGCGCCAGCCGCGCCAGCTCGTCCACGGTGCCGGCCAACGGGGGCCTGGACCGGCCGAGCAGGTCGGCCAGGGAGGCCGTGCCGTTGTCCAGGGCCGTGATGGCCTCGCCGATCGGGTCGCGGTCGGCGGCCAGCTGGGTGATGAGGTTTTCGAGGTGGTTCACCGCGCCGGAGAACTTGTCGCCGTCTTCGGCGATGGTGTTCAACACCTCGTTGAGGTTGTCGATGAGCTGTTCGACGACCCGGCCGTTGTCGGCGAGGGTGTTGGTGAACGACGACGTGTGGGAGAACAGCGATTCGATGTCGCCGCCCTGCCCTTGCAGTGCCTGGATCAGTGCGCCGGTCAACGCGTTGACGTCTTGCGGGTTCAGCCCCTGGATGACCGGTTTGAGACCGCCCAGCAACAGGTCGAGGTCCAGTGCCGGTTCGGTGCGATCCGAGCCGATCAGCGATCCCGGCGGCTGGATCCTGGTCGACCCCGGCTCGTCGACGAGTTCCAGATACCGGTCCCCCACCAGGTTCAGATACCGCACCTTCGCCCTGGTGCCCTCGGTCAACCGGACCTTGTCGTCGGCGGTGAACCGAACCAGCACGGTGTTGTCCTGTTGCAGCGAGACGTCTTTGACGGTGCCGACGCGCAATCCGGCGACGCGCACCGAATCTCCGCGCTTGAGGCTGGAGACGTCGTCGAACACCGCCGAGTAGTCGGTGGTGGACCCCGACCGGTACTCACCGAAGATCACGAACAACATCCCGGTGAGCAACAGCATGACCGTGCCGAAGATGCCGAATTTGGCTGCCGTACCGCCGATTCCCGTCATCCGGGCTGTCCGATCTGTGCGGTGTTCCGGGGCGGCCCGTCGATCGGGCCGTAGAGCATCTGCTTGAGACCGTCCGAGTTGAGCAGGATGCCCTGGTTGCCGTACTGAGCCGGGTTGGCGTTGATGTCGGTGATGACGAACGGCGGGCTCTTCTGGAACGGCACCTTCGGGAGATCGGTGCACTGCGGTCCGCCCTTCGCCGCCACCTTGGGCAGATTGGCCGGATAACGGTAGCGTTCCTGGCCCAGCACGATGGTCTGCAGCAGCAGCCCGCCGGGGACGGGGCTGCCGGGAGCCTTGGCGAGTTGCGCGGCGCCGCCCAGCCCGCAGGTGAGTGCCTCGTGGTAGCGGTTGAGCAGATCGGTGGTCGGCACCAGCAACCGGGCCACGTCGGTGATCGCCGCGCGGTTGGTGCCGATCACGTCGATGCCGATATCGGCCAGCCCGCTGACATGCAGCAGCAGCTTGTCGAGGTTCGTCTGCTCGTCGACGATGGTCCGGCCGGTGGTGGTCGCCGCGGTGGCCGTCTCCATCAGCGCCGGAGCGACGTCGGCGTACGCCTCGACCACCTGTGGCGCCAGCGCCAACTCGTGTTCCAGCGTGGGGAGGCTCGGCTCCACCCGCGCGAGGAATTCGTCGAAGTCGGTGAGCATCTGGCCGATCCGCTCGCCGCGACCGTCCAGCGCCGCCGACAGCGCTTCGAGGGTCTGGTTGAGTTTCTGCGGCTCGATCTTCGCCAGCACCGAGGACAACTGCTCGAACACGGTGTTGATCTCGACGGTGACGTGGTCGGCCGTGAGTACCTGACCGGGCCGCAACGGTTCCGGGTCGGGCCGGTGGGGCGGAACGAGTTCGACCGCCTTCGCCCCGAACACCGTCGGCGAGGAGATGTCGACTCGTACGTTCGCCGGGATCAGATGGAGATAGGCCGGATTCATCGCCAACTGGATCGCCGCGCGGCCGTCGGGCAGGGTGTCGATCGAGCGGACCGAGCCCACCTGGGCCCCGTGCAGCTTCACCTTGGCGTCCGGATTCATCACCAGTCCGGCCCGCTCCGACAGCACGGTGACGGGGACGGTCCTGGTGAAGCTGCCTCGGAAGAACCCGATCGCCATCGCCACCAGCAGCACGATCACCGACGCGGTGGCGAACCCCGCGAGGCGTCGTTTCCACTCGGTGCTCATCCCGGCGCTGCCCATTCCGGCGTTGTCCATTCCGGTGTTGTCCATCCCGGTGTTGTCCATCCCAGCGTTCATCCCGCCCCTACCCCGACAGGTTGAAGTTTCCGTCGGCTCCGTAGACCGACAGCGAGATCAACAGCGTCACCGCGATCACCACGATCAGCGAGGTGCGCACGGCATTGCCCACGGCGACCCCGACACCGGCCGGGCCACCGCTCGCGAAGTACCCGAAATAGGTGTGCACCAGGAGCACCGCCAACGCCATCAGCAGGGCCTGGAGAAAGGACCACAGCAGGTCAACGGGGTTGAGGAAGGTCGAGAAATAGTGGTCGTAGAGTCCGGCCGACTGTCCGAACAGAACCACCGTGGTGAGCTTGCTGGCGGCGAAGGACAGCAGCACCGCAACGGCGTACAGCGGTGTGATGGCCAGCATTCCGGCCACCAGGCGGGTGCTCACCAGATACTCCACCGCGCGGATGCCCATCGTCTCCAGCGCGTCGACCTCCTCGTTGATGCGCATCGCGCCCAACTGGGCGGTCACCCCGGCGCCGAAGGTCGCCGCCAACCCGATGCCGGCCACCACCGGTGCGGAGATCCGGACGTTGATGAACGCGGCGAGGAACCCGGTCAGCGCCTCGATGCCGATGTCCCCCAATGAGCTGTAGCCCTGCACCGCCAGGGTGCCGCCCGCCGCCAGGGTGAGGAAGCCGACGACCACCACCGTGCCGCCGATCATCGCGAGAGTCCCTGCCCCCATGCTGATCTCGGCGATCAACCGGATGATCTCGCGCCGGTGGTGCATGATCACGTTGGGCACGCCGGCAAGCGCCCGCAGGTAGAACAGCGTGTGCTCGCCCAACCGCTCGGCGGCGTCGACCGGCCGGTTCGCGGTGCGGACCAGCCTGGGGTAGAGCGCCTGTACCGTCATTCTCCGCAGCCCGTCATCCGGCCGTCATCCGAATACCGATGGCGGTGACCACGACGTTCACCACGAACAGCGCCATGAAGGCGTACACCACCGTCTCGTTGACGGCGTTGCCCACCGCCTTGGCGCCGCCGCCGGAGATGGTCAACCCGCGGTAACAGGCGACGAGGCCGGCGATCAGACCGAAGAGCGCGGCCTTGACGCACGAGATGATCACCTCCGGCACACCCGTGAGCAGCGTGATCCCGGCGGCGAAGGCCCCGGGGTTGACGTCCTGGACGAAGACCGAGAACGTGTATCCACCCAGGATCCCGATGATCACCACCAGGCTGTTGAGCAGCAGCGCCACCAGCCCGGAAGCAAGCATCCGGGGGGTGACCAACCGCTGAACCGGGTTGATTCCCAGCACCTCCAGGGCGTCGACCTCGTCCCGAATCGTGCGGGAGCCCAGGTCGGCGCACATGGCTGTGGCACCTGCTCCGGCGACGATCAGCACCGTCACCATCGGACCCACCTGCGTGACCGCGCCGAAGGCGGCGCCGGCGCCGGACAGGTCGGCCGCGCCGAGTTCGCGCAGCAGGATGTTGAGGGTGAAGCTGACCAGCACGGTGAACGGGATGGCGACCAGCAGGGTGGGTAACAGCGCCACCCGGGCGACGAACCAGGACTGCTCCAGGAACTCCCGGCCCTGAAACGGCCGGCGGAACGCGAACCTCACCGCGTCCACCGACATCGAGAACAGACCGCCGACCGCCCGCAGCGTGCCCGCGGTTCCGCCTGCCGGCAGGGGCAGCCCGGTGGACCACCGGTCCACTGCCTTGTTCACCATCTGTCGCCCGAGAACTCCGTCGAAGTCTGACCACACACACCACCGACCGCCGGTGGGACGACTCACCTTCGCGCAGCAGATCGGTGATCAGACACGGTGCGTCCCATCCACCGGGAGTTGCCGCGACACCGTGCCAGGATGGGTCGCAACGTGGATGCGCCGCCGCCCGCCGGCGGTGTCGACGTGCAGTTACGACGAAAGAGGATCGACGAAAGAGGATCATCGTGTCTGATCTGTCCGCACGCTACGCCGCGAGGCGGGTGCTGATCACCGGCGGTGGTTCCGGGATCGGACAGGCCTGCGTTCTGCGGATACTCGCCGAAGGCGGGCGTGTCGCCGCCGCCGACATCAGCCCGTCGGGTCTGCGGGACACCGTGAACCGGGCCGGCGCCGCCGCCGAGCGGTTGACCACCGTCACCATGGACGTCGCGGACGAACAGTCGGTTCGCCACGGCGTCGGACAGGCGATCACGGCGCTGGGCGGACTCGACGCCCTGGTCAACGCCGCCGGGATCCTGCGCTCGGCGCATCTGGTGCAGACCACTCTGGCCGACTTCGAACAGGTCATCCGGATCAACCTGACCGGGACGTTCCTGGTGACCCGCGAGTGCATCCCCGCGCTCCTCGACGGCAACGGTCCGGCGGTGGTGAACTTCAGCTCGACCTCGGCGCATTTCGCCCACCCGTACATGGCCGCGTACGCCGCGTCGAAGGGCGGTGTGCTGGCGATGACCCACACCTGGGCGGCCGAGTTCGCCAAGGCCGAGATCCGGTTCAATGCCGTTCAGCCGGGCTCGATCTCATCGGGTATGACCGACGGTTCCGGCGTCTCACGGCAGAGTGTCGGTCCGGGTCTGCCGGAGGACGCCGACCTGGCGTTGTTCGCCAAGGTCGCCCCGGCGCTGCCACTCGGCGACGGCACGATCTTCGCGGACCCGGACGCGGTGGCGGGTGTGGTCGCGATGCTGGGCAGCGACGACGCCTTCTTCATCACCGGCACCGAGGTTCGGATCGACGGTGGCGCGCACATGTGATTGCCCGCGAACCGATTCCGCGTGGCCGACTCATCGGAGGTTGTACATGACGACGATCCGGGCCGTGCTGGCCGTCATCCCGGTGATCGCGATGGCGTCGGGCGCACCCGGGGTCGCCCATGCCGGTGTGTTCTACGGGAATTACCAACTGGTGATCCCGCAGCGGTATGACTTTCACACGTGGACCTGGGCCGTCGCGTTCTGTGTCCCCCAGGCGCCGGATTGCGTCGAGATCAACGCCATTCCGATGCCGATCGCCAAGGCGTTCGAATACCGGGGCAATGCCTATCTGGCCGACGGCCGCTACACCCTGACGGTCGATGTACCGGACGGGCTCCGTTGCGGCGACGTCTATTTCGGTCCGGTGATCCCGACCCGGGACGTGTACACCTGGGACGCCGCGACCCTGCAGGGAACCCTGGAGTCGTCGTTCGCATCCGGTTGCGACGGCGCCCCCGGAACCCTGCGGTATCCGTTCTCGCTGGTTCGACTCTGAGCCGGCGCGGGCAGCGGCCCGCGGCGGCGCAACCACCACGTCACGGCGGCCAGTGGCAGCAGCCACCCGAGCCACCCGCCCACCCCGGCGACGAACCACACGTAGTGTTCTTCACTACCGCCGAAGACGCTGTTGCGCAACGGCTCAGAGGCCATGAACAGCAGCGGTGACCAGATCCGGTTGGTGATCACCGACAGCGCCAGCGTCACGCTGATCAGCATGTGCCGGCGATGCTCGGTGAACCGCCGCCGCCGGGCGGCGAGGTATCCGCCGATGGTGAACCACACCCACACCGAGGCGAGGAGGACATTGCTGATCGCCAGAGCCGGCCCGAACGGGCCCGCCGCGCCGAGTACCAGCGCCAGCAGCCCGGAGGGGATGACCGCGGCGACGTAGACCCGCCCCGACCGCCGGTGCCAGGCCGGGTGACGCGCCCGCAGCCCGGGCCAGATCTGCGGCATCGCGGCGACCATCACGACGGCGCCGAGCATGACGTGCGCGACCAGCAGCTGATGGTGCAGCGCGAAGGTGGGCGGGACACGGGTGCCGCCGCCGAGGTACCGCCACACCGAATACCCCAGGAAGACCCCGACCACGAGCACGAGTGCCGATACGGCGACCCGCGGCGACTTTGCGTATGCCATACGCATAAGCGTATGGCATACGCGTGCGGTTGTCGACGGGTTAAGCTCGGCGTCGATGAGCAACCTGTTGCCGCGTGCACTGGAGACCCTCTGGCGCGAGCCCCCGCCCCGCCGCCGGGGCGCCGGCTTGACGCGCGAGCGCATCGTCAAGGCCGCGATCGACGTGGCGGACGCCGACGGGCTGGCCGCGCTGTCGATGGCCCGGCTGGCCGAGCACCTCGGCTGCGGCACGATGTCGATCTACCGCCACGTCGCCAACAAGGACGACCTGGTGACCCTCATGGTGGCCGCGGCCGTGGGCCCGCCACCCCAGCTCGATCCCACGGATTGGGTTGCGGCCCTGCGCCATTGGTCCACCGCGCTGTGGGAGGTGTATCACCGTCATCCGTGGATCCTGCAGGCCGCCGCGGCGGGCCCGCCCGCCGACCCGCAACAGCTCGCCTGGCTGGACACCGCCCTGGCCGCGTTGCAGGGAACCGGGCTGGCCGAACGCGACAAACTCGCCGCGGTCACGGCGCTGATGCACCTGGTACGCGGCGCGGCGGCGCTGCACATCGATGCGGGCCGGTTGGACTGGCCGGAGTACCCGGTGCTGCTACGGCGTCTGATCGATGCCGACCGCTTCCCGGCGCTGACCGCGGCGCTCGACGCGGGGGCGTTCGACCCCGTCGATGCCGATCCGCTGACCGACCTGCACAGCGCCGTCGATTACCTGCTCGACGGCATCGCCGCGAAGCTCTAGCAGAGCGGGGCACACACAGCGACGAAAAAGCCCCCGACCGCGGGTCGGGGGCTTCTCGAAGCGACTACTACTTGGCCTTCTCCAGGATCTCGACCAGCCGCCAGCGCTTGGTGGCCGACAGCGGACGAGTCTCCATGAGCGACACCCGGTCGCCGACGCCGGCGATGCCGTGCTCGTCGTGCGCCTTGACCTTCTTGGTCGTCCGGATGATCTTGCCGTAGAGCGGGTGGCTCTTGCGGTCCTCCAGCTCGACCACGATGGTCTTCTGCATCTTGTCGCTCACCACGTAGCCGATGGCCGTCTTGCGGCGGCCCCGCGGCTTCTCGGCGGGCGGAGTGTACTTCGGCCCCTTCTGGCCCGAACCCTTCTGCGCCGAGTCCTTCTGGGCGTCACTCTTAGTCTCTGCCATTACGAATCCTCACCGCCCGGCCCGGATGCCAGACCCAGCTCACGTTCGCGCAGGATGGTGTACACCCGCGCAATCTCCTTCCGCACAATGCGCAGCCGACGGTTGTTGGACAGCTGGCCGGTAGCCATCTGGAAGCGCAGATTGAACAGCTCTTCCTTGGACTCGCGCAGCCGATCCTTCAACTCGTCGTCGGTCAGTTCGCGCAGTTCGCCAGGCGTCACTCCCACAGCCATCAGAACTGTTCCTCTCGGGTCACGATGCGTGCCTTGATCGGCAACTTGTGGATCGCGCGCGTCAACGCCGCGCGCGCCGTCTCCTCATTCGGATAGCTCAGCTCGAACAGCACGCGGCCCGGTTTCACGTTGGCCACCCACCACTCCGGCGAGCCCTTGCCCGAACCCATCCGGGTTTCGGCGGGCTTCTTGGTCAGCGGGCGGTCCGGGAAGATGTTGATCCACACCTTGCCGCCACGCTTGATGTGCCGGTTGATCGCGATACGGGCCGACTCGATCTGCCGGTTGGTGATGTAACCGTGCGTCAGCGCCTGAATGCCGTAGTCACCGAACTCCACCGTGGTGCCGCCGCTGGCCAGCCCACGCTGCTTGGGGTGGTGCTGCTTGCGGTGCTTGACCTTGCGGGGAATCAACATGATTCAGCTCTCCCCAGAAGTAGAAGTTTCCGTGGACGGCGCCGCGGCGGCAGCACCGGCAGCGGCCTCGGTACCGGCCGACGCCTCGGCGGTCGCCGGGGCCTGTTCGGTTCCCGGCGGCGGGGTGGTGCCCGTGGCGGTGGTGCCCGACGCGCCGCTGCGCCGCGGCCGCGACGGCCGTTCCCGGCGCGGACGCTCCGACGGCGGGGCCACGCCCAGCTCCCGCTTGCCGCCGACGACGTCACCCTTGTAGATCCACACCTTCACGCCGATCCGGCCGAACGTGGTGCGGGCCTCGTACAGGCCGTAGTCGATGTCGGCGCGCAGGGTGTGCAGCGGCACCCGGCCCTCGCGGTAGAACTCCGAGCGGCTCATCTCGGCGCCGCCGAGACGGCCGGAGCACTGCACCCGGATGCCCTTGACGTTGGGCTGGCGCATCGCGGACTGGATCGCCTTGCGCATCGCGCGCCGGAACGCCACCCGGTTGCTCAGCTGCTCGGCGACACCCTGGGCGACCAGTTGTGCGTTGGACTCGGGGTTCTTCACCTCGAGGATGTTCAGCTGCACCTGCTTGCCGGTCAGCTTCTCCAGGTCGCCGCGGATCCGGTCGGCCTCGGTGCCGCGCCGGCCGATGACGATGCCGGGCCGCGCGGTGTGGATGTCCACCCGCACCCGGTCCCGGGTGCGTTCGATCTCCACGTTCGCGATGCCGGCCCGCTCCAGACCGGTGGACAGCAGCCGGCGGATCGCCACGTCTTCCTTGACGTAGTCCTTGTACTGCTTGTCGGCGTACCACCGGGACTTCCAGTCGGTGGTGATACCGAGCCGGAAGCCGTGCGGGTTGATCTTCTGGCCCACTACTGCGAGCCTCCCTTCGCTTCGTCGGCGGTCGCCTTCTGCGCAGTCGCCTTGGTTGCCGGGGCCTTCTTGGTCGACGCCGCCTTGCTGGCCTGCGCCCGGCGCGACCGGGCGGAGGCCGCGGACCCGCCGCGACCCTTCTTCACCGGACGGCTCTCCACCACCACGGTGATGTGGCTGGTGCGCCGGCGGATCCGGAACGCCCGGCCCTGGGCGCGGGGCCGGATCCGCTTGAAGGTCGGGCCCTCGTCGGCGTAGATGGTCGCGACGACCAGCGTGTCGGGGTCGAGCCCCTCGTTGTTCTGTGCGTTGGCCGCGGCGCTGGCGATCACCTTGGCCACCGGCTCACTGGCGGCCTGCGGCGCCCACCGCAGGATGTCCAGCGCCTCGGCGACGGTCTTGCCGCGCACCAGATCGATGACCCGGCGCGCCTTGGTGGCCGAGGTCCGCACGAACCGCGCCTTGGCGGTCGCGGACGGATATTCAATGACTGGTGCGCTCATCGCCGCTTACTCTTCCGGTCGTCCTTGATGTGACCCTTGAACGTGCGGGTCGGGGCGAATTCGCCGAGCTTGTGCCCGACCATCGCCTCGGTCACGAACACCGGGACATGCTTGCGGCCGTCATGCACCGCAAAGGTGTGCCCGATGAAGTCGGGAATGATCGTGGACCGACGTGACCAGGTCTTGATGACCTGCTTGGTGTTCTTCTCGTTCTGTGCGTCGACCTTCTTGAGCAGATGGTCGTCGACGAACGGACCCTTCTTGAGGCTGCGTGGCATCTGTGTCTGTCCTCCTGACGACTAGCGCTTCTTGCCGGTGCGCCGGCGCCGGACGATGAGCTTGTCGCTCGGCTTGTTCGGTCTGCGGGTACGGCCCTCGAGCTTGCCCCACGGGCTCACCGGGTGACGGCCGCCGGAGGTCTTGCCCTCGCCACCGCCGTGCGGGTGGTCCACCGGGTTCATCACGACACCGCGGACCGACGGTCGCTTGCCCTTCCACCGCATCCGGCCGGCCTTGCCCCAGCTGATGTTGATCTGCTCGGCGTTGCCGACCTCGCCGACGGTGGCGCGGCAGCGCACGTCGACGCGGCGGATCTCACCGCTGGGCATCCGCAGTGAGGCGTAGGACCCCTCCTTGCCCAGCAGCTGGATGCTGGCACCGGCCGAGCGGGCCAGCTTCGCGCCGCCGCCGGGACGCAGCTCCACCGCGTGGATCACGGTACCGGCGGGGATGTTGCGCAACGGCAGGTTGTTGCCCGGCTTGATGTCGGCGTTGGCGCCGGACTCGACCACATCGCCCTGGCGGAGGCCCTGCGGCGCGATGATGTAGCGCTTCTCGCCGTCGAGGTAGTGCAGCAGCGCGATGTGCGCGGTGCGGTTCGGGTCGTACTCGATGTGCGCGACCTTGGCGTTGACGCCGTCCTTGTCATGGCGACGGAAATCGATGACACGGTACGCGCGCTTGTGGCCACCGCCCTTGTGCCGGGTGGTGATCCGACCGTGTGCGTTACGTCCGCCCTTGCCGTGCAGCGGGCGGACCAGCGACTTCTCCGGATGTGAGCGAGTGATCTCGGCGAAATCGGAGACGCTGGCACCGCGGCGACCGGGGCTCGTCGGCTTGTACTTGCGAATTGCCATGTCTGCTAAATCTCTCCAGTTCCCGGCCGGCGGATCAGGCCGGAGCTCCGAACAGGTCGATGGGCTTGCTTCCCGGAGCCAGCGTCACGATGGCCCGCTTGGTGTCCTTGCGCTTGCCGTACCCGGTGCGGGTGCGCTTGCGCTTGCCCGGCCGGTTGGCGGTGTTCACCGACGCGACCTTGACGTTGAAGATCTTCTCTATCGCGATCTTGATCTGCGTCTTGTTCGAGTCCGGGTGCACGATGAACGTGTACACGTTGTCCTCGATCAAGCCGTAGGACTTCTCCGAGATGACCGGCGCCAGGATGATGTCGCGCGGATCGGTGACGGTTGCCATCAGGCCGAAACCTCCTTGGCCGTACTGGTGTTGGCACTGATGTAGGCATTCAGGGCCTCGACGCTGAACACCACGTCATCGGCCTTGAGCACGTCGTAGGTGTTGAGCTGATCCGGCGCGATCACGTGCACCCCGGGCAGGTTGCGCACGCTGCGGATGCTGGTCTCGTCGGTCCGGCCGATCACCACCAGCACCTTGTCCTTCTCGACCGTGCGGTCGGCGATGACCGTGCTCAGGAACGCCTTGGCCTTCTTGGTTGACGGGGTCTGGCCCTCGACCAGCTCGGTGACGGCGTGGATGCGGCCGTTGCGGGCCCGGTCGGACAGTGCGCCGCGCAGCGCGGCGGCGATCATCTTCTTCGGGGTGCGCTGGCTGTAGTCGCGGGGCTTCGGCCCGTGCACGACACCGCCGCCGGTGAACTGCGGCGCCCGCAGCGAACCCTGCCGGGCGCGGCCGGTGCCCTTCTGCCGCCACGGCTTGCGGCCACCGCCCCGGACCTCGCCGCGGGTCTTGGTGGAGTGCGTGCCCTGGCGGGCGGCGGCCAGCTGAGCGGTCACCACCTGATGCATCAGCGCGATGTTCGGCTCGACGTCGAACAGTTCGGCGGGCAGCTCGACGGAACCCTCGGTCTTACCGGCCGGCGTCCTCACGTCAATCTTCATTGTCATTTCTTGTCGCCTCGCTTGATTGCGCTGCGGACCATCACCAGACCGCCGTTGCGTCCCGGGATGGCGCCCTTGATCAACAGCACGCCGTTCTCGGCATCGACCTTGTGCACCTTGAGGTTCAGGGTGGTCACCCGCTCGTTACCCATCCGGCCGGCCATCCGGGTGCCCTTGAACACCCGGCCGGGGGTCGCGCAGCCGCCGATGGAGCCCGGCCGGCGGTGCACCGCCTGGGTGCCGTGCGAGGCGCCCTGACCGGCGAAGCCGTGGCGCTTCATGGTGCCGGCGAAGCCCTTGCCCTTGCTGGTGCCGGTCACGTCGACGTAGCTGCCCTCGGTGAAGATGTCGGCGGTGAGCTCCTGGCCGACCTCGTACTCGGTGGCGGCGGCCTCATCGTCGAGCCGCAGCTCGGCGATGTGCCGGCGCGGGTTGACGCCCGCGGCGGCGAACTGGCCGGCCAGCGGCTTGTTCACCTTGCGCGGGTTGATCTCGCCGTAGGCCAACTGCACCGCGCTGTACCCATCCCGCTCCGGGGTGCGGATGCGCGTCACGACGTTGGGGCCGGCCTTGACGACCGTCACCGGCACGACCTTGTTGTTCTCGTCGAACACCTGCGTCATGCCCAGCTTGGTGCCCAGAATGCCTTTACGTGCCATTTCTTGGGTCTCCTACTGGATGTTCACGTCGACGCTGGCCGGAAGATCGATGCGCATCAACGCGTCAACGGTCTTCGGCGTCGGGTCGAGGATGTCGATCAACCGCTTGTGAGTACGCATCTCGAAGTGCTCCCGCGAGTCCTTGTACTTGTGCGGGGACCGGATGACGCAGTAGATGTTCTTCTCCGTCGGCAGCGGCACGGGCCCGACCACGCTGGCGCCGGTACGGGTGACCGTCTCGACGATCTTGCGCGCCGAGGCGTCGATCGCCTCGTGGTCGTAGGCCTTGAGCCTGATGCGGATCTTCTGTCCCGCCACGCTTCTCCTACCTCACTCCTGCTCGGGTCCGTGCTGGGACGTGACGTCCCGGCGCTCGCGTCGGCTGGTGCCGACTGGCCTTCTTCTCGTCGGCTGTGCCGACTCGCCAACTCTCGTCGGCTCGCCGGCCGGGCCGGCGCTCCGCTCACACGTCAACTCGGCGCGCTGGCTGTCGCCGCCGCTGTTTTCCTGTCTGTGGTTCACCGGCCCCTGCGGTCGGGCGTGTCGGCCCTGCTCCGCACCCCTTTTTGTGACGGAAACCGCCACATCGAGAGTGGGACCGGGTGCGCCCGTGCGGGCGCTGGTCGGTTACCCGGCCAGACGAAGGACCCGGCTCAAGGCAACCCGAACAGTATGCCTTACATCGAGGCAGCAGCCAAATCCCTGCTCATCGATGCTCCGGGAACGATTCACCACAGCCGGGCGATCGGCCGAAACAGTTTAACCAGCCAGTTCCGCCCAGAACACACAGCGGTGCTCGGTCGCGAAATCGTCGACCACGGTGCTGCCGCCGGGGCGCAGTGACATCCGGGCCGGGCCGGCTCCCGGGCCCCCGTCACCCGGGCCCCCGTCACCCGGGCCCCCGTCACCCGGGTCCCGGTCTGTCGGGCTCTCGTCCGGCCCCGCGCCGGAGTCCGCGGCGGCCCGGTGGGCGGGCCAGTCCGGATGGCCGTCGGTTGCCGGGACGCCGGTGGCGACGAACGCGCTCCAGTAATCGATCATCTGCTCGCTCAGCGCGCGCTGCGCCGCGGTGAGCGCCGGGGCGCCGCCGACGTCGAACAGATACCGCAGTTCCAGGGAGTGACCGGCGCCGACCGGGAACGGCAGGGTGCGCAGCGGTTCGGGCGCCGGGGCGTCCCGGTCGGCGAACTCGTAGCTGTAGACGGGCTGGTGGCGGGCCAGCTGATCGGCCAGGCGTTCGCTCAGGCACGCGAACAGGCTGTCGGTGACCGCGGCGCTGTAGGCCAGGGCCGGGCTGGGGTAATCCTCGAGCGGATACCGGGCCGCCACCGCCGCGGCGTCGTCGCCGAAGATCTCGGCGAGCAGCCGCGGATGATCCTCGGCGGCGAACCGCTCCCCTTCCCGCAGATACCGCAACCCGGCGAACAGCGTGAACTCGTCGCGGTTGGTGCCGATGAGCACCGGAACCCGCGCCACGCGGCCCTCGGCGATCGCGTCGACCGGATCGACGGGCAGGGCCTCGGTTCCGGTGACCGGTCCGGACAGCTTCTCGGTGCCGAACTCGAAGTACGAGACCGGCGCCGCCACGGCCTCGGGCGGCAGACCGCGCAGACAGGCGGCCGCGGCGCCGGGATCGCCGCAGCCCACCTCGGCGGCGTACCGCAGGCTGACCTGTTCGGCGGTGTCCACGTCGACCTGCCCCTGACACGGTGCGCTCATGATGATCGCGGCGTGGAACAGCCCGGCCGACCCGGGTGCGGCGAGGTGGTCGCACACCGCCATGCCGCCGGCCGACTCGCCGGCGATGGTCACCCGGTCGGGATCGCCGCCGAACCCGGCGATGTTGGCCCGGACCCAGCGCAGCGCGGCCTGCTGATCGAGGAATCCGTAGTTGCCGACCGCCCCGGGCGGCCCGAGTTCCGGGTGTGCCAGGAACCCGAGCGTGCCCAACCGGTAGTTGATGGTGACGACGACGATGTCGCCGCGTTCGACGAACCACTCGGAGTTGAACATGGCGCCGCCGCCGTTGACGAAGCCGCCGCCGTGGATCCACACCAGCACCGGTCGCAACACACCGTCGGGTGGCGGTGTCCACACGTTGAGGGTCAGGCAGTCCTCGTCGGAGTTGCGGCCGCCCTCCGGATCCCCGGCCGGATTCTGGATGCAGCGCGGACCGGGGATCGTGGCGTCGCGCACCTGCGGCCAGCTCCGCGGCGGCTCGGGCGCCCGCCACCGCAGATCCCCGACCGGGGCGGCGGCGTACGGGATGCCGCCGAAGAACCGGTACCGGTCGGTGACGGTCCCGCGGACCGCCCCGGCGTCGGTCTGCACCACGGCCGGGTCGCCCGCCGGCGCGCCCGGCGCCGGCGGCGGATCGGGCGAGGGTCCGGAGCTCACGCAGCCGGCCACCAACACACCCGTCATGCACGTCACCGCGCCCGCGAACACGCGGCGCAACGCTCCGGACAGCACGGCTGAAGAGCCTACTGACGTACCGGCCGTGGCCAACCCGTTCGACGTTCGCTAGATTGAACTTGACACCCGTCAAGTCGACGTACATGTCAGTAAGGAAACCGCGCCATGAGCACGCCGATCAGCTCTCGCCTCACCGACGAAGCCGCGACGGTCCTCGCCGACCCCCAGGCGTACACCGACGAGGACAGCCTGCACGCCGCACTGACCCATCTGCGGGCCCATGCACCGGTCTCCTATGTCGACGTGCCGAACTACCGGCCGTTCTGGGCGATCACCAAGCACGCCGACATCATGGACATCGAGCGCGACAACGAACTGTGGATCAACGCGCCGCGACCGATGCTGATCCCCGCCGCGACCGAGGACCTGGCCCAGGCGAACCTGGCCGCCGGCGGCGGGCTGCGCACCCTGATCCACATGGACGATCCGCTGCACCGCGACATCCGCAAGATCGGGGCGGACTGGTTCCGGCCGAAGGCCATGCGGGCGCTCAAGACCCGGGTCGACGAACTCGCCAGGATCTACGTCGACAAGATGGTCGAGGTCGGACCGGAGTGCAATTTCGTCCAGGAGGTCGCGGTCAACTTCCCGCTGTACGTGATCCTGTCGCTGCTCGGCCTGCCGGAGTCCGACTTCCCCCGCATGCTCAAGCTCACCCAGGAGATGTTCGGCGGTGACGACGACGAGTTCACCCGCGGCAAGAGCCCGCAGGAACTGCACGAGGTCATCACCGACTTCTTCCGGTACTTCACCAAGCTCACCGCCGACCGGCGGGCCAACCCGACCGAGGACCTCGCGTCGGCCATCGCCAACGCCAAGATCGACGGCGAATACCTCAACGACATCGACTGTCTGTCCTACTACGTCATCGTGGCCTCCGCCGGCCACGACACCACCAGCGCGGCCATCTCGGGCGGCCTGCTGGCGTTGATCGAGAACCCGGATCAGCTGGAACGGCTCAAGGCCCATCCGGAGCTGATGGGGACCGCGGTGGAGGAGATGATCCGCTGGTCCACGCCGGTCAAGGAGTTCATGCGCACCGCGACGCGTGACACCGAGGTGCGCGGGGTGCCGATCAAGGCCGGCGAATCGGTGCTGCTGTCCTACGTGTCGGCAAACCGGGACGAGGAGGTGTTCGACGAGCCGTTCCGGTTCGACGTGGGCCGCGACCCCAACAAGCACCTGTCGTTCGGCTACGGGGTGCACTTCTGCCTGGGCGCCGCGCTGGCCCGGATGGAGATCAACAGCTTCTTCACCGAGCTGCTGCCCCGGCTGGAGTCGATCGAACTGGCCGGCGAGCCCGCACTGGCCTCGACGGTGTTCGTCGGCGGGCTCAAGCACCTCCCGATTCGGTACTCGCTGAGGTGATCTCACGCTTCTTGGCGTGGGTGGCGAGGAAGCCGTCGACGGCGGCTTCCGCGCACCTCCGATAGTCGAAATCGGCGACGGTGGACAGCTTTCCGAGGATCAGCGGGCCGATGAGCAGCGCGATGGTCTGGATGCGGTCCACCTCGTCGAGTTCCTCGGCCGCCTGTGGGCTGTCCAGGATCGCGTCGAACGGCACCGAGTAGAGCTGCACGATCCGCGAGCGCAGGGTGCCGACCGCGTCGGAATCGGTCTCCCGCGCATCGGGATAGGGGCCGACGTCGGGCCCGGACGCCATCCAGGTCATGGCGGTGAGCATCGTCGGCGCCTCGGCGATGGTCTCCGCCCATCCCAGCACCACCGCCAGCAGTCGGTCGCGCAGACTGCCCTCGGCGGGCGGCATCGGCGCGGGCTCCAGCAGGCTGGTGAACGCGGCGGCGAGCAGATCGTTGGCGCCGGCGAAGTGCCGGTACAGCGTGGCGCGGGCGACATTGGCGCTCTTGGTGACCGCGTCGATCGTCACCGCACTCGGCCCGCCCGTGCGCAACAGCGTCGTCGCGGCCTCGAGCAGCCGGGCCCGCGAGCGGGCCGGTCGAGGGTCGCTGGTTGCGGCCGCCATTTGCTGTAACCCACCTCCTTCGGATAAAGAAGACTATCGGTCTTGGTACAAGACTGTTAGTCTCAAATCTCCCTGCCGAAGGAGAGCGACCGATGGTCGACGCCCTCAGCCAGCCCGGTCAGGATATCGGCGCGAGCGTCGCCGCTCTGTCCACTCGGGCCCGCGTGTGGCTGCTCACCGTGGCGTGCATGGGGGTCGCGCTGGTGATCAGCTCGATGGTGGCCCTCAACGCCGCGCTGCCCGACATCGCGGTGGAGACCGCGGCCACCCAGTCGCAGCTCACCTGGGTGGTCGACGGCTACACGCTGGTGCTGGCGTGTCTGCTGCTGCCCGCCGGCGCGATCGGCGACCGGTACGGCCGGCGCGGCGCGATGCTCGTCGGGCTGGGCCTGTTCACCGTCGCCTCGGCCGCACCGCTGGTGCTCGACGGTCCGCTGACGTTGATCCTGTCCCGCATGGTGGCCGGCGTCGGGGCGGCATTCGTGATGCCGGCCACGCTGTCGCTGCTGACCGCGGCGTACCCGCGGGCCCAACGGAACAAGGCCGTCGGCATCTGGGCCGCCGTCGCCGGTTCGGGCGCAGTGGTCGGGTTCCTGGGAACCGGTGTGCTGCTGCACTTCTGGTCCTGGCCGTCGATCTTCTGGGCGTTCACCGTCTCGGGTGCCGGGTTGTTCGTCCTGGCCTGCACGGTGGCGTCGTCCCGCGATCACCGTGCCACCCCGCTGGACTGGCCGGGGGCGGTGCTGATCGGTGGAGCGGTCGCGGTGTTCGTCTACGGGGTGCTCGAGGCGCCGGTCCACGGGTGGACCCACCCCGTGGTGTACGGCTCGATGGCCGCCGGGGTCGCGCTGGCGCTCGCCTTCGCGGTGGTCGAGCTGCGCAGCGCACACCCGCTGCTGGACATCCGGCTGTTCGCCAAGCCGGACTTCACCACCGGTGCGGTCGGGGTCACGTTCTTCTTCCTGGCCAACTTCGGATTCTTCTTCGTCTCGATGCAGTACATGCAGCTGATGCTGGGATACAGCGCCCTGCAGACGGCGTTCGCGCTGACCCCGCTCACGATCCCGCTGCTGCTGCTCAGCGTCACCACGCAGTGGTACCTGCCCCGGTTGGGGCTGCGGGCGGTGATCTCCACCGGCCTGCTGCTGATCGCCGCCGGGTTGTTCTACGCCCGCACCCTCGAGATCGCCTCGCCGTACCTGGATCTCGCGGTACCGCTGCTCATCATGTCGACCGGTATCGGCCTGTGCACCGCGCCGTCGACGTCGGCGATCATGGGCGCGGTCCCCGACGAGAAGCACGGGGTCGCTTCGGCCGTCAACGACACCACCCGGGAGATCGGCGCCGCGCTGGGCATCGCGGTGGCGGGCTCGGTGCTGGCCGCGGAATACGGCGACCGGCTGCGGCCCCATCTGGGCGCGCTACCCGAACCGGTCCGGCAGGCGGCGTCGAACTCGCTGGCCGAGGCCCTGGAAGCCGCGCGGCAGCTGGGCCCCCAGGGCGCCCGGCTCGCCGAGTTCGCCCAGTCGGCCTTCCTGGAGGCGATGCATGTCTCGTTGATCGTGCTCGGGGCGCTCTGCGCGCTGGCGGCGGCGTTCGTCGCGGTGTGGGCGCCGGGCCGGGACGGGCGTCAGTACGGGTTCGTCGAACGGTGGACGTCCCGGTGGTCAGGTGAGGAAGCCGGCGGCGCGGTGGCCGAGCATGACGATGGTGGCGTGCGGGCCGCGACCGGGGATGGCGGGGAGCACGGAACCGTCGACGACCCATAGGTTTTCCACGCCGTGCACCCGGCATCGCGGATCCACCACGGCATGTTCGCCGGCCTGGCCGTCGGGGCCCATCGGGGCGGTGCGGCACAGATGCTGCGATGTCGACCAGGACACCGTCGCACCGTGACCCGCCGGGCCGGCCAGCTCCCGGGCCAGTTCGGCGCCAGCACGCAGCGCGGCCACGTCGGCCGGCTCGCTGTCATAGTGGTGTTCGATGGCCGGGGGCACATCCGGATCCGCCGAGGCCAGCCGCACCGTGCCGCGGGACCGCGGCCGCATCAGCGCCACCCCGAGGTGCGGGTGATCGGCGGGATCATCCCGCCGGCCCCGGATCATGGCGCCGAATCCCGCTGTGTAGGGCCGGATCTCGAGACCCTCGGCGGTGGTCAGCACCACCTCCAACGGCGGCCGGCCAGCGGTCTCGGTCCAGGTCACCGGCAGCACCCATTCCGGGTGGTCGACCGTCGCGACGCCGACCGGCAGATCGGCCACCACCGGGATGCCGAGGGCGCCGAGCAGCCGCTGCGGACCGATTCCGGACAACATGAGCAGATGGGCGGATCCGATCGCCCCGGCCGACAACACGATCCGGTCGGCCGTCAGGACCGTCGCACCGTCCGGACCCAGACACTCCACCCCGTCGGCCCGGCCGTCGGCGATCCGCACCCGCCGAACCCGGGTCTCGGTCAGCACGGTGAGATTGGGGCGGGCGAGCGCCGGTTGCAGGTAGGCGGCGCCGGGCCCGACCCGGGTGCCGCCGTTGATGTTCAGCGGCACCTGTCCGACACCCGGTGGCAACGGCTGATCGGGCGTCGCCCCGTTGAGATCGGGAATCCACGGATAACCCGCATCTTCTACCGCCTCGATGAATTTCGCTGTGCAGCCGTCGAATTCGGTGCTCCGCCGCACCGGGATCGGGCCGTCGGCGCCGTGCAGCGGCCCGTCGAAGTCCAGATCGGTCTCGATGGCCCGGAAGTGCGGCAGCACCCGGTCCCACGTCCAGTCGCCCAGGCCCCAGCGGTCGAAGTCGGCCGGCAGGCCCCGGCAGAAGTAGCCTCCGTTGACCGCGCCGGACCCGCCGACCACCGCACCGCGCATGAGCTGCGCCGGCCGCCGGGGGTGGTCGGTCAGCGTCGTCGGATACCGGCGCACCACCGAGCTGGCATCGCCGATCGGCAGGCGCAGGCCGTCGGTGATCTGGTGCGCCACCCGCGGATCGGAGGGTCCCGGACCGGCCTCCACGACCGTCACCCGGCAGCCGGAGTCGGCAGAAAGCCGTTCGGCCAACACGGATCCGGCGCTGCCCGCACCGACGATCAGAACGTCGCTGTGGCAGCGTTCAGCACCAGGTCGACCGGTCACCGATCAGATCCGGATCTGTGGTTTGAGCGCACCGAGATCGCGTTCCCGCAGCACCCCGGCCCACAATCCGCACCCGTAGGCCAGGTCGTCGAGCCGTTTGAGCACCAGGTAGGCGAACAGACCGACCGGTTTGGTGTCCTCCCCGGCGTGTTCGCGCCTGCTCAGCCAGTCCACCACCCCGTCGACGACGGCCGCCACCACGACCACCTGCCGGAACCGCGGGGACAGCAGCGCGGCGATCAGCGCGATCGGCCAGTAGTGCCGGCAGATCGCCCCGGCCAGCTGGCGTGCCGCCGATCCCAGGCCCTGGGCGGCCAGCGCCACCACCTCGACCGGTTCGCTGCCCACGGTGCTCAGTGACTTGGCCACCCGCCGGCCGGTGATCACCGCGAGCACCAGGGCGGCCAGGTAGCCGACCCAGGACCCCATCGCCACCAGCACACCCAGCACCAGCGTCCAGCCCGACATCAGCAACGGGGCGGTCTTGTCCGGGTGGCGCGCCGTCAACGGCGCCGCAGAGGAACCGTAGAACGCCTTGCGGCCCAGCCACTCACCGATGTCGGTGCGGTGATCGTGGGCGACCAGCGCGATCGGCTCGTAACGCAGCCGGGTCCCGGCCTCCACCAGCCGCCAGCACAGGTCGACGTCCTCACCGGACCGCAACGCCTCGTCGAAGCCGCCGATCTCGTCGAGCACCTTACGCCGGCAGATGATCGCCGCGCTGGGCACATACGACACCGGGCCGTACGGCACCACCGGGGCCTCGCGGACGCCCAGGTCCAGCGAGGAGCGTACCGCCTCATAGCGGGCGATCAGATTGTCGTCTTTGCGCAGACCCACGATCCGCGGCGCCACCAGCGCCACGGCGGGATCGCAGAAGTGTCCGAGCAGCGCCTCCAGCCACCCGCGCTGCGGCACCACATCGGAATCCAGGAACGCCACGAAGTCGGTGGTGCAGGCGGCCAGACCGGTGTTGCGCGCCGCGGCCGGCCCCTTGCTGTGCGGATGCCGCAACACCTGGACATCGCAGTGCAGGCCGGTGAACTCTGCGGCATCGACCGGCACCGCGGACCCGTCGTCGACGATGATCACCCGCAGCCCGCGCAGCGCGCGCATCAGCCGGTGCAATCCGAATGCGTTGTCGCGCACCGGGATCACCACCGTCACATCGCGGTGCGACGGACCGCTGGCCGGGCGGGGATGGGCGACGGTGGCGTCCAGCAGGGTGCGGGCCAGCTGCGCGCTGACCGCGTCGCGCACCTCCAGCCGCCCGCCGGCGAGCATGGTGCGGGCGGCCGGGGCCAACTTCAGCAACCGGGTGGGTGAACCGCCGAGCAGCGCCGCGCCCTCCCCCAGCACCTTGACCCGCCGGTCGACCTGCACGGCGAACCCGTCGGGAAGTCGCTGTCCGGTCATGTCAGCATCCCGTCCCGGTTCGCCGTCCACCGGGTGATCCGCTCGACGCAGTCGTCGACCATGTCCGCGAAGATCCGCGCGCCGGCCGCGGCGGTGGCGGTGGTGGGATCGCCCAGGATGCCCACCTCGCTGACCGCGGCCACACCCCCGGCACGCAGCTGCGGCATCAACTCGGCCAACGGCGCGCTGTTGCCGGGCAGCACGTGTTCGGTGCTCACCACCTCCGGTGAGAGGTGAAGCAGCACTGAGGTTTCGGTGTGGCCGGCATGTGCGTCCCCGCCGGCGGCCAGACAGGACAGCCACGCGGCGTCCCGGTTCTCGTAGCGCAGCAGTGCGGTGGCCGCGGCCAGCGCCTCCACGTTGCCGCCGTGTCCGTTGAGGAACACCAGCCGCGACGCCCAGTTGGCGGCCGAGCGGCCGTACTCCACCAGCCACAGCCGCAGCGCCGGGGTGCCGACCGACACCGTGCCCGGGAAGCCCTCGTGCTCCCCGCTGGCGCCGTAGCAGATGGGCGGCGCCAGCAGCCACCGGGTGTCGCCGTCGGCGGCGGTCAGCCGCTCGATCACGGCCCGCGCGACCGCGCCGGCGATCCGGGTGTCGGTGTCCAATGGCAGATGCGGCCCATGCTGCTCGGTTGATCCGACCGGGACGATCAACGTGGGCGAGGTGTCAGACAGCTGTCTCGACGTCGAGTTCCCGAGCTCGCTGGGAAAGGCCACCCGCCGATGGTAGGCCGAATTCAGCTGGCGTGCGTCGGTTGTTCGCCCAACCGACACCCTTGATTCGACGGATTTGCTCATCGATCCACACCAGGCGACCCCCCGTGTCACAACTAGCCCACCCGTACCAGCAGGGTGGACGGGCCTCAGGGCCGCGTCGGGTCGACACCCAGCGCGCGGGTGAAGCCGGGCGGCACCACCACGTCGTCGGGGGTCAGATCGTGCACCGAGGCCCGGCCGAGGCCCAGCAGCGCCGAGTCGATGCCGCCGCGCAGGATGTCGAGCACGTTCTCCACACCGGCCTGTCCCTCGGCGGCCAGCCCCCACAGGTAGGCCCGCCCGATCATCACCGCGCGGGCGCCCAGGGCCACCGCCTTGACCACATCGCTGCCGCGCCGGATGCCGCCGTCGAGCAACACCTCGACCTGATCGCCCACCGCGTCGACGATCGCCGGCAGCGCGCGGATCGCCGCCGGGGTGCTGTCCAGGTTGTTGCCGCCGTGGTTGGACACCGAGATCGCCGAAACACCGGCGTCCACAGCGCGTTTGGCGTCGTCGACCCGGATCACGCCCTTCAGCATGAACGGCCCGCCCCACAACTCGCGCAACCAGGCGATATCGTCCCAGGTCGGCGGCGGCGTGCCCATCCACTCACCGTAGGCGTGGAAGAACGGCGGGCCGGCCTCTCCGCGGGCGGCCTGATTGGGCACCCGCAGGTTCGGCGGCCGCAGCGTCTTGGCCCACTGCATCATCCAGCGGGGCCGGGACAGGCCCTCCGGCAGCATCCGCAGAATGGTCCGCAGATTCATGCTCTCCGGGATCTTCGGGCTGCCCCAGTCGCGGCCGTGCGAGAAGCTCCAGTCGGTGGTCACGATCAGCCCGGCCGCGCCGGCTTCCCGGGCCCGTTCCACCCGGGCGGCGATCGCGTCCCGGCCGCCCAGCCAGTACACCTGGAAGAACAGCTTCGGGTTGGCCGCGATCACCTCCTCGATCGGTTTGCTGGCGAAGGAGGACAGTCCCATCGCGGTGCCGCGGGCGGCGGCGGCCCGGGCCACGGCGACCTCACCGTCGGGGTGGACCGCCTGCACACCGGTCGGTGAGATCACCACCGGCAGCGAGATCTCCTGGCCCATCACGGTGGTGGCCATGTCCCGCTTGGCCGGTCCGCCCACCACGTGCGGGGCGAATCCGAGCTCGCCGAACGCCTCGACGTTGTCGGAGACGGTCAAACCCTTCTCGCTGCCGGCGATCAGGGCGCCGTACACCGACTTGGGCAGTCGCTTCTTGGCGCGTTCCTGGGCGATCGAGACCGTCTCAAACCATTTGTCGCGTGCCATGGTCACACCGGGCTTTCGTTGCAGAGTCGGGCAGGAGGCTTGGTCAGCAGCTTCAAAGCCACTGGGCCACCCCGGGAATGGTCGACCCGCGGCTTGGGCTTGGTGCGCTCTCGGGCCAGCGCCGGCGCACCGTGGCCCTCGACGCACTCGGGGTCCGGACCGTCCAGCGGCAGGCCGGTGAAGAACTTCGCCGCCATGCAGCCGCCGCGGCAGCTGTCGAAATGGCTGCAGCCCGAGCAGGCGCCGGCGGACTGCGGCTCGCGCAGTTCGCGGAACAACTGCGAGTTCTTCCAGACGTTGTCGAAACCGCCGTCGGTCAACACGTTTCCGGCCAGGAACCGGTCGTGGATGGCGAACGGGCAGGCGTACACGTCGCCCACCGGATCGATCAGGCACACCACCCGGCCGGCGCCGCACAGGTTGAGACCGGCCAGCGCACCGGGCTCGCCCAGCCCCGACAGGTGGAAGAACGAGTCGCCGGTGAGCACCTTCTCCCCGTGCGCGACCAGCCAGTTGTAGAGCTGCACCTGCTGTTCGGCGGTGGGATGCAACTCATCCCACACATCGGCGCCCCGGCCGGACGGGCGCAGCCGGGTGATCCGCAGGGTGGCGCCGTAACGGTCGGCCAGCGCCTTGAAGTCGTCGAGCTGATCGACGTTGTGGCGGGTGACGACGACCGAGATCTTCGCGTCGGCGAATCCGGCGTCGGCGAGGTTCTGCAACGCCCGCACCGCCATGTCGAACGAGCCGGCCCCGCGCACCGCATCGTTGATCTCGGCGGTGGCACCGTCCAGCGAGATCTGGACGTCCACATAGTCGCTGGCGGCCAGCCGGCGCGCGACCTCAGGCGTGATACGAACACCGTTGGTGGAGAACTTCACTCCGACGTTGTGCGCGGTGGCGTAGTCGACCAGTTCCCAGAAGTCCGAGCGCACAGTCGGTTCACCGCCGCCGATGTTCACGTAGAACACCTGCATGCGCTGCAGTTCGTCGATGATGTCCTTGCACTGCTGGGTGGACAGCTCGCGCGGGTCGCGCTTACCCGACGACGACAGGCAGTGCACACAGGCCAGATTGCAGGCGTAGGTGAGCTCCCAGGTCAGGCAGATCGGCGCGTCGAGGCCCTGCTCGAACTGCTCGATCAACCGCGGCACGGGTGCGGATGCCTGCGGCTGTACCGGTGCTGCGCTCGTCATGGACGGTCCTCTTTCGGCACGAGCATGCGGGACGCGGCGAGCACACCCAGCGCATGCAGATACGGCTTCTGGTCGGCGTCGTCGATCCCGGCGGCCCGGCAGGCCGCCCGCGCGCTGGGATGCTCACCCAGCGACTGCACGACGCCGACGATGGTGCGGTTCTTCAGAAATGACAGTTTGCGGGTGCCGAAGTGGTACAGCAGGGCCCCGAACGGCTCGGGCCGCACGGCCACCTGTGGGTGTAGCCGCCAACTCGCGTCGGGATCGAACTCCACCCGGTCGGTCCCCGTCTCACGGGTGCCGACCGGGTTCGGGGCGCCGGCTGCCATCGGTCAGTAGACCCCGCACATCCCGTCGATGGACACCTCTTCGACCAGGGTCTCGGTGACCAGTTCGGTGTCGGTGTGCTGTTCCTGCTCCATGTGCCGTCCCTTCCTCGATTCGGCCCGATACTGTGATCCAGGTCGCTAGGATATGGCATCCGGTGCCAGAATAAAAGCGGCGGGTGGTCGAAAGGGGTGCGGATGGGTCGGCAAGCGGGGGGACGTCCCGGGCGGCGGCCTGCCACCACCCAGGACCACATCACCGACGTGGCGCTCGACCTGTTCGCCGACCGCGGCTTCGACGAGGTCAGCGTCGATGATGTGGCGGCGGCGGCCGGGATCGGCCGGCGCACCCTGTTCCGTTACTACCCGTCCAAGAACGCCATCCCGTGGGGGGATTTCGACGCCCACCTGGACCGGATGCGCGATCTGCTCGACGGGATCGGCCCGGACGTCCCGATCGGCGCCGCGCTGCGGTCGATGCTGCTGGCGTTCAACGACTTCGGTGAGGACGAGACCGGCCGGCACCGCAGACGGATGCGGGTGATCCTGCAGACCGACGCCCTGCAGGCCCATTCGATGACGATGTACGCCGGGTGGCGCGCGGTGGTCGCCGACTTCGTGGCCCGACGCCTCGGGCTGGCCCCGTCGGACCTGGTGCCCCAGACCGTGGCCTGGACCATGCTCGGGGTGGCGTTGTCGGCCTATGCGTACTGGTTGGCCGACGAATCGGTGCCGCTGGCGCAGGCGCTGGCCGACGCGTTCGACGCGATCCGGCCCGGGCTCGACGCCCTCGACGGAAAAAAGTTCGCCTGAAGGCGTCGGAGTTCCGGCGCTCGCGACGACGATAGAGGTGTGAGCGTCGAACCGGACCCCCAGCCCGCGCCGCAGGCGCTGCTGGATCTGTACGACGAAGCGCTGCCGGTGGTGTACGGCTACTTCGTCCGGCGCTGCGCCGACCGCGCCACCGCCGAGGATCTCACCTCGGAGACCTTTCTGGCCGCGATGGACGCCGCGCACCGCGACGCCCACACGCCGATATCGGTGCCGTGGCTGATCGGGGTGGCCCGCCACAAACTGGCCGACCACTACCGCCGCCGCCATCACCGGCAGAGCGTGTCGGTGGCCGAGGTGCCCGAACCGGACGAACCCACCGACCAGTGGGACGCCGAACTGGACCGCATCGTCGCCGAAAGCGTGCTGGCCCGGCTGCCGGATCAGCACCGCACCGTGTTGGCGTTGCGCTACCTCGACGACTGCTCGGTGCCCGAGTGCGCGCACCTGATCGGCCGCACCGTGCACGCCACCGAGGCGCTGTTGGTACGCGCCCGCCGCGCATTCCGGCGGGCCTATCCGGATCGGGAAGGAGGGACGTCATGAACCAGCACCACAGCCGGGACCCGCTGGACGTGCTGCGTGGTGGCGACCGTCCGGTGCAGCCCGATCCGGCGTTCGCGGCGCGCCTGCGCGCCCGACTGGAATCCGCGGCCCGGTTTCTCGCCGACCGGCCGCATACGGAGGGAGTTGTCATGAGCGGTACCCAGACGGCGCTGACCGAGCTGACCGGATCGACCGGAACGGCCGAACCAGCGGCCACCACCCCGCCGCGGCCGGCGGCGGTGCCGTACCTCAACGTCGCCGACGCCCGGACCGCCATCGACTGGTACGTCGAGGCGCTGGGCGCCACGCTGTCCGGTGAACCGGTGGTGATGGACGACGGACGCATCGGCCACGCCGAACTGACGCTGGCCGGCGGGGTGTTCTACCTCGCCGACGAGTATCCCGAGCTCGGGCTGAGAGCGCCTGCGCCCGAGGCGGTGTCGATGAGCCTGGTGCTGCCGGTTGCGGACACCGACGCGGCGTTGCAGCGGGCCCGCCGGCACGGTGCGACGGTGCAGCGCGAACCCTACGAGGCGCACGGCGCACGCTCCGCCGCCATCGTCGACCCGTTCGGCCACCGGTGGATGCTGTCCGGCCCCCTCACCGGCGCGTCGGCGCGGATCCAGCACGGCGACATCGGCTACGTCGCACTGTGGGTGCCCGATCCGCAGCGGGCCGCGCAGTTCTACCGGCAGGTGTTGGGCTGGCAGTGGGACCCGGACAGCAACCAGGTCACCAACACCACCCAGCCGATCGGGATCCACCGGGTCCCGGACGCCAGGACGATGTTCTGCTGCTACGCGGTCACCGATCTGGACGCGGCCCGCCAGGCGATCATCGACGGCGGTGGCCGGCCCGGCCCGACCCGGGAGTTCGACCAGGGCACGGTGCTGGACGCCACCGACGCACTGGGGAACCCGTTCGCGGTGTACCGGCCGAGCGGGGACACGCCCCGGCCGGCACTGAACGGCGCTGGGCCGGGCGAACTCTCGTACGTCACCTTCGAGGTTCGCGATGCGGCGGTGTTCCGCGACTTCTACGGCCGGCTGCTCGGCTGGACGTTCACCCCGGGCCGCGTCGACGACGGCTGGACCATCGAACCGGTCCACCCGATGGCCGGAGTCGCCGGCGGGATCGCCAACCAGGTCACGGTGCCGATGTGGACCGTCGACGACATCGACGCCGCGGTGCAGCGGGTGCGCGAGGCCGGTGGCACGGTCATCGAGGAGCCCGCCCAGCAGCCCTACGGCCGGTCCGCCCAGTGCCTGGACGACCAGGGCATGCGGTTCTACCTCGGCCAGTTCTAGCGGGGCCGGTTCTAGCGGGGCCGGTTCCAGCGGGGCCGGTTCCAGCGGGGGCCGGTTCTAGCGGGGCCGGTTCCCGCTACTCCAGGACCTCGCTGATCGGGGCGCCGGCGGCGATCTTGGCCCGGGCCTTCATCACCTTGCCGGGCATCCCCCCGCCGACCACACCGGTCAGCACCCCGTCGCGTTCGTAATAGGCCAGGAACTTGCGGCCGTCGTCGCTGACCACGTGCACGGTGTCGCCGGCCTCCGGCTCGCCCAGGCACTGGATCTTGACGTCGTACTGATCGCTCCAGAAGTACGGCACCGTCGCCGCGACCGGGACCTCCTGGCCCAGCAGCGCCGGCACCAGCACCCGGGCCTGATCGGCCACATTGCTCCAATGCTCAACGCGGACTTGCTTTCCGACGGTGTTGCGCCAGGATGCGACGTCACCGATCGCCCACACGTGCTCCACGTTGGTGCGGCCGACGGCGTCGCACACCACGCCGTTGTCGACCTCGACCCCGCTGCCCTGCAGCCAGTCGGTGGCCGGCGTGGAACCGATCCCGACCACCACCAGGTCGGCGTCCAGCTCGGTGCCGTCGTCGAGGACGACCTTCTCCACCGCGCCGGTGCCCCGCACGTCGGCCACCCCGACACCGCACCGCAGGTCGACGCCCTCGTCGCGGTGCAGCCGGGCCACCAGCGCACCGATCTGCTCACCGAGCACCCCCGCCAGCGGCGTGGGCTGCGGTTCCACCAGCACGACGTGCACGCCGAGGCCACGCAGGCTGGCCGCCACCTCACAGCCGATGAAGCCGGCGCCGATCACCACCGCGTTGCGCGCCGATCCGGCGTGCTTGCGCAACGCCATGCTCTCGTCGTAGGTGCGCAGGACCCGGATGCCCTCGAGGTCGGGCAGCGTCGGAATGCGCTTGGGCACCAGGCCGGTCGCGATGATCAGCTCGTCGTACTCCAGCGCCCGGCCATCGGCCAGCGTCAGCTTCCTGGCCTGCGGGTCCAGCGCCGTCGCCGCGGTGCCCAGCAGCAGGGTGATGTCGTTCTCGGCGTAGAACTCGGCCGGCTTGAGGGTGACGTCGTCGGTCTTGCCGCTCAGGACGTCCTTCGACAGCGGCGGCCGGTCGTACGGCAGGTGGTCCTCGTCGCTGACGATGGTGATCGGCCCGCCGAACTCCGACCGGCGCAGTTGCTCGGCGGTCCGCGCGGCGGCCAGCCCGCCGCCGACGATGATGATGCCCGCAGTTGTGCTCACGAGGGTGTTCTACACGATCGCGCCGGCGAGTGGGAAGCCACCCTCCGGCAACCGGGGATCGCTAGTACTTCATGACGCCACGGTCGACGGCGATCTGACTGCCGGACAACGTCGCCGAGCCGTCCCCGGCCAGCCAGGCCACCACGTCGGCGACCTCCTCGGGGGTCATGAACTCCTGCCGGCCCCCGTCGCCCTCGCGGTTGACCGGGTGCAACGGCATCGGCGCGAAACTGTGCAGGTAGTTGGGGTGTTTGGCGAACACCGCCATCATCGCGTCGCGTTCGATCATCGGGGTGTCGATCGAATAGGGGTGGATCGAGTTGACCCGGATCCCGTATTCGCCGACCTCGATGGCCAAGGCATTGGTGAGCGCCACCAGACCGTGCTTGGAGGCCGCGTAATGCCCGTTGCCGGGGGTGGCTTTCAGCCCCGCCGACGAGCTGACGATGATGATCGACCCGCCGTTGCCGGCCTCGATCATGGCCGGCACCACGGCCCGGATGGTGCGCCAGGTGCCGTTGAGGTTGACGTCGATGACGGTGTCCCACTGCTCTTCGGACATCTCCCACAGCCGGCCCCAGCTCAGCACGCCGGCGTTGGCGACCACGATGTCGAGCCGGCCGAACCGTTCCATGCCCTCGGCGACGATCTGTTGCTGGGCGGCCAGATCCCGGATGTCGGCGGTGCGGGCCAGCACCTTCCGGCCGGTGGCCTCCACCGCCCGGACGGTCTCGGCGAGGTCGTCCTCGGTGGCGGGCGGGTAGGTGATGGTGTCCGAGACGGGCCCGCACACGTCGATCGCGATGATGTCGGCGCCCTCTTCGGCCAGCCGGATGGCGTGGGCGCGACCCTGCCCTCGGGCCGCGCCGGTGATGAATGCCACTCGTCCTTGGAGGTTGCCGCCAGATCCCGTCACCACTGCTCCTTCCGCGGGGGTGCGCTCCAGGCTAACAGGCCAATTGGAACGTGTTCTAGTAGTCCCCGGGCTCAGAGTTCGGCGATGATCTGCCGGCGTTTGGCCTGGTACTCCGACTCGGTGATCATTCCGTCGGCGCGCAGGGATTCCAGCTCCTGCAGCCGCTGCCCGATGGAGGGTGCCGACGCGGCCGGGGTGGGCGCCGGCGTGGCCTGCGCGGCGCCGGCCACGGGCCGCCGGATGACGGCCTGTACCTGCTGGCGGGCGGCGGGCTGGTCCCGCAGATCGATCGGACCGTCGGGGGCGATGCCGTGCGCCTTGAGGATCCGCAGGATCTCCAGCAACGGCTCCACCTGACCGGACAGGTCGTGGGTGCTGCCGTCACTGTCCAGCGTCACCGTGGCCGGCACCGGCCCGCCGATCAAAGCGCTTCGCTGCCAATCGATCTGATACTCCCGGGTGGTCGGGTCGACCAGTGCGACCAGTTGGCCGCGGTTGAGCATGGGCATCCGGTCCGGGGAGGCGAGCACCCGGTCCCGACTGGTGAAGGTGGCGATGCCGGGACCGGAGATCTGCAGGTCGAGCTTCACCAACGGCTGATTGTTGATGTGCGTGTTGGTGCGGCCGATGTGGGTGACCCGGGCCAGCGCCACCACGCCGTCGCGTTCGAGTGCGGCCTTCTTCGCCGCCGAGCGGGTCCCGAAGCTGGTGAGCGCCAACGCGATCAGCACATCGGTCGCGGTGACGCCCAGGCCGGCCCAGAACATCCACTTCAGCGTCGGGTCGGCGCCCGTCATGAAGTAGATGGCCAGGAACAGCGGGCCGACGATCCCGCACAACAGGATGAACGCCTGGATGCGCAGGTACCGCCAGAAGGTGGACATCTCGGGCTCCCGTCGCCGTGCCGCCGTGACGCGGTCAGACTAGCGCCGCGACCGGTCCGGTGCCCTGTGAACAGGCACGCGTCACCGCCGGTGCGGGGTGGGGCCGGCGGATCATCCCTCGGCGGCGGCGAGTTGCACGCTTTCCGGCGCGGAGCCGAGCATGCGGTACAGCGGTGCGGTCCACGGCAGCGATTCCCCGTGGCCGGACACGTAGCTGGTGTGGATGGCCACACCCTCCGCTGTCATCGCCGATTCCGCGGCGGGGTCGTAGTCGCACACCGGATCGCCGATGTCGCACACGCTGATCGTGCGGGAGCCCACCGAGGGCGGCAGCGGCGTGGTGGGCGGTCCGGCCAGGATGGGCCAGTCCTGCGCGACACCCATGCTGGGGCGGGACACCGCAGTGACCGTGCCCATGTCGACCGTGGTGTCGCCGGGCAGCCGGTCCCCGTCTGCGACGAGCAGCGCCGCGCCGAAGTTCGGGCTTCCCGCGAGCGCGTGCAGATTTCGGTGCACGACCATCGCGCCCTGCGAATAGCCGGCGAGCACCACCGTGGTGTCGGGGCATCGCTGCACGAACGCCGCGTACTGGTTTCCGAGCGCCTCGGCGCCGGTGCGCACGCTGCTGAGGAAGCCGGCCCAGCCGAGCACCTCGCCCTCGCCGGGCACCGGGACCGCCGGATACTCAACGGCTTCGGCGGTGATGGTGCGGCCGTCGCGCTGTGCCAGCTCCCGGAACTCCTGATAGGACCGGTAGACGGTGGTGCCCATCCCGGCGTCGGCGGTCAGATCGCCGTCCCGTTCACCGGAGCCGGCGGCGCCGATCCAGTGGATGTCGGGGCAATCCGGCGCCGCCGCAGCGGTGTGCGCGGTCACGGCCGAGGTGATCAGCGCGGCAGCCGCGAGGGCCGCGGCGCCGGCCAGTGCAGTCAAACCCCGTGCGGTCAAACCCCGTCCAGTTATGCCCAGCAAGAGACAGACTCCCAACCCGATCGACGAATCACTGTCCTACACATCGGGGTGGGCGACGACCGTGTTACACGGGTCGGTGCGGTGACCGAGTCGGGGGTGCGTCTGGTGACTCGACTGTGCGACGGCTGCGCTCACCGTGACACCAATGCGGCGAATCGACCGAATCACCACATTGCCCGCACCATCGACGCCGCCCACGCACACTCACCGCCGTGGAAGCACACCCGCGGCAGCCCGTGCACACCCGCGGCAGCCCGTGCACACCCGCGACGGGCATTCACTGCCCCACCCGCCGGCCCCGGCCCCGTCGCTGAAGCCCCGTCGCTGAAGCCCCGCCACTGGAAGCCCACCATCGTGCACCGTCAAACCCCAACGTGCGCCCACCGACTCGACAGTGCGACAACCACGCTCACCGTGACACCAATGCGGCGAATCGACCGAATCACCACACTGCCCGCACCATCGACGCCGCCCACGCACACCCACCGCCGTGGAAGCACACCCGCGGCAACCCGTGCACACCCGCGGCAGCCCACACACACCGCGACGGGCATTCACTGCCCCACCCGCCTGCCCGGGCCCCGCCGCTGAAGCCCCGCCGCTGGAGGCCCACCGCCGTGGAAGCCCACCATTGTGCACCGACAAACCCCAACGTGCGCACGCCGACTCCACAGTGCGACAACCACGCTCACCGTGACACCAATGCGGCGAATCGACCGAATCACCACACTGCCCGCACCATCGACGCCGCCCACGCACACCCACCGCCGTGGAAGCACACCCACCGCAGCCCACGCACACTCGCGACAGCCCACACACACCCGCGGCGGCGGGCTCGGCACGGCCGCGACCGGCGCACACGCCAGCCACCAAAGCAGAAGTGGCGCCCACCCTTTCGGGTGAGCGCCACTTTCCGGCGTGAATCAGATCAGTAGGCGGACCTACTTGATGATCTTCGTGACCCGGCCGGCGCCGACGGTGCGGCCACCCTCGCGGATCGCGAAGCGCAGACCCTCTTCCATCGCGACGGGCTGGATCAGCTTGACCGAGATGTCGGTGTTGTCACCGGGCATCACCATCTCGGTGCCCTCCGGCAGCGTCACGACACCGGTCACGTCGGTGGTCCGGAAGTAGAACTGCGGACGGTAGTTGTTGAAGAACGGCGTGTGCCGGCCACCCTCGTCCTTGGACAGGATGTAGACGCTGCCCTCGAACTCGGTGTGCGGGGTGGTGGTGCCGGGCTGCACGACGACCTGGCCGCGCTCGACGTCCTCACGCTTGATGCCGCGGAGCAGCAGACCCACGTTGTCGCCGGCCTGGCCCTGGTCGAGCAGCTTGCGGAACATCTCGACACCGGTGACCGTGGTCTTGGTGGTCTCCGGACGGATGCCGACGATCTCGACCTCGTCGTTCACGTTGATCACACCGCGCTCGATACGGCCGGTGACCACGGTGCCGCGGCCGGTGATGGTGAACACATCCTCGATCGGCATCAGGAACGGCTTGTCGGTGTCACGCACCGGATCCGGAATCGACTCGTCGACGGCCTCCATGAGGTCCTCGACCGACTTGACCCACTTGGGATCGCCCTCGAGGGCCTTGAGCGCCGAGATCGGGATGACCGGGGCGTTCTCGTCGAACTCCTGGGACGCCAGCAGCTCGCGGACCTCCATCTCGACGAGCTCGAGCAGCTCCGGATCGTCGACCATGTCGGCCTTGTTCAGAGCGACCAGGATGTAGGGAACACCGACCTGGCGGGCGAGCAGAACGTGCTCACGGGTCTGCGGCATCGGGCCGTCGGTCGCGGCGACCACCAGGATCGCGCCGTCCATCTGGGCGGCACCGGTGATCATGTTCTTGATGTAGTCCGCGTGGCCGGGAGCGTCGACGTGGGCGTAGTGCCGCTTCTCGGTCTGGTACTCCACGTGGGAGATGTTGATGGTGATGCCGCGCTGACGCTCCTCAGGCGCATTGTCGATCTGCTCGAACGCGCGCGACTCGTTCAACTCGGGGTACTTGTCGTGCAGAACCTTGGTGATTGCTGCAGTCGTGGTGGTCTTGCCGTGGTCAACGTGACCGATGGTCCCGATGTTGACGTGCGGCTTCGTCCGCTCGAACTTCGCCTTCGCCACTGTGGTGTCCTCCTGGACTCTGTTCGGTGCTTACAAAAGCAGGGTTGATCTTTTCAGTTGTGGTCAGGCGTGGAGACCACCCCCGCCGACGCCGGACTACTCGCCCGTCGCCTTGGCGATGATCTCCTTCGACACCTGCGCCGGAACCTCGGCATAGCTGTCGAACACCATGGAATAGTTGGCCCGGCCTTGCGACTTCGACCGCAGGTCTCCGACGTAGCCGAACATCTCCGAAAGCGGCACGAGCGCCTTGACGACACGCGCACCACCACGCTCCTCCATGGCCTGGATCTGACCACGGCGGGAGTTCAGGTCGCCGATTACATCACCCATGTATTCCTCGGGTGTGGTCACCTCGACGGCCATGATCGGCTCGAGGATGACCGGATTGGCCATCTGCGCCGCCTTCTTCAGCGCCTGCGAGCCGGCAATCTTGAACGCCATCTCCGAGGAGTCCACCTCGTGGAAGGCACCGTCGAGCAGCGTCACCTTCAGATTCACCAGCGGGTACCCGGCCAGCACGCCGTACTGCATGGCGTCCTGCACACCCGCGTCCACCGACGGGATGTACTCACGCGGGATACGGCCACCGGTGACCTTGTTCTCGAACTCGTAGGTCGCACCGTCCTCGCCGGTGAACGGCTCGATGGTGATGATGACCTTCGCGAACTGTCCAGAACCACCCGTCTGCTTCTTGTGGGTGAACTCGACGTTCTCCACCTTGCGCTTGATGGTCTCGCGGTAGGCCACCTGCGGCTTGCCGACGTTGGCCTCGACCTTGAACTCGCGCTTCATCCGATCGACCAGGACGTCGAGGTGCAGCTCGCCCATGCCGCCGATCACGGTCTGACCGGTCTCGGGATCCTGGTGCACCTTGAAGGTGGGATCCTCTTCGGCCAGCTTCTGGATGGCAGTACCCAGCTTCTCCTGGTCGCTCTTGGTCTTCGGCTCGATGGCCACCTCGATGACCGGATCGGGGAAGGTCATCGACTCGAGCACGATCTGATCGTTCGGATCGCACAGGGTGTCGCCGGTGGTGGTGTCCTTCAGACCGATCACCGCGTAGATGTGGCCGGCGCTGACCCGCTCGACCGGGTTCTCCTTGTTGGAGTGCATCTGGAACAGCTTGCCCAGCCGCTCCTTCTTGCCCTTGGTCGAGTTCATCACCTGCGAACCGGATTCGACCTGGCCGGAGTAGACCCGGATGTAGGTCAGTTTGCCGAAGAACGGGTGCACCGCGATCTTGAACGCCAGCGCCGAGAACGGCTCGTCCACCGACGGCTTACGGGCGATCTCCTGATCCTCGTGCCCCGGGACGTGGCCCTTCACCGACTCGACGTCCAGCGGCGAGGGCAGATAGTCGATGACCGCGTCCAGCATCGGCTGGACACCCTTGTTCTTGAACGCGCTGCCGCACAGCACCGGGTACGCCTGGCTGGTGACGGTCAGTTTGCGGATCGCGCCCTTGATCTCCTCGACGGTCAGCTCCTCGCCGCCGAGGTACTTCTCCAGCAGGTCCTCGTCGGTCTCGGCGACCGCCTCGAGCAGCGCGTTGCGGTACTCCTCGGCCTTGTCGGCGAGCTCGGCGGGGATCTCCTCGACCTCGTACTTCTCGCCCAGGGCGGTCTCACCGCGCCACACCTTGGCCTTCATCTCGACCAGGTCGACGACGCCGACGAAGTCGTTCTCCGCGCCGATCGGCAGCTGGATCACCAGCGGGTTGGCGCCGAGGCGCTCCTTGATGGTGTCGACGGTGAAGTAGAAGTCCGCGCCCAGCTTGTCCATCTTGTTGACGAAACAGATGCGCGGGACGTCGTACTTGTCGGCCTGCCGCCAGACCTGCTCGGACTGCGGCTCGACACCCTCTTTGCCGTCGAAGACGGCGACGGCGCCGTCGAGCACCCGCAGGCTGCGCTCCACCTCGACGGTGAAGTCGACGTGCCCCGGGGTGTCGATGATGTTGATCTGGTGGTCGTTCCAGAAGCAGGTCACCGCGGCGGAGGTGATGGTGATGCCGCGCTCCTGTTCCTGTTCCATCCAGTCGGTGGTGGAGGCGCCGTCGTGGGTCTCGCCCATCTTGTAATTGACGCCTGTGTAGAACAGGATGCGTTCGGTCGTGGTGGTCTTACCGGCATCGATGTGCGCCATGATGCCGATGTTGCGTACCCGCCTAAGGTCGGTCAGCACGTCCTTCTGTGCCACAGAAGTCTTCTCTCTCGCTTGCGTGTTGGCTGTTTTCTTTCCGCCGCCGGCTTCCCTGCCGGATTGCCCACCGGCTCCGTGCGGACCGGCGGGTCACCAGCGGTAGTGCGCGAATGCCCGGTTCGCCTCGGCCATCTTGTGGGTGTCCTCACGCCGCTTGACCGACGCACCCAGACCGTTGCTGGCGTCGAGCAGCTCGTTGGCCAGCCGCTCGACCATGGTCTTCTCGCGGCGCTGCCGGGCGAACGTGACCAGCCACCGCAGCGCCAGGGTGGTGGACCGCTCCGGCCGCACCTCGACGGGGACCTGGTAGGTCGCACCGCCGACCCGACGGCTGCGCACCTCCAGCGAGGGCTTCACATTGTCCAGGGCACGCTTGAGCGTGACCACCGGATCGGTGCCGGTCTTCTCCCGGGTCTGTTCCAGCGCACCGTAGACAATGCGCTCGGCCAGCGATTTCTTCCCGCGCACCAGAACTTTGTTCACCAGCTGGGTGACCAGCGGCGAACCGTATACCGGATCACTGGTCAGCGGGCGCTTCGGGGCAGGTCCCTTGCGCGGCATCAGCTCTTCTCCTTCTTGGCGCCGTAACGGCTGCGAGCCTGCTTGCGGTTCTTGACCCCCTGGGTGTCCAGCGAGCCGCGGATGATCTTGTACCGCACACCCGGCAGATCCTTCACCCGGCCGCCGCGCACCAGCACCATGGAGTGCTCCTGCAGGTTGTGTCCCTCACCCGGGATGTATGCGGTGACCTCAACCCCCGTTGTCAGCTTCACACGGGCAACCTTCCGAAGCGCCGAGTTCGGCTTCTTCGGGGTGGTGGTGTACACGCGTGTGCACACACCGCGTCGCTGCGGGCTGCCCTTGAGAGCGGCAACTCGGACCTTGCCCGGCTTGTCGCGGCGTCCCTTGCGGACCAGCTGCTGGATGGTTGGCATCTACCGGCTTTCTGTGTTGCTGTTGTCGGTCGTTCTTGTGAAGTTTGTTCGGTACGTTGTCCTGCAGTTGTGTACCGGCCTGGTCACCCCGCGGCCGGGTGTGTCGCACGCGTGCCGCGCCGGTCCGTCGACGATGCAGCTCCGATGCTCACGACATGCGAAGTGACCCGGCGTGCGGGCGTGCTTGCTGAAATCCACAGCCGCGCGCACCTCGTCGGCCAGGCACGATGGTCCACAATACCAGGGGTGCCCGTACCGCTCCAAACTCGGCGTCGCAGGCCTTATCGCAGGTCAGCACCGACGATCTTAGTGCCCGTCACGACCGCTTTTCCATCCCGGCCGCCAGTCGCAGCACCATGTCGGTGAAAACCTTGTCGCTGTCGACGTCGTCCATCACCCCGGTCATCTCCAGCAGCACGAAGCCGTGCAGCGCCGACCAGAACTCCAGGGCGGCGTAGAACGCCTCCTCCCCTTCCAGCCCGTAGGAGCCGAGCACCGCGATGACCGGGCCGGCGGCGGCGCGGGCGGCGGCGCTGAACTCCGGGTCGTCACCGCCGAGCGGCATCCGGGTGAACGCCGAGTACCGGCCGGGATGGTGGTGGGCGTAACTGCGGTAGGCGGAGGCCATCGCCAGCACCGCGTCATCGCGGGTGCGCCCCTGCCCGGCGGCGTTGAGCATCCCGATGATGTCGTCGACGACCCGCATCCGGACGCTGCGCCGCAGGTCGTCGAGGCTTTGCACATGGTTGTACAGCGACGGGCCCTTGGTGCCCAGCTGGGTGGCGAGCGCGTTGATGGTCAGCGCGTCCCAGCCCTCCCTGTCGAGGAAGGTCAGGGCGGCGTTGACGATCGTGTCGCGGCTCAGCCGGCCGGCACGGGCCGGACTTTTGGTACGAGCGCCGGGCGCGCCCCCCGGCCCAGCTGACATCTGCGTGTTCACCCTTCGGGTCAAAGACGATGGCAGACCCGCGAAGGGGTCTGGAGAACTCTAACGCCTCGTCGGCGCGGGTCAGTTGACCCGGTCGTGGCTCACCGCGACGAGTTGTGAGACCACCGCGCACAGATCACCGTAGTCGGCCGGGTTCAGGGTCTGCAGGCTCCATGCCATCACGTCGTTCCCCTTGGCCAGATACACGCTGCAGGCCTTGTCGTCGGAGGCGCGGAAACCCTGGTGGCCGTCCACGGTGACCTCGACCAGGGTGCGCCCGGCCCGCGACTCGAGCAGCCGCTCCTCCCCCAGGTCGGCGCCGCGGTACCACCAGGTGGAGATCCCGTTGCCCAGGCCGACGGTGCCGAACACCGCATCCTCCTGCCAGAAGCAGCCGGCGTCGCCGACCGCGACCCCGGTGAGCTTCGCCGACCCGGCGGCTCTGCGCACGTCGGCGTCGGTGATGCCGTTGCAGTCGGCGCTGCGGAAACCCTCGACCGGGCCGGCAGGGCCGGGTCCCTCGGCCGGGGCTCCCTCGGCTGGAGGATCCGGCGCGGTGCCGCAGCCGGCCAGCAGACCGGCGAGCACCCCGCCGAACACCGCGGCGAACACCGCGGCGGACGGACGGGGGGAGCGCGACCGCATGGTCACATCGCCGCCGACAACGTCGCCGCCAACAGCCGCTCGGCATCCGCGCACGGATCGCCGTCGGAGCGCCCGCGGTGCTGCACCCACCAGCTGAGCACACCCCGGCCGGAGTCGTCGGTACCCAGCCCGGCGGTCGCCGCGCACGCGGTCCCGGTGACGTCCCTGCGGGCGAAGAACCCCGGATGCCGGTGCAGTGTGGTGTCGCGGATCTCGGCGCCGCGTTCCTCGGCGAGCCGGCGTTCCCGCTGCAGGCTGCCCGACGCGAACCAGGAGTAGGTCACGTCCAGGGGGGCGTCGGCGCGGATCAGCACGTACTGACAGACCGGCCCGTGGTAGGCCTTGGTCACGTGTTCGGCGGCCAGCAGGTCGGCGATCGTGCTGTCGGCCAGCAGCCCGCAGCGGTCCCCGTCGACGTCGTAACCGAGACCGGCGCCGGGCCCGTCGCCACCAGCGGCGTCGAACCGGATCCGTTCGGCCGCGCCGTCGACGGTACGGGTGCACGCCGGAACGGCGATCAGCATCGCGATCGCTGCGCCGGCAACCGCCATCCGCCCGTGCATCGCTGTTCACGCTACCCAGCGGCGCCCGGCCCGGCGACCGATGCGGGCGCCCGTGGGCGAACCTGGTTGACTGCCGTCGGCGCACCCGCTGCCCGACGTAGGCTTACCCATCGGAGTCGACCGGAGAGTGAACATGGGACGGAACAGACTGAGGGGCTCGGTCGCAGCGGCGATCGGCCTGGCCCTCACCATCGGCCCCGCCGTGGGTGCCGGGGCGGGAATCCCTGCGGCACACGCGGACCCGAACCGGATCTGCAATCCGCTGGCCCGCGAGTGCGCGGACACCAGTGTGATCGGAAGCCACGTGCCGGGCGACACCCACATCACCGGCGTCGGCATCCGCAGGACGGTCGACTGCAACAACCGCACCCTGCTGGTGAACGGCACCGGCAACCACATCACCGCGATGGGCACCTGCTGGGCGGTGGCGGTGCAGGGGTCGTCGAACGTGATCGTCGCCGACACCGTGATCAACGACATCACCGTGTACGGCTGGGATCAGACCGTGCTGTTCACCCACGGCGACCCGGTCCTGCTGGACCGGGGGCGCGAACTCGGCATGACGAATCGGCTCCACCGGGTGTCGGCCTGACACGGCATCGGCCCCATCGGCAGAGAAACGAGGCAGCCATGGGTCACGACGTAATCCGAACGGTCATCGGCGCCTTCGCCGCGGCCGCGGCGCTGGGCCTGGCCGGCTGCGGCTCTCAGGACGGGGACACCCCCGGTCCCAGTGCGACGGCCGGTGAGGACGGCGTCAGGGTCGAGATCGCCAACACCATCAACTACGGCTCGTTCGGCACCACCACCGAGATCGACTGCGCGGACGGCAAATCGCTGAACATCGGCGGTTCCAACAACACCCTGACCGTGCTGGGGACGTGTGCCAACGTCAATGTCGGCGGCACCGACAACCGGATCACGGTCGAACGGGTCGACAACGAGATCAGCGTCACCGGGTTCAACAACACCCTGACCTACCGGGACGGCGATCCCACCGTCAGCGACACCGGGCGCGGCAACAACATCGGCCGCGGCTGACCCCCCCGAGAAGGCCGGGCGGGCCCCGAACGATCAGGCGGGTGCACCGTGGCGGCCCGCGCCGGCGGCGAACCGGCTCGCCCCGGCGGCGGCCTCGTGACTGACCTTGGAGATGCTGGCGAACTCGAAGTCCATCGCCTCGGCCTCACGTTTGCCCCACTGCTGCAGCACCGACATCCGGTCGGCGCGCAGACACTGCTGCGGCAGCCGGGCCAGCTCGGCGGCGAGTTCCTCGGCCCGCGCCCGCGCCTCACCGGTGGGCACCACCCGGTTGGCCAATCCGATCGCCAGCGCTTCGTCGGCGTCCACCGGGCGGCCGGTGAGGATCAGATCCATGGCGCGGCTCTCACCGATCAGCCGCGGCAACCGCACCGTTCCGCCGTCGATCAGCGGCACACCCCACCGCCGGCAGAACACCCCCATGATCGCGTCCTGTTCGACGATGCGCAGATCCGCCCACAACGCCAGTTCCAGCCCACCGGCCACCGCATACCCGCTGACCGCGGCGATCACCGGTTTGGACAGCACCATCCGGGTGGGCCCCATCGGCCCCGGTCCGCTGCGGTGCACCGGGTTGGCCTCCGGGGTGCCGAACGCCTTGAGGTCGGCGCCGGCGCAGAACGTTCCGTTGGCTCCCCACAGCACCGCGACCGCGGCGTCCTCATCGCGGTCGAACTCGTCGAACGCCGCGTAGAGGGCGGCGGCGGTCGGGCCGTTGACCGCGTTGCGGGCCTCGGGCCGATCGATGATCACGGTGGTCACCGGACCGTCGCGCTCGATCCGCACGGGTTTGGTCATGTCGCTGTCGCCTCCACTAGTCGAACGCCTCCACCAGTCCAGCATCCCGCCGCGCCGCCATTTCCGCGGCGAAGACACGGTAGGCGTCCCGGACGGCGCCGCCCGGCCAGCCGGCCGGCAGCAGTTCGTCGGGCAGCACCGGATCCGCCAGCAGGTGCCGCACCATCCGGGCGGCGACCACGAACCGGTCGGGCACGTCGGTGGCGGCCGCCATCTCGTCGAGCAGGCGCCGGCCGGTGGCGGCCCAGCCCGGCAGATCCCACAGCCGCCGCGCCAGGGCGACCGGATCGTCGTCGCGGGCCCGCAACCGGTGCATCCGCTGTTCGATGTCGGCCGGCAACTCGGTGTCGAGGTTGTCCGGCCGCAACCACACGCCTTCACGCAGCTCGGCGAAGCGGCTGTGCTGCAACGTTGTCCGCAGCGCGGCCCGGGCCCGTGCGTCGGTGCCGACGCTGGTGACCACCAGCATGGTCCAGTCGCCGGTCCACGGCCGCAGGTGCGGGTCGAGCGCGGCGTCCTGGCGGCGCTGCCGGGCCAGCAGCCGGTCCGACAACCGGTACCCGCCGTCGTCGGACCGCACCAGGTCCCCGGCGTTGACCATGCGCGTCAGGGCGACCCGCAGCGTCGATTCGCGGATACCGAAATCCTCGGTCAGCCGGATCAGTTCAGCGGCCGTGGCGTGCGCGGGGTGAGCGCCGAGCAGCACACTCAGCACCACCGAGCGGGCGGTCAGCCGCACGTCATCCCTTGACCAGGGCACGTTCGAGGATCGGCGCCAGGTCCAGCCCGGTGGGCAGGGTGCCGAACGCGCCGCCCCACTGTCCGCCCAGCCGCGACGTCAGAAACGCCTCGGTGACGGCCGGATGGCCGTGCCGGACCAGCAGCGACGCCTGCAGAGCCAGGCCGATGTCCTCGGCCACCCTGCGGGCCCGGTAGCTGATGTCGGGCTCGCCCAGGTCCCGCTGCAGGGTGGCGACGAAGGCGTCCAGCCGGGCGTCCTGGCCGGCGGTGCGGCTCAACTCGTCGAACAACACCTCCACGCATTCCGGCCGGGTCGCCATGGCCCGCAGGGTGTCCAGCGCGCTGACGTTGCCGGAGCCCTCCCAGATGCCCATCAGCGGGGCCTCCCGGTACAGCCGGGGCATCCCGGAGTCCTCGACGTAGCCGTTGCCGCCCAGGCACTCCATCGCCTCGGCGGCGTGCGGGGTGGCGCGTTTGCACACCCAGTACTTGGCGGCGGGCAGGCCGATGCGCCGCAGCAGGGTCTCGCGTTCGTCACCGCGGGCGGCGGCGTCGGTGGCGCCGGCCATCCGCATCGCCAGCACGGTGGCGGCCTCGGCCTCCACCGCCAGGTCGGCCAGCACGTTGCGCATCAGCGGTTGGTCGATCAGGTAGGCGCCGAACGCCTTGCGGTGCTGGGCGTGGTGGATGGCGCGGGCCAGGCCGGTGCGCATGCTCGTGGCGCTGGCCAGCGTGCAGTCCAGCCGGGTGAGGTTGACCATCTCGATGATGGTGGGCACGCCACGGCCCTCCTCGCCCACCAGCCACGCGGTGGCCCCGGCGTATTCGACCTCGCTGGAGGCGTTGGCGTGGTTGCCCAGTTTGTCCTTGAGCCGCTGCAGCCGCATCCGGTTGCGGGTGCCGTCGGGCAGGATGCGGGGCAGGAAGAAGCAGCTCAGGCCGCCGGGGGCCTGAGCGAGCACCAGGAAGATGTCGCACATCGGCGCGCTGGTGAACCACTTGTGCCCGACCAGGGTGTAGCTGCCGTCGCCGTTGGGGGTGGCCTCGGTGGTGTTGGCCCGCACATCGGAGCCGCCCTGCTTCTCGGTCATCGACATGCCCGCGGTGATCCCGGCCTTGGTGGTCGGCACCTTCAGCTCCGGGTCGTAGTGCCGGCTGGTCAGCAGCGGTTCATAGGTGGCCGCCAGCTCGGGGTTGTGCCGCAGTGCCGGCACCACGGCGTAGGTCATCGAGATCGGGCAGACGTGCCCGGGCTCGGGTGTCCACACCGACAGCTTCGCCGCGCGCACCACGTGCGCGCCCGGCCGCTCGTCGGCCCACGGTGCGGCGTGCACGCCGTGGGCGATCGCGGTGCGCATCAGCTCGTGGTAGGCGGGGTCGTACTCGACCTCGTCGATGCGGTGCCCGACCGCGTCGTGGGTGTGCAGGATCGGCCGGTTGCGGTTGGCGAGGTCGCCCCACCGTTGCGCCTCGGCACTGCCGGCCAACGCACCGAGCTCGGTGACCTCGTCGAGGCCCCACTGTCCGCCCTCCCGGATCAGCGCCTCGGTGAGCACCGGCGAGGCGGCCGGGTTGTGGTCGGTCAGCGGCGGCACCTGATTGGTGACGACGTGGGTGTCTGCGAATGACGGGCGATCGGCCATAACCCACTGTTACATTTTCCCGACAGTCGCACAAGAGTTGTAATTCACCGGGTGGGCGGGGTTCAGGAGAGGTTCGGACCGAGGACGGTCGAGGCGGTCGGCGGCCGCCCGCGCAGGGTGTCGTACCGGTGCAGCACCAGGATCACCGCCGCGGCGAACGCCCAGCCCAGCAGGATGTCGATGACGTAGTGCTCGGCGGTGTAGACCAGGGTGAACGCCATGGTCAGCGGATAGGCGACCAGCAGCGGCCGCCACCGGCGGTGCACCCGGGTCCACAGGAACGCCGCGACCGCCGCCGACAGGCCGGCATGCAGCGACGGGATGGCCGCCACCAGGTTGACCGCGGCCTGACCCTGGTCGATCAACGCGGTCGCGGAATGCAGGTTGAGCTTGCCCCACCCACGGGCGACGATGCGTTCCACCCAGTCGTTGGCGCCGTCCTGGGAGAACTGCATGGCGCCGAGCAGTCCGCCGTCGGGCACACCGCGGGCGCTGCGGAACATGCAGGCCGGATCCGACGGCCCGCCCTCGACGTCGGCGGGGGTGCACCGGGCGGCCGCCCACGGCGGCGCGGCCGGCAGCAGCACATAGACGATCAACGCGCCGAACGACAGCGTCACGAACAACCGGACGAACCGCTTCCACTCCTGGCGGTCCCGCAGCCACAGCACCGCGGCGATCACGTACGGCAGGATGAAGAACGACATGTAGACGGTGCTGATGACGACTTCCCACCAGGGCGGGTGCGGCAGCTTCAGCCGCTCCTGCAGCCACACTGTCGGCATCACCCCGAAGAACAGCCAGCGGTCGACATCGGCCTGCCACTGCCACAGCGTCGGCCGGCCGACCAGCGTCGCCGCGCCGCGGCTCAGGTCATAGGCCAGCAGCACGACCGCGAACGGCAGCCAGTCCCGGATGACGTAGAGCATCTTGCGGCCCTGGCCGATGCTGGCGGCGAGCAGACCGGTGGCGATGTAGAGCAGCAGCAATTCGCGGTTGAACGCGAAGCCGTCGGTGATGGTGCGGTAGACCACCACCGCGGCCCACACCCCGACCGCCAGGTACCGGACCACCCGCAGCCGCCGGTCCCGGACCGCGCGGGCCTCGTCTGCTCTCGGGGTGGACTCGAACGCGACGGACGGTTCTTCGTCGATCGCGGACACAAGCAACCTCCGGGCCACCGACGCCGGCTCGACCGCCGACTGCTGGTTAACCCTAAGTTAGCCCCGATGCCACCGACTGTTCGCGTCGGCCATCGTTACCGCACCGTGTCAGGCCGCGACCTGTTCGCGTAGGAAGGCGATGTCGTCTTTGCGGCCGGCCTCGGCGGTCTCGCAGATCACCGGGGCGTCGGCGGCCTTGACCACCGCGGCCAGCAGTTGGGGATCGATCTGCCCGGTGCCGAAGTTGGCGTGCCGGTCGGCGCCCGACCCGAAGGCGTCGCGGGAGTCGTTGCAGTGCACCAGGTCGATCCGGCCGGTGATGGCCTTGATCCGTTCGACGGCGTCGATGAGCTGCTCACCGGCGGCCCAGGCGTGGCAGGTGTCCAGGCAGAAGCCGATGCCCTTGTCGCCGATGTGGTCCCACAGCCGGGCGATGGTGTCGAAGTGCCGCGCCATCGCGTGGTTGCCGCCGGCGGTGTTCTCCAGATAGACCGGCACGTCGGTCTCCAGGTAGTCCAGCGCCTTGACCCAGCGCTGGAACCCGGCCTCGAAGTCCTTGTCGTCGGCGTGGCCGCCGTGCACGATCACCGCTGCGGCGTTGATCTCCGCCGCCGCGTCACAGGTGTCCTGCAGGATCTTGCGCGACGGAATGCGCACCCGGTTGTTCGCCGACGCCACGTTGATCAGATACGGGGCGTGCACGTACAGCGGCACCGGGGACGTGCGCAGCGCCTCGGCGTCGTCGCGGGGTTTGGGTTTCTTCCAGCTCTGCGGGTCGCCGAGGAAGAACTGGACGACGTCGGCCCCGTCGGCCTGGGCCGCGGCCAGGGGATCCTCGTTGTCGACATGTGAACCGATCAGCACGGCTGCCAGTCTAGGCAGCCACGGTGACATCGGGTCCCGGTCGAGGATGCCCGTCCGGGGATAGGCTGCCGCCATGGGCATTCGGTTTCCCTCGGTGCGCGGCGGCGGGCGCGGTCATCGCACTCCTCGTGACCCCGACCACCCCGCCGAGTACGACCACCCCGCCGACTACGACGAACACGCGGTACGCGTCACCGGTGCGAAGGGTGAGGCGGCCGGGGTCAGGGCCGTGCTGGTGTCGATGCAGCGGGCGCTGACCTCGATGGGGCCGGTGCGCACCGCGGCCTCGCTGTTCCGGCTCAACCAGCGGCACGGGTTCGACTGCCCCGGATGCGCCTGGCCGGAGGAGCCGGGCGGCCGCAAGTTCGCCGAGTTCTGCGAGAACGGCGCCAAGGCGGTCGCCGAGGAGGCCACCACCCGGCTCGTCACGCCCGAGTTCTTCGCCCGGCACTCGGTCGCCGAGCTGTCCGAACGCCCGGAGTACTGGCTGTCCCAACAGGGCCGGCTGACCCATCCGATGGTGCTGCGCCCCGGGGACGACCACTACCGCCCGATTGACTGGGACGACGCCTACCGGCTCATCGCCGACGAACTGCGGGCCCTGCCCGACCCGGATCAGGCGGTGTTCTACACCTCCGGGCGCACCAGCAATGAGGCGGCGTTCCTGTACCAGCTGCTGGTCCGCAGTTTCGGCACCAACAACCTGCCGGACTGCTCCAACATGTGCCACGAGTCGTCGGGCACCGCGCTGATCGACGCGATCGGTGTCGGCAAGGGGTCGGTGACCGTCGAGGACCTGGTGGCCGCCGACCTGATCGTCATCGCCGGGCAGAACCCGGGCACCAACCATCCCCGCATGCTGTCGGTGCTGGAGAAGGCCAAGGCCAACGGCGCCGAGATCATCGCCGTCAACCCGCTGCGTGAGGCCGGGCTGCTGCGGTTCAAGGATCCGCAGAAGGTGCGCGGGGTGCTCGGCGACGGGGTGGCGATCGCCGACGAGTACGTGCAGATCCGCATCGGCGGGGACATGGCGCTGTTCGCCGGACTGGGGCGGCTGCTGCTCGAGGCCGACGACCGCGCCCCGGGCAGCGTCGTCGACCGGCGGTTCATCGCCGACCACTGTGCGAACTTCGCGGCCTACGAGGCCCGCACCCGCGCGGTCGACCTCGACACCGTGTGCGAGGCCACCGGCGTCTGCCGCGCCCAGTTGGAGCGGGTCGCCGCCAAGATGGCCGCCGCGCAGCGCATCGTGGTGTGCTGGGCGATGGGCCTGACCCAGCACCGCCATGCCGTGCCGACGATCGCCGAGATCACCAACGTGCTGCTCATGCGGGGCATGATCGGCAAACCGGGCGCCGGGGTGTGCCCGGTGCGCGGCCACTCCAATGTGCAGGGTGACCGCACCATGGGGATCTGGGAGAAGATGCCCGAATCGTTCCA